>Ga0265337_1001315_pt1 | contig 12370 bp, 8 predicted proteins | sample 42122metaG_FD_192441 | JGI IMG/M metagenome (GOLD analysis project Ga0265337, IMG submission 192441) | Rhizosphere microbial communities from Carex aquatilis grown in University of Washington, Seatle, WA, United States - 4-21-22 metaG | ecosystem: Host-associated > Plants > Roots > Rhizosphere >... | reverse complement strand
TGCGAGGTTGACGGTCCGGTACGGGCAAGGAACGAGAGCGCTCGCGTAATCATGTCGCTCACCTCGATGCCGTTGAGCGCATCACGGTTGGCAAGAGCACCAACCAGCAAGACCGGAAATCCCGCCTCGTCCAATTGCAGTCCCTTCCAATAGGGCGTTCCCCCAAGCCATTGGTTCTGCGCCCAGCTCCCATCCGAGTTCTGCGTTGCAATCAGGTAGCGCAGCGTATTGCGAGCTTCATGTTCCGCACCCAAGCCCACCAAGGCCTGGGCGCATTGAACCAGATCGCGCGGCCATACCAGGTGATAGCCACCATGGTCGTTGCTGCTGTTGCCCCAGGGCACGCTCAAACTCGCCACCATGGTTCCCGGATAGGTTTTGTCCCGATGAGCTCGCAAGACCATGGAAGACAGAACCATCTGGTCGCCCAATTCATCCGAATCGTCGGGCCTGAGCAGGCTTCGCTCGTTGCGCAGGGCATGCCATTCCTGCCACTTCTTGATCTGGCGGTTGAGAAGGTTGTCGAAAGGCTGCACCAGACTGCTTATGGCAAGAGTTGCTGCCGCCTGCATGCTGCTGCCGAAACCCAGACCCAGAACAGCGCTGCGCGGTAGCGCGCCGACAAGGGCCACATTTCCCGGCCCGGCAGCGCCGTAGCTCCAAGTGAGTGCACCGTTGCGGTCGAAGTCCTGCCAGCCATCGCTCTCGCCGACATAACCCACGCTTGCCATCCCAAGGGCATCCCGTTGGGCGCCATCGACCGCCGCAAGCGCAAGCCCGAACGGACCCTGTTCTGCCGCCAGCACGCGGCGCCCGGCAAACTCCCGGACCTCCGCGAAATTATCGTAGCCGGTCGCTCCAAGATGCGGGGCTAGCAATACATACGGCCTCAGATCCGCTTGCCCCGTAAGCTTGAGGTCGATCGACAAGACGTCGATGTCGGGATTGGGCGTCACCCGCAATGTCAGTTCAAAGAGTTCGTGCTTGTGGACGACCTCGACCGCAGGCGTGCCGGGTGCGAGAAGGCGCAGCGTATAGTTTTCCAGCCGCTTCACTTCGACCCAGAAGCCACGCCCATCGCCGACGATGAAGCCAAGATCGCGGATTTGGGGCGTGTCGACACGTGGATAATAGACCTCGTTTACGATACCGAAACCGAGCGTGAACCAGACGCGTGAAGGACCGAGCGTACAGCCCACCATATCCTTGGCGCTGCTGGTCCAAGTCGGTGCGACCCCGGGATGCCCGGGAGCATGTCCATTGGGCTTGGCAATAGCGACCGCCCGGGGTGCGTCGAGCTCTTCGGTCGGCGCGGCCGGTCTGCCTCCCGAGATGGATTCCACTTTAGAAACCATGCTATCTTATCACTCCGTACACGGATCGGCGCCGGGCAGGCGGCACGTCGATTTGCTGTTTGAGATTTTGGGCAGCGATATCATCGCTTGTGCAAGACGCGCCGCTGCGCGCGGCCTGGCTTCCAGAGGTCGTCCTCCCACAGGCGAATGCCCCCGGTGATGCCTGCCTGATTGGATTCGATCCTGACGCCCTCGGGGGGATCAAGAACCTTCGCGGCATTGCCGCCGCCGATGTAGAGCGTATCGTAGTGAAGCAGCGAATAGAGGATGTGAATCGCCTTGTGCACTCTGTGGCTCCACTTTTTCACACCCTTGGTCCGCAAGGCGTCGTTGCCGATATAGCCGTTGTAGGTGTTGCCCCCGTGAATGGGATGCTGCGCCAATTCGAGATGCGGCATCAACTCGCCGTCACGGAACAACGCCGTTCCGGCGCCCGTCCCCAGTGTCAGGACCAGTTCCAATCCACGCCCGGCGATAATTCCCAATCCTTGAACCTCCGCATCGTTGAGCAGCCGAACGGGCTTGCCGAGACGTTTGGACAATGCCGAAGCCAATGGAAAATGAGCCCACTTGTCATCGCCGAAATGGGGTGCTGTGATGATTCGCTCGTCGCGCACCACGCCTGGAAATCCCGCCGAGATCCGGTCGAAGGCCGGAAGCGGCGCAACGAGATTTACCAGTGTGTCCAAGAGTACCTTGGGCGGGCATGGATAAGGTGTCGGCACGCGCACCTCGTCGACCAGCATCCTGCCCTGGGAATCAAGAACGGAGGCTTTAAGGCCGGTGCCGCCGATATCGATGGAAAGAGTACGGATTTCCCGCGACCCGTTGGCAGGATTCACTTTGGTACTTTTACGCGTCATGTGCGGGTTCCCGCGGCAGCTTGATCCACGAAGTAAATCAATTCGCCGGATGGATTGAGCCGTGCCGCGGGCAGACTGTCGTCGCCTCGACGAAGCCCGCCAAACGCCGCGCGCTTTTCGGCACCCGCAACCAGGAACGCGAGGTGGCGGCTGCTCTCGAGCGCGGGATAGGTCAGTGTGATGCGCGCCTCCGAATTGCCGCGTGTGACCGCTGCAACCCATCGCTCGCGTATTTCGAGCACGTTGGAACCGGGGAAGAGGGAGGCAGTATGCCCGTCGCTACCCAATCCGAGGAGAACGACATCGAAGAGCTGCCTGTTCTTGTCGAGCCGGTCCGCACCATAAAAGGACTTGAGTTCGTCCTCATATACACCGGCCGCCGCTTGCGAGCTGACACCTTCGGTCGGAATGCGATGGATATTGATGGAAGGAATCGGCGCATGGGCCAGCAGCGCCTCATGAACCATATGGTAGTTGCTCCGTACGTCTTCGTGAGGCACGTAGCGTTCATCGCCCCAGAACCAATGGGTGCGGGACCACGGGAACGCCTCGCGATAGGGCGGATGCGCCAGAAGTTCGTAAAGGCGTCGCGGCGTGGAACCGCCGGAGAGCGCGATTGCGAAGACACCGTTCTTCGCAGTCGCCGCCGCCAACAGCCAATCGGCCACCCGATGCGCCAATGCTTCGGGATCTGCGAGGATTTCAAGTTTCGCCTCGGATGGACGCGTCATGAGGGCACTTCTTTCATCGCGGTTCGCCAAGTGTCGCGGCGGCCATTGGGAGAGCGAAAGCAGTCACGCGTGGGACGGCCGCAATACGAATTTGCGCACCGCTTTGGCGAACCCGTCGTTCTCATTGCTGTCGGTCACCGCGCTTGCCTGCGCCTTTACTTCGTCGTTGGAGTTGCCCATCGCGATAGAGAGGCCGCTCTTGCGGAACATGAGAACGTCGTTGGGCATATCCCCCATGGTAGCGATCTGCGCAGGCGGGATATTCAAGCTCCGGGACAGCGTTGTTACAACGGTTCCCTTGTTGGCGTCGGGATTGGTCACGTCCAGATAATAGGGCTGCGAGCGCGCGGCGCTCGCTTTCGCGCCCAAGGCGCTCTGAGCCGCCTTTTCGCATGCGGCAACAAGATCGAGGTCGTCGGAGATGCCGACAATCTTGACTGCTTTTGCCAGGTGCGCGTCCGTAAAAGACGCAACGACCGTGGGATCGAACTTCACCGTCCACGCCTCGCGCGCCACATGCGGCGCGTTCGGGTTGCGGATCAGCCACTCTTCCTTTGTGTAGACCCAGACGTCCAACCCCTGGTCCAGGATCAATTGCAACGCCTGTTTGGCCGTTGCTTCATCCAGAGCGTGGCACTCGATCAAAGAGAGATCGGGATTGACGAACACCCCCCCATTGAAGCCGGCGATGGCGCTACTCAGCGCAAGCGGCTCGATCAGCATGGTCATGCCGCGGGGCGGCCGGCCGCTGGTGATGGCAAAAAGAATTCCGGCGTCGTGCAGGTCGCGGACCACTGCTTTCGCCCCATCGGTCAGGACTTTCTCCTCGGTAAGCAGCGTGCCGTCGACATCCGCCACCAGAAGACGGATGTCCTGCCCCGCGCTCACGGCTTCTGTTCCGATGGCGGACCCACCGGGCGCCAGGAGCGTTTTCCATCGCGCGCCAACAACTCATCGGCTGCCTTCGGTCCATCGCTGCCGGAATCGTAGTTTGGGAAGCTGGCCGTATCTGCTGCCCAGGCGTCGAGCACCGGCTGCACGATCCGCCAAGCTTGCTCCACCATATCCGCACGCATGAAGAGCGTCGGGTCTCCGATCATGACGTCGTAGAGCAGCGTCTCGTATCCGACATTGGGCTCTTTCGGAAACCAGTCATCGTAACAGAAGTTCATCCTGACCGCGGTGAGGTCCACCTGCGGCCCCGGGCGCTTGGCTTCGAATTGCAGAGAAATTCCTTCATCCGGCGCGATATTGAGAACCAGCCAGTTCGGAGGAAGAGTGGCGACGGGCGTTTCACGGAATGGAGCGTGAGGCGCCTGTTTGAAGCAGATTGCGATCTCGGTGAGCCGCTGTGGCATGTGCTTCCCGGTTCGGAGGTAGAAGGGCACCCCCGCCCAGCGCCAATTGTCGATCTCCAGCCGCATCGCGGCGTAGGTCTCCATGTTCGAATCCGGCGCCACGTCTGGCTCCTGGCGATAGGCCTTCACGGGCTTCCCCAGGACCTTTCCAGCCCTGTACTGTCCGCGCACCGCTTGCGCCGGGTTGATGGAGCGTATCGAAGCGAACATTTCGGCTTTTTTCGCGCGAATCGAGGCCGCGTCGAAGCCGGTCGGCGGCTCCATGGCGACCATCGAAAGCAATGTGAACACATGGTTCGGGACCATGTCCCGCAATGCCCCAGTGACCTCATAGAACTTGCCCCGCCGTTCCACCCCGATTGTTTCGGCGACGGTGATCTGCACGTGGTCGATCCGGTCTCGGTTCCAGATCGGTTCGAACAGTCCGTTGCCAAAACGAAACGCCATGATGTTCTGGACGGTCTCCTTTCCAAGGAAGTGGTCGATGCGGAATATCTGGTCCTCGGTCAAAACACGAAGAATGGCGGTATTCAGCGCGCGGGCCGACTCCAGGCTGTGACCGAAGGGTTTTTCGATCACGACCCGGCGCCAGACGGGATGCTTCCCGTTTCTGTCCGTGTGCTGATCGGTCAGCTTGGCTTTGCCGAGTTGCTCGACCGCCGCGCCGAAGAAGCGGTCCGCGACCGCAAGGTAGAAGATGACATTGCCTTGCGTGCCATGGACCTTTGCCGTTTCGTCAAGGACGCCGCGAAGCTTCTCGTACAACTCGGGCTTGGTCAGGTCGCCCTGGACATACGACATCTTCCCGGCAAGCCGTTTCCACGCCGCCTCGTCAATATGGTCGATATCGAATTCCGCGGAGGCGTTGCCGATGAAGCCTTTCAGCTTCGCGTAAAGGTGGTTGCGCCAGCTCTCGGCCGTGCCCTCAGCCAGATCCACGCCGATCAATGCAAAGCTGTCGGGTAATATTTCAGTCCGCGAGAGATTATAGAGCGCGGGAACGACCAGACGGCTGGTCAGATCGCCGCCGGCCCCGAAGATCACCATGACACAGGGATCTGCCGGCGCGGGCGGGCGCCGCGGTGGAGGCTCAATCACCTGCGCGGTCTTGGGCGTCTGTTTCGGATGGGTTTCGGGCATAGGCTACTTCACGGCTCCCTTGCGCGAATGCCCCTCTGATCCCGGCTGTTTCGGTTCGGGGTCGATGGGTTCGCCGCCCTCGACATGGCCGCCAAAGCCGAAACGCATAGCCGAAAGCATCTTTTCCCCGAAAGTGTGCTCCCGCCGCGAACGAAAGCGGGCGTAAAGCGCCGTACTCAGTACATCGGCCGGCACCGCTTCCTCGATGGCGGCCTCCACCGTCCAGCGTCCCTCGCCCGAATCCTGGACGTAGCCGGAGAAATCCTCGAGCTGCGGGTCCTTCGCCAGCGCCGCGGCGCCAAGATCGAGCAGCCAGGATGAAATGACACTGCCACGCCGCCACACTTCGGCTATGTCCGGCATGTTCAGCACAAAGCGCTCATCCTCGGGCAGGTCCTTTGAATCCTTGTTGCGCAGAATGTCGAAGCCCTCGGCGTAAGCCTGCATCAAACCGTACTCGATCCCGTTATGCACCATCTTGACGAAGTGCCCCGCGCCGGAGGGGCCGGCGTGGATGTAGCCGCGCTCGGCGCGCGGATCGCTTTTCTCTCGGTGCGGCGTACGCGGAATATCGCCGAGGCCTGGGGCAAGGGCGGCGAAGATCGGATCGAGGTGATCTACCGTCTCCTTGGGTCCCCCGATCATCATGCAGTAGCCGCGGTCGATGCCCCAGACGCCGCCCGAGGTGCCGCAATCGACGTAGCGAATGTGCTTCGCGGCCAATGTCTTTGCGCGGCGGATGTCGTCCTTATAGAAGGAATTTCCGCCATCGATGATGATGTCGTCAGGCTCCAGCAACTCCCCGAGTTTTTCGACCGTTTGTTCGGTGATCCCTCCGGCAGGCAGCATCACCCAGACGGCACGCGGCTTTTCGCGGAGCGCGGCTACGACATCCGCGAGCGATGCGGCAGCTTCGGCGCCTTCTTTCGCAAACGCCGCGCGCACGTCCGCGTTGCGGTCGAAGACCACACAACGGTGTCCGGCCTTCATCAGGCGCCGGGAGATGTTGCCGCCCATTCGGCCAAGACCGATCACGCCGATCTGCATTTTTCTCCGCTCCTCAAAGGTCCGTTATTGGAAGGCCGCATCCATTGCGCGAGCGAGCTCTGTCATCCCCGCCTCGACATCGTTCACGTGGACGCGCAGCGCCCGCCGCCCGCGTTCCACCAGAACGTCCAGATCGCCACGCGCTTGCGCCGCTTTCACTACGCCGAACGTGTAGGAATGGCCGGGGACAGGAATGTCTGCCGGATCGTCACAGGTGACTTGCAGAAATACGCCCGAGTTCGGTCCGCCCTTATAGGCCTGCCCCGTGGAATGCTGAAAACGCGGTCCGTAACCAACGCAGGTTGCCGCATAAGTGTGGTCACGAATGCAGCCGCGGATGGCGGTCAATGCCTGCGTGTGCGAGTCGTTGCGCTGGATATAAGCCAGCAGCGCCACGTAATCGCCCGCATGCACACGGGCCAAATGGCTCTTCAGATAGCCGGTCAGGGTGTTGTGGCGGCCGAGTTCCGCCGCATTGCGCGGATCGGCGTAGAGCGCCAGGCCGTTCTCGCGGAAGATGGGCGCCTCTTCGGGCAAGCGATGCGATTTTTCGTAGTCCTCCGTCAGCGCCCGCGTTTTTTCTTTGCTGGCCTCGACGTCCGGCTGATCGAATGGATTGATGCCAATGATTGCGCCGGCAACGGCGGTGGCGATTTCCCAGCGGAAGAATTCCTGGCCGACATGCCAGATATCCTTTACGCAGATTCGCGCGACCGGATGACCTGCAGTTTCGAGTGCGGCCACGGCATCGCGTTGTGACGGATCGTCGTCTCCATCCAACGCCAAATAGGCAAAGAACCGATCGCGCCCATAACGGTCCGGTGTTGTGAGCGGCTCCCCGGCCAGCGGGATCAGCCCGTATCCATGCTTGCCCGTGCTTTCGGCCAGAAGCTGCTCTAGCCAGCCGCCGAAATCTGCGATCCCGGGCGAAGCGATGATCGTCACTTTGTCGCGGCCAAAGCGGGTTGCGGCGACACCCATGGCGACGCCGAGCTGCACGCCCGGATTCTCCGCCGGTGGCACATCGGAGCCACAGCTTCGTTCCATCGGCAGCGCCGTTTCGAGCAGGCGCTTTACATCGAGACCCGCCGCAGCCGCCGGCACCAGACCGAATTTGGACAATACGGAGTAGCGGCCGCCGATTGAGGGTACGCCCTGGAAAATGTGGGCGAAGCGCAGTTCCTTAGCTCGCCGCTCCAGCGAGGAACCCGGATCGGTGACAGCGACGAATTGTTCCCCGGCGCGATCATTGCCGCGCAAGGCGGCCACACGATCGAGGAAATATTCCATGAAGATGTTGGGCTCCAGCGTGGAGCCTGATTTGGAGGAGACGATGAACAGTGTCGTGCCGAGATCGACCGCCCGTTCGATCGCCGCGATTTGGGCCGGATCGGTGCTGTCCAGCATATGGAACTGCGGCCATCCGGGCTGCCGGCCGAAAATATTGCCCAGCACTTCCGGACCGAGACTCGATCCTCCCATCCCGAGTAACACGATGTCCGTGAACTTGCGCTCCGTTACCCAGTTCCCGAAGGCCTTAAGACTGCCGGTATCGGCGAGCTCCCGCTCCAAGACGTTCAGCCAGCCGCCCCATTCGTTTTCGTCGGCCCCCGTCCAAAGCGAATTGTCTCCGGCCCAAAGCTGCCGGATGCGTCCTTCCTTGCGCCATACCTCCATTTCTTCAGCGAAAGCGTTCTTCATCTCCAAAGAACCACGGGAAATCTCCAGGCTCGCGCGGTCGCCTTCGATCAATGTGCGGCGGCGGAAGGCGATGACGGCGAAAAGCTTGTCGAACGAATCTGCGAATTGCTGAACGCCGTCCCGGACCAATTCGTCCATGACGCCTTTCAGTGAAATGCCGTGCTGCTCCAGTTCGGCAAGGACGCCGCTGGCCTCAGGCAGATTCGTTTCTATGATGTCGGGCGTCACTTTGCCGTGGTCGCGAAACGCATCCATGGTTGCCGGCGGAATCGTGTCCACGGTGTCCCGGCCGATCAGCGCTTCGACATACATTGTGTCCTTGTAGGCCGGGTTCTTGGTGCTGGTCGAAGCCCAGAGCAGGCGCTGGGTCTTCGCACCCGATTGGGCCAGAACCTTCCAATTCGGGCTCGAGAACAGCGCCTTATATCGAGCGTAGGCGAGTTTTCCATTGGCGATTCCGGCCTTGCCGCGCAGCCGGCCGGCCAATCCCTTGTCGGCCAGCATGTCGAGCCGCTTGTCGACCGCAGAGTCGATCCGGCTGACGAAGATGCTGGCGACGCTGGCGATCTTGCTCACGTCGCCGCCCGCCCGCTTCAGATCCTCAAGCCCGGAGATATAGGCTTCGGCCACGTGTTCGTACATTTCGACCGAGAACAGCAGAGTGATGTTGATGTTCAGCCCGCGTCCAATCAACGTCCGGACCGCGGGAATGCCAGCCTCAGTCGCCGGCACTTTCACCATCAGATTGGGACGGGCAACCGCGTTCCACAGCCGCAACGCCTCGGCGATGGTGGCGTCGGTATCGTTGGCGAGATAGGGCGAGCATTCCAGGCTGACATAACCATCCCGGCCTTGCGTCTCTTCGTAAACCGGACGCAGCACATCAGCGGCCGCACGAATATCGGCAATCGCAAGATGCTCGTAGATCGCCGCGATGCTGTGGTCAGCTTCCGCCTGGAACTGCTTCAGCGCATCGGTGTATTCGTCGCTCTCGCCGATCGCCTTCTCGAAGATCGACGGATTAGAGGTGACCCCCTTGAGCCCGTCACGCTCGATCAGAGTGCGCAGACCGCCCTTTTCGATAAGACTGCGTTTCAGGTAGTCCAGCCATGGTGACTGGCCGCAGGTCTCAAGCTGCTTCAATGGATTCATGGCGCAATCTCCCGGGCCTTCGCGAGCTGCTTCTTTGCTTTTGCCAGTACGTTCTCGGCCGTGAAACCGAATTTCTTCATCAGGTCCTTGATCGGGGCCGACGCACCGAAAGTTTCCATGCCGATCCTCGTACCGCTCATGCCCACATAGCGATCCCAGCCAATCACCGAACCAGCCTCGACGGAGATGCGTGCCATCACATCCGGCGGAAGCACGCTGTCGCGATATGCCAACTCCTGCTGCTCGAACAGTTCCCAGGACGGCATGCTCACGACCCGGGCCGCAATGCCTTCCTGCGTGAGCGTCTCATGGGCATCGACACAGAGCGAAACCTCACTGCCGGTGCCGATCAGGATCACGTCGGGCTTTCCGTGTTCGGCATCAGCCATGACATAGGCGCCGCGCGAGACACCGTCAGCAGAAGCGTAGCGCGCGCGGTCGAACGTCGGGAGCGGTTGGCGGGTTAATACGAGACAGGCCGGTTGATGTTGCAGCCCGATGATGACGCGCCAAGCCTCGACGACCTCGCTGGCGTCCGCCGGCCGCAGCGTGATCAGGCCGGGGATGCTGCGCAGGCCGATGAGTTGCTCGACCGGCTGGTGCGTTGGACCGTCCTGACCGAGACCGATTGAATCATGCGTGAAGATGAAAACGGCCGGAAGCCCCATCAGCGCGCTCAATCGGATGGAGGGCTTCATGTAGTCGGAAAAGATGAGGAAGCTCGATCCGTAGCTTCGAATCTTGGAGAGAGCCAGGCCATTCACGATCGCGCCCATGGCGTGCTCGCGAATACCGAAATGCAGATTGCGGCCGCTATATTTCGCGGCCTCGAAATCCCCAGCCGCTTCGAAGGTGAGATTCGTCTTGGTGGAGGGTGCGAGGTCGGCCGCGCCACCCATCAGCCAGGAATAATGCGGCGCAATGGCGTTCAGCACCTTGGCAGATGAATCCCGGCTCGCGAGCCCCTTGGAATCGGCTGGGAAGCTGGTCATGCTGGCGTCCCATCCATCGGGGAGTTCGGCCTTCTGCATGCGTTCGAATTGATCTGCGAGGTCGGGATGGGCGGCGCGATATGCCTCCATGCGCGCGAGCCAATCCCCGCGGAGTTGCGTGCCGCGCTGACCGATGCCGGCGGAGAAGTGCTCCCGCACACCATCCGGCACCAGGAATTTTTCATCTTCCGGCCAGCCATAGGACCGCTTGGCGAGGCGGATTTCCTCATCACCAAGCGGCTCGCCATGCGCGGCGCTGGTGTCATGCTTGTGCGGAGCGCCGTAGCCGATATGGCTGTCCACGATGATGAGCATAGGCACGTCGTTCTTGCGCTCGAACACCTCGATCGCCTGTGCGAACCGCTCGGTGTCGTTGGCGTCTCCGACCCGCTCCACGTTCCAGCCATAGGCGAGGAAGCGCGCGGCGACGTCTTCGCCAAAGGCCAGATCCGTGTGACCCTCGATGGTCACGCCGTTGTTGTCATATATCCAGCAGAGGTTGCCGAGCATCAGGTGCCCCGCAAGCGACGCGGCCTCGCTGCTGATGCCCTCCATCATGTCGCCGTCGCTGCACATCGCATAGACGTTGTAGTCGAACAGCGCGAAGTCGGGCCGATTGAAATGTTTTGCCAGCCAGCGCTCGGCAATCGCCATGCCGACGCTCATCCCACAGCCCTGGCCCAGCGGTCCAGTCGTCGCTTCGACGCCGGACGTAAGGCGGTATTCAGGATGGCCCGGACATTTGCTGTCAAGTTGACGGAAGCGCTTGATGTCGTCGAGCGTGACAGAGAGGCCTCTCTTTTGGTGATCACCCTTCCCATCGATCGTCTTCACGCCGGTAAGGTGCAGCATCGCGTAGAGCAGCATCGAGGCGTGCCCGTTGGACAGCACAAAGCGGTCGCGATTGGGCCAAGCCGGATCCTCGGGGTCGAAGCGCAGGATTTGCTGCCACAGCGTATAGACGACGGGCGCCAACGCCATCGGCGTGCCAGGATGACCCGAATCCGCCTGCTGCACGGCATCCATGGACAGTGTGCGGATCGTATCGATGCAGAGTCGGTCCATCGTGACCGCGCCGGATGATGAGCGCGTCTCCTTCAACGCAACTTTTCTCACGCGCTGGTTCCTATCTGGGAGGGGCGCCGATGGGGGCGCCGATTTCTTCCCAATCGTGTGCGTAACACCACCTTCGGTGTGATCCCGACCCGGCATGGATACCTCCGCGAGCCCACGACGTGCGAAATTGCACCTATCGAGCGGTCCCCGCGGCGAAACCAATCGTCCACGGTTGGCGCAGGTGCGGCGGGCATTGGCAAGCGCACCCCTGGGTACGAATGCTTTAGACCGCCGAATGGTACATTAATGTTCAGTCATGGAGCGTTGTGCGTTTGGGCGCTGCACCACAGCGCGACCCTTTGGCTGCCAGGAAATGCAAGAGCCCGCGGCGGGGTTCCTTTCCGCACAATTTTTGAATTGCACGAACGCTTGTCCTAAGGGCCTCGGCCCCGCCCGCTATGGCACCAGCCGGATTTCGGCACGGTCGGTCGCACCGGGAACCCGGTCCGTCAGGTTTTCCAAGTCTCGGCCCGTATAAAGCTTCGGATCGACATGGGCGGCCGAAAGGACGTTCTGGATCGCGGTGAGGCGCCCTTCCTTCAACCGCACGCCCCCTGGCGTGTCGGCGGGGACTGCTATCTCGATGCGGGCCACCTTGCTCTGCTGAACCGAGCCAGCGGCCTGCTTGACGATCTGTTCGGCCTCCGGCGCGAGGCGGGCAGTGCCTGGCACGAAGAAAAGCACGAAAAGGTCCTGCTTGGGCGGGGGCAGGGGAGGGGGGCTCGCGGGCCGTGTCGCCATGCACCCTGCAAGAACCGCCACCACCGAACACGCCAGCACTCGCCGCACAGATGCCCCGCCCATAATCCCGCGCCCTTCCATAGAGGATTCTTTCCGTGCCCATAAGGTAACGGGAGCCTGTCGGCATCGTTGCCCGCCTCGGTGGCGCCTTGTAGGTTCGCGCCCCGAAGCCCA
>Ga0265337_1001314_pt1 | contig 12384 bp, 12 predicted proteins | sample 42122metaG_FD_192441 | JGI IMG/M metagenome (GOLD analysis project Ga0265337, IMG submission 192441) | Rhizosphere microbial communities from Carex aquatilis grown in University of Washington, Seatle, WA, United States - 4-21-22 metaG | ecosystem: Host-associated > Plants > Roots > Rhizosphere >... | reverse complement strand
TGTTTCCTTCGCCTGGGCGCGGTTCTTCCTGATGTTCGGCGAAGGCGAAGACACACGCCGCCTGATCCCGTCTATCGTCCGTGGACTGATGAACAACGAGCCCGTGGCGCTGAGCTCGGGGCGGCAGATCCGCGATTTCCTCGACACGCGCGATATCGGTGCAGGGCTTGGCGCACTGCTCTCCGCCGAAACGGTGACGGGGCCGGTGAACGTGGCTTCGGGCCGCGCAGTCTCGATCGGGGACGTGGCCCGTATGCTTGCAAAGATCGCCGGCCGGCCCGAGGCCCTGCTGCAATTCGGCGCGCTTCCCGACCGCGAAGGCGAACCCGCTTCACTGGTTGCCGATGTTTCACGCCTGACGCGCGAAGCGGGCTTCACGCCGGTGCACACGCTCGAAGAGCGGCTCGCCGAATCTTTCGGCTGGCACCGGAAAGCGATCCGCCCAATAGTCCTTCCTCCTTCTTTATGAGACTGCCCCGGTCCGGGGATGGGGAATCCGATGTTTGCTCCCTCGATCAAAGTGGCAGCGGCGAAGTCTGGTTCTCAGACCGGATCTGTTCGCGCACGCAAATCGCCGCATGCCGGCGCCGGACGGTGGCGGGATTACGCGGAAGAGGCGGCGGTGGCCCGTCATGGTTACAGCACGATTCCGCTGTCCGCGGGCGGGCGTGCTCCCGTCGTGGCGGCCAATGAATCCGCGTTCGGCGAGCCTTCGGGCGCCGATCAGGCCATCCCGCAAGGTCCCGGCAAAACCGTCGAGCCGCCCATTCTCAAAGGGATCAGCGTCGATGTCGTCGGCCCCGTCAAAGCCGAAGCCAGCAGCGCCATTACCCCCCACCTCCATCTTGGCGACAAGGGCGTGACGTCGGGTGTGAATTTCGGCGGCGCCGTCACCGGGGGCAACAATATCGGCGGCGAGATCTTCTTTTCACAGGTGATCCGCAATTCCGAACGCCGCCTTCGCATGGGAAAGATGGGCAGCACCGAAACGATCAAGGACCTGCTCGACGGCGGCCAGATGTACAAGACGACCACCATGGCGGTGATCCCCGGCGGCGTCACCGGCATGACGGAAACCGATACGCCCGGACAAGGGGACAGCCGGCTGTCGGATGCGAACAATCTCGGCCGCGCAAGCATCCGCATCAAGGACGAATTTGAGCTGTTCCTGATGTGGCGTGCCAGCCCGTCCGATCCCGCGAGCGCATGGCTTTCTTATGGCTCGGTGCCGTGGCTATGGGATGCGGCCGCCACCGGCCTGACGGCGGCGGGTCCCACGCAAACGCCCTGGATCGCTCCGCGGGAGGCGTTCGACAAGACAAGGGGCATCACTCTCGGCGGCAGCCTTAACCTGGTGAACCGGAAGCCCACCGCGGCGCCGCATCTGAGCCTTCCCGTGAATCAGTCCGGCAACGTGCCGGTCCCATCCTTGACGGAAATATTTCCGGACGCGGAGGCAAAGGACCCGGACATGGAACCGGGCACCCCCTGACCGGCGCGATTGGCGCCAGGACAGGGCGGGCTTCGGATCGGAGCGGATTGCGATCAGACGGCCTCATGCTTCGTCCCTCGACAAGCTCGGCTCAACATGAGGATTCTTGCCCAAGTCTTCACCCCGAGCTTGTCGAAGAGTGAGGGCCGCTATTCCGTCTGTAAGCAAACTACTCCGCTTTTTCGCCCTTCGCCGGAACCTGACGCCGCTTGACGACGCCGCGCGATTCCAGATTGGCGACCGCATTGTTCAATGCAGCATACAGTTCGACGGCGGCTTCCAGCGGCAGCACCAGACGCGAGCAAACGAACCGCGCAGCACCCGGCTCCTGGCGTACCGGACGCCGCGTCGCAAAGGTGAGGTGGAAATTGGGACCGACGCCATACAACCCGACGAAATCGTCTGCGAATGTTTCCTTCACACCCGCGTCTTCAATGATGGGCGGTTTGTTGTCGGTGGTCTGCGTCTTGTCGGCCTTTTGCGCCATGTTGGTCCCCTGTTGTTAAATCGCGGGGCGCAATGTCACCGAATCGGCCGCGCGCCGCAACTCACCTGAGGGCAAAATCGAAGCGCTTGATTAATATCGTCGCGCCGTCGCGCTTGACCTCGTATTGCGCCTGATACGTCCCGGCAGGCCACGAGACCATCGTCCGCTTCTTGCCGACATAGGAAAGCCATTGCGCCTTGTTGGCGTCCAGCGGCTGGCCCAGCCCGCGTGCGACCAGCGTCCCTTTAGGATCGCGAAAGGTCAGCGTCTGGATGTCGCCCGCTTTAAGCCCGATGGCCCGCACATAAGCGATGAGCTCGGGACTATCGGTCGCGACGGGGCCTTCGGCCGCGCGTCCCGATTCCACATCGTCCATCGTGACGGGCGCCTCGGCGAACCCGACATTGATGACGCTGGGCGAATGGTAGGCGAGCGCCGTCATGGCCTCCTTCGACCACAGCGGCACGCCCCCGCCACAGGTACCGGCCTGCGCATCGGGCGCGAAGGGATCGATCTTTTCGTTGTTGTGGCGCACGGAAAGATGCAGATGCGGAAATTCCGCGTCCCCCGACATGCCGACCAGTCCAAGCATCGCGCCGGCCGCGACCGCCTGCCCGTTCCTCACCCGGACCGAGCCCTTTTCCATGTGGCAATATTGGGTCTCCCAGCCGCCCGGATGCGCGACGACCACGCCGTTTCCGCATTCGCGCCCCTTGACGCTCTCCGGCCCGGCGATTCGCACATTCACGTCATCCATGCCGTCGCGCATGCCTTTGATGGTGCCGGGGGCCGCGGCCAGCACGGCCACCCCTTTCTTCTGCGCGGCGAGTGTGGGAACCCTGAGATCGGTCCCGTCATGGCCGTCATAGACCATCACACCGCAGCGATAGTCCTTAGCCCCCGGCCCGGGATCGTGGTCGAAATATTGCTGGATGAAGCAGGTTTCGCCCAAGCGGCAGGCGAGCGGAAGCTCCAGCTGCAACGGCGTTTCGGGCTGGGCGGACGAGCCCGTCGCTGCTCCGGCGAGCAGCGGCAGACTCAAGGCCGGCATATGTCTTAACGCCATTCCGATGCCTCCCTCCGCTCCGGGCGGCCTTCTGTGGAAGAAGATTAAGGTTCCCGTGCGAAATAATACGTCGTTCGGATTGCGAAGCCATCCGTCTCATGGGACTCTTAGCGTATTAACCTTTCGAGGGCTTATCATGAATTCTGCGCGTACGCTGTTGCTTGGATCGGCCTTGGTGTCCCTCGTGGCCTTTCCGGTTACGGCCCAAGCGATGTCGCTCAAGGAGGCGCTCGCCACTGCCTACGCCACCAACCCTCAGATCGAAGCCGCGCGCGCCAGTCTTCGCGGCACCGACGAGGAGCTTGCAAAGGCCAATGCCGGCTTCCGTCCGAGCATCAGCCTCAGCGGCTCGCAAGGCTTCCAGCATATCGTCACCCAGGCGCCCACCCATTCCGACGACGACCGCAACCTGATCAACGGCACCGCGACGCTGAGCGAACCCCTGTTCCGCGGCGGCCGGACGGTGGCCGAGATTCGCCGCGCCAAATCGTTGATCCGCGCCAGCGAAGCCCAGCTCACCAATACCGAGCAGACCGTGCTTCTGGACGCTGTCACCGCCTATATGGACGTGGTGCGCGATGGTGAAAACCTCGAATACCGGCGCAGCAACGTCCAGGTTCTGGAGGATCAGCTCAACGCAACCAACATCCAGCTCAACGCGGGCGCCGTCACCCAGACCGACGTGCAGCAGACCCAGGCCCGCCTTCAGGGCGCACGCGCCGGACTCTCCGTGGCGGAAGGCCAGCTAGCCGCCAGCCGTGCGCGTTTCGAGCGCGTGATCGGCCGTCCCGCCGAGACGCTGGAGGTGCCGGGCTTGCCTGCGGTGCTGCCGGGCAATCTCGACGATGCGGTGAACCGGGCGGTCAATACGGCGCCAGCACTGATCGCGGCCCAGGAAAACTCCCGCGCGGCGGACTACGCCATCGATGCCGCCACGAGTTCATTGTTGCCGCAGGTGTCGCTCCAGCTCCAATGGCAATATGCCAAGAACTCCACCATCATTGGTGTGGTTAGCCCCGGCGTGACCCAAAACGATACCTCGGCCTTCGTGCAGGTCACCATCCCGATTTACCAAGGCGGCGCGGAATATGCCGGCATCCGACAGGCTAAAGAACAGCGCAGCCAAGCCCTTGCCAATGTCGCCGATGCCGACCGGCAGGTGCGCGAAACCACCCAATCGGCCTGGGGCACCTTCATGAGCGCTCAGGCCTCCATCGCCTCGAACGAGCTCGCCGTCCAGGCCAATCAGAGCGCCGTCATGGGCGTGATCGAAGAGCAGCGCGCGGGCGAACGGGCCATCCTGGATATCCTGAACGCGCAGCAGGAACTGCTTTCGGCTCAGATCGGGCTCGCCAATGCCCAGCACGACGCCACCGTCGCCGCCTTCCAGTTGGTGGCCTCCACCGGGCAGCTCACCGCCAAATCGCTCGCCCTCGACGTCAGGCTTTACGATCCGCTGGATCATTACAACAAGGACGGTTCGGCCTGGCTCGGGATCGACCCGTAACGCTCAAGCTGTTGCGACGAAGATGAAATTTCGCTCACGTGAAAGTCAGGGTTTCATCGCAAGAATGCATTAAGTATTAACCCGCGATGGCGCATACCTACTCAAGCTTGTATTAATTGAGACAAGGTTCGCGTCCCCAGGGGCCTGCCGTCCCGGCGCGTTGACCCGGTAATTCGGCAATTATATGAGATTCTTCCGCGAGGGGAGGTACGCTTGGCTGGCTTAGGCCCTGTAGGTCGTCCTGTGACGAGGCCCGATCCCGTAAGGGAAGCTTTCGTCGCCAATGGACGGCTGTTGAGTTCCATCTTCGGCTTCAGCGCAGCCATGAGCGTGCTGACGCTTACCACGTCGTTCTACATGCTCGAGGTCTATGACCGCGTGCTGACCAGCCGCAGTCAGGAGACGCTGATCCTGCTGACGTTGATCGCGGTCTGCGCGCTCATCATCATGGGCATGCTGGATTCGCTTCGGCTGCGCATCCTGTCGCGTATCGGGATGCGGATCGGGGACGCGCTCGCCGCCCGCACGTTGAGGGCCATGGTCGCGACCAATTCGCAGACCGGCGCAATGTCCGCCCGTTCGGGCCTGCGCGACATCGACACGATCCGCAATTTCGTCGGCAGCCAGGGTTTCGCCACGCTCATCGACATGCCCTTTGCCATCATCCTGCTGGCCGCGCTCTGGTTCCTGCATCCGCTTTATCTTCTGATCGTGCTGATCGGGGGTTTCACCCTGATCGGGCTTGCCATGGTCAACAACCGCGTGACCGGGAAGCTGACGACCGAAGCCATCGGCAAGACCATGCGGACCCACAATTTCGCCGAGGACGGCCTGCGCAATTCCGACGTGCTCGAAGGCATGGGCATGTCGTCGACCTTTGTCGACCGTTGGCGGCAGCAATGGGTCGGCAATCTCAAGCTGGCCTCGCGCGCCAGCGATCGCGATGCGCGCCTTTCAGCCGCCTCCAAGTCGATACGCCTTCTGATCCAGGTCGCCCTGATGGCGACGGGCGCCGTACTGATCCTCGATTTCAAGGCGACGGGCGGCATCATGCTGGGTGCGACCATCATCGGCTCGCGCGCGGTGCAGCCTTTCGAGCAGGCCGTAGGCATGTGGAAGAACGTCATCGCGGTGCGGCTTGCCCGGATGCGGTTGACCGATCTTCTCGTCAATGCGCCCAAGCGCGAGGAGGGCATGAGGTTGCCCGCGCCGGCAGGCCATCTGCAGGTGAACAGCGTCCATTACCTGCCGCAAGGGTCGCGCAAGCCGATCCTCACCAACATCAATTTCGAGCTTACGGCGGGCGAGGCGCTTGGCGTCATCGGTCCGTCGGCGTCGGGCAAATCGACGCTTGCGCGGCTCCTGATCGGGGCCTGGCCGCCCTCGGGCGGCGTGGTGCGGCTGGACGGCGCCAACATCTATCAATGGCCGCGGGCCGAGCTTGCCCATTACATCGGCTATCTGCCGCAGGACGTGGAGCTGTTCTCGGGCACCATCAAGGACAACATCGCGCGAATGGACGACGGCGATCCGGCCCGCGTGGTGCGCGCTGCCGAACTTGCCCACGCCCATCAGATGATCCTCGGCCTGCCCAAAGGCTATGACACGGAGATCGGCGAGAGCGGCTACCGCCTCTCGGCCGGCCAGAGCCAGCGCGTGGGACTTGCACGTGCGCTTTATGGCGAGCCGCGCCTGATCGTGCTGGACGAGCCCAACTCCAATCTCGACGGACCGGGCGAGGAAGCCCTGATCCAGACGATTACCGATCTGAAGAAAATGGGGGTGACCGTGATCGTCATCGCCCACCGTCCGAGCGTGCTTGCCGACATGGACAAGATGCTGGTGCTCCAGGCCAACGGCACTGTCGCCGCGTTCGGCAGCAAGGCCGAGGTGCTGGCGCAATATTCCAGGTCCCCTCAAGCCCGTCCGCAGACTCCGCCCAACGTGGTGCCGCTGGCATCCGTTCACGGCGCCGCTTTGGAATCGACTGGGAGTGCGAATTCGTGAGCAACGAACCGACCGGCAACAACCGCGAACCTTCGCTGGGCTCGATTGCGCCCCGCGACCCCTCGGATGTGAGCGCAGGCGAAAACGCAAGCGCGATGGCGGCCCTGAAAGGCACGGGCGCGCTCACCCAATATTCTCCCGCCGTACCGGAGGTCGAGACCGGCTTCATGAACCCGGGCCCGATGATCCGCCGGGGGGCGTTCGTGATCATCGTCTTTGTGGGCGGGTTCATCGCCTGGGCGTCGTTCGCCCAGCTCGAAAGTGCCGTGAACGCCCCAGGCGTCATCGTGGTCGAGAGCCATCGCAAGACCATCCAGCATCTCGAAGGGGGCATCGTCAAAGACGTGCTCGTCACCGAAGGCCAGACCGTCAAACAGGGCCAACCCCTGCTGCGCCTCGAGGAGACTCAAGCCGAAAGCAATTACAACCTGCTTCAGGACCAGGCGAACGGGCTGATCGCCCAGGAAGCGCGCCTGATCGCCGAACGCGACGGCGCGTCCAGGATCACCTTCCCGCCCGAACTGCTCGCCCAGCGCGACAATCCCAAGGTCGCCCAGGTCATCGCCGGGGAAGAGAACGCCTTCGCCACGCGCACCGCCGCGCTCACCAAGCAGCTCGATATCTTGAACCAGCGCAATAGCGAAAACAAAAGCCAGATCGCGGGGCTCCAGAGCCAGCAGGACGCGGTCAAGCAGCAGGGCACGCTGATCGACCAGGAAGCCACCGGCGTCGAGGACCTCTACAAGCAAGGGCTCTCGACCTTGCCGCGCGTGCTGGCGCTGCGCCGGCAGGCCGCCGACCTGACCGGCCAGAACGGCCAGATCGCCGAACACATGGCCCAGATCGAACTCAACTCGGAGGAAAACAATCTGCAGGCGCAGAATCTGCGCAACCAGCAGCTGACCAGCGTCGCCACCGATTTGAGAGACGTCGAGACCAAGAAATTCGACGTCCTGTCGCGCCTGAACGCGGCGAAGGACGTGATGACCCGGCTCGACCTCGTCGCACCCGTTGCCGGCAAGATCGTGAATCTCGCCATCCACACCCAGGGCGCCGTCATCAAGCCCGGCGACACCGTGATGGAGATCGTACCCGACGACGACGCGCTCGAACTGGAAGCCCATGTGCGGCCGGACGAGGCTGACACCATCCAGCCGGGCATGGAGGCCCATATCAGCTTCAACTCATACAAGCAGCGGCGTCTGCCGCAGCTGACGGGCAAGGTCGATACGATCTCGGCCGACCGCCTGACCGACCAGCGCACCGGGCAGCCTTACTTCAACGTGCTGGTCACCGTGAATTCCGATGCGCTCAAGGATTATTCCGCGGTGCGCCTCATTCCGGGATTGCCCGCCGATGTGGCCATTGCCACCGGCACGCGCACGATGATGGATTATTTCCTGTCGCCGGTTATGGACGTGATCCAGAACGGCATGCGCGAGAAATAGATCGGGAATGTTGGCAGCAAAGAAGGATGCGGGGTGACCGCGGAAGGATCAGGCGGCACTTTGCAGACGGGCAGTACGGAGGAACTCTCCGAACCCCTGCATCAGTCCTTGAAGGACTTGCTGGCCTATTGGCTGTCCAAGAAGGGCGAGCGGATGGCGCCGCCCAGATCGGCGATCAATCCCGCCGACATTGTGCGGCACCTCCCCACCATTGCGATCATCAATGTGACCGGCGATCCGCCGCGTTTTTCTTACCGGTTGTTTGGGACGGCTTTGGCCGAGGCCTATGGCCAGGACCTCACCGGCCGCTTCCTCGATGAAGTCGATCTCGATCACATCAGCCTTGCAGTCCTTCGGCAGGTGGAAAAAGTGGTCCGCGAGGGCTGCGTCAGCGTGCATCGCGACAGCTTCACGAAGCGGGATGGCCGCTATTTGGAATACGAACGGATCTGCTTGCCGCTTTCCGATGACGGACGCATCGTAAACATGATTCTGATCGGCCACTTCATCGAAAAGGCGTTCGGGACCCGGCTGGTCAATCCCTCTTAAGACGCCATGGCGATGGACGGCCGAGGGCTGTTCCGAAGGACTTGGTGAGGGTCATAACCGGTGCGAGACTGGCGCCCTCAAGGGGACCGGCCATGAACGCCATCAAGATCGACGCCTATAATCATTTCATTCCGCCCGCCTATCTCGACATGCTGAAACAGCATTCCAAGGACGTTGGAATCGTCAAGCGCATGTCGAGCATTCCGGTGCTGACCGATCTGGAAGCGCGCGTCGAACTGCTGAAGCAATGGCCGGAGTTGCGGCAGGTCTTGACGCTGGGCTTGCCCCACCCCGAGGCGCTCGGGGGGCCGGAAATCTCGGTGCCGGCCGCGCGCGCGGTGAACGACGGCCTGGCCGATGCGTGCCGGCGATACCCCAATCTCTATCCCACCTTCGCGGCATCGCTGCCGATGAACGATGTGCCCTCCGCGCTCGAAGAGATGGACCGCGCGATCCTGACGCTCGGCGCGCGCGGGATTCAGGTCGGCACGAACATACTGGGGCGCGCGTTGGACGACCCCGAATTTTTCCCCGTGTTCGAGCGCATCGCCAATCGTCACGGCCTGCCGGTATGGATGCATCCGCTGCGCCAGCAGACCTTCGCCGATTACCGCAGCGAGCCGAAATCGCGTTTCGAGATATGGCAGGTGCTGGGCTGGCCCTATGAGACAAGTGCGGCCATGGCGCGCATCGTGTTCTCCGGCCTGTTCGACAAGTTGCCGAATCTGCGCATCGTCACCCATCATTGCGGCGGCATGCTGCCCTATTTTTCGGGACGGGCGGAGACGCTGTGGGCGCAATTGGGCTCGCGCACGGCGGATGAGGATTACAGCCAGGTCTTGAAGCGCATGAACAAGCCGCTGATGGATTATTTCCGGATGTTCTACGGCGACACGGTGCTGGGCGGTTCGGCCTCGGCACTGCGCTGCGGGCTCGATTTCTTCGGGCCCGATCATGTGGTGTTCGCGAGCGATTGCCCGTTCGATCCCGAAGGCGGCGCGATGTTCATCCGCGAGGGCATCCGGTCGGTCGCCGATCTGAAACTATCGCCCGAGATCGAACGCAAGATCTATTACGCGAATGCCCTCGGCCTGATGAAGCTCGGTGAGATGACATAGTTCATTCCCCAGCCATTGAAAATGGCTTTGTAATCATTATGATTAAGAACGATTAGAAGGTGTAGCATGGAAACCAAAGTCCTTACCGCCCATGTTCCTCTTACCTTGGCCAAGAAGATCGATAAGCTGGCTGAGCGGCTTGAGCGGTCCCGCGGCTGGATCGTGAAACAGGCGCTCACCGCCTGGGTGGATCAGGAAGAAGAGCGCCACCGCTTGACGCTCGAAGCCCTGGCGGACGTAGACGCGGGACGCGTTATCGACCACCAGGCCGTGCAGGCCTGGGCCGACCGCCTCGGCACTCGCAAGGAACGGCCAGTTTCACGCCGATGAAGGTCCAATGGACCGAAAGCAGCGTATCGGACCTGACGCGACTGCACGAGTTTCTGGCGCCGGTGAATCCGCGGGCGGCGGCAAAGGCGGTTCAGGCGCTTGTCCGGGCGGGTGGACGCTTGATCGAACATCCCCGTATCGGCGAGAGACTCGAACAATATGAGCCGCGCGAGGTCAGGCGAATTCTGATCGGAAAATACGAGATGCGGTACGAAATTCGCGATTCCACGATCTTTGTCCTGCGAATCTGGCACACGCGCGAAGATCGCTGATATCGGAGTTCCGGGCTAGGCGTCCGCCGGGACGCGGAAGATGCGCAAGAGGATCGCCAGACTCGAATAATAACCGAGCAGCCCCGTCAGCTCGACCACGCGGCGCCGCCCAAACGCCGCGACCGCACGGTCGAACAGATCATCGGGAATGTCGCGCGTTGCAAAAAACGACGTCGCGAAATCGTAGAGCAGCGCGGACTCCCCATCCTCGAAATCCGGACGTCTTCCGTCGCGCAACGCGTCAATGACAGCCGCTGAAATCCCCGCCTTGGCTGCCTCGCGCGAATGCACCGCGAATTCGAATTCGGCCTTCCAATGCGCAGCCGTTATCAGCACCAGAAGCTCCGACTGCTTCGGCGGAAAGCCGGTGCGGTAGCGGCAGAACGCGCCCAAGGCCTGCGTCAGCGAGGCAAGCTCCGGGCTTTCCAGCAGCACATGAAACGGCGCCGGCACCACGCCCGCGCGCGGCGCACCGATCACATCGAACACGGCTTGCTGTTCGGGGGTAAGGTCTTCGCGCTTCAGCGCGCGATAGCGCTCGCCGCTCATTCGGCCAACACCGGCGCAGGAGCCCGCTTGGGTTCGGCCTTCATCACAATCGCAATCGCCGCCGCGATGAAGAAGAACGCCGCCAGCGTCATCAGCGCGATGGTGAAGCTGCCGGTCTTGTCGCGCACCACCCCGATCAGCCACGGGCCGATGCCGCCGACCTGCGCCACGATGTTGACGAAAGCGATGGCCGTCGCGGCGGCCGCGCCCGTAAAGAACGAGCCCGCAATGGTCCAGAACAAAGGCGATGCCGCCAGCACCGCGCCATTGCCGAAGCACAGCAGCACATAGGCCAGCACCGGATCGCTGACCAGCGCGCTTGCCAGAAGCCCAACACCCGCCACGATGTAGCATCCGGCCATGTGGCCTTTGCGGTCGCCCACTTTGTCCGAGCGCCAGCTCACGAACAGCGCGCCGATCACCCCGATGATCGGCGGCACGGCGGAGAGGAAGCCCACCTGAAGGTCGGTCAGGCCGCCCATCTCCTTGATGATCTGCGGCAGCCACAGGATCAGCCCGTAAAGCCCGACCAGTCCCGAACCGAACAGCAGGCCCAGACTCCACACCCGCGGGTCCTTGATGACGGTCGCAATCCCGACTTCGCCCTGCCGGCCCAGCGCGGCCTTTTCGGCGGCAAGTTTCGCGATCAGCCATGCACGCGCGTCGGGGTCCAGCCATTTGGCATCGCTCGGCCGGTCGGTTAGCCAGTTGAACACCACGAAACCCAGAAGAATGGTCGGCGCCCCTTCCATGATGAACATCCACTGCCACCCCGAAAGTCCGAAGGCGCTGTTCATATAGGTGATGATGGCGCCGGCAATCGGTCCCCCTATGATGGTCGAGCACGAGGTCGCGATGATGTAGCCCGCAATGGCGCGCGCCCGATGGCTTTCGGGAAACCAATAGGTGACGTAGAGCGCGGCGCACGGGAGAAAGCCCGCCTCGGCCAGCCCCAGCGCAAACCGCAAGGCGTAGAAGCTGTTCGCGTCCCGGATGAACGCCGTCGCCGTGGAGATGGCGCCCCAGGCGAAGAGAATGACGGTGAGCCAGATGCGCGCGCCCAGCCGATGCACCATCATGTTGCTTGGAATCTGCAACAGCACGTAGCCCAGGAAGAAGATGGTCGCGCCGAACCCATAGACAGTCGCCGAAAATCCAAGTTCCTGGTTCATGCGCAAGGCCGCAAAACCGACATTCACCCGGTCGACATAATTGAAGAACATCAGAATGAAGAGCATGGGGACGAGCCGCCAATAAACGCGGGCAATCGTCCGTTCCTCGAGTGCGCTTGCCAAAACCGTTTCCTCGGATCCCCCGGCCCTCTCGGCCTCTTTTGGGCTTGAGTTTGCCCGACCCCGGATTGCCGCACAAGGAAAGCCGGTTGTGCCGCCCCCCGCTTGCGTCCTACCAAAAGCCGGCCGAACAGAGGGAAGAACCATGACCGCCGATGAGAACGAATCCATCCGCCAGCGCTATCTCGCGGTGGATGCCTCCAACGTCGCCGACGTGCTGGACAAAATGGGCATGCCCGACCAGGGCCTGGCGCCGGAATTTGCACC
>Ga0265337_1001311_pt1 | contig 12405 bp, 14 predicted proteins | sample 42122metaG_FD_192441 | JGI IMG/M metagenome (GOLD analysis project Ga0265337, IMG submission 192441) | Rhizosphere microbial communities from Carex aquatilis grown in University of Washington, Seatle, WA, United States - 4-21-22 metaG | ecosystem: Host-associated > Plants > Roots > Rhizosphere >... | reverse complement strand
GTGACCGCTGTTCCGTGAACCGAAGCGCAGCCGCCGAGCAAGTTGCTGCGCTTTGTCTCAAAATCTTGATCAGCCACCATTTGTTGCGAGGCTCAAACAGATGCCAAGATAACTGAAGAGAGCAGCATGCTCGACACGACACCCTATGGGCGGCAGCAGGAGTTTGAGGATTCTCCGCCAGGCTTGGCCACAGAAGCCGACGTATGGGTGAGCCGGCCCATTAAAAGGTAAAAGGGGTCATAAAAGGGGTCAAACCATAACTTTGCACTTTTCCTCTCGACTGGGCGCCGGGCAGCCGGTCACAGTGGCCGATGATTTCGCGGAAACTTAGAATTGAGTACCCTGGGGCGATCTACCTGTAAAAGCGTCTGTCAGGTTGGTTGATGGTTTAATTCATTTTAAATGCGGCAACGATGGGCCGGTGGTCGGAGCCGACACCCCAGTTCGGCACCCGTGGAACGTAGGTTTCATTTTTCACCCAGTTCCGGGCCATGGCTGGACTGAGTAAAATATAATCCACGCGGCTGTAGGTGTCTTCCTTGCCGTAGTAATGCGTCCAGGTGATGTTACGCGGCTCGAAGCGCGCGATTTCGTTCGTGGCGGTATCGCCATTGCGCTCGGCCGGACGCGTATCCACGAGTTTGAATTTGCCGCGGCCGATGACGGCTTTTGTGGATTCGGAATCCTTCACGTCGTTGAAATCGCCCAGCACAATCAATTTTGCGTCTGGATCAGCCTTGAAATGGCTGTCCACAATACCGCGTAAAACCTTGGCCTCTTCCAGACGCAACTGGGCTTCGTCGGCGTCGGCCACGGTGCGGCGTGATTTCAAATGGGCCGCAATGAGCGTGATGGTGAAATTCGTCGCCACCTGAACGTCCACCTCGGCAAAGCCGCGGCTGACGGAAAAGCGGCGGCCATCCAGCAGGAAGTTTTCATTCGTATGCGGGCGGCTCGCCGGGATGGGCAATTTGCTCAGGATGGCCACGTGGATGTTCGTATCCCAGCCGGAAACGTGTTCCCAATACGGGAAATCCTCGCCTTTGGCTTTGAGAGAAGCGCGGAGCTCCAAGAGCGCGTTGGTACTGCCCATTTCTTCCAAGGCGATGACGTCGGCATCCAGGGCGCGGATGCTTTCGCAGATCTTGGCCTTGGCCTTGGCGGACTTCACGAACTTGCGGGATTCAGTCGGCTGGTCCAGATAATTTTCGACGTTGTAGGTGGCGACGCGGAGAGTATCGGCACCGCAGGCGATGCAAGCGAACGAAGCCAGCGCCATGGTCAGCAGATGGTGGGCGGGTAAAAGATGTTTAAACATAGGCAGTAATTTGGAGCATAGACTTTCGATACGGTTCGTCTAATCCGATTTTGTCGGAACCTTTTGCCAAATTCTGCAAAGTGTCGGCGCTCATCCAGAATTTTGAAGCCGGGCAAAACCGGAATCCTGGTTTTTGGCAGCAGGCCACCGCAGTGCTGGCCTGATTTAAGGAGCGCGGCATTTATGCCGCCTCATCGTCCCCTGCTGTTTGTGGGGCGAAGCAGGCTGAAGCCTTCGCTCTAAAAAACTGGACGCTGCGGAAACCGAAGGTGCCTTGACGGTCATTGGCCGCATGGTAGCCTGACCGAGGTGCTCATCGACAAACATCTTTTCCCGACCGCCGGCACCGCATCGGCAACAAATCCTGTGACCAGGATATGGGAAACGGTTTGGCCGAAGCGCTGGCCGGCCTGTTTTGCCTGCTTGCTTGTGGTCCTTGTCTTTTCGTGCGGCAAGGCGCGCCCCCCGCAAGCTGACGCATCAAAGGCAAAGGGATTCCAGAACGTTACCATTATTAATTCCCAGCCCGGCGCGATGTGGCGGGGGAAATCATGGACGCGCACGACGGTTGCCTTCTGTTTTTCAATGGCCGTTATTATCTATATGGGACTGCTTACGGTAACAGCGACGGTTATGGCGCGACCAATCGCTATCAGGTTTACAGTTCGCCGGACCTTGAGCATTGGAAACGGGAGAATGAATTGCTCAAGAACCCGCCAGTCGGCGTTTATTATCGTCCATATGTCGTGTTCAATCGAAACACCCGCAAGTACGTCCTTTGGTACAACTGGTATCCGAAACTGTGGAATGGGGAGATCGGAGTTGCCGTCAGCGACACTCCGGTGGGGCCTTTCACGATTGTCAGTACCAACAAGCTCCAATCCCGGCCGGGTTCCCGGGCCGGTGATGGCAGTCTCTTCGTTGATAACGACGGACAGGGATATTTCATTTTCAGTGTCATGGACGAAGGATATGCGATCCGCATATTGCCCCTGACGCCGGACTATCTGGGCTTGACCGGAGAAGCGAGCGGCATTCTGGTGAAAGAGACCGAAGCCCCCTTGCTCTTTCGGCGGGACAACCTTTATTACATCCTTTGTGGAACGCTCTGCAACTCCTGCCCAGAGGGCAGCGTGGTGGTGGTCTTGACGTCCAAGTCGATTTTTGGGCCTTACGTTGCTCATCCCAAAATAAATCGTAGCCCGGAAAATGGCGCTCCCGTGATACCTGCACAAGAGACTTGGGTGGCGACAATTCCAACGCCCGAGGGAATGGCGTTCCTCTGGATGGGAGACCGCTGGGGGTCGAGTCCCGACGGCATCAAAGGCCACGATTTCCAATACTGGACCGTCCTGAGCTTTGGCACGAATGGCGACATCCTGCCGATTAAATGAGGCGGATGACGGTTCAGAACGTGGTGCGGGCAACTTTTTTCAGGTGAAACTTGAGAACGCTGTTGCCAAATCCGCCGCTTGACGCTCGCGGACCTTGAAATAACCTCCCTCGATGCATCACCGGCACCTCTTGCGCAGGCATGGTCCGCCAACCCTGCTTGCCCTTTTTATGGCGGTCTTCGTAATCGCGTGCGGTGGGAAACGCCAGCCGCAAAATGAGGAGCCCCGACGTAACGGTTTGCAGACTGTTACCATCAACAATATCGAACCCCGACGCGATATTGCGGGGGAAATTGTGGATGCGCACGATGGTTGTCTCCAGTGTTTCAAAGGACGGTATTATCTCTACGGGACCGCCTATGGGAAGAGCGACGGTTACAGCGTCAGCAACCGCTACCGCGTTTACAGCTCGCCGGACCTGGAGCGATGGACCTTGGCGGGTGAACTGTTCAAGCAATCCCCGGAGGGTGTTTATTACCGTCCGTACGTGGTTTTCAATCCGAATACCCGCACATATGTGCTTTGGTATAACTGGTACCCGAAACTGTGGAACGGCCAGGTGGGAGTGGCCACCAGCGACACGCCAGTTGGGCCTTTTACCATTGTAAATTCGAACGTGCATGTTTTCAGCGCCGATTCCAAGCCCGGTGACGGCAGTCTTTTTGTGGATGACGATGGAACCGGCTATTTCATTTTTACTGCGATCGGCGAAGGATATGCCGTCCGGGTGGAGCGTCTGACGCCGGACTACCTGGGTTCAACCGGCGAGACCAGCAGCATTCTGGTGAAAGGTGGTGAAGCGCCAGTGCTTTTCCGGCGCCACAACCTGTACTACGCCCTCTGCGGGCCGCTTTGTGTTTCCTGTCCAGAGGGCAGCCTGGTGCAGGTTCTAACGTCCCCTTCACCTTTGGGTCCCTACACTCCACGGTCCAACATCAACCGCCGCCCGGAAACCGGCACGCCGATCATTCCAGCACAGGAAACCTGGGTTGCCAGGATTCCCATGTCGGGAGAACCGCTGTTCATCTGGATGGCGGACCGCTGGGAATCCTGTCCGGATGGCATCAAGGGCCACGATTTTCAATTCTGGAGTGCGCCCCTGAAGTTCAGCCCGGACGGCGACATCCTGCCGATTGAAAACGTCGGACGGTGGGACATCACGTGGGACTGGGGTGACTGAATCCGGCGCAGTCAGCTGAGCGGCTGCACGCGGCTTCCGGCAAATAACCCTTTTGCCAAATTCTGCAAAGCTGCTACTGTTTCCTCATGCTCAAAATCGGTCGAAATGGTTCCGCGACGCGCCCGGCTAAAAAAACCGGGCCGCAGAAGCTGGATGACATGCAGAGCCAGCGCGACCACCGCGAGCTGCGGATTGACAAGGTGGGTGTGCGCGGGCTGCGGTTTCCCATCCAGGTGCGGGACAAGGCGCACAGCATCCAAAATACAGTGGCGACCATCGGGATGTTTGTGGATTTGCCGAAGGAATTCAAGGGCACGCACATGAGCCGGTTCGTCGAGGCGCTCAACGCCCACGGCAGCGTCATTCATGTGGAAAACATCATGGACATTTTGCACTCCCTGCAACAACGGTTGAACTCGGCCACGTCGCATCTGGAGATGGAATTTCCGTATTTCATGTCCAAGAAATCGCCGGTGTCGCGCAAGAAGAGCCTGATGGATTACATCACGCGTTTTGACGCGGCGGCCTGCGGGACGGACATTGACTTCGTGCTGACAGTGAAGGCGCACGTGACGACGTTGTGTCCGTGCTCGAAGGCGATTGCCCGATATGGCGCGCACAACCAGCGCGGGTTGGTGACCGTGGCGCTGCGTTTTTCAAAGCCGGTCTGGATCGAGGACGTGGTGGCGATGATTGAAAGTTCGGCGAGTTCCGAGCTTTACGCGTTGCTCAAGCGGCAGGACGAAAAGTTCGTGACGGAGCGGGCCTATGAAAATCCGGTGTTTGTGGAGGATCTGGTGCGGAACGTGGCGCTCAAGCTCAATGCCCATCCGCGGGTGACCTGGTACAAGGTCGAAGCGGAGAATTTTGAGAGCATCCACAATCACAATGCCTACGCCTGCATTGAGAAAGGTTGATGACCATTCCCCAAAATGACCAAAGATTTTAGTGGCGTATTTGATCTTCTTTGCTACATTCCCGCGCTCTTGATGAACCAAAACTGACATTATCATTGTGACGACCAAGAAAAAAGAAAATGGAAAACCGCAGGGTTCCACCACGGCGGCGGCAATCCTCGGCCGGCCGGTGGCGAAAACCACGACCGCGGCGGACCCGAAAAAGGTCAAGCCCGAGTGGCAGAAATACTGCCAGCGGCTGCTGGAACTGCGCGAGCAACTGCTCCGGCAGATGAACGGCCTGGCGAAGGAATCCGCCCAGGAACTGCCCGGTTACAGCCTGCACATGGCTGATTCGGGCACGGACAATTTTGACCGCGATTTCGCGTTGAGCCTGCTGTCTTCCGACCAGGACGCCGTCTATGAAATCGAGGAGGCGCTCAAGCGCATTGAGAAAAAGACCTATGGCGTCTGCGAATTGACCGGCAAGACGATTCCCAAGGCGCGCCTGGAGGCGATTCCATGGACGCGATTCACGGTTGAAGCGCAGGGGCAATTGGAGCGCGAGGGCGCGTTGCGTTCACGCCGTCTGGGCCAGCTCGGCACGATTGACAGTGCCGGCGCCAACGAGGTGGAGAGCGATGACGACGAGCCGGAGGAAAAGACCAAGGAGAAGGAATAATTTATGGCGCGTGAAATCATCACCATCGAATGCACCGAGGCGCGCAAGGAAGGCAAATCGCCCTCGCGCTACACCACCACCCGCAATAAAAAGTTGAAGACGGAGAAGCTGGAGATTCGCAAGTATAACAAGGCGCTCCGCCGTCACACGTTGCACCGCGAAATCAAATAATTTATGCCCCGCAAGACCCATGCCGACAAGGACCGTCGCGGTTCCCGCCGCGGTCAGACCGAAAACCGCACGCCCCGGCCGAAGCCGAAAATTGACTTTACCGCCGACGCGTTGGATTTCAAAAACACTAATCTGCTCCGGCAATATGTGACCGATCAGGGCCGCATCCTGCCGCGGAAATACACCGGGATGCCGGCGCATTACCAGCGCCGCCTGACCCGCGCCATCAAGCGCGCGCGCCAGATGTTGTTGATGAAGTGACGGAGTTTACGCCGCCGGGCTGCGATCGTGGCCGGGCGGCATTTTATTGGAAATGGATTGCAAACGATTTGCAATTGAGGAAGATGGCCAGCGTTGATTATGGATTATCTGATTTTGCTTTCCAGCATCGGGCTCGGGGCCATCACGGTTTTTTGGCTGCGCCTGCATGAGCCGAAGCAGATCAAGCTGCTCAATGCTTTCACCGGGGCGTATCTGATCACCCTGGTGATGTTGCACTTGCTGCCGGACTTGTATGCGCCGGAAGCCGGCCTGGTGCTGAAGCCGCTGGTCCTCGGCGGGTTCATCCTGTTCGGTTTTTTTCTGCAAATCGCGCTCGATGCCATTTCCATGGGCATCGAGCATGGGCATGCGCATCACCTCGAAGGGCGGATGGCCATCGGTATCCTTGCCGGGCTGTGCCTCCACGCTTTTGTCGAGGCGCTGGCGTTGGGACAGTCATCGCAACATCAGAATGCCCATGACCTCGCGGCCCATCACTTTCTTCTGGTCAGCGTGGTCGTCCACAATTATCCCATCTCCATCGCCCTGTTGGGCATGTTGCTGCAAAGCGGAGTGAAACGCAGTTCGGCGCTGGCCTGCCTCGGCTTGTTTGCCATCATGGCTCCGATCGGAATGTTCACCAGCACGCATACCGGCCTGGCGGTTTATGCCCGTGAACTCATGGCCATCGTCATCGGCATTTTCATGCACATCTCGACGACGATTCTGTTCGAGAGCGAGGATCATCACCGTTTTCCGGTGGGCAAACTGGTGGCTGTATTCGTCGGCTTGATTTTGGGCGTGGCCAGTGTGATTTTTGAAGCGTCATGAGACCTCCCAAGCATGCTCATTCGCATCAGCGACAGGAACTCTCCGCCCTGACGGGTCGTTTGCGCCAGCAAGCGCGCAAGATCACCGGCCCACGTGCGGCCATCCTGGAAATTCTCCGGCATCATCCGCATCCGCTCACGAACAAGGAAATATTTGCCGCCATGCCCGGAGGCCAGTGCGATCTGGCCACGATTTACCGCGCAATGCATCTGCTGGAAGCGATGGGGATGGTGAAGCGGTTTGATTTTGGTGATGGCGCGGCGCGGTTTGAACTGGTGCGCGAGGGGGATGACGGTCATCACCACCATTTGATTTGCACCCGGTGTGCAGAGGTGGTTGAAATTGAGGAATGTTTTCCGGGCGCGATTGAATCACGCATTGCGGCGGCCAACGGTTTCAAGAACGTGACCCACAAGCTTGAATTCTTCGGCCTTTGCCCGGAGTGCCAATAGGCACGACCCCACCAAGGAAAAAGCCGCGCGTCTGCGCGGCTCGTTCAAACTGGTTGGGCTTTAATGTTCACGCCATTTCTTCCTGCCAATCTCCCAAATGCAGGTATTCCTTGATTTTTCTGCGTTCGTAGCGGTTCTTCAGGGTCTTCTTGGGTTGATGAACCAATTTGGGGAAGGGATGTTTCGGATCTCGGACAACCTCCGTAATGACTTCCATCATTCTTTTCATAGTGCAACTCTGGTTATAGAGTTTTAACAGGGCCGCGCCTTCCTTGTCGGCCGCGGCCGCTGCTTACGCTCTTGAGTATACGACCATTTACGGCGTTTGTCATTCAAATTTCCCCAAAGATTTTCTTTGGGGAAACAAAATGACCCTGAACGCCATTCGTTTCCGCGTCTGGAGGCAGCAAGTTTTAAACCAAGTTTCTCAAAAATCTTTTGCACGGCGCGAAACTCCGATTCCAATATTCCCGCGAGCACGAGCGTTCCGTCGCGCCGCAGCCGGTTTACGATCCGCCGCCGTTCGGCTATCAGCAGCGGTGCGATCAAATTTGCACAGACCAAATCGTATTGTCGTTCCTGTCGAATCGGCAGTTTTGTCACATCTCCACGCCTGATACGCACTTCATTGTGAACTCGATTGATGCGGACGTTGGCGCGGGCAATGCGGACCGCTTCGGGATCAAAATCGAAGGCATGGACGGGTGAGCAGCCGAGCTTCGCCGCCGCAATAGCCAGGATTCCCGAGCCGGTGCCGATGTCTAAAAACGACCGGGGTGTCTTATTTTTTCCACACTTTGCCAGTTCGGACAGGCAAAATGCCGTCGTGGGATGCTGGCCGGTGCCGAAGCTCAGGCCGGGATCCAACACCATGACCGCCTGGTTTTTTCGCGCCCGCCGTTTGCTCCAGCTGGGTTTGATCAGCAATTGGCCGCGGATTTCGACGGGATGAAAATGCCGTTTCCAGGATTCCGCCCAGTCTTCACGGCGCATTTTCACCAACGTGATCCTGCCCACGCCGGTTTTCAGCCCGCAACGCTTGATTCCTTCCAGGCCGGTGAGAATTTGTCCGCGGACCCGTCGGCGAGATGCCAGCGTTCCCAGGTTCATGGATGTTTGCTGGAGATAAACCGTCACCGTGATGGCGCGGGTTTCCAGGTCAAAATAGATTGAAGCCGGCTGGCGGAGGATGGTGCCCAGCAGTTCAGCAATGGCGTCTTCGGCTTCGGAGGTCGTGATGACGGAAACGCGCCAAAGCCATTGCGATTTCATGCGCTGATATCCCGCCACGGCGTGAAGTTGAGCAGCTCGATTTCGTTCAGGTGCGGGTGGAGGGCGACCTGGGTGACGCTGGCGTATTCAATCTCGAACGCATTGGTCTTGGGCAGCGGCAGGTCGAGCAAAATAGCCAGCATCATGCGGATGACCCCGCCATGGCAAAAAACCGCGGTCCTTCCGCCCGGATGCCGCCGGATGATTTCAAACAGGCACGGTTCGACGCGGCTGCGGAATTGGAGGCCGGTTTCGCCGTTGGGCACCGCGCCCAGCTCGATTTCATCAAGCCAGTCGTAAGGATGAACGCCGAATTTCTTCTGGACCTGAAACCAATTGTATCCAGTCCAGTCGCCGAAATCGATTTCGCGCAATCCGGGCAGAATGGCATGAGCCGGGGCGCCGTTCGGCAGCAATGGCGCGAGGGTCTGCTGGACGCGTTTCATCGGGCTGGCATAAACCGCGTCAAAGGTTTTGCCGCGCAGGTATCCGGCCAGGGCTTTGGCCTGGGTGCGACCGCGCGGGGAAAGGTCCATGTCAATCCGGCCGCCGAAGGTATTCTGGTAACGGGCTTCCACCTCGGCATGACGGACGAGCCACAGGCGCGTGGTGGCGGCCGGCGGGGTGGGCCGGCGGGAAGGTTTCGAAGAGGTTTTGCCCACGGAAAATCAACCTTGAGCGATGGCCTTGTCCTGCGCCGCCAATAATTCGCGGATGCCGGCCTTGCCGGACGCCAGCAGTTCTGCCAGTTGCGCCTCGGTGAACGTGGCTTCCTCGCCGGCTCCCTGGACTTCGATGAATTGACCGGCGGCATTCATGACGATGTTCATGTCCACCGTTGCGGCCACATCCTCGGTGTAGCACAAATCCAACAGCGTCCGATTCTCAACGATGCCGACGCTCACGGCGGCGACGGCGTGGAGTACCGGGGTTTTCGCCAGTTTTTTTTCGGCCATCAATTTTTTGACCGCGAGGGACAACGCAACAAAGGCGCCGGTGATGGCCGCCGTGCGCGTACCGCCGTCGGCCTGCAACACGTCGCAATCCACACAGATCGTGCGGGCGCCGAGTATTTGCAGGTCCAGCGCCGCGCGCATGGAGCGGCCGATGAGCCGCTGAATTTCCGACGAACGTCCGTCGAGCTTGCCCTTCGAGATGTCGCGGGGTTTGCGCTGCAAGGTGGAGTAGGGGAGCATCGAATATTCCGCGGTGATCCAGCCGCCCTCGACCTTTTGCTCCTTCATCCAACGCGGCACGGTTTCCTCGATGGACACGCCGCAAATGACACGCGTGTTGCCCCATTCGATGAGCGTCGAGCCGGCGGCGTACGGCGCGATATGATTTTGAAAGCATAGCGGGCGAAGTTGATTGTCGGCACGGCCGTCGGCGCGAATGGATGAATCAGGCATAAACGCTGGTCATGTTAATCGTCAACCGTTTCAAGGAAAGGCAAAACCACCGCGAATCAACGTGCCACCGAAGACTGAAATCAGAAAATGACTTCCCCGTTCGGTTTCGAAACCCGCCTGCGGTGGCAGTTACTTCTTCTGCTCCGCTTCGATTCCGGCAAACAAACTTTCCAGGCTGTTCAAACGCGTTTGTTGCGTCTCCTTCTTGGGATTCAAGATCAGCCGCAGGTAATCAACGCCGTCGGAAATATTCCGGACGGATTTGGGCAGGACCGCGCCGGCGGCATTGGCGTGGCCGCCGCCCTGGAGCTTTTCCGCGACCTTGAGCGCTTCGCCGTTGCGGCTGCGAAAGCTGGCAAACACCGCGTTCCCACGCCGGAACAACGTGACCAGCGCCGGATACTTCGTCGCCGACTGCTCCAGCAACTGGTGAATGACGAGATTGTTGTTGCCCACCACGGTGTCCACAAACCCGACCGCCGGGCTGATTTCCGTGACGTTCGATTTGCTCCATTCAAAGCCGAGCGGATTCTCGACGCGCCGCTTGACGGCCATGACTTCGAGCAGTGGATGGTCGATCAATTTTTCAAGGTTCCCGCCGATCAAGGTGTGGAGGTTCCAAAACTGGTAAATCTTGACGAGGTTCGCATAATCGCCGGCGATCTCGAAGTCGGGATCATCCTCCAAAAACAAATCGGCGACGTTGTTGTAATGCACGAGCCGGTCCAGGGCGGGCGAACTGATGCCGTGCCGCCGGCAGAGTTCGTAGCAAAGCAGGCCGGCGGATTTGTTGACATCGTGGATGAGCCGCGCGTTTTTCGGCGCGGTTTCGGTGACGTGATGATCGATGACCACCCAATCCGGCTTGTCGAGACGCGGTTCGAAGGTGAAATCCGCGACCCAGGCTGATCTTTCGCGCAATTCGCGCTGTTTCCAGAAATTGAAGTGGTACGCCTGCAGCGGGACGTCCATGCCGAACAGATGTTTGGCCAGCCGCTGCAGCAATGCTCCGGAGAGCAACCCGTCCAGGTCACTTTCGTGGGTGATAATCACTTCGGGTTGCGGCAGTGGCGTCATGGCGGGAAGAATAACCCGGCCAACGAGGCATGGCGAGCGGGGAATGTGTAATTAGCCTTGAAAAAGCAGGTCATGCCTGGCGGAAAAAACCTGGCAAACCAGCGCGGCTTCCAGTAGTGTTTGCTACATGGCCCGCATTGACGGTCATGGCGGCTTGAATCAGAAATGCTTGAAGTCACACCTGGTTGATTGCCTGAAACTTCTGCTCTGTGGTTGTGTGCTGATGGCAAACCTGGTGCTGGCAGGCGCCACGCCGCCCCTCAACACCGAAAGTCCCGTCGGCTTTTTTACCAATGTTGCCTCGCGGCTGCTGTTGGCTGAATTGAATCTCGATTTGACGCGGATTCAGATTTATCCGACCAACCAATACACGCCGGCCGTCCACCGGCTGCTTCAGGTCACGGCGAATGTCTATGATGCCACCACGACCAACTTTTATCCTTCGGTTTTTCGCCCGGTCTTTTCGCGGGACGCCGATGGATTCGGCACGAATGTTTTTGTCAGCGGTTATACGAATGTCGCGTTGATTTCGGGATTGAACGACGGGCAATTGGCACAACCGGTTGACGCTCCAACTCTGGCAACGATGAACGGGGTTGTCGTTAACCAGGCGGTGAATGTTTATGGCGTCCCGTGGGTCATTGGCGCCAAAAAGGGTTTTCCCAACTTCAACCAGTTTACCATGCAAAATGTGGTGGTGGTGGAACGCAAATTGCAGGTGACCCGCCAGACTCTTGCCGGACCCATCGCCACCAATCAACTGTACGTTTTTTGCGTCAGCAATTCTGTGGGCGCTGAACTGTGGAACTCGTATGACTCCAATTATATTGGTTCGATCCAGTGTTTGGCCCGTGACAATATTTCGATGGTGTTGACAAATGATGCTCCAATGGTTTCCCCGCCGAAGATCATCAACGGAGGTTTCACCAATACCTTTTCGGTTTCCAGTTGGCCGGGTTCCGCTCCGTGGAATTCAGATCAGTACACCGGCCAGCCCCAAGCGAACTCATTCTTCATTCCGTTGAATCCAACGATAACGACGGTCGTCTTGCTTACCAACTCCGTCTATTATTATGGGCCAGGCACTTATACCCCTCCTGTCGGTGGTGGCTCGTTTACTGGTCCTTGTTTCATCCCCCGATCCTTGTATCCTTCCAACTATTTGGATGCCGGCATTTCGCAATTGCCGCACTTTGGTTTGCTGACCACGAATCGTCTGCAGGTGGTCATCCTGGATGGCAATCACGTCATTGATTATGCCCACTTCTCCGGCCCGAACAGCAGCCGCGATCTAAATGCGGAACTGAGGGATCCAGATTCCCACGGTGATGCAAACTCGGCGTACATGTGGAGCACAAATGGTTTCATGAACGGTCCGGTGCCGTTTGGGGTTGTGAATCAACTTAATTATTCGCGCGGAATATTTGCCTTGGGACCGACTGTTCTGGCTGTAACTGAACCT
>Ga0265337_1001305_pt1 | contig 12435 bp, 8 predicted proteins | sample 42122metaG_FD_192441 | JGI IMG/M metagenome (GOLD analysis project Ga0265337, IMG submission 192441) | Rhizosphere microbial communities from Carex aquatilis grown in University of Washington, Seatle, WA, United States - 4-21-22 metaG | ecosystem: Host-associated > Plants > Roots > Rhizosphere >... | reverse complement strand
ATGGTGCTTGAGCTGGAATTGGCACCTGACGTTGAAAACAAGTTCAACCGGTTGCCGTGGTGTCATCGGGCCAGTCCCTCGACCACTCGTCATGAGTCCGTCAAATCAACGGATGCGGATAAAGTGTTATTAAACATGCAAAGTGTCAACTGGATTTTTGCGTTCAAAAACCACTTGACGGAAGCCTGCCGCAGGCGTATAAATAACAGCGAATTGATGGATAAAAGGGTAGTTAGCGGCACAACGCCAATCACGGTTCCTCACCAATTAGTTGTGCCGCAAGAGCGGTTGTGTGCTTTATATTGTGGTTTTTGCTTTACTTAAACCGCTAATTTTGATTGTTTAACCGAAAGCTAGGTCATGTATCTAAAAAATTTAACCCTGTTTGGGTTCAAGTCCTTCGCGGACAAGACCGCGTTGAGTTTTCAACCGGGCGTCACCGCCATTGTCGGGCCGAATGGCTGCGGCAAATCCAACGTCTCGGATGCCATCCGCTGGGTGCTCGGCGAGCAGTCGGCCAAGGCGCTGCGCGGCGGCGAAATGGCCGACGTGATTTTCAACGGCACGGACGGCCGCAAGCCGATGGGCATGGGCGAAGTGTCGCTCATGCTCGGCGACGTGGATGGGCAAAACCTGCGGGCGGCGGGTGTCGAGGTCACTTACGACGAGGTCACGCTGACGCGCCGGATTTTCCGCGACGGCAACAGCGAATATTTTCTGAACCGCACGCCGTGCCGGCTCAAGGACATCCAGCAACTCTTCATGGGCACGGGCATCGGGCGGACGAGTTACAGCATCCTTGCGCAGGGCCACATCACGCAAATCCTTTCCAGCAAACCGGAAGACCGCCGGATGATTTTTGAGGAAGCCGCCGGCATCACGAAATTCAAATCGCAAAAACGGGAATCGCTCCGCAAGCTGGAATACACCGAGCAAAATCTTTTGCGCGTGGCCGATCTCATCCGCGAAGTAAAGCGGCAGATCGGGTCGCTCCAGCGCCAGGCCGGCAAGGCGCGCCGCTACAAACAAATTTCATCCGAACTCCAGCACCTCGACACGCAGCTTGCGCGGCATCAGTTCGACGTGTTGCAGGCGGACATTTCCGAAAAACAGACCGCCGTCGAAAAACTGCGGAATGAAATCGAACAGGGTTCCGCCGACGTGCTGCGTTTTGAAAACGAAATCGCGCAACTGCGCGAACGGCTTTCCGGACTGGAGCACGAAATCGCTGCCATGCAGCAGCGCGGATTGGAATTGAAGGGTGAAACGGACCGGCACGAGAGCCGGATTCAGTTCAACGAGGAACGCCTGCGCGAAATCGAAACACAGAACGCCAAGGCGCTGACTGAAATCACGCAGGCCGAGGAGCGTCGCCGCGCCGCGCAGGAGGAATCGGCCTCGGCGTCGGAAAAATTGTCCGCGTCGGAAACCGCGCTCGTCCAGCACAAGGATAATTTGTCGGCCAAGCAGGAGGCGTTGCGGGCGGTCGAGGATGGTTTGCGTCAGCGGCAGGAATCGCTGCGCGAGGCGCAGGCGACCGCGTTTGCCGCCGCGCAGGATTTGACGCGCATCCGCAACGAAATCACCGCGCTCGATTTGCAGAAACAGGGCAACACCATCCGGCTCGAAAAGCTTTCCGCCGAAAAAATCCAGCTTGAGGAGGAGCGCACGCGGCTGGAGGCGCGGTTGCAGGAATTCACCGCGAGTGTCGAGGTGGAAAAATTAAACGTCGCGACCACGCGCGGCTCGGTCGAGCAGCGGCAGAACCGGCTGCGCGAAATCCAGGACGAGTTGCACCAATCCTCCGCCGAGCAGGACCAGTTTCTGCAGACGCAGGCCGAGAAGCGTTCGCGCCTTGGCGTGCTGGAGCAGCTCGAAGGTTCACGCGAAGGCTTTGATGCGGGCGCGGTGGCAGCGTTGCGCCAGTCGCGTTCGGTCATCGGCTCGCTGGCCGACCGCATCCGCGTGCCGGAGCAGTTTGTCGTCGCCGTCGAAAATGCGCTGGGTCATCACCTCCAGCTTGTGCTCACCGAGCAGCCGGAATCCGCGCAGGAAATTCTTGCTGACTTGAGTGCGAACAAGACCGGCCGCGCGAGCGTTGCCGCGCTTTCCATCGAAATTCCCGACGACAAGCAGCTCGTGTTCGGCGGAGAATTGTCGCCCGATGAAAATAAAACTGCCGCGCAAAACGGTTTGAAAAACGGCCAGATCGTCCGCGCATTGGATGTTGTTCAGGCGGAACCGTCCGTGGACAAGCTCTTAAAGGCGCTTCTTGGCCGCACATTCATCGCGTCCGACCTTACGACGGCGACGGCGCAAATCCAGAACGGACACGCGGGCTGCGACTTCGTCACCTTGACCGGCGATTTGTTGAGCCGGCATGGCGTTTACACCGGCGGTTACTTGAACGGCCACGGGAACCCCAAAGGCCCGGCTTCAATTCTCGGCCGCAAGAACCAGATCACCGAACTGCAAACCGAATTGACGGAGGTCCAGAACCGCGTGGCCGATATGAGCCGGCGGCGCGGGGCGCTGTTGAGCGAACAGACGGAGCTGCAGGCCAGCCTGCAACAGGCGCAGACGGAATTGCGTGAGCAGGAAGTCGCCATCGCCACGCGCGAAGGCGAGTTCAACGCGCTGCAAAATTCCAACCGGCTTTTGCACCAGAAAATCGAGACGGTGGTTTTTGAAGTCCAAAGCCTCGCCGCGCAGGAGCAGGAAGGTTCGCAGAAACGCAACACGCTGACGACACAGTTGAGCGAACTCGAATCGCGCGAACGCGCCGGCCAGGAAAAAGTTGCCGCGCTCACGACGGAATTGGAAAACCTGCGCCAGAAACGCGACGACGCGAACGCCGCGCTCACCGAGAGCAAGGTCGGGCTTGCGGCGGAGGAGCAGCTTTCGGCGTCATTCCGCCAGCAGCAGCAGGCGCTGGAGCAGCGCATTCGCGAGCTGACGCAGGCGTTGGAGCAGCGGCGCGGTGAAATTTCCTCGTTTGTCGGCCGCAAGGAACAGGCGGAATCCGAAATTCAAGAATCGCGCGCTCAAATTGAAAAATTGCAGCATGACCGCGAACAGGTCGGCGCGCAGGCAGCCGAACTCGCCGGCCGAAAAAATTCGCAGGAAACGGACATTTCATCGCGCGACGAAAACCTGCGCGCCCAGCGGAGCAGGCTGACCGAATTGCAAAACCTGCGCGGCGCGTTGGACGTGGAACTGGCGCAGAAGGACATGTCGGTTCAAAACCTGCGCGAGCGCATCCAGCAGAAATACCACGTCAACCTTGATGACATCCGCAGCGAGTGCATCACCATCACATTTGCCGACGAAGGGCCGGCCAAGGTCCATGTGATGACGCCGGAGGAAATGACGGCGAGCGGCGCGGCCACGGATTGGAATGCCGTGGCGCAGCAGGTCGAGACGTTGCAGAAACGGCTCGACGAAATCGGGCCGGTCAATCTGGTGGCGATTGAGGAATACGAGGAGACCGAGCAGCGTTATCAATTTTTGACCAAGCAGCATGACGATCTGGTTTCGGCCAAGGCGCAATTGCTGGAAATCATCAACCGCATCAACGTCCAGACGCGGCAGATGTTCCTCGAGACGTTTGAGAAAATCCGCGAGAATTTCCGCAGCCTGTTCGTCGAGGTCTTCGGCGGCGGCAAGGCGGACCTGATTCTCGTGGATGAAAACGACGTGCTGGAGAGCGGCATTGACATCGTGGCGCGCCCGCCGGGCAAACAGTTACAGAGCATTTCGCTGCTGTCCGGTGGCGAGCAGACGATGACGGCGGTGTCGTTGCTGTTTTCGATTTACCAGGTCAAGCCGAGTCCGTTCTGCGTGCTGGACGAATTGGACGCGCCGCTCGACGAGGCGAACGTCGTCCGCTTCGTGAAAATTTTGCAGCGGTTTCTGGGACGCTCGCAATTCGTCATCATCACGCACAACAAGCGGACCATCGCGATGGCGGACATCCTTTACGGCGTGACGATGCAGGAACACGGCGTGAGCAAGATTGTCAGCGTGAAATTCCACAAGGAAGCCGAACAGCCATTGACACCGGAAACTCCGGAGCCGGTGGCGGCGTGAGGGGTAGGGCGGGCAGTCCTCTGCCCGCCTCGAGATTTGCTTTTTAAAACGCCACGACGGCGCGCACGGAGTGACGCGCCCTACCAGTTTCACCAAGAATAATGCACCGTGTAAGTGATGGTGCGCTCCTCGTCTGGCTTCACCGGAATGCGGAACTCAATCGTCTGTGAATCTTTTTTCACAAAGTCATCGGATTTGGCAGTGATTTGCCAGTTGCTCCAGCGGTAGAGGTGTTCGACGGCGCGGATTTCCACCGGCGAATCCTTCTTGCGATTGCGGAGTTTGATTTCAAACGACTCGTCAATCCATTTGTCGCCTGTGTCCACGCGAAAATTGGTCTGCTTGCGCTCGCCGACGAGGTCAAATGAATTTCCCGTCGTCACGCGCACGGTTTCGTTGCGCGGCGTGTGGTCAATCGTGTTCTCGCCGACAAATTGCAACTGGCTGTCGGCGTCGCGGCGATAGAACCGCAGCTTGCCCGCCGGCAGCGCGATGCCGAGCTGGTTCGTTTCGGCGTTCACGAATTCGCGTTGGACGAGAACCTTTTTGTTGCCTTCCGCGCCGTAGCTCTGGCTCTGATTCAGTCCGCCGTAAAAACGATAATTGGACGCGCCGTCATAAACATAAATCGTCGGGGCAAACATTTTCTCGGCATGGACGAATTCAACCTGCTTCGTCTCGCGGTCGTGCAGCGTCGTCGCCCGGGCAACGTCGTAAAGATGAAATTCGTCGAAAGATTTTTCAGTCACGGGCGGGGCAAAGCCTCCACCCCCACCAAAACCACCCGCCGCGCGCATCATCATTGGCCTGTTCTGCGGCTGGATTTTATTCACGTCGCCGGCCATCAACTTGATTTTGGCGTTCTCGAAAGTTTTCCCGCTCTTGTTGTTCATTGTGATCCAGCCGACCAAATCCACCAGGTCGCCCTTTTCAGGCGAGACAAGATTGTAGCTGGCGCTCCAGTCGAAGCCGCCGGTGACGTAGCCGACTTCGGCGTCGAACTTGCCCGGCTTGTCGGATTGGAGCAGCCAGTTAAACGCGGGTTTGAGCACCGTGTCGTCGCCGAGATCGGGGAACCGCGGCTCGCCCGGCAGGCTGAACTGCAATTTGCCATTCACCTCGATGATGGGCTGTTCGGAATTGCCGCCCGGCACGTAGCCACTGCGGATGATTTTGCCGGGAATGATTTCGCGCGCCTGCGTGTTGTCCTTCATCCGCAGATTTTCAAAATCAATCGTGTTGCCCTCGAACAGTGACATCAGCAGTTGCTGCGAGACGGGATCATTGCGGTAATTCTGTTCGAGGATCTGTAAAGAATGTTTGCCTGCCGGGTCGCGCAGGATGACGGAGTCCGGTTCCACCTGCGCGGTCGCGCCGGAGTAAATCACGGCGTTCGCGCCGGCCTTCAAGTCGAGCGGCACGGTGTCGCGCACGACGGCGAAGTTCTGGTTGTAAATGGTGAGCGCGAGCTGGGCATGGACGGACGCCAGCGCGCCGGCAAGCAAAAGAATCGGAGTAAGCTTTTTCATAATTGTTTTCTTGATGCAAAGTGTGGCTGCATTTCCCAATTGGACGGAGTTGATGGCAAAATGCCACATTGTTTCAACCCATTCACCACGAATAATGCACGCTGTAAGCCACCGTGCGTTCTTCATCGGGTTTGACCGGGATGCGGAATTCGATGGTCTGTGAATCTTTTTTCACAAAGTCGTCGGACTTCTTTGTGATTTCCCAGTTGCTCCAGCGGTAAAGATGCTCGACCACGCGGATTTCCACCGGCTCTTTCTTGCGGTTGCGCACCTTGATTTCAAATGACTCGTCAATCCATTTGTCGGCAGTGTCCACGCGGAAATTTGTCTGCTTGCGTTCACCGACGATGTCGAATGAATTGCCGGTGGTCACGCGGATGGTTTCGTTGCGCGGCGTGTGGTCAATGGTGTTCTCACCGACAAACTGCAACTGGCCGTCGGCGTCGCGGCGATAAAACCGCAATTTGCCCGCCGGCAGCGCGATGCCGAGCTGGTTCGTTTCGGCATTCACGAACTCGCGCTGGACGAGAACTTTTTTGTTTCCCGATTCGCCGTAGCCTTGTTGGTCATTCAGGCCGCCGTAAAAACGATAATCTGATGCGCCATCATAAACGTAAATCGTCGGGGCGAACATTTTTTCGGCGTGGACGAATTCAACCTGCTTGGTCTCACGGTCGTGCAACGTCGTCGGTCGTGCGATGGAGTAGAGATGGAATTCGTCAAAGGCTTTTTCGGTAACGGCGGGTGCAGCGTTCATTGATTCCATTGCGAATCCAACCGCCTTTGCAGCGAAAACTGGTCTCGGCTGGATCTTATTCACGTCGCCGGCCATCAATTTGATTTTGGCGTTCTCAAACGTTTTGCCACTGTTGTTGTTCATCGTGATCCAGCCGACCAAATCCACGAAGTCGCCCTTCTCCGGCGAGACCAGATTGTAACTAGCGCTCCAGTCGAAGCCGCCGGTGACGTAGCCGACTTCGGCGTCAAATTGGCCGGGCTTGTCGGATTGCAGCAGCCAGTTGAGCATCGGCTTGAGCACGGTGTCGTCGCCGAGGTCAGGAAACCGTGGCTCGCCTGGCAGGCTGAACTGCAATTTGCCATTCACCTCGATGATGGGCTGTTCGGAATTGCCGCCCGGCACGTAGCCGCTGCGGATGATTTTGCCGGGAATGATTTCGCGCGCCTGCGTGTTGTCCTTCATCCGCAGATTTTCAAAATCAATCGTCTTGCCCTCGAAGAGTGACAGGAGCAATTCCTGCAAGACCGGATCGTTGCGGTAATTTTGTTCTAGGATTTGCAGCGAGTGTTTGCCGGCGGGGTCGCGCAAAATGACGGAATCCGGCTCCACCTGTGCCGTCGCGCCGGCGTAGCGGACAGTGTTGACGCCGGATTGCAGGTCGAGCGGCACGGTGTCGCGCACGACGGCGAAGTTCTGGTTGTAGATGGTGAGCGCGGGCTGGGCGTAAACGGCTTGCGCCGTCAGCCCGGTCAGCACAGCGATGAGAATGGTCGGTTTCATAAGGTTTCCACAGATAGACTATTGAACACCGCGGATTGTCAAACAGTTGTCAAACGTTTGTAAAAATTTTCAATTTGACGGTGTTATTGGCGAAATACTCTCGGCAGAAGGGCAAGACAAGGAATTTCGGCGTTGGCTTGCAGAGCCGAAGCTGCCGAATTGTTGGAAGGAAAGTCCGCCTTCGCTCTGCGAGCTTCGGCGCGACAGCCTTCGCCGCCCGCTGCGCAGGCGGCGAAGGCTGGTGCCGGTGGTGAGACTCGAACTCACACGACTTTTTACGGTCCCAGGATTTTAAGTCCTGTGCGTCTGCCATTTCGCCACACCGGCAATCCTTTATTTGCAATGATTTAATGAACATTGAGAACTCGTCGCTTGACGTTGTGCTACTGGTTGTGCTAGTCTAATTGCAAGAAAGCCAGAGCAATGAAAAACAACTCCAGCGCGACTAGCACAGGCAGTGGCAACGGGCACAATTCTCATGTGCTTACCTTCGCAAAAGTTCTGGATGGACGCAAGCAGCCGATTCGCGGCTTGTGGATTCGAGGCCACCGTTATTACGCCCAACTCACCATCGAAAATCCCGTCAACGGGTTGAAGAAGGTAAAACGTGTCCCGCTGGTAGACAAGGATGCGAACCCCGTGGCGACGATAGCCCAGGCTATCGCCGAAATGGCCCGGCTAAAAGTTCAACGTGCTGACAAAAATCTTCCCACTCTCCGCCGCACCCCGAGACTCTCCGAGTATCTCAAAACGTATCTCGACTTCATCCAGGCCGGGCAAGGCACCAAAAAGGCCGGCAGCATTGCAAAGGATAAATCATCGCTGGCCAACTGGATCGAGCACATCGGCCAGTTGCGGCTGGACCAAATCAAGCCGGCGCATATCAATTCGTTCATTACCAAACGGCTCAAGGCCGGGTTGAAGGCGCGCACCTGCAATCTGGATGTGATTTCGTTGCGCTGCTGTTTGAAACAGGCCCGGCAGGATGGCTGGATCCAACGCCTGCCGATGGAAGGTTTGAAACCGCTCAAAACGAGCACGCCACGACGGCCGTTTTTTTCGACGACTGACATCGAGCGCATTGGTCAGGCGGCTTTGGAATGTGGTGAGGATGGCAGCCCCGTCACCAAAAACGGACAGCAATTTGCCGACTATCTGCGGTTGCTGGCTTATTCGGGCGCGCGCCGCAATGAGGCTTTGAGGTTGCGCTGGACGGACGTGGATTTTGACCGCGATCAATTGCATATCGGCTCCGACGGTGACACCAAAAATAGTGAGACGCGGACGGTGGATTTCAATGCCAAACTCAAAACGCATTTGCAGTCCATGCACAAACGCAGTAGGAAGGTTTCAAAGTGGCTCTTCCCCTCCCCGCAACGCGGCGAGCGCGACGTGCCGGTCAAGACGTTCAAGCAATCACTTGATCTGGTGCGGACTCATGCGAAAATGCCGAGCTTCCATTTTCACGACTGTCGGCACCACTTTGTCAGCATGGCGGTCATGTCCGGCGTGGATTTTATGACGATCGCCAGTTGGGCAGGTCATAGGGATGGCGGGGTGCTCATCGGCAAAGTTTATGGACACCTCGCCAATGAGCACAAAAAGGCGATGGCGGAAAAACTAAATTTTGAACCAGTCACTGTGGAGAAGTCGGCGAAGAAATAAGCACACACAATGAAAGAAGAACCAACAATTTTTCAATTGGCGCAACTGGCGGCGCAAGCCGGCCCGGCTCCGATGAAGCCCAAGGATGCCGTCAAGCGGGCCATGGCTCTTTGGAGCGAAGCAGAAGCGGAAATTGCCGAGCATGACAACCGGATCGAATATCTGCGCAACCTATTCTGGACGCCGAATGGAAAGGATATTCCCATCTTTACCGACGCGCCGAAAGATTGGCAGGCCCGGCTCAAAGCTTACCCTGGCGATGAGCGAGATGTGAAAAATGCTTTATGGGATAAGGAATTTCCGGCCGAGGCAGTTGAAAAACAACTTTTCAGGGACAAGAAGCTTTCACGAGATACGCGGCACACCTTTTTTCTCGCACTGGCGAAGTTGTGCATAATCCAGGATGTGGAAGGGCCGCCGGTTCCTTATGCCGGCCAACTCAATTATCTCGAGGCAGGGGAATTCATCGCCCCGCAACCGGGCTTCCCGATTCACCCGAAAAATCTGGAACGCGCGGAGAAAAATTACAAAGGCGTCGGGAAAATGTTAATTCCAGCAAACGAAGTTCGTTTTGTGGAAAAAATCCAGGCGATGTTGTCTAAGCCAAAATTATACGCATATTTGGTGCGCTGGGCCGTTGAAGTTCGCCAGAAGCAACTGGCGGCGTCGATGTCTCGCGTCATTCCAGAGAGCATCCAGACACCGCGCGACAAGTCCAATCTCGATGAAAATATTCAGGTGAAAAGAACATATCGTCAGTAACGCCGCCTGATTCCATTTAATCCCCGATTCGCGAACAGCCTTTGCGGTCGGGGGGTTCCTGTTTGCGGCGAATCCCAGCCTGTTTGCACCCCACTTCATCCTGTTTGCGGCATTGGCATGCCTGTTGACGGGTATGAAAGGCAAACAGCATGAAACTAATTGAAACTGAAAATATTCCCGAAATACAGGCCGTCAGCGCGTGGTGCCGCCGGATTGGGCGCAGTCACGTTACGGTCTGGCGCTGGAAAACAAACGGCTGGATCACCACCGTCAACATAGCGGGTCGCCCCTACATCACGCGTGAGACCATTCTTGAATTCAAACGCCGGGCAATGGCGGGCGAGTTCGCCAAACAACACCACGCTCCGACGCCGCCCCGCGCGGCCATGGCTGGCGGTGACCAATGAACCTGAAAGAGATTATACCTCCCATGATACGAGTCGGAAGGTGGGAAAGGGGGCAAAATGACAGAAATCCATAGCACGCCGGATGGCAGTCCATTGACTAAATTGACATCACTCCTCGGCGACGATGTCTTTTTTGTGCCGTGCGAGTGGGGCACAAAGAAACCCCTCGTAACATACACGGAGCGGCCATTTGAAAACACGAAGAGTGACGCCTACCGCGCGGTGCTGGGCGGCAGCGAAACAAACCTTGCCGTTTATCTCGGCAAAGCGTCGGGCGGGTTGTGCGCGATTGATTTCGACGCCGACGAGGATTTGGCCGCGTTTCTGGCGGTCAATCCAAAACTGGCGACGACGACGCGCTCGCGCGGCAGTCGCGGCGGCATGATCTGGTTGCGCGTCCAGGGCGAATACCCGGAAAGTTGCAACCCTGAGCACAAACATTTCGAGTGGCGGGCCGACAAACGGCTTTCGACAATTTACGGCCGGCACCCGAAGGGTATGGATTACACCCTGACGGTGGACGCCGCGCCAGTGGTGCTGCCGTTCGCGGAAATCGTCTGGCCGGAAGGTTGGGATTTGCCCTGGGTCCTTGCGGACGGCCACCATGACGATGTGAAGTTGCGCGAGCAATTCGGCGAGCCGTTTTACACGAACGACAAGGGCGCGCTCACCGGCATCAATGAAGCCTATTGGGCGGGGATGCACGCGGCGGAAAACATCGTGCTCTACGAACCAGACGAACAGGTCTTTTACCAGTATTCAGCCGAAACCGGCCTTTACGAAGTGGAGTCCGCCGACATGGTGCGAAACAAAATATCAAGTCGGATGCTGGAAGCGTCAAGGGAGGCAAACGTTTTCGACCTGCAAAAGAAACGGACGGCCACGACGCTGAACAATGTCACCTCGCACCTGCGCGGGATTGTGGAGCGACGCGGTGCATTTGCAGAAAAACGGCGGTTTATCCATCTGGCCAATGGTGTGATCGTGTTCACCATCGGCAATGTCGAATTTCGGTCATTCTCGCCGGAGTTTCGTTCGCGCAACCGGTCGCCGATTATTTTCGACGCGCAGGCGAAGTGCGAGCGGTTCTTGAATGAACTGGTATTTCCGGCGGTGCATCCCGAAGACGTGGAACTTTTACAAAAGTTCGCCGGCATGTATCTGCTCGGCTACAACCCTGCGCAACGTTTCCTGATTCTCGACGGCGAAGCGGGGCGCGGCAAAACGCAGTTTGCCAACGTCATGCAGGGCATTGTCGGCATGACGAACGCGACGCAGCTCCGCACAAAACATCTGGCCGAACGATTCGAGCTTTACCGCTATCTCAAGAAAACGCTGCTCGTGGGCGTGGACGTCGAAGCGGATTTTCTCAGCACAAAGGGCGCGGCAGTGCTCAAGGGTCTCGTCGGAGGTGATTGGTTTGATGCCGAACAAAAAGGAGGGACGGGTAGTTTTCAACTTCAGGGCACGTTCAATGTGCTGATCACATCCAACGCCCGGCTGCGCGTGCGGTTGCAAGGCGATCTGGGCGCGTGGCGCCGCCGCATCAACATTGTGCGCTACGAATCGCCGCCACCGGCCAAGAAGATTCCAGATTTTGGCACCTGCCTGGTGAAGACGGAAGGCAGTGGCATTTTGAATTGGGCGCTGGGCGGCGCGGTGAAGGTGTTGGATGAGATTCCCGAAGCGGGCGGCGACTTCGTGCTGACGGAACGGCAGCATGGGATTGTGGATTCCCTGCTGGCGGAGAGCGACAGCCTGCGCCATTTCCTCCAAGACCGCGTCGTCGCCGATGCCGAAGGCGATCTAACCGTTACGGAACTGGTCGAAGGTTATGCGGCCTACTGCCCGGAGCGGAAATGGCAGGCGTTGCCAATCACGGAAGTTCAACGCCAGCTCGAGGGACTGATGTTGGAAGTGTTCGGCGTCAGCAAAAACCACTGCGTCGAGCGGCACGACAAACAGCAACGCGGTTTTCGCGGGGTCAGATTTCGCGACGAAGCCTACGACTGAGCATGAGCCTGAACTTGAACAAACTGGAAAAGGTGCGCGAGCTGGCCGGTGGCATCGTGCAGGCCCGCTGTCCGGCCTGCGCCGAAGGCGGCAATGATCGCACCGGCGAACATCTGCGGATTTATCCCGACGGGCGGTTCGGTTGCTGCGTTCATCCGAAGGACGGCGAACACCGGAAACGCATCTTTGCCCTGGTCGGCGTCCATGACCGGCGGGAAATTCGCGTGAAGGTTGCCAGTCCGCAAACGGCGAAAATTATTCAGGCGGATATTTTAGGACGCCTAGGACGGGTGTTTGGCGGTCCAGCCAAACCTTCCCTGCCTGCTGCGCCAAATCTTAGGACGCTGATATGGCTTGAAATGTCAAGCGAGCGATAGGTCTGCTTTCCGAAATGTTCATGATTTCTTCCGGCTGGCTTCACCGCGAACTGTTCTGAGTCAGAGGCAGGGAC
>Ga0265337_1001304_pt1 | contig 12438 bp, 5 predicted proteins | sample 42122metaG_FD_192441 | JGI IMG/M metagenome (GOLD analysis project Ga0265337, IMG submission 192441) | Rhizosphere microbial communities from Carex aquatilis grown in University of Washington, Seatle, WA, United States - 4-21-22 metaG | ecosystem: Host-associated > Plants > Roots > Rhizosphere >... | reverse complement strand
ATCGCAGCGCCATGGGCGACAATTTCGTGGTGACTTACATGGCGCAAATTGGTGGCTGGGGTCTGCTCGATTATGCGCTGAATTATGCCACCAATGCCACGGACTATCTCCGGCTGGGTTACGCATCCTATCTCAACGGCTGGTCAACGATGAACAGCGGCCCGCCGCCCAATTACGGTTTCTGGTATCCCGGCGCGGCTTACGATGGTGGCTGCGGTGGCGGATTCGAGCCCTCGCCTTACAACACCACCTGGCTGGGCGGGCAGCCGATGCACCGCGGGCCTTGGTATTATTCCGCCGAGGAAAATCTCGGCTTCTGCGGTGCGGTGCGGATGGCGGCGACGATTCTGGCGGACGACCCGATCTTCGGCCGTTTCTGTTATGGCGGCGCCTGGACCAATGCGCCGGATGGGATTGAAATCATTCCGCTGGATGGGGTGCGCCAGCGGTTCCATGCCATGTTCAACAGCGGCAATCTGCATCTGGTTTTGGACAACGACTGTTTTGCGACCGCACAACCCATCGTGTTGCAGCCGGACTTGTCACAAGTCAGCTTCCAGATTGAGAGTGGAAACTCCGCCGCCCATTCGGTGACGCTGCATTTCACCGCTTCAACCGCGGCCAACTACACCGTCAGCGGCGTCCACGGCGTCATCACCACGATGAATCTACAGGCGGGACAGGAAGCCGTCGTGAATTTGCCGATGGATGCCGGCACTTCGCCGCAGTCATTTGCCATTTCGAGATAACAGGTTGATTCTTGTTCACAAAATCATGTCAGTTAGAAAATTGGTTGCTTCCGGGCTGCTGTTTGCCGCCGTCGTCGTTTTACGCGCCGGGGCGCAGGCGACTTTCACGGACGATTTCGCGTCGCCCGTCAATTACCTGACCAACGGCGTGGCGGGAGCGATGTGGGACGGCATTTATTTGGGCGCGGGCGAGATCGCGAATGCCACGGGCATCGGCGCGGTCGCCGGCTCGGTGTCTGTGGCCGATGCGGACATCAGCGGCCAGCAGATGCTGACCATCGCCAGCCTGCAGACGGATTGGGAGAACGCGGCCGACGACGGAGTCTTCCTGTTCAAGGTCATCACCGGTGATTTCGACATGAGCGTGCAAGTCATCGGCCCGACCGACGCCGGGGCCTACAATCTGCCCGGCCTGATGGTTCGCGCGTTTGGTCCGGGCGGAGCGCCGGCGCCCGGCGGCCAGGAGAATTCTTTTTTATGGGCGCGGTTTGAATGGCTCAACCATGTCAACATGCTCAAGAACAACGTAAACGGCGTCAAAACCGACACGCCGCTGGGGACCGCGTCCAACACCAACTACTGGCTGCGGGTGCAACGCGCGGGCGACACCTTCAATCTGTTTGAGAAAGCATTGGAAACCGATCCCTGGTCGCAGGTGGGTTCGGTGACGCGAACCGATTTCAGCGGGCTTCCATTGCAAGTGGGCATTGAGCAATCCGATTACGCTGGCGGCGCGACGCGGACGGCGCAGTATGCGAACTTCAGCTTGACCGTGCCGAACTTGGGACCATTCGTCGCCACGCCCGCACCAGACACCGGACTCACTGTGACAACCAACGGGGGCGGCGAAGTCGTGTTGTCCTGGACCCCAGGCAGCGGCAGCGCGGGAAGTTTGGCGGAAATGTGGACCGGGAATGCGGCGGTGAAGGAAGCGCCCGCCGACGGCTTCACTTACAGCGGCAACGCGCTTTACGGGCAGGGCGACACTTTGCCGTCCACGAATTACTACGTCGTTTATTCCGGTCCGGGCAGTGATGTCACCGTGAGCGGGCTGCGGGCTGGAACGAATTATCACGTTGCCGTGTTTGCTTGTTCGGGCACGAATGGCTCCATCACTTACAATCACCGCCCCGCGACCGGTGCCTTCACGGCCCCGGCCCCGTGGACACCGCCACCGATGCCACTGTCCGCTCACGCCGAAATCCGCGGCGCGGATGTGATGATTGCCTGCACCAACACCACGCCGGGCAAGTGGTATCAAGTGCAGTGGACCGGCTCGCTGGAATCGCCGGACTGGCAGCCCGCTGCAATCGCCCCGCAACGGGCCGCCAATCTGACGATGACGCTGGCGCTTTCGAACGGCATCGCGGCGCCGCAACGGTTTTATCGAGTGCAGGAAATGGATTCACCTCCCGTGGGCCGGAACCTGGCTGCGGTGGCGACGCCCCAGACTTCGTCCGTTTCGTCCTGGGAAACGCTCTCCGCCATCAACGACGGCTATGTGCCGGCCAACTCGGCGGATCACAATCACGGGGCCTACGGCAATTGGCCGGCGACCGGCGTGCAATGGGTGGAGTATGACTGGCCGATACCCGTCAGCATCTGCATGATGGACGTATATTGGTGGCAGGACAATCAGGGCATTTATGCGCCGGCATCGTGCAGCGTGCAGTATTGGAACGGAACCGGTTTCGTTCCGGTCAGCAATCCCTCCGGTTTGGGAATGGCGTTGAACCAGTTCAACACCACGACCTTCGACCCGGTCACGACCACCCGGCTCCGCCTCTTGATTCAATCGGACACCTCCGGTCACTCCACCGGCATTCTGGAATGGCGCGCGTATGACGCCGGCGGTTCGCCCACGAACTTTCCGCCGGTCGTGGACGCCGGGAGCGACCGCGACGTCATCGTCGGGGGCAACACCTACTTGAGCGGTTCGGTTCAAGACGACGGGGCCCCCCTCCCGACTCCAACCGTCACTTGGAGCAAACTGTCCGGCCCGGGCACGGTGACTTTCAGCAACGCGAACGTCTTGAACACGACGGCCAGTTTCCCATCGCCCGGCGCGTTTGTGCTCCAATTGGTCGCCAACGACGGCCAATACACCGCCACCAGCATGGTCAACGTGGCGGTGTCACAGTCACCGCCGGCAACCCATCTTCTGCCGGTGTATGTGACGCCCTACACCATCACCAGCCCGCTTTGGCACTACCGCCTGAATCGGACACTCACCAACTGGATTCCGCATTTATACGCCCAATTGAACAATACGAATCTGGCGCAAGGCAACATCAACAGTTTCATCCAGGCGAGTAATAAACTGGCCGGAAAGGCCTATTCGGTGCCCAGCGCCGATCCTTGGGCCGACGCCTACACTCTAAACACGGTCGAGGCGATGTGTTACGCGCTGATGTATGATGCGCAAGGCGACCCAGCCGTCATTGCCGCGCAGAACGCCTTCCGAACCAATCTGAATAATTGGATTCCCATCATCCTGGGCGCGCAGGAATCCGACGGTTATCTGCATACTTACACGACGCTCCGGGGTCTGGCGCGCTGGTCCAACAATACCCTCCATGAAGGTTACGTGGGCGGCTATTTCATCGAAGCGGCACTGGCCCATTATCTGATGACCGGACGGAGCGACCCCACAATGTATAACGCGGCCAAGACACTGGCCGATTGCTGGTGCAACAACATCGGGCCGGGCAAGAAGACATGGTATGATGGCCACGAAAACATGGAACAGGCGCTGGTGCATCTGGGCCGTTTCATGAACGAGGTTGAAGGCGCCGGCACCGGCCAGAAATACATCGCCCTGGCAAAGTTCCTGATGGATTCGCGGGGCAATGGCGGCACCTATGATCAAAGCCAGGCTCCGGTGATTCAACAATACGAAGTCGTGGGCCACGCCGTGCGCGCGGTCTATCTGTATTCCGGGATGGAGGACGTCGCCATGGAAACCGGGGACGTGAATTACCAGAGCGCCGCGCTCTCGCTTTGGGACAATCTGGTCAACAAGAAATATTACGTGACCGGCGGGGTCGGCAGCGGCGAAACCTAGGAGGGCTTCGGCAACAACTACTCGCTGCCCAACAATTCCTACTGCGAAACCTGCGCCGGTTGCGGCACGCTCTTCTTCTTCCACAAGCTGAATCTCGCCTGCCAGGATGCCAAATACGCGGACTTGATGGAAAATGTTCTCTACAATGAAATTCTAGGCTCCCTCAACGACGCGGCCACCACCATCTTTTATCCCAATCCGCTCACCGGCGGGGCGCGCGCCGCGTGGACGGGTGTGCCTTGTTGTTACGGCAACGCGGCCCGGACCCTGTTCCAACTTCCCACCTGGATTTACGCCAGAAGTTCGGAGGCAATCTGCGTCAACCTTTTCCTTGGGAGCACGGTCACCATTCCCGACATCTCCGGCACCACCGTGCAATTGATCCAAACCACGGATTATCCGTGGACCAACCATGTTTCCATCGTCGTCAATCCGGCGTTGACGACGAATTTTACCTTGAATATCCGGGTGCCAAACCGGACCTGGAGCCAGCTCTACACGCCGACGCCGGCTGTCAGTGGCTTTACTTCCATCCAACTAAACGGCGTGCCCACCAGCCCCGTCATCACCAATGGCTACGCGACAATCACACGGACTTGGACGACGGGAGACACGGTTGACCTCGTGCTGCCGATGACGGTGCAGCGGATCAAAGCCAGCAGCAAGGTGGCTGCGGATGCCGGGCTGGTCTCACTACAGTATGGTCCGCTCATTTACAACATCGAGAGCGCGGACCAGAGCGCCGGCCTCGTTCTCAACCCGGCCGCTCCCTTGTCCGTCCAATACACGAACATTCTGGGCGGGTTCATGAAGATCACCGGCAATTGGACCAACGGCGCCGGGCTGACCGCCATACCAAATTATGCCCACCTTAACCGCGGTGGAAGCAGTGCTGTTTGGTTCAAGGATCAATAGCAGAAAATTCTCCACATGTGCCTCCAAACGTGCCAACCTCAAGAATGGGATTAACGTCTTCAAAGACCCCAGCCAAGTTGCGCACGGTCGCCCTGCTGGCCGGCTTGTTGGCGGCTGCTTCCATTCAGGCCGCGACCGTGGTCGTTGACCCCACGACACCGCTGACGAATTACTGGAGCGGGGGTGAATGGAACACGGATGGAAATTTTGACGGCTGGACCACCGCGCAAGTCAGCGGCGCGACCGTGGCGGGCGGATTGCTCGCGGGCACGGCCAACGCCAGCGACCCGCAATTGTCGCTGCTCAGCATTGCCGGCGGACCCGATTTGGAACTGGCGTTCTACGATTATCTGGATGTGCGGCTGCAGGTTCCCGCCGGTTTCACCGGCAGCATTCCGATCTATTTTGGCACCACGAACACCCCGGGCCTCAGCGCTTCGCGGGTCGTCACCATTGACAGCACCAACATTCCATCGGACGGGGCATTTCACGTTTACCGTGTTTTCTTCGGGCCGGAAATCTATTGGCGCGGCAATTTGTCCGATTTACGGATTGATCCGCTGGGCGGTTCCGCGACGGCCGGGCAGGGGTTTGCGATTGATTATGTCCGCCTCGGAGATTTGACCGGCGACATTTACTACCCATCCTACGATGCCGCCAATATTCCCGCCGCAGGCGCGAATGATGTCAACGGTTTCCCGGTGCAGGAAATGTCCTCGAAGCATTTCCGGTTTTGCTGGGACATCAGCGTGGCCTCCAACGGTTTTTGGACGGCCGCCATGCCGCACGGCACGCTGCGCAATTTTGAAGAAGTCTGGAAAAACCAGGTTTGGCGGCTTGGTTACATCGAACCAAGCCGTCCTCTGGGCACGTCCATCCCTTACTCCGGGAGGAAATATAAGCTCAACGTTACGACTTGGAACGGAGGTTACTGGACCGGCGCGGATGGCAATAAAATTCCGTGGGTCAACATCACGCCCGATGGCCTGGTGGTCAATCCTCCGACCTGGGTGCCGCCGCACGAGTTCACCCACGCCTGCCAGGAGGATGGCTATGCGAACGGAAGTCAAAATGTGGACGGCCAGTTCTGGGAGAACAACGCCAACTATGCCCGCGAACAGTGGCTCTATTACTATCCATGGAATACCAATCAGAGCAACCTTGATCCCAATTACGCCAACATGTCGCACTTCTGGATCGGGCACGGACGCGATTATTACCTGTGCTGGCCGTTCTGGTTGTATCTCGACGAAAACCCGGACAACCTGCCCGGCCTCGGCTCCAGCTTCGGCGCCTTCTTCACGCCAAAACTCTGGCAGGCCGCGACGCCCGGCGAATACCTCTGGAGCACGCTCGCGCGACTGGCGCCGGCCACCTCCGTTCAGGACATTATTGGCTACACGGCCCGGCGCGATGTGATGTGGGATTACTCGCATCGGGCCGCGTTGACCAGCGCCGCCAATGCCGGCGACTCGGAATTGAATCAACGCTGGGTTTACGCCGAACTGCGCCAGCGTCCCGACGACCCGGCCTGGTGGCAGACGCCGATTGAATTCGCCCCTCAACAGACGGGATACAAAATCATCCGCCTGATTCCACAGGGCAGCGGCGCCGGGCGGGTGGTGAGCGTCAATTTTCGCGGGCTGCCCGACAGCGCGCGGGGAGCCGGCTGGCGCGTCAGCTTCGTCGTCGTCTCGGACAGCGGCGCGGTGCGTTACAGCAGCTTGTGGAGTTACGGCACCAACTCGGTGACGCTGGCTGCCAATGAAAACGCGCTTTACCTTTCTGTGGCGGGCACACCAACCAATTTCCTTTCCGAATCCATTGACGAGACGCTGCAATCCTACCAATCCTCGCCGGCCAAGGTGCGGTTTCCCTATGAAATGCAAGTCACCGGCGCCGCGCCTTACGAAACGCCCGCCGGCAGCACCGCCGGTTTGGTTCAAGTCGCCAACGGCGGCGGCTGGCGGGCTTCCTCGGCGACGGTGGATGCCACCGCCTATGTCGGGCCGAATGCCCGCGTGCTCGGCACGGCCAGGGTGCGCAACAACGCGCGCATCCTGGATTACGCCATCGTGGAAGGCAGCGCGGTGGTGACCAACAACGCCGTCATCAGCGGCCATGCGCTGGTGCGCAACACCGCCGTCGTGAAGGATTACGCCAAAGTGCGCGATTACGCGATGGTGATTGATAATTCCGTCGTCGGCAATTACGCGCGCATTTTGCAGCACGCGGAAATCACCGCCGGTTCAGTCATCGGCAATTGGGCGACGGTGAAAGGTTCGGCGGTCACCTGGCACGACAACGCCGTCGCCACCGGGGCGCAGGCGTGGAACGATGCCGTGCTGGACGGCGATTTTTCGACGGCCCAATCCGTGAGCAACGGTTTTCAATTCGGCTTTCAAGAATACAACGCCGGGCCAATGATCTGGATCACCAACCGCACCGCGCCGCGCCGTTTGTATGCCGCCTTTGAATTCAACGCGCCACACGACTCGCTCGCCAAGGACCTGCTCGGCGTCACGGACGGTTACTTGCAGGGAAATCCGGGCTGGGTGAATTCCGACAGACAGCGCTCCGGCTTCCTCACCTTCAACGGCGCGAACCAATTTGTCATCCTTGACCGCTCGTTGTCCGACTTGAATGAAATCACGATCACGGCCTGGGTGAAATGGTCCGGCGGCGCCTCCAACCAGCCGGTCTGGTATTTCGGCACGGCCTCAACCAACTGCATGTTCCTCACCCCGAACGATGGCACCGGAGCCGCGAAATTTTCCATCACCACCGGCGGCGCGACGCAGACGCTCGCCTGGACCAGCCCATTGCCGGTTGGCGTGTGGACTCATGTCGCGGTGTCATTGTCGAACGGCGTCACGGGCCGGTTCTACGTCAACGGAACCAACGTCGCCACGGGAAGCATCACGATCACACCGGACCAGCTCAACGCTCCCAACGTGAACACCGCCGCGCAGCAAAATTATCTGGCGCGCGGCGCCGGGGCCGCACTGCCATTCTTCCAAGGCGCGCTCGACAGCATCCGCGTTTATACCGGCCCGCTGACCGATGCGGAGATTGGCTCGATGCAAAAGCCGCTGGCGCTTGCGACCGCCGGGACACTTTACGTTGACTTGCGGGCGACGAACTCCTCTTCCAGTCCGCAACCGGTTTTTAACACCTGGACCAACCTCGGCACCGGCGTCGGCAATTTCACCAAGACCGGGAGTCCGAGTTATCCGGGTTATTCGACGAACGTGGCCGGCACCGGCATACCGGGCGTGTTGTTCAACGGCACAACGTCGTTTTACAGCTCGACGAACACTTCCATCGCCGACATCACCGGGCACAGCGACCGGAGCATCGAGTTGTGGGCTTTCAATCCCGTGCTGAATTCTGAAGAAACCACGGTGTCGCTCGGCGACCGCGGTGGCACCCGGTCGGATTGCGCATTCAATTTCAGCACGAATGCCGGCTGGGGCGCCGTCACGCATTTCGGTGACGACGTGCCGTGGGGCGCCATGGGTTTCCCCTCGACGAATGGCTGGCATCATCTGGTTTATACCTACGACGGCAACTTGACGGTGAAAATTTACGTGGACGGACAGCTTTGGTTCACGGACTCGCTGGGCGGCGTTCTCGCCACGCCCACCGGCGATCCAATCAACATCGCCTGCCAGCGCGCCTCCGGCGGCGGCGGCACAGCCGGCCAGCTTTATTCCGGCTACATCAATGCCGTTCGCGTCTGGGGCGGCGTTCTGACGGCCGGCCAGGTGACTTCAAATTATTTGTATGGTCCGTGGATGCTTCCAGCCGCGCCCCGGGCCATTGCCTTCGCGGCCGTTTCAAATGTCACCGTGAACGCCGGCGTCACGGTCACCGTCACCAATTCGGCGACCGACCCCAATATGCCGCCGTTGCCCATCACCTTCAACCTGTTGAGTTCCCCGGCTGGCGCAGCGTTGGATTCCAACAGCGGAACTTTCACCTGGCGTCCGGCGGTGACGCAGGCAGACACCACCAATCTGGTTTCAATCCAGGCGGCAAACAACGGCACTCCGGGCTTGAGCGCGACGCAAAGTTTCCATGTCATGGTGAGACCGCTGAATTCTCCGACGGTCAATGGAATTGTTCTGACCAACAACCAGATTACCCTGACGGTTGGCGGCGATTACGGCCCGGATTACTTGATTCAGGTTTCGACCAACTTGATTCTATGGCAGAACGTTTTCACCAACTTGTCGCCAACGCCGCCTTTCAATTGGACGGACACGGACGCGGCCAATTTCGCCAGCCGGTTTTACCGGGTTCTTTTAGGGCCGTAAAACACCGCTTGCATCGTGAATCTGCCGATGGACGCCGGCGTCTCGCCGCAGTCGTTCCTCATCACGAGGTGACGGTCCGCCGCACACCGGGAGTGAGGATGAAATAGAAAATGGCTCCCCCAAATGTCCACGCCGTCATGCCGACAATTGTGGTTCGGTTTTGTTCACGAGTGAAACCGCTTGCGTTTGCGGACAAGGAGCAAAACTCCGCCGCACAGCAAAATGAGCGCTGCCGATGAAGGCTCTGGGATGGTTAGAGAAACCAAGTTCCAGTTGGCCAGCGGATTCCCGACATCAGTGCCGCCTCCCCATCCCAAATACGCCAGATAAGTATCGTGTTCATTGGTGTAAATATTATTTGCATACTCTGCTCCGTTTATCCACATGCTCATAATCTCTGCGGAAGCATCATACCTAAGCTGGTAGTCATTGTAATTTGAACCGGGCAAGGTCACGCGACCCGCGCTTCCTGGCCCATATATCACATATTGATCACCGTTGGAATCGGAACCAAAATTAAGTCCAATTGAAGCATTGCCACCTACCAAATACAGGTGGAAATATGCGAGTGAATTTGTCGTTGCAATTCTTAGGTCTGTGGACAATATCCAACTGGCCCCGGCCGACGCGGTCTGCTGCTGTGGAGTCAAGTCGTATCTGAAACCAACGAATTGATTTGTAGCGCCCGGAGTAACCCAGGCATTGACTCCTGCATCGTTTAAGACCGCATAGCCGCTTCCAGGACCGAAGTTCTGAAAACCTTCAGTCACCGGATCTGTGGCGCCGGCATGTTGAATAACAAGCGTGCCCTGACCCAAAGCCGGGACAGCCGCTGTTGCACAGAACAACGCTAATACCAGGCTTCCGCAATTGATTTTGGAGGTTAGTTTCATAATTAGATTTCGCTTTGGTTCCAAGCACATCAAGCTTTGCTTAACAGACAAAAGCATCGCTTGTGCCAGCGTTCTTTCTCAGAGGAAACCACTGCAAAACCCGTCTCCAGCGGTCGTTTTCGCAATATTCTTTATGGAGGCCGCGTGAAATTCACGCAAACAGGCGTGAAACTCACGCAGTCAGCGCTCCACCGGTTGCAGGGATCTCATTTGCGGGAAATGGTGAAGACGGCAGGTTGGCTGCCGGCATTCATGGGCAGATCGAAGGTGGCTTCCCGGCCATTCTCCAATTGCATTTCGGCAACCACTCCGTGCGCGTCGCGGACCGTGTATTTGCCGGCGGGAGCGGAGAAATGAATTTGGGCGACATGCGGCGCGGGGTTGTCGCTTTCAAGCTGGAAGCGCACCTCCGACAGGTCAGGCTTGAGAACGATCGGCTGGTCAACCGGCTAAACCGCTGACCGACAATTAATGGATTGAAGTGATGGCAGGGAGTCAATCAACCGAGGAGATGCGTGTTTAGCGCTGGGTTCCCTGCGAGGTGGGAGGCGCGGCGTTTGTGGCGGCCTGCGTGGGAGCAGCGGCGCGGGCGGCGCTCTCTCGCGCCAAGGCGATGACGCGCGGCGAATTCCTGACGCTATAATCCGGGAACTGTGCCCGCACAGAATCAATGCCCTTCAAATGGGCCAATTCGTCCGGGGGACGCATGGGTTTCCCGTCGGCGTCTTTGGCGGTGGTCTTGTGATACCGCCATGGGCCGTCCCCGTAAATTTCCGTCAGCAGTGCAGCCAACTCGGGATCTTTTTGCTTCACATCATCGCGCACGCGCAATCCCCCGGAATTGTTCGTCCTGGCGAGGTCGAACCAGGCCTGGGCGCCTTCAGCCCAGTATTCCTGCTCGTCGGTGGAGGCATAGACCCGGCCCCTGCGATTTTGGTTGAAAACCGCGAGTCGTCCGCCGGGGGCATTGGCGTCGGCGAAGGCCTTCCGGAGCGCCGTCCAGAATGCGCCGTTTCGGCCCTGATACCTGCCAATGGCGCTAGCCACTGTATGGGAAAACTCGTGGATGGTTATATTCTCGCCGGAATTTGGCGAGCCATCGCCGCCATACGGATCGCCGCGCAGGTTCAGCAGGTTCTCCTCGGCACAACTGCAATCGGGCAGGCCGCCCAGACCGCGCGAACGCCGGTCCTGGAACGCCGCCTCGGACGTGGTGCGCGGCCGGCGGTTATTCTCCGGCAAGTCCATCGTGTATTCCACCACGGCCAGGATGTCCAGCCGCACCTTGTTCGTGGTCAAGGCATCCCGAACCCAGCCGGGGCTGTCGTGCAACTGGTGATCCAGCGTGTAGGCGGCCTCGAGAAACGCCCAATCGGAAACCTTGTCCGAGCCCACAATCACGACGCCGGCGCTGGTGAGCGTCTTTTTGTAAAAGGGGTCAATTCGATAGTTCCGGCGCAGGTCATCGTCGATGGGCACCACATGGACGGCGGGTGGGGCGACAGCGGCCCCGCCGACCTGGATCGGGAGAGGTTGGTAGGAGTTAGCGGTTCTCAGACCTAGGTAGTTGGTGGAGACCGCCGTGCCTTCGGCCGCACCGGCAGGTTGGGCCTGGGCGGGGAGGCATAAACCGAACAGGCCGGCGGCAAGGATCGTTCCGACGCCGACGAGGCCGTAATGGCGCGCGCCGCTTCCGTTGCGCTTCGCTAACCAATCAAGCAGGAAAATGCTTTTTTGTGACACAAGTGATTTTTAACCCTGCGCGGGTAAAATCGCAACGCCAAAACTATCTCGTAAATGCCGGGCCGAAGCGGCATGCCGCGATGATTTCTCTTGTGTGCAATCACTTCGCTGCGGGCAAAACGATTTCCTTGAACGCTCCCAAAAACCGCGCCATGTCATCGGCAGTGCCGATGCTGACGCGCAAATATTCGAGCATCGGCGGGAATGGACGGCCGACCAAAATATTTTGTTTCCGGAACGCCTGGATGACCGGCATGACGTTTTGGCGGATGTTCACCATGAAAAAATTCCCTTGCGACGGAATGACGCTGAAGCCCAGCGCGGCGAGATCAGCCATCGTCTGTTTGCGCCGATGCAAAATATCGCCGCGCAATTTTTCCAGCGCCGCGGTGTCCGCGAGCGCCGCGACGCCGGCGTGCTTGGCGAGAACATTCGTCGTCATCGTGCCGGCGAAGGCGCGCATTTTTGCCGCGAGATTCGCGGGCGCGATGGCGTAGCCGAGCCGCATTCCGGCGAGCGCGGCAATTTTTGAAAAGGTCCGCGCCACGATCACCGGCCGGCCTTCAATCGCGAGCGGCACCGAAGTGGCATAGTTTGAATCGTCCACAAAATGGTGATATGCCTCGTCCATCAGCACCGGAACATTTCCAGGCAGGCCGTCGAGGAGCAGCTTTACCTCGCTTTTGGAAACAATCACACCCGTAGGATTGTTTGGATTGCAAACATAAATGAAGCCAACACTGCTGGCGTTTTCT
>Ga0265337_1001303_pt1 | contig 12453 bp, 5 predicted proteins | sample 42122metaG_FD_192441 | JGI IMG/M metagenome (GOLD analysis project Ga0265337, IMG submission 192441) | Rhizosphere microbial communities from Carex aquatilis grown in University of Washington, Seatle, WA, United States - 4-21-22 metaG | ecosystem: Host-associated > Plants > Roots > Rhizosphere >... | reverse complement strand
TTTTTGGTAAGCCACGGTTGTCTGGACGGCATGGCGGGTCATATACCAAAGCCGGACTGGCAAAATGCCGCCCTCCTTTTGTATCCGGATCCGGCGCTGTCGCCAGCGCAACGACGGCGCGGCAGACGCCGGTGGCTCAGGCGCCCGCGAAAAGTTCGTAAAATGGCGATTCTTTTGCGCAAAATGGCGTGGCAGATTTTTTTTGGCAATGTAGAGTTTGACAGAATAGTCCCGTTGGATTTAGTATTTTAGTATGAATCATTTCAAATTCGAGAGCGTGAAGTCTCATTTTTCCGAGGCCCGGCAAGGCGCTCCGCGCCCGCAGCAGCAAAAGCGCGCTTTTACCTTGATTGAGCTGCTGGTGGTCATCGCCATCATTGCCATTCTGGCGGCGCTCTTGTTGCCGGCGCTGGCCAAGGCGAAGGAGAAAGCCAGGCGGACGCAGTGTTTGAACAACATGCATCAAATTGAAGTCGCGGTCAATATTTACGCCGGTCAATTCGGTGACAAGGTGCCCGTGTTGGCAGATGCAGCGGGCAACTCCGTCGGCGCATGGGTCTGGGATTTTCCTGATCTTCCAGCCCAAATAATGTTGCGTTCCGGCATGACCAAGAAAGCGTTTTATTGCCCGGGAACAGCGCCGAAATTTACCGAGTGGGAGAATTATGCGGAACCCCCTGGCAGCGATTCTCATGGCAACGGTTACAATCTTTGGGATTTCGATCCAACCAAAAGCTTTCATATTATTGGATATGCAATGGCATTTTCCGGAAAAGCCAGCAAGCTGTATTCAACCAATCAAAACACAACTCTTCAGCCGGAAGCGGTTATTAACCAGGCGATGGGAACAACTGTGACTTACGGCCCTGCAGACCGGGTTTTGATGGCAGATGCGACACTTAGTGTCAATGGAGTTACTCCCGGTTACCTAAACCCGGGAAACAACTATGCTTCCGTGGCGGGCTATTTCGAGCAACCTTCTACGAATCCCAATTTCTATACCCACACCAGTCCTCATATGAATGGGGCCATGCCAGCGGGTGGTTTTGTCGGATTTAAGGATGCTCATACTGAATGGCGCCTTTTTCAAGATATGACGCCCCGCGCTGGTGCCGCCAACGTCCCGACTTTCTGGTGGTGAGGCGCGCTCGCGGGCATTTTGAACGGACACGGTCTTTCCGAAGCATAATTTCGCCCTGCTTTCTTTGGTGTTTTTTTTCTTCGGGCAGTTGTAGCGTCAGCCATCTTGGCTGAAGTGGAGCCGGAGTTTCCAGCCCGGCGGAAAATCAGTGTGATGAAGAATATGGCAGTTCATGTTGACTTGACACATTAGGAACGCCGCCTTCAGGCGGCAGCAACGTGGAAATGAACACCGCTGCCGCCTGAAGGCGGCGTTCCGATCACCGCGCTTCCATGCCAATGTTATTGTTAATTGCCATGGTCCGGTAAAATCCGAGTGACAATAGTGATTGGCGATTTTTCCGGGCGGCAAGATGCCGCCCACCACGGCAGGCCGGGAAGCCCGCCGCTGCTTTTCAAACAGGCTCTTCGGACAAAACAGGCGGCAGTGTTCTGATTTGAATTTCAAACTTGCAAGCGGAGCGCGAGTTGCCCCAACGGCGTAATACGCGGCCAACTCGCAGCATGTCCGCACCGTCCAGCCGCGTAGAACGCGGTCCATGCCGCTGCGGATTGGGGACAATCCGCGCTCCGCGACAAATCGGGAAACTACAAAACAGGCTGGCGCATGGCGATCATCGGTGACATAATCACCGCCCGTGGCAAAGATTCCCAAAGTCATTCTGCTGATTGAATCCTCCCGCGAGTCTGGCCGCGCGCTGCTGCGCGGCATTGCCAGCTACGCCTATCATCATGGCCCGTGGTCGTTTCACTGGGAACCCGGCGGTTTGGAGAAAGCCCGGCGAAGGCCCGGCGGGCTGGAAGCCGACGGGATCATTGCGCGCGACGTGGACATGGAGCCAAAAGAGAAAGCGCTGACCCGCCGGATGCCGGGCGTCATCGTCGGACACTGGCACAAGGAAGTGCTGGGCAAGGCCAATGTGGTGTCGGATTCCGCCGCCATCGCGGGAATGGCCGCCGAGCATCTGGTGGGATGCGGTTTCCGGCATTTTGGTTTTTGCGGCTACCGGAACACCTGGTGGTCGGCGGAGCGGCGCGACGTTTTCGCCTCGAAAATCCGCGAGGCCGGCTTCGAGGTGCGGATACATGAAGTGCATGAAGTGCGGCCGGACAGAATAGCGCAGCACGAGAAGAAGGTGCGTGAGTCCATTGTCCGCTGGCTGCGGTCAATGCCCCGGCCCATCGGGTTGATGGCCTGCAACGACGATTTGGGCAAGGAAGTCGTGGAAGCCTGCCATCAGGCTGGTTTGCGGGTGCCCGACGACGCGGCGATCATCGGAGCGGACAACGACGAGGTGGTCTGCGGTCTTTCCAATCCGCCGCTGTCGAGCGTGGCCGTAAATTTCGAGCGCGGCGGTTACGAGGCGGCGGACGTTTTGGACCGCCTGATGCGCGGGGACAGGCGCGTGCCGTCGCTGATCATGGTGCGCGCCAGCCACGTGGTGCCGCGTCAATCCACCGATATTCTCGCGTTGGAGGATGCCGGCCTGGCGAAAGCACTGCGTTTCATCCGCGATCATGCCCGGAGCGGCGCGACGGTGGAGGCGACGGCCCGCGCCGCCGGCCTGTCGCGGCGGGTGCTGGAAAAGCGGTTTCGGGAATATCTGAAGCATTCCGCCCTGGAGGAAATCCGGCGCGTTCGAACCGATCAAATCGCCCGGATGCTGGTGGAAACCGAACTGCCGGTCAGCCAGATTGCCGAGACGCTTGGCTTTGAGGACGTGCAACACGTGGCGCGATATTTTCGCGCGGGGAAGGGTTTAAGCCCGCTGGCCTACCGCAAGACGCACGGCCGGAAGCACGCGGGGAAGCAGCTTTCATAAACCGGCAGATTTGTTTCGGTGACTTTTAACCGGTCTGATAATCGCGGGTGCAAATTCCTTTGAATTACACCAATGGGTAAATGACAAGGCGACTCCCAGCGTGTTAGCTTTATCATGAAACCATTGAAGAATGTGAAGTCTTTTTTTCGCTCCACCAGACGAAGCACTCCGCGCCTGCAGCTGCAAAAATGCGCGGAAGGAAAGGCTTTTACCTTGATTGAATTGCTGGTGGTCATCGCCATTATCGCCATTTTGGCGGCGCTTTTGTTGCCGGCGCTGGCCAAGGCGAAGGAGAAGGCCAGGCGGACGCAGTGCTTGACCAACATTCATCAAATTGAAGTCGCTCTCAATATTTACGCCGGTCAATTCAATGACAAGCTGCCCGTATTGACAGGTTCCGCCAATTGGGTTTGGGATTTGCCGGATCCTCCAGCCCAAATGATGTTGAAATCCGGCTTGACCAAGAAGGCATTTTATTGCCCGGGAACAGCGCCACAATATACTGACAAGGAAAATTGGGCGGGACCCGGATTACAACCTTATGGCGCCCAGTCAACGCTTTGGGACCTTGGGGTGTCGGCGAGTCCTCCGAAAGCAACGGACTCCCATACCATTGGATACGCGCTGGCGTTTTCCGGGCCGCCAGCCACATGCAAGCTGGATCCAACCAATCAAAACACAACCCTTCAGCCGGAAGCGATTAATAACGCCATGTTGGGAACAACTGTGACTTACGGCGTTGCGGACCGGGTTCTGTTGGCAGATGCGACACTTAGTGCCAATGGACTTACCCCCGGTTACCAAAACCCGGGAAACAACTATACTTCCGTGACTTCCGGCGGCGCCGGCGCTTTTCAGGTGGTGGCTGGTGTGCCTTACCCCCACCCCAGTGCTCATTTGAACGGGGCCGTGCCAGCGGGTGGCTTTGTCGGATTCAAGGATGCCCATGTTGAATGGCGCCTTTTTCAAGACATGGTGCCCCGCACGGGCGCCAACACCCCGACTTTCTGGTGGTGAGGCGCGCTGCGGCGCGGCATTACAGGTCTGAGTTCGGGAGAACTCTGCAGCCTTCGCCTGATTCTGCGTCGCGCTCTGAATAATCTATTCCAGATGCACAATACCGTGACGAATGGCGTGGATGGCGGCCTCGGTGCGGTCTTGCACTTTCAGTTTTGCGAACAGGGTTTTGAAATGGGCTTTTACCGTGTCTTCGCAGAGAAATAATGCGCTGCCGATTTCCTTGTTGCTGCGGCCTTTGATGAGCATTTGCAAAACATCCATTTCGCGCTGGGTCAACTCCGGACGCTGCTGGCGTTCGGCGAGCCGCTGGGCCAGTTTGTCGGACAAAATTTGTTTGCCGGCATGGACGCCGCGAATGGCGGCGGCCAGTTCGGCGTCTGGAGTGTCCTTGAGCAGAAAGGATTTGGCCCCGGACTGGATGGCGCGGAAAATGTCCTCGTCCGTATCGAAAGTGGTCAGGACAATCACCCGCGCGTCGGGAAATTCCTTGCGAATGGCGAGGGTGGCTTCGACTCCGCCCATGCCGGGCAGCCGCAAATCCATGAGAACCACATCCGGCCGGTGTTGGCGATAAACTTCGAGGGCCTGCCGCCCGTCGCCCGTTTCGGCAACGACCTGCAGGTCCGGTTCGCTCTCGATGAGCGCGGCCATGCCCTTGCGGAACGCCGAATGGTCGTCCACCAGCATCACCCGGATGACGTTTAGTTTCTTCAACTTCTTCATGGCCATGTTAATTCGCCGCCGGTCGCCTTGTCATTTACCCATTGGTGTAATTCAAAGTATTCGCGCAGGCAAACCGGCCGGATTTACTTGCCGGACACCGGGACCGTCAATTTGATTTCCGCGCCCTGGCCGGGCGCTGCGGAGGGACAATTCGCCGTGCAACGCGGCGACGCGTTCGCGCATTCCCACCAGGCCAAAGCCGCCTGCGCCAGGCACCGTTTGGGCCGGGTCAAAGCCGCGGCCATCATCGCTGACCGTCATTTGGAATTGCTTCTCGCCGAATTCGAGTTTTACGTTGATGTGTCTGGCCTGCGCATGTTTGGCGGCATTGGTAATGGCTTCCTGGCCGACGCGCAACAGATTGCTCTCAACGACCGGCGCGAGGCGGTGCGCTTTGCCGGCAACTTCAAAACGGGTTTCCACTTCCGCATCATCCACCATTTGCTTCAAGATGTCTTTCAACGCCCCGGCCAGATCGCCATTTTCCAAAACCTGCGAGCGCATGTTCCAGATTGAATTGCGCGCTTCCTGCAGGCTTTGGCGGACCAGTTGTTGGGCGGAATCAAGATGCTGTTGCAGTGATTCCGGGGCGCCGGCGCCCTGTTTTTGGGCCAGACGCAACTGGACGGACGTGGCCACCAACCCTTGCGCCAGCGTGTCGTGGATTTCCCGCGCCATGCGGTTGCGTTCGGATAAAATGGCGGCGAATTCCGCCTCGGCCATCGCGCGCTGACGTTCTTGTTCGTTCAAACGGTGACGGGCCAGCAACATCACCACGGCGGTGATCAGCAACAGTCCTCCGATAATGCTGCCCAGGAAAAGAATGATGTGCTGCGATGTCCACCAAGGCGGCCGGCTGATGATGGTCAAATCGTCGGACGAACGCAGGAGGATCTGAAACGATTCCGGATGCCAGACGCCGCTCAAGGTGAAGCTGGTCTCATTCTGGCTGACCATGCAAATGCCGGTGACGCGGACGCGGCTGCCGGGCTGCAAACTTCGCGGCACGGTGATGTCCGGAAAGGTTTTCAAGATGGCCTTGAAGTTTTTGCCTTGCGCTTCCAGCGTCAGCATTTCACCGCCGACGATCGGCTGAACGTCATCGAGCATGGCCTCCAGCGAAACCAGGTCGGCTCCATGTTTGAAGGCTGCCTCCGGCGTGGACAGGGCCAGCGGTTTTGGCGCCGGGCCGGAATTTTGCCTTTGAATCACCGCGTCATCGAGCATCGCGGAAGTTGAGCCGTAAAGCGGGAAACCCAGCACGTCAATTTCGTCGCCCGGTTTCAAGGTTTCCGCCTGGCGGACCTGAATGCCAGCGGTGCCGGACGCATCGCGAATCCAAATCATGCGGTCGGATTGCTGAAACGTGACCGTGCCGCGGACGTGGATCCGGTGCCCGAAGACTTTGTCCGGTGCAAACTGCAAGGTGCCGGCCACGGGATGCACCGGCAACGCAAACGGACTGGCCGGCGCGGGCCGCACAATTTCAACCGGCGCTCCGCGCGGCATTATCAGCACGGGTTTCAACACCTGGCGCGATTCGTTGAATTGGTAAAAGCACACGCAATGGATTCGCACTTCCGCATCCGGTTCGATCTGCGATGGGTGCGGGCCGTAGGCGGTGACGGTGACTTTGTTCCCGTCCATCGCCAGCTCGATGCGCCAGTCGCCGTAGATGTCATTGGAGGGAATGGCCTCCCAGTTTCGCACCACGCCGGAGATTTCCACCCATTGGGCGTCGAGATCGCCGGTGATCAGCTTTTGGTAGGTTGCCGGCACCGGCGCCGGAATCGGTGCGGCGCCCACACGATGCGCGGCGCGGGCGTGGACAAAAGGCGCGAAATCTCCCGGATCAGTGACCCCATCCACCTCCAGCAAATCGCCCTCTCGAAAAGTGGCGAGCAGATTCGTCGTGCCCACGAGATAAATTGCTGCAGTCGGGTCCGAAATCACCAATGCACAGTGCCAACGATCCTGCTCGCCCGATGGAAGCGGCGGCGGCGCGGCTTCGCTGATCATCACGCCCCGCAAATGGACTGGAATGGCATGGGCAGCCTGCGACACGGGGAGGCTGCGGATTTGCGCCGCGTTTGTCAGGACAACGACGGGAGACAGGGCCGTTTGCGCCGTGGTTTCCACGGCGGAACCGGCCAGGGCGAGAATGAATACGACCACACCCGTCAGTTGCGCGCGCATTTTAAGGATTGCTCAGAATCAATATGCCGGGGATTCAGCCGTTCGCAACGCCCGATTTTACACTTTCGGGTAATAGACCGGATTCGATTCTTTTGCTAGGTTTACAGAACAATCAACATGTGGCACAATGTTGCATAACCGTTTCCTATTATCGTTTCCTATTAATCATATGAAAAACCCATCTGCTCAAAAAATCATACTCGCCTTGGTGGCATTGACCCTGCCGTTGCTGACGCACGCGGCGCTTGTTAGTTTGAACGGGAACGATGCTTCCGGCAGCAGTTCCTTCAATACAGTAGGCCATTGGGACAACGGGCAGGCGCCCTCTGCGGCCAACGACTATTCGGTCACAAACCTGTTAAGGACTCCAGGGGACAACAACAATTACACCTTTGCCGGCAACTCCATGACCCTTGGAATCCCGGCTTCCTATGCCAATGGCAACATTCTTGAGAAAGGTAGCGCGGGAGCTGGAAGCGGGCGGACATTGACCATCAATAATTTTACCAACGCCGGCGGTTTAATCCGGAGTGGTGGCAACAACGGCTCACTCATGACCATCACAGGGAATGTATTTGTTGTGACGGCCAATTCCACTATTCAGGCGGATCAATGCATCTGGATCATCAACTCGCCAATTTCTGGTGGTGATAGCATAATTCTCACAAACATCAGCGCCAGTCAAAATGGTGACAGGGTTGATTATGGTGGGAATAACTCGGGGTTCACTGGCACGCTGCTTGTGACTGGCAGCTCCAATTTCAGATTTCTGGCACTTAACAGCTTGCCCGGAAATCCCACGACGTTAAATCCCGGTCAGATTACCTTGTCGGGAAGTTCCATCTTGGGGGACACTGTTGGCGTCACCCTGAACAACGCCAACGGCGGCATCACTTTAAATGGTGCGGCCACCATCAGCAACGCGGCCAGCACAATCACAATCATCGCGGAGCCGATCACCAGCACCAATAATTTTACCCTTACCAAGAACGGCCCGGGCATCCTGGTATTGTCCAATGCTTTCAACACCTACTCGAACACGACCATCACCGCGGGCACATTGCGGGAGGGAGTGGCCAATGCAATTCCGCCTCACAACGTGACTGACAACGGCACGCTGGATTTAAATGCCTTCAGCACCACCATTGACGGCCTGGGCGGGTCGGGCATCGTGGACACGATCTCGGGTGGCACCCCGACGCTGACGATTGGCATCACCGGCGGCCTTGGAACTTTGACCGGGGTTATTCAGAATTCCGCCGGGACGCTGTCTTTGACCAAGGTGGGCGCCGGGACGGAGAACTTGAACGGAGGCTACACTTACAGCGGAACCACGCTGGTGGCCGGCGGAACGTTAAGTTTGAACACCGCGTCGCCCGTGCCATCCACTCCCGGTAATCTGGCCGTCAGCAACGGGGCGGTTCTGACGGTGAATGCTTCCAGCGGCACGCCATTGCCGGAGAATAATGTCACCTTTGGAACCAACGTGACCTTGAATCTTACCCTCATTGGCACGGCCAACGGCATCAATGCCGCCGGTAGTCTGACGTTCCAGGATAATGCGACCAACAATTTCAACTTTGGCACGTTGTCCGCCAATCCAACCCTTGCCGCCATCAATGCAGCGGGCAGCATTTCCGCGCCGGGATCCAACATCGTCCTCAACATTACAGCCATCGGCCTGAAAATCGGCCAGTTCCCACTGATCAAATATACCGGCACGGCGTTGGGCAGCACGGCCAACTTCTCGCTCGGTTCCCTGCCTCCAGGTGTGATCGGCACGGTGGTGAATAATACCGGAAACCATTCGATTGATGTAAATATCAGTGCGACTCCCAACAATCTTGCGTGGAATGGATTGAACGGTGCCAACTGGGACATCAGCGCCACTGCCAACTGGACGAATGCCGCCAATGGGACGATCACGGTCTATCAGCAATACACCAATGGCAGCGTGATTGCGGGCGATGGGGTGACTTTTGATGACACCTTGACGAACGATTTTTTCAATCCGCAGCCGACCAATATCAATCTGACCGGCACGTTTTATGCGTATCCCGTCATAGCGAACAACGCGCTGCCTTATAGCATTGCCGGGGTGGGCGGACTCGCCGGCTCCAGTGGAAATACCGGCCTCCCTTATTTCATCAAAACCAACACCGGCTCGCTCACGCTGCTCACGAGCAACAGTTTCACCGGCGGATTTTTCATCAATGGCGGCACCGTGGTCATCACCAATGATTTCTCCCTCGGAGCCAACTCCAGCGTGGTGACGCTCAACACCGGCACCCTGCAGGTCAACGGCGGCACGACCAACAATGCCCGCACGTTCAGTGTCCCTGCCACTTCCACCATCGGTGTCAAAACCAATGTCATCGCCCAGTTCGGTGGTGCAATCACCGGAGCCGGTGGATTGACGAAGACGGACAATGGAACATTGGTGCTGTCTGGAGTCAACGGCACCAACAGAATCACCGGCACCTTGACCGTGAACCAGGGCAAGTTGACCACCCTCGGCACAAACATTCTCTCTGCAGTGCCCATTGTCGGCAACGTTGCCGGTCAGAATGGCGTGTTGAATCTCGCCGGCGGTGTTTTCCAAGCCAACAACAATGGAGGGAATGCATTTAACAGCAGCTTGACGATTGGAAATGTATCCGGGGCGGGCGCCGATATGATCATGAGTTCCGGCGCACTCACAGTGAACCGGCAGCTTACCGTCGGTTCGACGACCGGCTATGGCGCTTTCAGCCAGAGCGGTGGCACGGCCACGATTGGCGGATTTATCGCCTGTGGCGGCAGTGCCAACGGCGGTGTCTTTAATCAAAGCGGCGGAACGGTTGCCATGAACGGGTCTTCCGCAACCATCGGCTACAACATCGTCGGTTCTTACGGCGTCATGAATTTAAGCGGCACCGCCGTGTTCAATATGATTGGAGCGGGCAATGGTGTGTGGCCGGGTGAAGTCGGCAACGGCACACTTAATGTGTCCGGCAGCGCCGCGTTGAGCATCACCAACAGCGGTTTGGTTCTGGGACGAGGCAATGTTGCTGGAGTAGGCACGGTTAATTTGCTTGGCGGCACTGTCACGGTGAACTCGGTTGTCAAAGGCACCGGATCCGGCACGTTGAATTTCAACGGCGGCACCCTCAAGGCAAATTTGGCCAACAGCACCTTTATCACGGGATTGAACAGTGCCAATGTTTACAGCAACGGCGTGACGATTGATGACGGCGGTTTTGCCATCACCATTCCCCAGCCGCTGCTTGGGGTGACGAACGGCCTTGGCATCGGCTCGATCTCGCTGAATGACGGTGGTTCGGGCTATATTGACACGCCGATAGTCACCATTACCGATAATGGAGGACCCGGAAGCAATGCGATGGCGATTGCGCAGATCAATCTGACCAATGGAACAGTCACGAATATAGTTATCACCTGTCCTGGCAGCGGTTTCGATCCTACCTTTTCTGATGTCCAGGTTGCCTTCGCTGGCGGCGGTGCAACAGCCGTTCAGCCCACCATCAACACGGCCTCGCTCATTGCGAGCAGTTCCGGCGGCTTGACCAAGAGAGGTTCCGGGACGGTGACGTTGACCGGCGTGAACACCTTCACCGGTCCGATCACCAATAGTGCCGGCACCCTGTCGCTGAACAGCGCGAGCACCTATGCCGGGGCGGCGGTCAATGGCGGCACCCTGTCCATGACCACGACGACGATACTTGCCGGCCCAGCGACGGTCACCAATGGCGCTACATTTAGCATTACTCAAATCGGGAGCGTGACAGCCAGCATCAGCAACCTGACCTTTGTCGGAGGGGCGGCGGTGCCGGGTGCTGCGTTGGGGCTTGGCATCTCCAGTGCCAACAACCCGGCGGTTCCGCTGGTGAATTGCGGCATATTGACGGTCAACGGGACGAACACCATCAGTCTTGCCGGCGCGGTCAAAGTCGGCACGAATGCGCTGGTCCACTATTCCAGCCTCGCCGGTTTGGGCACCATTACAAACCTCATATTGCCGCAAGGCGCCGTGGGATATATTTCCAACAGCCTGGCCGCTTCCACGGTGTATGCCGTCATCACCAGCACGGGGCCGGGATTGGTCTGGACTGGCACCAACAGCAATCCGGCGCTCACCAACCTGTGGGACATCGCTTCCACGACGAACTGGCTGCTTGGCGCAACACTAACCTCCTATCGTCAACCGATCGCGCCGGGTGATGCGGTGACGTTCAACGACGGCGGCAGTGGCACGGTTATCCTGAACACCAACGCCGCGCCGTCGAGTCTGGTGATCAGCAATAACAGCGTAAATTATACGTTTGGAGGAATTGGAAGAATTTCCGGTTCAACCGGCTTGCAGAAGCTCGGCAGCGGCACGGCCATCTTGAATCTGACCAACAACAGTTACTCCGGCGACATAACCATCAGCAACGGAACGCTACAGCTTGGCAACCCTAATGCCTTGTCCAGTTTGGCGAATCTGAATGTCGGTCCCAACGGCACATTGGAAATGAACGGCTTGGGCACACTCGTAGGTGCTGCTGTAACCTACTGTAACGTTGCTGGTCTTTCAGGCTCCGGCATCATAGACAATAACAACGGTCAAAATGTTGGCCTTAGCGTGGGCAGCGGCAGCAGCGGCACTTGGAATGGCACCATTCAGGACCATGGTTCTGGCGGTGTGTCGCTGACCAAGACTGGCAACACCACCCTGATCATTGGTGGCACCAACCATTTGGATGACGGCACGTTGACTGGCTTCAGTTCCGTGGATCAAGGCACGATGATCATCACCAATGGCGGCGCGTTGATCATACCCTTCGTCCAATTCTATGTTGGTTCAGTAGCCGGCAACATTGCCACAAATATCGTGGATGGCGGCACCTTGGTCGTGTCCAACAACTTCCTGGCTGTCGGGCGCGGATCTGCAACAGCCAATGGCACGATGATTGTAAATAACGGCACAGTTCAGCATGCCGGTGCCAACAACATCGTCGTCGGTTCGACGGGCGCCACCGGCACTCTGATTGTCAATGGCGGCCAGGTCCTCAACAATCGCGATCTCTGGCTGGGTGAAGGTCCAACGGCTCTCGCCACGATGCATTTGAATGGCGGCCTGGTGCAGGCGGACGTTATCCGTGGAAATAATAACGGCGGCCTTCCCACCACCACCGGGGTTGCGTATTTCAACGGCGGCACGCTTCAAGCCACGGCGAACAGTTCCAACTACCTCCAGGTGGTCTGCATGTTGCAAAGCGGCGGTTTGGTGCTGGATGACAACGGCTTCAATGTCACCATCAATTCGGCGGCGCTTCAGGATGGTGGCGGCGGTGGCTTTGTGAAGAAAGGTTCCGGCACTGTCTATCTCGACGTTGCCGTCAACACCTACACTGGAAACACAGTGGTGTCCAACGGCGTGCTGGCCGGCATCGGCAGCACCCCCGGTTCGGTGGTGGTTGCTCCGGCGGGTAAAATCGGCGCGGGCGATGCGGGAGCCACGGTTGGCACATTTACGATTGGTGGCAACCTGACATCCCAGGGCGGCGCC
>Ga0265337_1001300_pt1 | contig 12493 bp, 10 predicted proteins | sample 42122metaG_FD_192441 | JGI IMG/M metagenome (GOLD analysis project Ga0265337, IMG submission 192441) | Rhizosphere microbial communities from Carex aquatilis grown in University of Washington, Seatle, WA, United States - 4-21-22 metaG | ecosystem: Host-associated > Plants > Roots > Rhizosphere >... | reverse complement strand
AAGGGCGCGTCCGATGGGACGCGCCCTTCGCCTTTGTGTGATGCGCGCCCAGCGTTCGAACACCCGCCGCGCCGCGCATGTCGCTGTCATGGCTCCGTCGCGACATCGTCACGGGCGGTCCAAGGGTTCACTGGTATAGCGGCAACGTGCGTGTGGGTTGGGTTGCCGTCGTCGTCGCTTGTTCCATATCGGCGTGCTCGGTCGACGATCGCCAGCTCTCGGTGAAGTCGTCGGATCTCGGCAGCGGCACGCCCATTCCGTTCACGGATGGAGGGCCTGGCCTGGACGGTGGGGACGCGGCTCTGCCTTTCGGCGGCGATGGCGGCGGCGATGGCGGATCGCCCGGAGTGACGCTCCCGGACGGCGCCACTCTGACGCCACCCGATGGAGGCTCGGGGTGTGCACACGTCGACAATATGGGCCTCCGGGATTGCTCGCAGACCTTGGTCGCGAATGCCGACTTCAACCGGAACGTATCGGGATGGGTGCCGGATCCGGGCTCGAAAGCCACGTGGAATTCGAGCGATTCCCAGAATGCGAAGACCTCCGGTTCTCTGCTGGTCGAAAACGACAACGAAGAGGATCTCGACGGCATGACCGTCGAAGGGGTCGGACAGTGCATCGCGGTGACGCCCGGAACGACCTACGATTTTGCGGCGAGCATCATCGTTCCCAAGGGTCAGGACTACGGTTCCGGTCAGATCTCGGCGTGGTTCTACGACAAGCCGAGCTGCGCGGGGTTCGTCGATCAGGCTTACGCGGTCGCCGGCGCGGATAGCACGGCACAATGGACAGCCGTGTCGGGCAGTTTGATCGCACCGATGACGGCGGCGTCCGTCATGGTCCGACTCGTGGCTCAAAAGCCGTTCCGGGAGCCAAAGGTCCAGGCAGAGTTCGACGCCGTCCGCGTCCGCGAGCATTGAGTTTCGCCGACCGGGCCGCCCTGCGCCAGAATTCTCCACAATCGCCACGTCGTCCTCACGGAGGCTCCACACTCGCGTGTTGAGCTGGCGACGTCGTCCTCATTACGACGAAACGCGCTCACTGGAGCACGCACGTGCCGCGCGGGACGCGGCCGAAAGAGAGCGGTCGTGAAGACATTCTACCGCGGCAAGGTGGACTTCCATCTCCACTCGTACGCCTCCAACGTCACCGACTACTACGCGGCGAACGCGCTATCGCTCCCCGAATCGTACTCCGAGCCAGCGAAGGTTTACGGGCTCCTGAAGGAGCGCGGCATGACGCTCGTGACGTTGACGGATCACAATTCCATCGACGGTGTGCGCGAGCTCCTCGATGCAGGGAAGACCGACGTGTTCGTGAGCGCGGAGATGACGACCACCTTCCCCGAAGACGGTTGCAACATCCACGTGACGGTCGCCAACATGACCGAGGTGCAGTTCCGAGAAATCGATCGTCTGAGGGGCAACGTGTACGAGATGATCGACTACGTCGATGGTCAAATCGCGCGCGAGACCCGGGATGGCAATCGGCTCGCCTACTTCGTCACGCATCCCCTCATGAGCACGCAAAATCGACCTTACGGGCGCGAGGGGTCGCTTTCGGTCGAACATATCGAAAAGGCGCTCTTGTTCTGCAACGCGTTCGAAGTGCAGAACGGATCCCGCACCAAGGCACTGAACGAGCTCACTCACGCGGTCCTGAAATCGCTCGACCGGCGAACGATCGAGCGGCTCGCCGACAAACACGGGATCCATCCGAAGGGCGAGACGCCGTGGCTGAAGACCATCGTCGGAGGCTCCGACGATCACTCCGGTATCAACCCCGGCCGCACCTGGACCGACTTCGCACACGACGGACGCGCGACGCCGAACGACGTCATCGATTCGCTGCGAAGGCGAGACACGTTTCCCGGCGGCGCGCACGGCGGTCCGATCACGCTCGCGCACTCCATGTTGAAGCTCCTTTACGACGGCAGTTCGAGGAACAAGGGCGCGAAGGCGAAGGTCATCAGCATCGGTGGACCGGTTCACTCCCTCCTTCGCGTCGCATTCGACTCCGATTCGGAGAATTTCGTCGAGCGGTTCCTGGTGCTCGCGAAGGGCTTCGTCGAGGAGCTCGTCGCGGAGCACATCGTTCGTGCCCATGCGGCGGGTGAGACCTTCGAACGGGTGTTCCAATCCGAGGTCCATCGGCTGCTCGTGGATCCCGAGTTCCGCGCCGCGCTCGCCCGGCTCGACGCGACCGCACAGACCGACGATCGCATCTTCCTGGTGATCGGCACCTTGTTGAATCGCATCTTCGCTCGCTACGTCGCGAGCTTGCGCGAGCGCGGACGGTTCCATCTCATCGGGTTCATCAAGCAAGCCGTGGCACTCGTCACGTCGAACGCGCTGGTGTCGCTCCCCTATCTCGTGTCGTTTCTCCAGCAGAGCTCCGACTCGCTCATCGCGCGCGACGTTCGCAAGGCGTTCGGGCTCACCGAGCGCGAAAAGCTGGTCCTGGTCACCGACACCTTCTTCGAGATCAACGGCGTTGCGGCGACGATCAAGCGCATGATCCGCGAAGCGATCCGTCGTGACCTCGACTTCACCGTCGTGACGTGCCTCGGCGCGGACGAATCCGCCGAGCACCTGAGCGATCCCGAGATCCGACGCTTCGTGGAGTCCGGGCGACTGAAGCTATTCGAGCCCGTCGCGCGCATGAACTTCCCGGAATACGACCGTCTTCAGATCCGGTTTCCGCCGTTTCTCGATCTTCTCCGCTACATGCAAGAGTCGGGGTTCACCAAGGTGCAAATCAGCACCCCCGGAATCATCGGTCTTTCCGGGCTCCTCGCCGCGAAAACGCTCCAGATCGAAACCGCGGCGACCTACCACACCAGCATTCCCGAGTACGTCGAGAACTACACGCGCGACATCAGTCTCGAAGCGCTGGCGTGGAAATACATGATCGCGTTCTATCACGCGGTCGACGAGGTCATCGTCCCGTCGAAGTTCATCGCGCGCCTCCTTCACAAACGCGGGCTCCGCAATCGAAAATTGCTCATCCTCGATCGCTGGGTCGACGTCGAGCGGTTTCACCCGCGCAACCGGACCGCGGGGTTCTGGAAGCGGTTCGGGGTGGACGACGAGGCGTCGCTCGTCAAGTTCGCCTACGTCGGGCGAATCGGCGTCGAGAAGAATCTCCAGCAAGTCGCCGACGCGTACATCGCGCTTCGCGCCGAGCGCACCGACTGCCACCTCATGATCGTCGGTGACGGGCCTTACAGAGCCGAGCTCGAACGCCGGCTCACGGGCGTGCCGGTCACGTTCACCGGATTTCTCGAGCGTGAAGACCTCTGCCGCGCGGTGGCTTCCGCGGACGTGAAGCTCTTTCCGAGCACGACCGACACCTGGGGCAACGCTCCGCTCGAGGCGCAAGCTTCTGGGGTGCCCGTGGTCGTCTCGGCCGTCGGCGGGCCGTCGGAGCTCATGCTCGACGGCGTCACCGGTTTGAAAGTGTCCGGACACGATTCGGCCGAGCTCTTGGCGGCGATGAGAACGCTCATGGACCCTGAGTTGCGCGCGCGTCTCGGCCGACAGGCGCGGGAGTTCGCCGAAGAGCACCGAGTCGACGAACCCTTCACGGCGATCTTCGACGCCGGCGCGTATCGGCGCCGTCTCCGCGACGACAAAGCGCCCGATGATCTCGCCCTCCTGAAATCCGAGGCCGCGAGCCTCGCGTGCCTCTATTTCGCCAACGACGAAAGCGTCGTCGGGTCGGAGTACGTCGCATGATCGGGAAGCTCAAGGCTCGGCTTCTCATCTCCAAGGCGAAGCATCCGTCACTGCGTGGCCACTCGAAGATGGCGCTCCGGGTGGCGCGTCACGTTCCATTTTACGAATACGGCGAGCACGAATTCTTCGCGACCGACGGCGCGCCAGAGCACGTCGTCGAAAAACGGCGCGCCGGCTTCGAGCGCCTCGCGGCGGCGCTCTCGACACGCTCCGCCGTCACCCTTGCGGAGAGCGCCGAGCTCGAAGAAGGGCTCTCCGATCTGGCCTTCGTCAACGCACACCGCGTGCCGTTTCAGTTTCGGCGCTACGTCGCGTCGCGACTCAAGCTCGGGTCCGTCGTTGCCGAGGCGAGCGGCGCGCGCGTCCGCGATCTCGACGGAAATTGGACCTACGACCTCAGCGGCGCCTACGGCGTGAACCTCTTCGGACACGCGTTTTACGAAGGGTGCATGGAGCGCGGCTTCGAGCGCGCGCGTCAGGTCGGCATGACGCTCGGCGCGTATCATCCCCTCGTCGCCGACAACGTGCGGCGGCTGAAGGCGATCTCCGGGCTCGATGAAGTGTCGTTCCACATGTCGGGCACCGAAGCCGTCATGCAAGCGGTGCGTCTCGCGCGTTACCATTCGGGCCGCTCGCACGTCGTCCGATTCTGCGGCGCGTATCACGGCTGGTGGGACGGCGTTCAAACCGGCGTCGGCAATCCGCGGCCGCCCCACGAAGTGTACACGCTGAAGGAAATGGACGCCGACACGCTGCGCGTCCTCCGGACCCGCGACGATATCGCGTGCGTCCTGGTCAATCCGATCCAGGCGATGCACCCGAACGCGGGGCCTCCTGCCGACTCGACGCTCGTCGCGAGCGACCGCAAAGCGCACTACGACCGCGCCGCATACCGGCAGTGGCTCGCCGAGCTCCGCGAGGTGTGCACGGCTCGCGGTATCGCGCTCATCATCGACGACGTGTTTCTCGGTTTCCGTCTCGCCGTCGGGGGAACGCAGGAATACTTCGGGGTGCCGGCGGACCTCGTCACTTACGGTAAGACCCTCGGCGGCGGGTTGCCGGTCGGCGTCGTCTGCGGGCGCCGCGAGTGGATGCGGCGCTTTCAAGACGATCGCCCCGCCGACATTTGCTTCGCCCGCGGGACGTTCAATGCGCACCCCGTCGTGATGGCGACGATGAACGAATTCCTTCAGCGCCTCGGGGATCCGACGATTCGCGACAGCTACCGCAACCTCGACGAGCGATGGAACGAGCGGGCGCGGGCGCTGAACGCCTTGCTCGAGGCGGAGCACGCTCCAGTCCGCGTCGCAAACATGACGTCGATCTGGACCGTGCTCTATCTCCAGCCCAGCAGGTACAACTGGATGCTCCAGTATTACCTCAGGGACGCGGGTATCTCGATGAGTTGGATCGGAACGGGCCGTTTCGTTTTCGGGCACGATCTGACCGACGACGATTTTCGGGAGATCGCGACGCGGATCGCCGCCGCTGCCCGAGCGATGCGCGAGGACGGCTTCTGGTGGCGCACCGGTGCTCTCACCAATGGGTCCATCAAACGCCGCGTCCTCGGGGAGCTGGTCAGTGCGCTCGCTCTTCGCTCTCGTTCTCCGGAAGCATCGGGTCGAGCCACTCGCCCTTGAGCAGGTGGAGCGGCGCCTGGTGGTAAATCTTCACGTCGTGAAACGGGTCGGTGAGGATCTTCGTGAACCACACCACGCCGGTTTGCGTGCCGCGTGTCAGACAGAGAAACAACGCGCGCCCGAAGAGACCGCCGCCGGCAAGCACCAGCCAGAGGGCACCGAGCTGATGCAAGTACGCGCGAGTGCCGTGCACCGGTGACACGAGGCCGAAGAAGGACGGATAAATCGCGAGGAGCACGGGGACCGACAGCCAGAGCGCGAACAGAATCGCCTTCCGTCTGAGGTTGAAGCCCACTTTCACTTCTTCTTTTTTCTCGAAGCTCACTCCGTTGGTGTCGTCGAAACCCTTGGGCTCGAAAAAGACGTGACCGATCTGCCGCGGCCACATCGCGATCGCCCACCCGAAGACGGCGGCGGAGGTCACGTCGACGAAGAGAAGCACGTAGGTGACCAGGAAGCAGCACGCGCTCACCAGATGAAACGTCTGGTTCACCCGGCTCCGATGATAAAAGCGATGATCGTCCCAGCGCTGCTCGTGGAGCTCTTCGAGGAACGTCAACGGGATGGTTGCGGCACGATCAGTCATGAGAACCTCGCTGATGGGGACGAGTGGACAGCACCGGAGAGCCATTTTTTCCGCGGCGAAACAGAGGTTCACCCATGCGCACCGTGTTTCCTTCCCGGACGCGATCCGAGAAGGTGAACGGCCCGCTGGCGAAGACGATGATCGTCGAGCCGCTCTGGAAGAACCCGAGCTCCTCGCCCTTTGCGACGGGCGCGTCACCGAGTGCGACGACATGCGGCCCTCGATAGCGCAGGTCGAAAACCCCATCGACGGCGTGGATCTTGATGCTCGCGACGAGAATCGACGCGACCGCGACGACGGTGAGCGCCTCGTCGCGATTCGGGAGCGCGAGCTCGAGGACGGCGCGCTCGTTCTTGCAGAAGAGCCGTTCCACCCGGCGGAGTGCGATGGGGTTCACGTTCCAGGTGTCGCCGGACAAGTAGCGGACCTTGTCGAGGCGAGCGTCCGCGGGCGCGTGAAAGCGGTGATACATGTTCGACTTGAGACGCAACGTGACGAAGAGCCCGTCGCGGTGTCGTTCCGCGAGTCGAAAGTCGCCGAGCAAATCGAAGAGCGAGTAAGGGAACCCCTTGGCTTGATAGACGCGCGTGCCGTCGATCGCTCCGAAGGCGCCGACCTCGGCGTCGCAGGGACTGGAAAGGACGTTGGGATCCGGGTCGATCGGTCGCGCACCGGGACGGAGCTCGCGGACGAAGCAGTCGTGGAGGCTAGCGAAGTGCGTTGTCTTCGCCTCGTGAAGCCGGAGATCGTCGGCAAACAGGCGCCAGATTGCGATCGAAGCGCGCGCGAGCAGGGGACTCTCGAGCCGGCTGAACCAACCCATGAACAGCGTCGCGTAGCGGCGCGGGATCCGGTTCGTCAGGAGAAAATTCAGATCCTCCTGCAGGAAGAATCGGCCGAGGAGCGGCGCCGCGACGACGTCACTCGGAGGGCTGAAAGAAGAACTGGATCGGTTCACCGGGGTCGGCGCGATGTGGACTTCGCTAACCCGCTACCGTAGAAGCCATTTGTTCCCGTTCGGTGCAGATGGCGTGACGATCGCTTGTCACCGCTTCACACGTCGGCTCGGCGCGGACTCGCGCGGGTCAGGTACGAGGCGACGGGGCTCAGGGCAGGGGAGCCAGCGCGTCTCTCGCGCGACGAGGCGAGGCGAGAATCTCCGCGAGCGCGTCGCCGAGCGTCGTGCCGGCGTTCCAAACCGCGGTCCAGCGACGGCGTCGCTCATCGTCCGTGAAATCCGTCACGTCGCGACGCGACGGATGCCGCCCACTCGGGAGCGTCGCGATGAAGGATTCCGAGGGCGCGAGGAGGACGGTTCGGTCGAGCACGTTGCCGCGTGCGAGCCGGCGCTCGAGCGAGCGATCGAACCATCCGGGGACGAGGTGCGGATGGAAGTGTGGGTAGAGCACGAGCCCCGCGGAGCGCTCGAAGGGCAACACCGGGTGATAGTCGGTGAGCGCCGCGTCGCGGTGCGGCCCCTTCGCGCCGGGAATCGAGACGCCGCGGACGAGAAAGGGAATGGCCGCCGAAGCCGTCAACACCGACGGCAGATTTTCGGCGGTGAGCGCGGCGTGCTCGGTCGGAAAGTCGGTGAGAGCCGACAGCGGTCCCGGTTCGCCCCGGCTGTGGAACGCCACCCGCGTCAACTGAAGACCGAGAGCGCGACGGCTCACGAAGTTCGCGGCCGCCGCGAAGCCGAGCCCAGCGACGAGGAGCGTCGGACGCTCGCTCGCGGCGAGCCCCCGGCACCGACTCGTGAGGATGTGCAGGCGAAAAGCGGGGTGGTCGACGATTCGCGCCGCATCGTCGCCGAGTACCGTTCCGACCAGCGTCCGGGCCAGGTGCGACAAGTGACGCCGTCGGGCGCGTCGCAGATCCCTCACGCCGAGGTACGCGGCCGCGAGTCGCTCGAGCGCCGCCCCTGAATCGCGCGCGGCGAGGCACGCGAGTCGAAAGCTTCCGATGGACGCGCCCACGCAGTGAAGAGGTCGCTGTCGGCGCGTTCGCGCGAGCTCCGAAAAGAGCACGCGATCCAGTCCGCCCAACATGAGGAACTTGGTGCCCCCGGCCGCGGCGACGAAGACGTCGAAATCGTCGAGCGCAAGACCACGGCTCTGCAGGTGCTCGAACGCAGATTTACCCGCGAGGATCCGGAGCGGAGGCTCCATGTCGTCCGCACGATAGTACGCGAGCCTCGTCGCCATGCGTGCGTCACTCGAAAGTGGCGTTCATGTAACAGTCGTGAAAGCGCGCTCGCGTGCAGAGTGCCCGGCGGCGCCCATGACGAAAATCGAATGGACCGTCGCGCTCGTCGTGAGTGCGTTGCTGTTCGTCGCGTTCTTCGCCGCGCGCTACCTGCCGATGGTCGATCTGCCTCAGCACGCCGGGCAAATCAGCGTGTGGTTACACATGGGCGACCCGGCGTTCCCGGCGTCGCGCGACTTCGCGCTGAATCTGCGCACGCCTTATCTCACCGCGTACCTCGCGGCGTGGTTCGCCGCGAAATGGCTCGGCGCGGTGCCGGCCCTGAAGGTCGTCGTATGGATGTCGATCGTCGCGCACTTCGGCGCCTTCGCGCTCCTCGTTCGGCAGCTCGGCTATCCGTCGTGGCTCGCGCTCTTCGGATTGCCGCTCGCGATGGGCTACCCGTTCTATTTCGGCTTCGTCAGCTTCATCGCGGCGCTTCCGCTCGTGCTCCTCTCCTTGTCGGCCGCGCTCCGGTGTCGTGAAAACCCCACGTGGAAACGGAGCGCGCTCCTCGCCGCGCTCCTCTGCGCGACGCTCCTGACTCACGGGTTCGCGCTCGGTCTCGCCGTGATGATGACGTTTCCGCTCCTCGTTCGCGGAAACGGGTCACTCGTGCTTCGACTGGCTCCCTTCGCCGCACCGCTCTTTCTCGCGGTGTTCTGGCTCGCGCCGGGTTCGTCGGTGCAACGCATCGGCGCGACGGTCTGGCAATTGCGCTTGCTCGAGCTCGTGCAGGTACCGGCGCTGCTGGTCGGAGCTTCCGGCGCCGATCACGCCGCCGAGCTCGTCGGAGCGCTCCTGTTGCTTCTCGTCGGGTGCGCGCTCGGACGCCCGAGTCGCGAGCCCGAACGCTGGGCGCCGCTCGCTCTCTTGGTCCTCGGTTACTGCACGTTCCCGCTCAGCCTCGGCGGTTTTGGTCCGCTTCATCCGCGCTTCGCTGCGTTCATGGTTCCGGCGCTCCTCGTCGCATTCGAGCCACGACGGCAGGTCCGAACGCTGCCCCTTGCCGAGTGCGCGCTCGCCCTTTCTTCGATCTGGTTTTGTTGGTTCGCCTTTCGCCTCGTCGCGTTTCAGGGCGAGACCCGTCCGATCGCCGACTTCGTCGAGCGCATGCCGCGAGGGCTTCGCGTGAGACCCATCGTCTTCGAGCGCAACAGCAGCGCGTTTCCGGCGTTGCCGGCGCTCTTGCACCTGTCCGCTTACTACGAAGCCGAAAAAGGCGGACGCCAGGGCTATTCGTTCGCGATGTATCCGACGAGCGTCGTCCGATACGTCGCGACGCTGACCCCGGGAATGCAAGGCGGCGCCGAGTGGCACCCCGAGGACTTTTCCGTCGATCGAGAGCTGCCCGACTACGACTGCTTCCTCGTTCACAGCAGCTCCGATCGCGCGGCCGAGCTGTTCGGTGAGCACAGCGGAAACCTGACTCTCGCATTCCACGAAGGCGCGTGGTGGGCGTATCGCGTCGCCACGCCGGAAGGGATCGCGTCATGACGCAGCGGTGGACTTCTCCCAGTGAAACGCCGGCGCCCGAGAGCGTCGCCAGGCCGCGCGCGCGACCGGGCGATTCGGTCGTTCGCCTCGGCCCCGTCGCGATTCCGGAGTCTCGCGCGGCAAACCCGGTCGTGCTCGGCCCCGAAGTGGCGAGCGACGATTTCAAGCGGTACTTCCCGCACGTCCCGACGGCGCTCGCCATCAAAGAGTGCGCGCGTCTCGCGGTCGTCCGAAGATATCGTTGCGACGGTCCGGTGCTCGACGTCGGTTGCGGCGATGGCCTGTTCGCGCGAATGGCGTTCGGAGACGTCGAGGTGTGGGGCATCGACATCGACGCGGCCGAAGGCCGGTGGGCCGCCGCGAGCCAGGCCTACGCGCAAGTCATTCTCGCCGACGTCACCCGAGCGAAGCTTCCCGAGCGATTCTTTGCCACGTGCGTCGCGAATTGCTCGCTCGAGCACGTGCCTCGCATCGATCTCGCGCTCGCGGGCATCGAGCGGTCCCTCGTTCCGGGCGGCGTCGCGTACCTGTTCGTTCCGGCTCCCGACTGGGCGCGCCACTTCGCGACGGTCCGAGCTCTTGTCGAATGCGGCGCGCCCTCCGTCGGCGCGTGGCTACAAGGATCCATCGACCGGTTCTTCAAGCACCACCACTTGTACGGCCCGGAGGGCTGGGAGCGACTCGTCGAGGACGCCGGTCTCGAGCTCGTTTCCGTCGAGCCCGTGCTGTCGACCGCAACGACGGTCGCATTCGAGGCCTTCTTGCTTCCGTCGATCTTCGGGTGGGCGAACAAGCATCTCACGACGCGGTGGACGAATTTTCCAGCGGTGCGAAGCCTCTTCGCCGCGCCCGTGTATCGGGTCGTGAACGCCGTGATGGCTCGCGCCGACAAGTCGCCTACCGCCGAATACCTCGTCGTCGCGCGGCGACCGGAAGAGTGACCGTGGAGCCCGTCGATTACTTCTCGAACCACCGCTCGAAGTTCCGCTTTCCGTGGAGCCTCTACCATCGGCCGATCGTCCGCGAGCTCGGCGCGGCGCTTTCGGACGAGGACGCCGTCGACGTCCTCAACGTCGGATCGGGGCCGTTCTTGGAGCTCCCCGAGCTCGCACGAAACGGCAAGCGGTTCACGATCTGCGATATCGACGCGCGCGCCGTCGAGCTCGCGAGAGAATTGCACGGCACGGCCATCGCGCGAGCAGACGTCGTTGCGGAAGGGGCGCCGCTTCCTTATCCCGACGCGAGCTTCGACATCGTCGTGTCCATGGACGTGGTCGAACACGTCGAGGACCCCCTGCCCTGGATTCGCGGAGCGCTGCGCGTACTCCGACCAGGCGGTTCGCTGTTCCTCACGACGCCGAACTACGCCTCGGCGTCCCTCCGGATCATCGAAAATACGGTGCTCGAGGCCGTCGCGCGCCGTCGCGGGTTCAGCCGTCGTCATCTCCACCCGACGAAGCTCGATTCGAAAAAACTTCTCGAGTTGATGGACCACGCCGGCGCGAAAGACCGCGCCGTGAAGTCCATTGCCTTCGGCTGGGTGCTCGCGGCTCGCGCGCGGCGTTGACGAGGCCCGCTCCCAGATTGTGCCGACCGTCGCTCGCCGCTACGGCGCAGGCTCGTGCGTTTCGACGGAGTTGAGTTGCCCCCGCATTTCGAGCATCCGCCGCCGCCGTTGAACCAGCAGGGCGTCGTCCCCGTTGCTCAAGCCTTGCGCGACGTCGTCGGGCGTCGGTTCTGCAGAGCCAGACGCCGAGGGCGCGGTCGGCGCCGCATGCGCCGCGGACGGAGGGACCGGTACTCGCGGCGCGGGATCTGGCGCGGCCGATGCTTGCGCCATCAAGGCGTCCATCCACGATTTGCAATGGTCGAGATCGCTCTTCGTTTCGGCCAATTTTTGCTCGGTCGCGTTCAGGCGCTCAGCTGCGGCTCCCCGTTCGACTTCCGCTCGGGTGCGCGCTTGGTACCATCCGACCACCGCCGTTGCCGTGATCAGTCCCGACAGCAGGTACGGAACGAAACGCGAGCGGAGCATCTCGGTCCGGGGTTCGGGCGGTCGCGAACGCGGAGCGGGTTCGGTCATCGGACGCAATGGTAGCTCGAGAAAAGACGAACAGCCGGCCTCCGTCGAGACCGGCTGTTTGCGTGCGTTACGGGTCGGAAATCAGTGGTCGTTCCAGTCTCGTCTGCGGGTCAGTTGCGATCCGCGTCTCGATGACCGAAGTCGAACTCGTCCATGAGATCGTCGATCGACGGGCCGTTCCTGGGCACCCAGGGTAGCTCGCGCGTGGCGAGCGGGTTCGGCAAATTGTCGCGGCTGCGGTGCGACACCGTGGGGAGACCCCAGTTCCGCTCCACGAACTTCAAGATCGAGACGTGGTCGGCGTACTGGTGCGACACGTGTCCGCCCGTCGCGTACGGCGAGACGGTGATGAGCGGGATGCGCGTGCCGTCGCCGAAGAAGTCGAGCGACTGCACGTAGCCCGAGTCCCAATAACCGCCGCCTTCGTCGAACGTGATGAAGATCGCCGTGTCCTTGAAGAGCTCCGGGTGGGCCTTGATCGCGTCGACGATGTTCTTGGTGAACCCTTCGAACAAGTCGAGCTTCGAGGACGCCGGGTGACCGTCGAGCAGACCGCTCGGCTTCACGATCGAGAAGGCCGGGAGCCAGCCGTTCTTGATGTCGCTCATCAGATCCGTCGTATCCTTGAGGTTCGTCGTACGAGTTTGATCGTTGGTCATGATCTTCGTCTCGTATTGGAACGGGTTGCAGATGTTGCAATATT
>Ga0265337_1001297_pt1 | contig 12506 bp, 9 predicted proteins | sample 42122metaG_FD_192441 | JGI IMG/M metagenome (GOLD analysis project Ga0265337, IMG submission 192441) | Rhizosphere microbial communities from Carex aquatilis grown in University of Washington, Seatle, WA, United States - 4-21-22 metaG | ecosystem: Host-associated > Plants > Roots > Rhizosphere >... | reverse complement strand
GGTGAAGCGTTCGAACGCCGAGGGCAGGAAGTCCGGCTCCACCCCGGGCCCGGTGTCCTGCACCCAAATGCGCACATCCTCGTCCTGAATATCGCCGCCGAGCGTAACCGTTCCACCGCGCGGGGTGTATTTGAAGGCATTGGAAATCAGGTTGAACACCACCTGCTTCAGGCGCCGTCCGTCGGCGACGAAGCCGCCCCCTTCGCCTTCACACTGGAGCTTGAGCGTGAGTCCGATCTTTGCGCCCCATTCGCGTGCATGCTCGGCGACGCCGAACAAAAGAAGATAGAGGTCGAGCTTTTCGAGTTCCAACTCCATCGTGCCCGCTTCGATCTGGGATAGATCGAGTACATCGTTTACGAGATTGCGCAGTGCGTTGGACGCCGTGACGATGGCCTCTACATATTCGTTCTGGCGGGCATTCAGGGTGCCTGCGAAGCCGTTCTTCATCAGCTCCGCGAAGCCAACGATAGAATTCAACGGCGTGCGCAACTCGTACGACATGCGCTTGACGAATTCCGATTTCAGATTGTCGCTTGCCTCCAAGGCCTCATTGCGGTCGCGGAGCGCGGATTCGATGCGGGAGCGGTCGGTCACGTCGGCGAAGCTCAATAGCGTCGCTGCGTCCGGCAAGGGTGTGATCGTCAGCGCCACGATCGTGCCGTCGGAACGCGTGATCTCGTTCCATTCCCGGTTGCGCTCGTAGGCCGCGGACGTGACGCTGCCCATTGCGCGGCTCCAGATGCTGTCGCCGCCGAAGCGTGCCGCGCAGGCATCCGCAATACGCTTCAGATGCGGTTCGCCCGAGAGCTCGGAGCCCTCCAGCTGCCAGATACGCGCGAAGGCCGCGTTGTACAGCTTCAGTCTTCCGTCGGGGCCGAAAACCGCGACCCCCTCATGCAGCGCATCCAGCGTTGCCTTCTGGACCTTGATCAACGTGTTGTAGGAGCTTTCCAGCCGCAACTGACTGCTGACGTCGTCGAACAGGATCAACACCCCGCCGAAAGGGTGTGGACGCGCGATGACGCGCAGCGTTTGACCGGTCGGCAGGTGCCAGAGCTCTTCTGGCGAGGCGTCGCGGCGCTCGAACAACTTCATGCGCTGCTGTTTCCAAGCCCGGAAATCGGATTGCTCGGGCAGCCGCCGAAGTTCCCGTAATCTGTCCAGCACTTCGCTGTGCAGCGGGTGGGTTTCGAGCCAGACTTCGGAAACGCCCCAGAGTTTGACGAAGGCGTGATTGAAGAATGTGACGCGCCGGTCCGAACCGAAAATCACGACGGCGGTGGCGAGCCCGTGCAGAATCTCCGCATGCGCCTCCATCTGACGCTGCAATTGCCGCTCGGCCTCGGCGACGTCGGTCAAATCGACGGCAGTCCCGGCGACCCCGCCATCGGGAAGCGGTGACAGCATGAAGTTCAGCGCGCGCCGCTGGCCCGATAGCATGGCGAAGCGCTTGGCCTCCACGGGCTCCCGGCTTGAGCGCACTGTCGCGGCGAGGTCTCGTTCGGTACGATCGAGAGCCGTGTTCGAGCGCAGCGCTTCCTCTTCCGTGGCGCCTACCAAAGTCAGGAACGCGCGGTTGACGAAAGCAAGCGCCATGTCCGGGGTGCGTATCCAGGCGGGCAGGGGAAGCGCGTTCAGCGCCCCCTGGAAATCGGGCACTTGGGAAGCGTGCCCATCACCAGGGTCGAAGAACACCGTCGCGTGACCGCCCGACGTCCGGCCGCGCACCGCGATATTGCGCCCGTCGGTGCCGGTGCACATGAGAGCAAAAGCCGTGCCCTGGCCAGAGAGCGCCTCCAGAGCGGCCGACAGAAACGGCCCCTGCGGCCCTTCCAGGCAGGTTTCCAAAACCTCGGCTCCGCGGCCATAGCTTAGAGGTTTGCTCCTGTCGTCGCTCCAGACGAGGAGGGATTCGCGCGCTGCCCCAAGCCAGGCGTCCCGTGCCGAAATCATCAGACGCGCCTTGGCGGTGGCTGTCTTCAGTGCACGGCGAACGTGGCGCGAGCTTTGAAATTCGGAGAGAGCCCATAGACAGCCCGCGAGCCCCAGCGCCCCCGACGCAAACGTGACGGCAATCAAGAGGAAATCAGCCCCCGCTGCGTCCGCTGCGAATGCAGGCTCCGGCAAAAGCAAAAAAATACCTAGGCAGGCGCGGATCAGACCGGCCTGCCGGGTTTTCCCCCTCGCGTTGGGCTTGTGTGTACGGCCCGATTTCGGACCCATGCCCGCCGCCCCGCTCGCCATGAATCGTCGAATCACTTGAGAATCAACATGATACGAGCCCTTAAACGTCTCGCAAGAGAACATGGTTAAAAAAGTGTGCACCGCCAAATATCGGATAGTTAACAGAAGCCATGGAGCCTGCCACCTTGGCGCGCAAGGTAGACGAAGGCCAGAGCTTCCGCAGATCGCCAGCATTCATGTCTGCACACACCTTTGCACTCGCCGCATGGACGGGGAGGTGGGCACAAATATTCCCAGATTGGGTCTCGAGCATTGGCACTATTGCAGGTCCGACTTCCCGGTCGCGGGCCCTGCTCGAGAAAAGGCGCGCGAATTCTTATGGCAAACGCCCCGGTTGCAGTTCGGGGCGTTGCTCCGTATACGCCGAATATCATTTTTCGTTCCCGGCGGAAATCCCCCGACCGGGACCGAACGCGGCCGCGTCAAGCCGGCATAGGACGCCGTTCCCCAAACCATTGACTTGGATCACTATGACCCTCCGACAGAAGGATGGAGATATTGACGATGACAATTCGGGCCTGCGCTGCGGCGGTCTTACTGGCGTCCTTATTCCTGGGGAGCGCTTCTGCGCAACAGATGGTCGTGGACCGGAAGGTCATCAGCGCGGAGGCAGCGCGGAAAATCGCGGAAGGCTGCGAGGCTTTTGCCAAGGGGAAGGGCTGGCATGTCAGCGTCTGGGTTCTCGATGAAACCTTGACCCCGCTTTATTTCTACCGGATGCAGGGCACGCCCATGTTCACGGTGGAACCTGCGCTCGCGAAGGCCAAAGTCGCCGTGCGCACCGGACAGCCGAATGAGGCCTATGTCCGGAACGCCGAGACCAGGGGGCAGTTCGTGGCGACCGTAAACGCCGTGGCCGGTGGCTATGTCCTCTCGCCCGGCGGCCTTCCCATCATGATCGACGGCCAGGTGGCAGGCGGCATCGGCATTGGCGGCTCGACCGATGACCGCGCCTGTGCCCAGGCCGGCATCGACGCGGTGTTCAAAAAGTAGCGGCAAGGGGTATGTGGCCTGACGCCGCTCGCCCGTGTGGAAAAGATAACTGCCACGCCACAGGCCCGTTTGATAGAATGCGTGCGTTTCCGCGTGGGGGTTCACATCCGACTCACAATGCGTCGCGCCGGCGCGATGCTTGGCTTCCTGGCGATGCTGCCGGGCCCGAGTGTCGCGCAAACAGGTCCGCTGCCGGCTGGCGGCGCGGCGCCCAAAGCCGTGCTTCAGCGCGCGCAAGGCGAGGCTCTGACCACATCGGAGTGGGCCCTGGCGGTCGCGGGAGCGGCTGCGCTTGCGGGCCTCGCGGCCGGGGGAGGCGGTGGCGGCGGTGGCGGCGCCGGTCCGAATCTCTCCGGAAATCCGGCGGTCGGCGGCAACAGCGTTGGTTCCGGATCGGACGCTGGCGGCTCGAGCGGCAGCGGATCCGGCACGGCTGGAAATATCGCACAGGGCGGTACGAGTAACGGCTCCGGATCGAGCGATGCCGGCAACGGCCTGCCCACGGGTGGCAGCGGTGGCGCACTTGGGACCGGCGCTTCCGGAGGTGGGAGCACCTCCGGAAGCGGTCAAACAGGCGCATCGGGCGGCACGTTGACGACTGGAGGCTCGGTCACCGTCGTTGGAAACGGCGGGGCCGGCAACATCGCCGGTGCCGGAATTGAGGCGTCCTCGTCGGGGGGCATTTTTACGACTGGAGGCTCGATCACCGTCCGAAACGCAGGAGACACCGCCGGTGTCGGAATTGACGCGACTCAATCCGGTGGTGTGTCGATTACCGTCGTTAACGCCGGCGATATTCTCGCCATCATCGGCGTGGGATGCAGCATCGGCACGGGATCGAATCAATGCGTCCTGGGACCGGCCACCACGACCACTACGACCACCTCCACGTCCACCTCCACCACGAGCACACATTAGCCGCTGGCGCCGGCCTCAATACCGGTAATGATCCGGCTTGAACGGGCCTTCCTTCGCCACGCCGATATAGGTCGATTGCTTGTCGCTCATCTGGGTCAACTTGGCGCCGATCTTGTTCAGATGCAGGCGGGCCACCTTCTCGTCCAGATGCTTGGGCAGCGTGTAGACCTTTTTCTCGTATTTGCCGGGATTACAGAAGATCTCCATCTGCGCCAGCGTCTGATTGGTGAAGGATGCGCTCATCACGAAGCTCGGGTGCCCCATCGCGTTGCCGAGATTGACCAGCCGCCCTTCCGACAACAGCAAGATCCGCTTGCCGTCGGGGAATTCGATCTCGTCCACCTGCGGCTTCACATTGTGCCATTTGTAATTCTTGAGCGCGCCGACCTGAATCTCGGAATCGAAATGGCCGATATTGGCGACGATGGCGCGATCCTTCATGCGGCGCATATGTTCGATGGTGATGACATCGACATTGCCGGTGGCGGTGACGAAGATGTCCGCGCGCGCGGCGGCATCATCCATGGTGGCGACTTCGTAGCCTTCCATCGCGGCCTGCAGCGCGCAGATGGGATCGATCTCGGAAATCATCACCCGGCAGCCGGCATTGCGTAGCGACGCGGCCGATCCTTTGCCGACATCGCCGAAGCCCGCAACCATCGCAACCTTGCCCGCCATCATCACGTCGGTGCCGCGGCGGATGCCGTCGACCAGGCTCTCGCGGCAGCCATAGAGATTGTCGAATTTCGACTTGGTGACGGAATCGTTCACGTTGATGGCGGGAAACAGCAGCTTGCCTTCCTTGTGCATCTGATAGAGCCGGTGAACGCCGGTGGTGGTCTCTTCGGTCACGCCGCGGATGTTCTTGGCAAGCTCGGCGAACCAGCCGGGCTTTTCTTCCAGCGTGCGCGAAATCAGCGCGAACAGGACCTCTTCTTCCTCGTTGCCGGCATGGCGCAGGAAGCCCTTGTCGCCCTGTTCGGCCTTCAGCCCCAGATGCACGAACAAGGTCGCGTCGCCGCCATCGTCCAGGATCATGTTCGGCGTGCCGCCGTCGCCCCATTCGAAGATGCGCCGCGAATAATCCCAATATTCCTTCAAGCTCTCGCCCTTGTAGGCGAAGACCGGCGTGCCCCCGGCGGCGATGGCCGCCGCCGCATGGTCCTGGGTCGAATAGATGTTGCACGAGCACCAGCGAACCTCGGCGCCGAGCGCCGTCAGCGTCTCGATCAGGACCGCGGTCTGGATGGTCATGTGGAGCGAGCCCGCGATGCGCGCGCCGCGCAGCGGCAGCTCCGGCCCGAATTCCTCGCGGGTGGACATCAGGCCCGGCATCTTGGTTTCGGCGATGGCGATTTCCTTGCGGCCCCATTCGGCGAGAGAGATGTCCTTGACGGCGTAATCCTGTTTGTCGGTGCTCATGGGGCGCGCTCTTTCGCTGATCCGGGGCGCCCTATAGCAGCCGCCACGGGGCCACCGCAAGAAGGATATAAAGAAATCTGCATATCGTTATGCGTTGGCTCCGTCAGGGGGCTGGACACGAGACACCCCCCCTCCCCCCGGGTCGGGCGCGGGAATCGTCCGGTTTCCTTGGATTCCCTGGGAAAATGCGAGGATCGAAGGCCGGTTCCCGGGTGCAATAGGGGTGCAATAAGCCGCGATAGCGGGCCGATAGCGTGCCATCGGGGCAGGTGCGGAGGGAGTGCCGTTCGAGCGGCGGGCGGAGTCATGGGCTGAATATGGGGACGGGACGCTGCCCCCGCGACGCCACACTGGGTGCAGGTTCACCTTTCGGTTTTCGGGCTTGCGCGCAGCGTCCTTTTCCACCGGGCGAGTCCAAACAGAAAGAAAATGGACTCTAACGCTACACGTGCGCGTTGTAAGTTCCGGTCACATTGGCGGGGGAAGATTCGATGGACCAGAAGATAGACGCGATGCTGGACGTGGCATTGCCTAAGTCCGGGAAGAAGGCGGCAAGGTCGGGAAAGAAAAAGAAGGTAACAAAGCCGAAAAAGTCTAAAGCCGGTTCTGGAGGTTCTGCCAAGTACCCTCGCCATTCGGTCGAGAAAGCACTTCGTATTCCGCGCGCCATCATCGACCAGAACGCAGGAAAACCGTGTTCAGAGAAGGACAGCGCCAAGTTCGTCGGGGTCGGATTCAACGGCCCTTTTCGGGTGGAGGTAAGCTCGGCCATTAAGTACGGTTTTTTAGAGCGGCCTCAAACCGGAATGGTAGGGGTTACTGACCGCGCGCGCCAGGCGATCCGTCCGCAAAAGCCGGGCGACGAAATCGAGGCATTGCGACAAGCAGTGCTTGCGGCTCCTGAAATCTCGGAGGTGTACTCTCACTATCGTGGCGAGTACCTGCCGGATGGGACCTTCTTCGAACACGCGTTGGTAGATAAGTTTAAGATACCCGCGGACAAGGTGGGTGAGTTCACAGAAATTTTTCTCGCGTCGCTTCAGAGCGCGAAACTCGTTGAAAAGAAGGATGACAAGTACCGTATTCTGGACGTGAACATTGCGCCGCCTGCGGAGGACGCAGGGCCTCTCGCCAAGAAGCTGAGTGTCGGCGCGAGGGTGAGCGCGGACGATAGCTGTTTTGTCGTCATGTCGTTTGCTCCGCCCATTGGCAGTTACTTCCAAAAAATATACGAGCCAGCAATTAAGAAAGCAGGCCTGAGAGCCGTAAGAGCGGATGCGGATATTTTCGGCACGGGAAAGATCATGGATCAAATCTGGGCCGGAATTAACGCGGCTAAGGTCTTGGTGGCTGAGCTCACGACGCGGAATCCGAATGTCTTTTATGAACTCGGACTCGCTCACGCAAAAGAGAAGCCAGTGGTCCTTGTCTCTTCTAACGAGGGCGACGTTCCCTTCGACCTAAAGCACATCAGAGTGATCTACTACGATACGACCGATCCGTTTTGGGGCCAAAAACTCATCGACAAAGTTGCCGAGAATATCGTCTCCGCGCTTAACAACCCGGAAGAAGCGGTATTCCAGCGTGCTTTGGATTCGAAGTGAAGTAGTTAGGCAAGAAACGTCCGAAATCGCGTCCTAAAGCGTAGGGCGGGTTTGCCGAAGGCATGGCCCGCCACCTTTAAATCGAAGGTTGGTATATCCTACCGACAAAATCCGCCGTTTGAGTCACACAGCATGAGCCGCTTCTGGAGTCCCGTCGTCCACAACCTGTCGCCCTACGTCCCCGGCGAGCAACCAAAGGCCGACGGCATCGTCAAGCTCAATACCAACGAGAACCCTTACGCGCCCTCGCCGCGCGTGCTGGAGGCAATCGTCTCGGCGACGGATCGTTTGCGCCTCTATCCCGATCCCGGCGCATCCGCCTTTCGCGAGGCGGTCGCGGCCCGCTACGGCGTTGCCCCCGAGCAGGTGTTCGCCGGAAACGGCTCGGACGAGGTTCTGGCCCATATCTTCCAGGCGCTTGTGAAGCACGATGCGCCGCTGTTGTTCCCCGACATCACCTACACGTTCTATCCGGTCTATTGCGCCCTCTATGGAATCGGTTACGAGGAGGTGCCGCTCGATGCCGCGATGCGGGTGCAGATTGCAGATTTCCGGCGGCCCTGCAGCGCGATCCTTCTGCCCAATCCGAACGCGCCCACCGGCATCGGGCTTCCGCGCGATGCGATTCAAACGCTGGCGGTCGAACACCCCGATCAGCTGGTGGTGATCGACGAGGCCTATGTCGATTTCGGCGGAGAGAGCGCGGTGCCGCTCGTGGCGCGCCACGACAATCTCTTGATCGTGCAGACGCTCTCCAAGTCGCGGGCGCTCGCGGGATTGCGGGTTGGCTTTGCCATCGGCCAGCGGCCTTTGATCGAGGCGCTGGAACGGGTGAAGGGGAGCTTCAACTCCTATCCTCTGGATCGCCTCGCCATCGCGGGAGCGGCAGCGGCGATGAAGGACGATGCATGGTTTGAAGAGACGCGCGGACGCATCATTGCGAACCGCGCATTCCTGGTCCGGGGGCTCTCGGAGCTGGGCTTCGAGGTTCTGCCGTCGGTCGCCAATTTCGTATTCGCGCGCCATCCCGCCGAGAGCGGCGCACAACTCGCGGCCGGGCTTCGGGAGCAGGGCGTCCTGGTACGGCATTTCCAGAAGCCCCGGATCAAGGATTTCCTGCGCATCACCGTCGGAACCGAGGATCAATGCCGCCGCTTGATTGCCGTGGCGCGCGATTTGATCTGATCCCGTGAGGGCATCGCGGGTCCTCATCCTTCGACCCTTCGACAAGCTCAGGGCTCAGGATGAGGATTTACGGAAGAAGCCTCATGTTGAGCGTCTTCATCCCGAGCTTGTCGAGAGACGAAGCACGAGGCCCTTTGCTCCCGATGACATGGCCCGGCGCGACCGGGCCACCCAGCCGCCGCGCGTCCGCGCGGCGAATCGAATCTACGACCGCCTGGATGGCCCGCTGTTGCGGGCCATGACACCCTTTGACTCAGTTCAAAATGAAAATGCCCTAGATGTCGTATCGGCCGGTTGCCGCGTCGATTTCTTCCTGATGGGAGCGATAGGCCCGTGGCGCCGTCTGCGATCCGGAATTGGGCGAAGATGCGGCACGATTGGCAATATTGCTGACGCCGTTCTGGCTGGCCGTGGAATAGGCCGCGGGCATCGCGGTGGTCCGGGCGTAGGTCGGATTGTCCGCCTCCGGCGAGGTCTGGTTCTGTAATTGGATGAGCATCGCCATGACGGGATTGCTCAGCTTGGATTGACTCGTACCGGTCAGCGCGTTGGCGGATTCGGTGCCCGATGCCGCCGCAGAGCCGGTCGCGCTATTGCTGGAAGCCGCCGGCGCTGGGTTCGCCGGCTGGGTGCCGTTAAGGCGGGAAGGCGTCCGGTTGAGGATTTGGTTTGGATCACCGGGTGCCGATCCCACGCTACCGATGGACATTAGGACTCCATTGTTGGCATTGCACGCCGCGCGAACCCATTCAGGTGTACGCGAGCAAACGTACCAAGCACATTCTGCGCCGCAGTCAGGGTAAACGGTCTTCCGGCAAAACTGTGGTTAGCGAAGTGTTGACGAAAAAGAATTGCCTATGCGCTGCGAATCATTTGCCGTGCGAGGCGGCCATTCTTGCAACCTCGGGAGGGGAAGATATTCGCTTTGAATTGCGATTTCCTGAACGATCCGAGGAGGCGCGTTCACGCGTGGTTCAGCGATTGGGCGTTATCTGTCCCATTGAGACACAGGCCCTTACGATTTGAATGATTGTATTTACCGTTTCCGGTAGCGGGCCGCGTTGAGGTCTTGTGTAAATCCTCACCTGGGCCGGCCGACGGGCTGAATCCTTCAGCCGTTGTTGCGCTGCGGCGTCGCATCCGGCAGCAGCGGCGGCTGCGGGCCGATGACCTCTTCGAGCGCGTCGCGGACGCAGTTTTCTTCGGCGGCGGCGGTGCCGATGCCGCCCGCCCCCATGGCGCCGATCAGTTGGCCATTGACGATGATGGGAAGCCCGCCCTTGTTCGTGGTGAGCCCGTAGCCCGCCATGTTCCCGCTGGTGAAGGGGTCCTGGACATTGCGGTTGGTCAGCACATGGGATGGCGCGCGCGAGCGCAACGCCGTCAGGGTCTTGGCCTCCGTCGCCCGGATCTGGACCAGGCCTTCGCCATCCCCGCGGCTCTCCAGAACGGGCAAACCCTGGGGATCGAGGACAACGACCACGACCGGACTGTTGTTCTTGCGCGCGATGGCCTGGCAGGCGGCGACCAATTTCTCGGCGGTCGCAAGATTGATCGAAACATGGTCGTGCAGGCGGTCGGCGGCCTTGCCGGAGAGCACGAATTGCTGCGGCACCTGTCCGTCGCCGTCATAGGTGGTCGCGGCATGGGCAGCCGACATCGTCAATGCGGTAGCGGCGGCAATGGCGGCGAATTTCATGCGTCTCTCCCAACGGATGGGCCGATTCAAGAATGGCACGGGCTCTTACGCGCTTACAACAACGGAGCCGCCGTTCACGGAGACAGCGAGCCGAGATAGGAGGAAATCGCGATGATGTCGTCGTCCGACAGATTGGCGACGACAGGCTTCATCGGCTCGGCGGCTTTCCCCGCTCTCGAACCATAGCGCAGATCGAAGAGCTGGCGCGCGGTGTAGAGCGGCTGCAGCCCCGCAAGCCGCGGGACTTCGCCCTGGCCCTTCAGCGTCTCGCCGTGACAGACGGCGCATTGCGTTATTTTGCTGGGCGCACCGCCTTTGACCAGGGCCTCGCCTCTCGCGATGCTGCCGGGAGGGACGTAGGCGATGAAGCCCGAATGCGGGTCGCGGACTTCGGTGAGGAAGGGATCGGCCGGAATTTCGAGGATGCGGTGTCCGATCGGTTCGGTGCCGCCGTCGGGATGAAGCTGGCGATGACGGCCGGCGGTCGCGATGAACGTCTTGGGCGGCGTAGCGGTCTCGATGACCTTCACCCAAACCGAGGGCTTCAGAGAGGCGAAGTATTCGGCGGCCTGGCGAACGTCGTCTTCCGACGTCACTTTCGCGATGGGCCCCATGCGCTCTTCGTCCTTGCGCGTGCCATCTTTGTAAAACGTCATTTGCTTGATCAGGTACTGGGCGGGCTGGCCTGCGATGTCGGCGGCTTCCGGGTGGCCCTGGCCGGACATCAGATGGCACGAGCCGCACGCAAACCTGATCCCGGTGCCGCCCGCGACCGCGCGCGGGGCTGCGGGGTGCTCATCGGGAAACCAGTCCGGCGGATTCGCGTTTCCGGCGATCTTGGCGGCCTCGTACTCTTTCGCACTGCCGGGCACCTTGATGATGCCTTCCGGCCGCACCGCCGCGGGCTGAACCTTGTCGGGGATGTTGAACGCCCAGTCGGGGAGTCCCGCCGGCACTGCGAGCGCGGCCTGCGCGTTCACCTCCCGAACGGCGAGGAGCGGAGCGAGGGCGCACACCGCGACAGCGGCGCTGACGAAAATGCTTCTGCGGAGGCTTCGGCGGTTCACGGCGGGTCTCCTCTCCCAATCTCGACCAAGAGCGGCTGCAAGTTATCCCGGCAGGCGTAACGGCGTCTATGAGAGCCCGCAGGTTCAATATTGGCTCTGGAAGTTCAGCATCTGGAAGCCCGTCCCGGATTTCGAAATCGAGAGGAAATAGGCCGGCGAATCGGAAGCGTCCGAGAAGCTCAAATCGTAGGCGTTGACGCCCGCCTTGAACACCGCCCGCATTTGCACGGGGGCGCCCTGGGCGGCGAACACGGATGCCCGGAACCTGTCGAACTGGGCGGCCGCCTGGGTCGAAATGATCAGGGGCAGGAGTCCCGCGGCATCGTCGAACTTCATCGCCGAGGCCGCGATCTCCTTCCAGAAGGCGGCGACGGAAAGAAAATCGGCGTCCGCGATGCCGTCGTCGAGCGCGGAATAATCGTTCTCGCTGGGCTTCGGACATGCAGCCGGAGCAACGGCCGCCATCATCGCGGGCGGGTCGGCATGAATGGCGGGATCGGTCGGGATGCTGCTCCACAAGACCGAGCCGTCCTCGGCGCGGACCGGAAAGATTTGCGTCTCCGTGAAGCGGCACACCCCGGCGCGCGAACGGGCGACCGGACCGAAGGCGTAATAGCTCTCCGCGGGCGGCTGGCCGGGGAGTGTGAAGGTGCTGATCTCGAGCGCATTGCCGGGGTGGGCGTTCAGATAATCCTTGGCCAGATCGGGCGTGGATGCATCGGCCGCGAAATAGACCTGCTTCGTGCGCGTGGCATCGGCGGCATCGGCGCGTGCGGGCGCAATGAGGGCGAGCGCCAAGGCGGCGAGGATGCTTGCGACGGGTCGCAGGCGCGCCATTCCTACGCCCCCGGCCCGCAGGCGGACCGGGTCTCTTCTCCCGTGTCGCCCACCCGCTCGACGCTGTAGCCTTGCGCGCAGAGCAGCGACAAGAGGCCCTTGCGGCCGCCGATATGGGCCGCGCCCACGGTGATCATCGCGGTGGTGCCGGGACGGGCGAGGAAGCCGTCGATCTCCGGCATCCAATTCACGTTGCGCCGGTCGATCAGGAAATCCTCCGCTTCCGGGCGGCCGTCGAAATAGCCCGCGAGCAGATCGGTGAACGCCCGAAAATCGCCGCTCGCCCAGGTGTCCCGCAGCGCCACTTCCTGCGCCCGCGAGCGCGGCAGGGCATAGATGAGACTCTTGAGCGCCTTGAGCTGCGAGTTCGCATCGCCGGTATTCAAGAGCTGCATCTGATCGCGCACGCTTTCCAGGTAGAGAAGCTGCCGCCCGTGGGCGCGGGCAAAATCCATCAAATCGTCGTCCGCGCCCCGCAGGCTGTTCAAATCGTCGCCATGCAGATAGGCGAGGCCGAGCACCACCGCGGCGAGC
>Ga0265337_1001295_pt1 | contig 12511 bp, 10 predicted proteins | sample 42122metaG_FD_192441 | JGI IMG/M metagenome (GOLD analysis project Ga0265337, IMG submission 192441) | Rhizosphere microbial communities from Carex aquatilis grown in University of Washington, Seatle, WA, United States - 4-21-22 metaG | ecosystem: Host-associated > Plants > Roots > Rhizosphere >... | reverse complement strand
CGAAATCTGATTGATGAATTCACCGGCAGCAGCCTTTGACTGTAACGCCTGTTTTTCTTTCAGCAACTCGTTGTTTGCTTGTCGAACGGTGCCGATTTCACCGCGCAATTTTAACAGTTCGGTCTGATTGAAATCTGATCTTAACCGGCTGTTTTCAGCAAGCAATCGAGCTGCTTGATTCGTGGCTGTGTCCCGCTCGTTCTGCAATTGTTTGATTTGTTCCGTCTCCTCTTGCTGGAGCGCCAGGCTTTGTTCGCGCAGGAAGGCGGTCTGGCGGGCTTCGTAGAGGCCTGCCCCGGCCAGCACGGCGACGGTGGCGGTGACGAGGATTTTCTGGATCGTGGTCATGGCGATGGTTTTGATGGCGGTGACAGATGCTGCGGTGGTAACGGTTGTTCCGGCGAGAGCGGCGGCGGTTGAAATGGCGAGGGCCAGACCACCGGGTGCGGCTTGGACGGCGTTGGCGGAAATGACGATGACCAGTCCGCTTGCGCCAATCGTCACGTTTCGTTTCGAGAAGAATTCGCGCAGGCGGTCGACGGCCCGGCTGACGCGTTTTTGCGCGGCATCATCGGATGTGCCCAGGCTTTCGCCGACTTCGCGCAGGTTTTTGTTTTCAAAATAGCGGAGGAGAATGGCGGCACGATCCGTTTCCTCCAGTGTGTCCATCGCTTCGTCGAGCAGGGGTTCGATTTGTGTCCATTGCGAAGAGTTGGAGTTCATGTTCGTCATCTCCACGGCGATTTGTTCACGCAATTGTCGGCGCGATTCCCTCCGGATTACGTCAATCGCCGTGCGTCGGGTGACCTGATAAAGCCACGCAGTCAAAACCGGCGTGCCACCGGTGGTGTGATCCAGCCGGGTCGCCTTGCGGGCGAGATCTGTGAAGACGGATTGCGCCACCTCCTCGGCCAGTTGCGGCGACCGGACCTGGCGCAACGCCGCCGAATAGACCAGGTTCACGTGGCGATTGACCAGTGCGGTGAAGGCGTCCTGCGAGTGGTCGTGGGCAAATTTCCCCAACAATTCCAAATCGTTTGTCATCGTTTTCAAGTATATCGCCACTGGGTGGCGGAATCCGACAATCTTTTTTGGCGTGTCAGGCATCGGGCGCATCCGCGCGTTGCCCGACTCACCACCCTGCCTGAGTGGGAGAGGTTTGGGATGAGGAGATTTGAGCCAAAACGAACCAGAAAACCTTGTGCCTCCTCACCCCGGCCCTCTCCTCCCTTGGGGGAGGCGAGGGAGGAAATGGGGGCAGTTTCAGGACGCGCCGGCTCTACGGCAGGCGTCCCGCCTGCCGCCACGGACATTACCCTTAAAAAACCTACAGAAACCTTGTTTTCCGCCGATGAGCAATCGTGCTGCGAATCAAATTAGAGCAGGTGCAGCCCGGCATGATGGTCGCCCGCGATGTGAAGAACATTGACGGGATGCTGTTGTTGCCCACGGGCTGCGAATTGAGCGAGCGCCAGATCGGCATCCTGCAAGCGTGGGGTGTGGCGGAACTGGACGTGGAAGCCAGCCAGGAGACCGCTCTCAGCCATGATCCGCTCGCCCAATTAACGCCCGAACAGCTCGCGCAATTGAAGGCCGAATTGCGGGCGCGGTATTGGAAGCCGGATAATTTCGGTCCAGTGCCGGCGGAGATTTTCAAACTCATGTTGCAGCGGCAGGTACTGCGTACCCCCCGATCCTGACCCATGAAACCTCCTTCCATCGCAGCGATGATCCAGGCGACGCCGCAGAGCCTGGGTTCCTACGGCCCGGTGCTGGAAGAAATCGAACTGGCCCTGAAATCACCGCAATCCACCCTGGCCAACATCGGTGAGGTGATCCAGAAAGATCCCGACCTGACGGCGCGGTTGTTGCGGCTGGCAAACAGTTCGTTCTACGGGTTTGCCACGCGCTTGAGCACCGTGGCCGAAGCGGTCAGTCTCATCGGGATCCAGCAGGTCCAGGATATGATCGTGGTTTCGAGCGTGCTGGACCGGTTCACCGGCATTCCCGAAACGCTCGTGAACATGAATTCGTTCTGGCGGCACAGCCTCGCCGTCGGCATCGGCGCGCGGGTGCTGGCCATGGAACGGCGGCTGCCCAAACCTGAGAAATTCTTTGTGGTGGGGTTGTTGCATGATGTCGGGCGGCTGGTGTTGTTGTCGCAGGCGACAGAGGCGGCCCAGGCGGTATTCGAGCTGTACCGGCAACGGCGGATTTTATTGCGCGAGGCCGAAATGCAGGTGCTGGGCTACGACCACCAGCAAATCGCGGCCAAGCTGCTGCAATACTGGAATTATCCCGCGTTTTTCATCCAGGCGGTCGGCAGCCACCACACCCCGGCGGCCAGCGACGCAAAAATGGAGTCGGCGGTGGTGCATATTGCGGATCATCTGGCCAATGCCATGGCGCTGGGCAGTTCCGGCGAGCGTTTTATCGCGCCGCTGGACGAAGCGGCCTGGTCAACCCTCGGTCTCGGCCCGGAAATGCTTTCGCAGGTGGTGACGGCGATTGACGCGCAAATTGAAGCCGTGGAGGAAGCCTTCCTTAAACCGCGCAAGGGAGTGGAACCGTGAATGAATCTTCCGATTCGGTCTATCCCGATTTTCTGCGTTCCGGATTGGGCAAGCTGAATCTGCTGGACACGCGGCAAGAGCTGCTCGCCCTTTTTTCCGCGCTCGAGCATTTCCGGCACGACCTGCATTCACAGGACAGCGCGCCGGGCGTCCTGAACATGAGCTGCCGGTATGTGGCGGGGCTGAACCTGTTCCGGACCATGGGTTTTTGGTTGGTGAACCCGACGGATCTGGGTTTCGAATTGTCGCTGGCCGAACCGGTGGAGAACGGGGCGGCGTTGCAGGAGGTGATTGACGGGCAGATCAAGGCGGGACGGTTTGCGGTGGCGTTGCGGCAAAGCACGCCGGCTTTCTTCCTGGTCGGCAACGGGGAATCGTCCGAACGCGGGGTGTTGCATGCCATGGCGCTGTCGAGCCAGGTCGTCGGCATGTTCTGCGGATTGCTGCGGGGCGAGGTCGCCCCCGCGCAGGAAGTCGCCTTCAGCCTGCTTTCGGTGCTGCTGGGGGCGAGTGCTGATGCGCTGACCACGTTGCGCAAGACGCGGCAGTTGACCAGTCAGATTGAAACATTGCAAAGCCTGCTGCCCCTCTGCGCATGGTGCAAGAAGGTCCGCAACGATAGCGGTTACTGGGAGCAGATCGAGAAATACATCACCGCCAATTCCGCCACCAAAATCACCCACGGCATCTGCCCTGATTGTCGCAACAAATTTCTCCAGACCATTCCCAGCCATTAGCTTCAAAACCCGTCTGAAAATCGTAGCCTTGGTCATCCTGGCTGACATGGAACCGCGGCTTCCAGCCCGACGGAAAAAATACTTTTCCACCGCCAGCCTGCAAAATATGAGCATTACCGTGACACGAGTGGTTCTTCCGGGTGGCAGGATGCCGCCCTCAACTGCAGGCGGGACGCCCGCCACTACTTTTCAGATGGGCTTTCAGCTTGCCGCTTTACTTCCCGACGTTCGTGAATCATTTTGGTCGGATAATGACACGATGTGCTTCAAGCCTCTGGTTTCTGGCTTTGACCGGCTGGCTGGCCGCAAACAGCTCCTTGCAGGCAGGCCCGACGAACCCGGCGCCGGATTTCAAGGAAGTCTATGAGTTGCTCCGCGCCAATCTGCCGGAGGCGACGGACGGGGCGCTGAATCGCGCGGCAGTGGCCGGCCTGGTGTCACAGTTCCCCGGCAAGGTGGCGCTCGTCGGCGGTTCAACAGCCGGATCCAGTGGACCGCAAAACGGATCGGCCCTGGGCAAATCCGCCGTCATCGAAAATAACGTGGTGTATTTCCGGGTCAGCCGGGTGACCGGAAGCCTGTCCGGGGAACTGGGCCCCGCGGGCCGGGCATTGATGGCGACGAACAAAGTCGCCGGTACCGTTTTGGATTTGCGTTTTGCGGGTGGCGATGATTATGCGGCAGCGGAGCGAACCGCGGAATTATGGGCGGCCAAAAACGCTTCCCGTCCGGTTGCCGGGCCACTCGTGGTCCTGGTGAACGGGGGAACCAGCGGCGCGGCGGAGGCGCTCGTAGCGGCCTTGCGCAAAGCGGGCGCGGCTTTGAGCATCGGCAGCCCGACGGCGGGCGCGGCGATGACCTTCAAGGAATTTGCCCTGAAAGATGGCGAACGGCTGCTCATTGCGACGACCCCGGTGAAAGTGGACGGGCAGGCATTGCCGTCCGGCGGTTTGAAGCCGGATATTGCCGTGGCGGTGAATGCGGATGACGAACGCGCGTTTTATGCAAATCCCTACGGACCCCTGGCGCAAAACAGCTTCCCGACCCAGGCAGTCTCCAACAGCTTTTTGCCATTCATTGACCACACCAGCGAGGCGGATCTGGTGCGGCAGAAACAGAGCGATGGGGGAACGTTGCGTGCGCGGGACGCTGAATTGCCCCGGACGCATCCCCTCGGCGGGCAAAATGACGACAGCGACGGCGATGAAGGCGCGGCGATGATGCCGGTTGCCGGACTGCAGAAGACAGTGCTGCGCGATCCGGTTCTGGCGCGGGGCGTGGATCTGGTCAAAGGCCTGGCGGTGGTGCGCGAAGCCCGCCCTTGATTTCGGGTTGACGATTGGCGATTCAGAATTCACCTTGAAACTTTGCGCGGCATGAAAACCATCCTGTTCATCTGCACCGGCAATGTCTGCCGCAGCCCGATGGCCGAGGCGCTGTTCCGGCGGGCGGCGAACGGGCGCGGGGAATTCCGTGCGCTTTCGGCGGGTCTGGGCGCGATGGACGGCCAGCCGCCGACGGCGCATTCAGTGACGGCGATGCGCGAATTGGGAATCGATATTTCCGGTCAGCGCAGCCGGATGCTCACGACGGACCTGGTGCGCCAGGCGGACTATATTTTCGGCATGACGCACAGTCACGTGGACGCGATTGCGCTCCTCTATCCGCCGGCGGCTGAAAAGACCTTTTTATTGTGTGAATTTGATGATTCGCTCGAAGAATTTGAAAAAGACATCAGCGACCCGATCGGCGGTTCCTATGAGATTTATGAGAACTGCCGCGACCAGATCGAGCAGGGTATCGCCTCCCTTTTGAAATTTATGGAACAACACGAAATCCTCCTGTCGGCTTCACACGCGGGCAAACCGGCCGCGGTCACGAACTTCGCGCTTGGCGCGGATCATGGCGGCTTTGAATTGAAGGAAGCGCTGAAACAGCACCTGCAGCAGCGCGGATTGAGCGTCACCGACTTCGGCGCCAAAGCGAAGGATCCGGACGACGATTATCCCGATTTTGCCCGGCCGGTGGCGCAGGCGGTCGCCGCGGGACAGGCGGAACTCGGCCTGCTCATCTGCACCAGCGGGGTTGGCGTGAGCATGAGCGCCAACAAAGTGCTGGGCGTGCGTGCCGCACTCGTGGTTGACGAAACGGCCGCGGTGCTGGTGCGTCAACACAACGACGCAAACATTCTTTGCCTCAGCGGCAAGAACACGTCACCGGAACTGGGGCGGAAAATTCTCGATGCCTTTTGGGGTGCCAAATTCGAGGGCGGACGCCACGAACGCCGGGTCAACAAAATGGATGTCCGGTTGGCCGCGTCGCAGCTGCGTCTGCGCAATGTGGATCCGGCCGTGGCCGAATCCATCGAACACGAACGCCGGCGCCAGCAGGAAAACATCGAACTGATTGCCAGTGAAAATTTTGTCAGTCCGGCGGTCATGGAAGCGCAGGGATCCGTGCTCACGAACAAATATGCCGAGGGCTTGCCAAAAAAGCGGTGGTACGGCGGTTGCGAGAACGTGGATACCATCGAGCAGCTGGCGATTGACCGCGCGAAAAAATTGTTCGGGGCGGAACACGCCAATGTCCAGCCGCACTCCGGCAGCCAGGCGAACATGGCGGTTTATTTTGCCGTGTTGAAACCCGGCGACAAGCTGTTGACGATGGATCTGAGCCACGGCGGACATCTGACGCACGGCAACAAGGCGAATTTCTCCGGCAAGTTCTTCGAGATCATCCATTACGGCGTGCGCCAGGACGACGAACGGATTGATTATGACCAACTGGCCGCAATGGCGCGCGAACACAAACCCAAGATGATCACCGTGGGCGCCAGCGCCTATCCCCGCACCATTGATTTCAAGCGCATGGGTGAAATCGCCCGCGAAGTCGGCGCGTATCTGCTCGCGGATATTGCGCACATCGCCGGCCTGGTGGCGGTGGGGGTCCATCCGAGCCCGATGGAACACGCGGATTTCGTGACGACCACCACGCACAAGACCTTGCGCGGGCCGCGCGGCGGATTGATTTTGTGCCGCGAGAAAAATGCCAAGGAGATTGATTCCATGGTTTTCCCTGGCATCCAGGGCGGCCCGTTGGAACACGTCATCGCGGCCAAGGCGGTCTGCTTCCAGGAAGCGTTGCAAACGACGTTCAAGGCGTATCAGGAGCAGATTGTGAAAAACGCGAAGGCTCTCGCCGAGGGCATGAGGCGCAACGGCTATCGCCTGGTCAGCGGCGGCACGGATAATCATTTGATGCTGGTGGACGTGGGGGCGAAAGGGGCGACCGGCAAGGACTGCCAGATTGTGCTCGATGAAGCTGGCATCACCGTCAACAAGAACACGATTCCGTTTGAGACGCGTTCCCCGTTCCAGGCCAGCGGCATCCGGCTCGGCACGCCCGCCGTGACCACGCGCGGGATGAAGGAAGCGGAGATGGCGGCCATCGCGGACATGATTTCCGAGGTGCTCCTGGACATCAAAAACACGGACGCGGCGCACAAGGTTCGGGCGCGCGTCCGCGAATTGACGGCGAAGTTCCCGCTGCCGTATTGACAAATTAAGCGTCGTGTGGGATTATCCCACCATGACGATTATAGCGGACAGCAAAAAACGCGTGGTCATTCCGTGGGTCAAGCCGGGCGATGTGTTTTCCTGCAAAAAGGAGGACGAAAATCATTTTTCCTTTGCGCGGCTCCAGCCGCCGCCGCCGGCCAAAAAAAAGACCAAAGCTGAAGTCCGCCGCGCAATTCTCCGCAGCAAAATGAAATTTGACCTGACGTGGGAAGAATTGCGGGCCATGACCCGCGACTCATGATTTTGATTGATACCAATGTGGTGATTGATGCGCGCGATTCCGCGCAATCAAACCACGCCTGGGCGGTCCGGCAAATCGAGGAGGGGGTGGCGGGCGAAGGCGCGGGAATCAACGCCGTGACCCTGGCGGAACTTTGCGCCGGGTCGCCCCATCCGGCGGACATTGAACCGGAAATCAGGAAACTCGGACTCGAAATTCTCGATCTGCCTGCGGTGGCGTCAACCGTTTGCGGCGCAGCCTACCGGCGCTACGCTGTCACGCGCCGCGCTTCGGGCGGCGGCATGGCGCCGAAAATTCCGCTGCCGGATTTTTTCATTGGGGCGCACGCCGAAATCATGCGTTGGAAGCTGGCGACGCGCGATGCCGAAAGAATCGCCAGATATTTTCCGAAAGTTCATCTGCTGACGCCCAAAAAATAATTCACGAGCGCCGGTGCGGCTGATGGCAAAGTTTCCGTCGCCATATTGAAAGCCGCATTCAGAACTGACGCGGGTGAAATGTTTTAGCGCCGTGGGCGCAACATCTCTGTAGCCGGCAAACGCAAAAGAAAATCAAGCTCCGGAGGAACGGCATCATCCGGAAATATGGCGCTCCGATGGAGCTTTTGAATTTTTGCGATGCGTTTCTGCCAGATCGTGCTTGATGAGGCCGGCATCACCCTCAACAAGAACACGATTCCGTTCGAGCCCCCTCGCCATTCCAGGCCAGCGGCATCCGGCTGGGCACGCCGGCAGTGACCACGCGGGGCATAAAGGAGACGGAGATGGTGGCCATCGCGGACATGAATTCGGAAGTGCTGCTCGACATCAAGAATACCGACGCCGCGCACAAGGTTCGTGCGCGCGTGCGTGGACTGACAGCGAGATTTCCGCTGCCGTATTGAAGCTGGGGAACAGGGGAATTGGCAAACCGAAGCGAGTGAAGCAATCAATTAAACCGGGGGAAGCTGCCCTGGAATTTAATTTCCAGATCAATGCTCGAATTTCCGATGGTCCGTGGAATCGACAATCGTTGCGGTTACCAATACAAGCGTGTCGCTCTGCCTTAATTTCATGTTGGGATCGTCCAACGTTTGAGGCAAAGCATCGGTTGGAACCTGAGTATCGGAAAGCCTGAGAACCAAAGTCTGGCCATCATTCAAATTTACCGAAGCGGAATTTGTCCGTATCTGAAATTGGGGGCATACTTGCGGCAGATCAATCCGCTGGCCGCTTTTGGTGTATGCCGGCACAGAATTGGTTGGCGCATAGCCTAAAAAATCGGTCACGGAAGCGATGGCCAGCAGCGTGATGGTGCGACCGTCTGATAGAATTTGTGGAATGACGTCGAGGACCGGCCCGATCTCGATGTTCTCTGTTTGAGGAACAATTGAGTTGGTGTCCGCGTTTTCCTTTAAGACCATCTTTGTTACCAAGGGAAGGATATCGGTTGCGCGCATTTGAGTCTGTCGTCCACTGCTCGTTGTAACTTCAGGTTCGGCTAACACCTCCGTGCCGTCGGTCTTGTCAATCTGCGCCACTAAGTTGGTAAAATTTTCATTGTTCAAAATGCCGGTAAAACCGTTCTGGCCGGAGGGCGATGAACCCAAAAAACTTTGAAAACCAGCCAGCGTTCCTTTGGGCACTGAAATAAACCGGGATTTGATATGAATTTCCATCGGGCCCGGTGAATTGGTTTCCGGGTCGGCCGGCGATTTTGAGAGCGCAAGATTCTCCGGGCTCAACACGCCGGCTTGGTTTCTCAACCTTCCAACTTCGCCGCGCAGTTTCAGCAATTCAATGAACTGGTCTTTGGACAATTGCTGCGCGGTGCTGAGCGACGTGAGCCGGTTGGACAAACTCTCATTGTCCGATTCGAGCTGCCGGAGGAGCTGCTGTAACGCCGCATTTTCGCCTCGTAAATTGCTTTGCGCCTGTTGTTGCAGCACAAAGACGGTTGCTCCCCCGGCCACGATGAGCACGGCCAGGCTAAGCTTTAGTTTGGTGGCCGTGATCATGTTTAAAAATGTAAACGTTCCGGTTCCCGCACCGGCCAGCGACGCGGTGGTCAGGGTCGCCGCCAGACCGGCGGGCGCGGTCTGCACCGCGTGGGCGGAGATCAGCGGGGCCAGCGCGGCCGAGGCGGTGATGCCGCGTTTGGCCAGGGCGATGCGGAGCTTGTCCAACGCACGGTGAACACGTTTTCGGGCGGCGTCTTCATTTGCATCAATCGCCCGGCCGACTTCCATCAGGCTGCGCTGTTCGAAAAAGCGAAGAAGCACGACGTCGCGATCGGTGGGGTTGAGCCGGTCAAGGGCCTCATCAAGCAGGGGCCGGATTTGGTTCCAATCAGGGTTGGCTTCAGGTTCGAGTGCATTCATCGCGGCAGCCTCCTGTTCGCGCATCTGACGGCGTCGTTCGGTTCGGAGCGATTGCGCGGCGGCGTAACGGGTGGCGCGATGGAGCCAGCCGGCCAAAACGGTATTTTCCGGCAGGTCACGGGCTTTGCGTGCGAGGTCGTTGAAAACCAATTGGGCCACGTCCTGCGCCAAATGCGCGTTCCCGTTCGTCCGCCGCAGCGCGGTGGAATGAACCAGGTTTATATGGCGCGCAACCAGTTCGCTGAAGGCGGCTTCCGACTTTTCGGTGGCGTACCGGCGCAGGAGTTGATGGTCATCCAACATCGTTCTTCACCCATCATACAGCCGCCGCCCCGCAAAACCGGACAGCAAAATGTTGCAGACCTCCGGCGTGTTCCCCAATGCGCTCCGGACCCCCTGTTTTACCTGTTTGGTGGCGGGTTGTATTGTTCCTGACTTTTTTCCCAAAGGTAAAAATTCCCGTCGTCGGAGGTGATGGTTTGCACGCTGCCGTCGGCCAGACCATAAGCGCGTTCCCATTTTCCGTCAGGAGCCTGACGCGGCGTTATTTCCCGAATCGTCAACATCTGCGGGTATTGGTCATTGGCTGTTCCTGCATTCACCAGTTCAAAGTTCTGCATGAAATGCACCGTGTTGGTGGCGCCGCCAAGTTCATTGGTCATCTGGTCAAAATTGGTTGGATACCGGTCCTGGTTGTCTCCGGCCCAGAGGCGCATGGCCAGGCCGATCAATTTGGCATCGTTGACGGATCGGGTTCGTTTCGCTTCGAACTGCGCCCGTTCCGGACTGGAATCCGGCGGCAATGGTTGGGTGGTGTCGGGCGTGTCATGTCGGGCTTGATTGTTTGCGGCGTACCGCCTTTCCATTTCCCCGATCTGTTGATGCAACCGGCCGACTTCGCCGCGCAACTTGAGCAATTCGATCATTTGCGCGTCAGGAAGCGTCATGGCCTGGCTGGCTGACGCCAGGCGGTTGGACAGGTTTTCGTTGTCGGTCTCCAGCTGTGCCAGTTGGTGATGCAAGGTTTCACCTTCAGTGCGGAGTTTTTGCTGGATTTGATGCCGGGCAACCAGCGCTGTCGTGGCGCCGGCGGCGACGATGGCGGTGACGCCGACTTTCAATTGGGTTGCGGTCATAATTTTCAACAGGGTGAAGGTTCCGGTGGTGGCGGCGGCGAGGGAATGGGTCGTGATGGCGGCGGCGAGGGCCGGCGGTGCGGTCTGGATGGCTTGGGCGGAAAGGATCGAGGCCAGCGCCGCGGTGGTCGTGACGGCGCGGCGTGAAAAAGCCTTCCGGAGTTTTTCCAGCGCCCGGTCCACCCGCATTCGCGCGGCGTTTTCGTTGAGGCCGAGGCGGGTGCCGACTTCGGTGTAGGGTTTGTTTTCAAAATAACGCAACAGAATCGCCTCCCGGTCCTTCTCCTGGAGTTCGTGCATGGCATCGTCGAGCGCAGGGCGAAGTTTTTCCCAATCGGCGGCGGGCGCGGATTCATTCGTCGGTTCGCGCATAAATTGTTCCTCGCGGTAGCGGCGCCGGTCTTCCGTTCGGGCGGTCTTGGCGGCGGCAAAATGTGCGCTGGTGTACAGCCAGCCGGTCAGCGTGGCGTGACGCGAGAGCGACGATGCCTTGCGGGCGAGGTCGGTGAAGACCTTCTGCGCCACATCCTGTGCCAGGTGCGCATCGCCATTGGCCTGCCGCAGCGCCGCGGAATAGACCAGGTTCACGTGCCGCCGCACCAATTCGGCGAAGGCCTCTTCGGAACGGGTTCGGGCGTAACGGCCGAGCAACTCTGAGTCCGGTGTCATGTTCACCTTATAGCACCCGCCCGTTTGGAAATCGCACAAGAAAAAAAAGAGACACGGATTGCACTGATTTACCCGAATGCAAACCAGGCCCAATGAATCCGTGAAAATTGGCGAAATCGGTGTCTAAAAATCTTTTTGACAACCCGGACGGGATGCGCCAATCTGTGAATGAGTTGACTGCGAAATTTCCCTTGCCGTATTGAGGTCACATGTGAATTGCCTCGAACGCTCGGTTGATAAAAATCCATTTTGAACTTTTCCGGTTGTTGACCGTCCAATGGGTAAAGGACTTGGGAATCCGGGAACCGAAATCCAGCCAATCCAATCAATTTTAATCTATGGCACGAGTTTCAACCAAAAAAACCAAGGCGAAACCGGCGGCGGAAACCGCCGTGGACCCGCCGGAAGCAACCAACGGGGCAATCGAAACGACGGTTGCGCCCGAGCCGTCCGGCTCCGACTCCTTGCAGCCGCCGTCCACCCCGGTGGAGCCAACCAACGACGACGCAAAGTTCGAGGAACGGCGCGGTACGCAACGGGACAAGATCGTCGCGTCGCTCAACATCGCCAAATTGCAGGCGATGCAGATGAGCGAGTTGAATCAGATGGCGCGCGAACTGGGGGTGGAAAATTTCGGCACGATGCGCAAGCACGAGGTGATTTTTCACATTCTTCAGAAGAACGCCGAACGCGCGGGCGTCCTGTTTTCCGAGGGTGTGCTCGAGGTGCTGCCGGAAGGTTTTGGGTTCCTGCGTTCCCAAAGTTTCAATTATCTGCCGTGCCCGGAGGACATTTACGTTTCGCCATCGCAAATCCGCCGGTTTGATCTGCAGACCGGCAATCTCATCGCCGGCCAGATCCGGCCGCCCAAGGAAAAGGAAAAATTTTTCGCCCTGCTCAAGGTGGAGGGCGTGGACGGTGAGGACCCGGACAAGGCCAAGGAAAAAACCCACTTTGACAATCTCACGCCGTTGTTCCCGAACAAGCGGTTCATCCTGGAGACCGCCGCCGATGAATTGAACACGCGCGTGCTGGATCTCGTCTGTCCCATCGGCAAGGGTTCGCGCGGCCTGATCGTGGCGCCGCCCCGCACGGGCAAAACCGTGCTCATGCAGAAGGTCGCCAACGCCATCCTCAAAAACAATCCGGAGACGTACCTCTTCATTCTGCTCATCGACGAGCGGCCGGAGGAGGTCACCGACATGGAACGCACCTGCA
>Ga0265337_1001290_pt1 | contig 12548 bp, 12 predicted proteins | sample 42122metaG_FD_192441 | JGI IMG/M metagenome (GOLD analysis project Ga0265337, IMG submission 192441) | Rhizosphere microbial communities from Carex aquatilis grown in University of Washington, Seatle, WA, United States - 4-21-22 metaG | ecosystem: Host-associated > Plants > Roots > Rhizosphere >... | reverse complement strand
TTGCGAACCGCTCGGATCGGCTTTGCCCTTGTTCTCCGCCTCGTAAAGTTCACGGACGAGTTCGTCGGGCGGCCGGTTGGGCAGTTTGCCCTTCCACAATTTCATGGCAACGGCGCGCGTCCCGCTGGCGAGGCCGGAACGGTCCATCGGGCGAAAATCCGGCTCGATTTGCACCACGACCATTGACCCCGGCGGCGCGGGGTTGTGCCGCGAAACGAACGGCTGGTCAATCCAGCCACCTGCCAGTTGCAGGCGGTTGGGAATGGCACCCAGCATTCTAGCCACTGGTGACTTTTGCATCAGCCGACCCCCACGCGTTTGCTGCATTTGCGGGCACGATATAATTTTTCAATCCACGCAAAAGTTTCGGCGAGGCCCTTGCCCAGTTTTGTATCGGGCTCCCATCCGAGCATATCCTTGATGAAGGTGTTGTCAGAATTGCGCCCGGCCACGCTGAGCCGGCAAAGACAAATATTCAGGTAAAACACAAGAAACAGGAAGATGGAGCCAGCTGTCAGGATTGCGCAACCCCGAAGTCCAAAAGCTCCTCATAATCAAATGCCTATGGCATCGCTGATGTGTTGACGATAAGGCTGTTACGTTTTATGTCAAGGATAACTCCTCTGGATTTTCTTTAACTCAATTTTACCCTCACCCAAAGGTATTTGCTGGCATTCCTGCTGGCACTTTTTCACTGTGGAGATAGTGTGGCCTTGGTTAGAGCGCAACAGCCTCCCTTGCGCATGCATACGAACAACTTTGATGCCGGGCAGAAACCAAAGGCCGCCGTGGTCTTGAGCAGGCAGAAAACAGCCAGGCAATACCATCCAACTTGAGGATCTACCAGCATGGCCACCATGACAGCGAGCGCCATGACCGCTCCCAAGCCGTGGGCAAAGCGCATGGCCGGAACATCCAGAAATACATAATGCTGCGTAGGGAAAACCCGGAGAATGGTTTGTTGGTAAAGTTGGATCATCGGGGAACGCTGAACTTTCAAAATGACCGACAAAGCCAGAATGGCCAGCACCGCAGCCACCAGCCAGACGCTGTGAAAGTACAATGCCACCCATAAAATCACCGTCAGGGAAATCCGGCAAAATGCGAATGCCGGCCTCGGGATTTGCACCACTTCCAGTCCCATTGAAATGGGAAAGAACATGCCGGTCCGGTCGCGATATTCCGCGTAATTTGGAAATTGTGCGATCAAAGCCTTCTCTTCCAGCTTTCCACGGTAATACATGGCGGGAACAAAAATGAACAAAGTCGCCAGCAACGAAGCCCAATTCTGAAATACCAGGGAAGCTCCAATAAACATCCAGATCAGGCTCGCATAAAGCGGATGCCGGACAAAACGATAGGCGCCGCCGGTGACGAGCGTGTGGTCCTGGTAGATAATCACCTGGTTACCCCAATTCCGGCCCAGCGCAAACCGGCCCAGAATGTTTACTGTCGATCCCAACACCAAAAGCGCCAGTCCGGCGATGGCCGTCGGATAACCCAACGAGGGAATTTCATAAACTCCGACACGAAACCGGATCAGCAGGTAGACGGCGGCAAAAAATGCCAGCATGGAACCGGTTTTAACCAGGCTGGGCCGCTCATGGCGCACAGTGTGCGACCGCCGGGCCAGTTGGAAGTTGATGAACACGGCAGTGAGGACCGAGACGGTGCAAAGCGTGACGATCAATCGAGCGCATCCCGGGAATGTTTGCAGTTCCTGGACCAGGCGGTCGAGGATATCAATTGGTTGTGAGGTAGTGGCTGACATATTTGGATCGGTGTAACAGGTTGTAGGCGGAAAAGGGGATCTTGTGCAAATCCGGGGTGATTACATGGACGCATTCCTTCTGCATGGCTTTCATGTCATAGTTGTACGCATCGAGGAATGAAACCACACTCATGCGAAAGACGTTGTCATTGATGTATTGGACCCGATCGGCCTTGGATTTGAGTAGAAACGACGGCGAAAATCTTCCCAGCATTCCGCAACACGAACCGGCATCATTTGTCGCAGCAATGAATTCCTCGGCCCGAAAGGCAAAGGTATTGCGGATGAACGGAAGATACTGGCGCAGGTCAACGCCACGGGTGACGGGAACGTAGGTGCCTCGTTTCCGATAAAGAAAAGTCACCGCCACCCGGTCCACATCGCAGGGTAACGGGGCAAAATCGGCCGCTTTGACCAGCCCGGCGGTTTGGGTCTCAATTTTTTGCAGGACGCCGGTGAGCGTGGCGCGGTTCTGCGGCGGTGCAGCCACGGAACGCCGGCCGAAAAACGCCACCGGTTGAAAATTGACCCCGCGAATGTTCCGGTGTCGCATGGCGAACGCAATTACGTCTCCGATCTGGCCGTCATTTTCCCCTGCTTGAACCGTCATGACCAGGGTGGTGGGTACGTTATATTTTTCCAGCATCTGGACAGTTTGAAGTTTCTCCCGCATGTAATCGCGACCACGAAGTTTTTCAGACACGCGCCCATCAAGTCCATCAAACTGCAAATACACTTCAAAATTTCCCACCAGCCGCGCCAGCTCTTTCACGAACGGTTCGTCCGTGGCGATGCGAAGTCCGTTGGTGTTGAGCATCACATAGGCGAGTTTGGTGCTTCGGGCATAAGCCAACACGTCCAGAATCTGCGGATGGAGGGTTGGTTCGCCTCCGGACAGTTGAAGAATTTCTGCGTTGCCGTGTTCGGAAGTGATGTAAAAATCGATCATCCGCTGCAGGGTCGGCAATGAAAGCTCGCCGGGCCGGCCGGATTCCGCGTAACAGGTCGGACAACGCATGTCGCACCCGGTGTTGACCTCGATCAGGCCGATGCAGGTATGCTGCTCGTGATCCGGACAAAGTCCACAATCGTACGGACAGCCGTTGCGGGATTCGGTTTGCAGTTCGCACGCCGATCCCGGACGGCTGAATTCGTTGCGATGGATGAAATACGTCGAGTTGTCCTCCAACAGCTCCTCCTGCCGTCCGTGAATCGCGCACAGTTTCCGGATATAGACCCGGCCATCCCGTGCCACGATTTTGCCGGGAACCGTCTTCAAACATTCCGGGCACAAACTCGTGGTGTATTCCAGAAAATCGTATGATTTTTGCTCCATGGTTCAGTGCTGAGTCACTTTGTTTGCTGATCGCCGCTGTCGCCGGACAAAGCCAACCGCTCCGAGCGCTGCTACTCCGAGTGCCGCGAATTGATAACCAGAGAATGGTCCGATGATTTGTGGCGTGTCGCGCATAAATTCGTGGAAGAAGCGGAAGATCCCATAGGCCATGAGGTAAATGTGAAAAAGCTGTCCCGGTGCGATTCTTCCCCAGCGCAAAAGCAGAACCACTCCAAGCATCAGCGCATTGAAAAGGAACTCCAACGGCACGGCCGGCCAGCGGGCAACACCATGTGAATCATTGATTGTGTACCAACTCGCATCGCAGACCCTGCCCAGACAACAACCCTGCAATAAACAGCCGATGCGGCCCAGCATGATGCCGACGGGCACGATGATCGCGAACCAGTCGCCGGTTGCACCTCGGTAGCCGAGCAGGCCCTTAGCGATTTCCACCGCTACATAACCACCGAGCAGCGCGCCGGTGATTGATTTGCCCGTGGCTAGGATGAGCCAGCGGTTCGCATCATGCCAGTGCAGCCAGCCTTCGGCGCCGAGATAAACGAGTTTCGCGCCAAGGAACGCACCCGTAAGCGCCGCGACGTAAATCAGCACGAGCCGCGAATCATGCCGCGCCAATCGCGACCAGAGCACGATGCTCACGAAAATTCCCGCGAGCATCAGCCAGCCATAGGCGGTGGATTGGGTTGGGTACATTTTTTACAAAACTCAAATCCGAAATGACGCACAACAACCAAAGAAGAAGGCGATAAAACCATTCAAAAAGATGAGCAGGATGCCACCCAAAATCGCTGAGGCAGTTCCCCGTCTGAACAGCAAAGCAGAGGAAATAAAGCAACAAGCCACACTCGCAATGCAGCCCAGCCACATCAGAGAGCGACCGGTTGAATCAGAAACATTCTTCAGCATGCCGCTTGACCCCAATACGAATAATGCCATCAGCATTGCTGCTGGCGCAAATGCCAGGATCAACATGATTGGAGTTGTTTCACTTGGTTCAATTGGTCGATTCGGTTCATTATTCATAAGCTTTTCCGACGTAGATAAAAATCTAAATGCTGGCACCTGAACAGGCGTGAAAGGCGGCGATAATCCAACTTAATAGAAAGAAAAATATCCCCAGAAAAATTCCGAGGATGATGCGTACCCCAATATTCTTGATTCCGCCGAGACAGCCCAACCCGCCTGTCAAATTACAAAGCGCGCAAACAATCAGCATCGCAGCAGCCCAAGAATTATGCGGACCTTGTGAAGAAACAAGGACAAGCAAAATGGGTATTGGAGCCAAGCCAACCAGAAGCCAAAGGAACGCGGGCGCCGGATTATGTTCCGTTTCAGATGGACCAAAATTTGTTGGGGTGTCTGTTGGGGGTTCGGAGTGTTTTCCAATAAATGCGCGTGAAATAAGAAAAGCCAGGATCACAACCGCTCCCGGAATGATTGGCATCAACTCGGGACGCGCCAATCTGAACGTGTTGGTTAACATTGAAAACCCTGAAATCAAGATCGTCAAAACAACAGCAACGGTTAATGCCGTCCAAATGTTGAATCTCTCTCCAATTTTGGTGGGCGCTGCAAACCAACACGCGGCCATTCCGTAAATGGCTCCATAAATCCCATTGAAAACCATGTTCACGGTTGGCAGCACAATGCTGGGACCATGGGGCATATACCCCCTGAGCAAATGAAAGAGGAGAAAACGCAGCACAATTGCAGGCACAAAGAGCGCTATGAGCGCAAACCAAACGCGATCGCGATGATGCATTAACTGTGAAATTGAGCCACCAACCTTTGCGCTACACGCATGCACCACCCATAGGACAATCCCAACCGCCGCCAGCAATTTGATCGGCCAGAAATCATACGTGTAGAGAAAGCGATTGTACATTGGCTAACTTTGTTATTTGATCCTGCAATCGTCGAAACCAGAGTAGTAGCGGCAGAACGAATCCAGTTTTCCATCCGGACGGATGACATGCGTACAACAGCGGTCGATGCGGTCTTCATCCCAAGTCTGCGCATCCATGAACGGCTTGATGAACAACCGGAACGTGTGCGATTCGTCCAGCTCGAATTTTTTAAGCAGTTCACCCAGCGGCTCGGATTCACATCCGCACTTCATCAAATCTTCGAGTTTGTAGCGCACCTTGGTGCCCAAAAACCCCTGCACGTTCTTAAAATCGATGAAGTCGCTGACCGATCGCACCTGTCCGGCAACCTTGAGCAGGTAACCAATCGTCGCACAATTCGGGTCGCCGCATGGTAATGGTGTGAAATCCTCGAAGCGCAATTTGCCATCCGACTGTCCGACGGCGGCAAGGATGATGTCAGCGGTGTTTAGGCGGGCTGAGGGTTTAGAGGTGGGGGCGGATTGATTTGGAATCCGCCCGCTAGTGAACATGGGTTGAAACGAAATTCCACGCACATTCGACCAGTGCAGGCCGAAATCAATCGCCCCCCAGACAAATGGCAGATTGTCCGGCGTCACGGTCATGGCGAGCGTGACCGGCAACTTCATTTCCCGGCAACGTCCCAGGCACCGTTCACGCAACTCCCGCAAATCAGCACCCCGCAGGAATTGTTGCCCGGCTTCCTGAACCCCGTCGAATTGGAGGTAAAGCTGGAATTTGCCGTAGCGATACGTCGCCGCCAGTTCGCGGGCAAACCCTTCATCTTGCGCAATGCGGACCCCATTAGTGTTCAGAAGCACGTAATCGATGCTGGGATGCGACTGCAACCAGCGGAGCAGTTCGAAGAAATGCGGATGCAATGTCGGTTCGCCGCCGGAAAGCTGGAGGATTTCGATTTTGCCTTTGCGATCCACCACGCCTTGGATTCGGCGCTGCAAATCTTCCAGCGGCACGGCATCCACTTTCTGGCCGACGCCCATCGGTGAATCCGCGTAGCACGTCGGGCAACTTAGGTTGCAGGAGTTGACGATTTCAATAAGCGCAAGGCAGGTGGACAGTTTTTCCTGAATACCGAGTGCCTCTCCGGGATCGGCATTGCGGCCGAGTGTGCCGGTGTTGGAACCATCAGCCGAACAGCACAAGCCAGGGCTGCAACCGCAGGATTCATTTTCGGTACGGCCCTTCGCGAGCCAATAAAAACGGGCGTCGGATGCGATGCAAACGCTCACTTCACCGTGTTCCACACAGGTGCGTTTGAGCAAGACCTTCGCCGGGATTCCTCCCGTGCGCCAAACCTCCGCCGGACACGGCACATGGCAAACCGGGCACCGCGACTTGGTGCGTTTAAGCAATTCGTCGGTAAGCTTTAAAACTGGAAGTAAAGTTTGGGTCGACATTTTTCAATTGAAGTGCAGCTGGAAACCACTCGCCAGACAGCCGAAGCAACTCATGCCGATGCAAACCACAATCATGATAAAGGCAAACAATATGCCTAAGATTATTCTCAATGGCTTCGTTTTTCCCAGTTGCCGTCCCAACATCACGCCACAGACGATTCCAGCCACGCCACCGCCAAAGAAAGCGATGCCTGGTGAAGCGTTGCCTTTCTTCGCACCCAACAGAACAACAAGAATGGTCAACAAAACTGGCGCGAGCAGCACGGAAAAAAAGAGCACCCAATTTGTCTTTACTGGCGGCGATAGATGTTGGACTGAATCAACCCCGGATGCAGGGAGATCGCGCCCACAGAACGGACACCAGGCAGCCGCATAATTGACAGGCAATTCTTTTTGGCAATGCGGGCAGTTCATGGGAAATTATATCACGGTAACAAGGCAGCCAACAAACAGGAGCCCAAAGGACATGACCGCATAAACGCAGAGCATTCCGAATGAATACAGCAGGCTCGCCAGAATCATTCCGACACCTGAATTGCTTTTAATCTTCGCCAGGTACAATCCAGAAACAATGGCGCACAGAATGAAGAGATATGCTATTGAAACCACTCCCGCACGGTGCGTCATGAGTATTAGCCCCACCACAAATGGCAGGAACAGAAGGACCCACACGGGCAACATACGAGGCGATTGATCAGGTTCCACTTCGGCAGCATGCTTTTCCCAACTTTCTTCAGTCCAAACATCGAGTCGAGAGGATTGCGGATATTGTCGTTGTTTGAAGCCGACTGGTGTTCGTGGCATCAGACTGGCTGCTGGCGGGGGATTGAAAGCTGCCTGTAACGGAATAAACAAAACCCTTCCACAACCAGGACAATCAATCCGTTCACCGCAGTAAAGGTCATCGCAGGCAATGTGCTGAGAGCAATGTGGACATGCGAATTTGATCTCGCTCATACGGACTTGGGTTGAATGGGCGTTGGATTGCCGGCCTCAGCTTTGCGGATCAGTCGCGGTTGGCGCGGATAAAGAAGGAGGTAGCCGAGTGATATCAATCCGGCGACAATAATGCCGAAACCTGCTTGTTGGAAAGTTGCCGTTCCGCGTGCCAGGCAAACCAAACCCAAAACCAACTCGAACGCTCCGCGCGCAATACCCACCTGCACCCACACCACATGGCGAATTGGGTTGGTTGCCGCGACGACATAACCCAGGCCCATGGTGGCCATGGCACACCCCCAAAGGCCGATGATGTAGCTCACGCCGTCCGGCAAGTCCTTGAAATGAAAGGCAAATTCAACCGGTTTCGGCAGAAAGATGAGCAGCGCGCCTAATAAAAAAAGCACAGCCGCATCGAGCAACAATAAATTACGGAGAAGGATCAGTTTCATAATGTTCAATTTAAGCATTTCATTGCATGGTCGAGCAACAGCCATGGCCAGCCAGCATCAGCCAATTCACCGCCCATAGGATTGCGGTCAAAAAACATCCAAGCAACGCGAAGTTCATGCGAATTTCCCGAAGATTAGTGGCCAGCCAAAAGCCAGCGGCGGCTGGACCAATAGCTGCGAGCGGATTCGTAACCGGCAAATCCGGCAACGCCAATTGGAGAATGATGGGCAAAAATGCGATGGCAAAAAAGAACGGGAGCGCGGTGCGAGCGAGCGGATTGATCAACGGATGAGAAAGACTTTGATTGGAATAAATGAGTGTTTTCATAATTCAACCATGCGCCCGACGCGACGATAACGGTTTGCTGGTTAAGGGCAAGTGATTGTTCGCCAACAAATTGTTAGCGCGGAATTCCTGGAGCCAATGGGTGAAGCCTGCCACGAAGCCGGTGATGAAGAAAGCAGCGGTGGTCCACATCAATGGACTCGAATTCATTTTCATCCGTTCTGTTTAACCCAAGATGTTCGAAAGGTGTTAATTGATAAAAACCATCACAGCATCGCGTGAATCAATGTCATTTACTGCGTACATTTTGCGCACAAAGCATCATTCAGTCGGGTCGTATCGCATTTTGAGGCGACACGCGCCCAAATGCGAGGATTTGGCCCGCTGTTTTTTCAATGTGTAGCGCAATTTTTTCGATTCACGCTTGGCGATGATTTTGCCGTAGCATGGCGGCGTGAAAACCATGAAACCAAAATCTCCATCTGCCGTATGCAGTAGGAAAATCATATTCGTTGGCGTCCTGGCCGTTGTCTTCGTCTGGGCCAGCCTGCCGGCACGACCTTTTCGCCTGGTTGAACCCATTCCCGCCGGCATCGTGGACATGCACTGTCACATTGCTGGAATCGGCGCAGGCGGCAGCGGCTGTTTTGTTTCACCCCGACTGCAGCGTAACTGGCGATTCAAAATCTATTTACATAGTTTCGGTGTAACGCAGAGGGAACTCTTGCACCAGGGTGATGGACTCGTTGCCGACCGCATTTCGTCATCGCTCGCCCAAAGCAAATTTGTCAGCCGAGCTGTGGTGCTCGCGCTCGACGGTGTCGTAGACGCCAATGGAAATCTCGACACGAACCGGACGGAGGTTTACGTGCCGAATGAATTCGTTGCGGAAATGACGGCACGGCACACGAACCTGCTTTTCGGCGCGTCGGTGAATCCCTATCGCCATGACGCCTTGGAACGGCTTGAATGGGCGAAGGCGCACGGTGCAGTGCTGGTGAAATGGATTCCCCCGATCATGGAGATTGACCCGAGTGACCCGAGGCTCATTCCTTTTTACAAAAAAATGGTCGAGTTGAACCTGCCGCTGCTGTCACACACCGGCAAGGAGAAATCCTTTTCGCGTGCCGACGAAGATTTTGGCGATCCGGAAAAATTGCGATTGCCGTTGAGTCTGGGAGTGACGGTCGTGGCCGCGCACATCGCGTCGTCCGAGAATTACCATGGCGAACGCGGCCCCGACCGGCTGGCCCGGCTGATGCGCGAATTTCCCAATCTTTATACGGACATTTCCGCGCTGACGCAGATCAACCGGCCGGGCCGTTTGAAGGAAGCTCTAACCAGGCCTGAATTTTCCGGGCGGCTGGTTTACGGCACAGATTTTCCGCTGATCAACACGGCGCTGGTTTCGCCATGGTATTCGCTTCACCTTTCGCTCCAGCAAAAATATTTGATCTGGCGGACTAAGAACCCGTGGGACCGAGATGTTTTGATGAAGCACGATTTGGGGGTGTCGACAGAGACTTTCGCGCGATCAGGGAAGATATTTGGCGGGACCAATTGAACTCCAATAGGTGGTTGTATCAGAAATACCGTCACTTTCGACCGCCACACTGGAAGATTCGGCAAATCGTGGGGTTTTCCCCATCCCGTCTGGGCTGCCTGCTCCTCCAGCCAAACCGGGGGGCGTCGTGAAAAGGGTTAAGACATATAAGCTGGCGGTCGGTATTCGCCTTATTTCTTTTCTTTCCATTTCATTTCCGTCAGGCTCGCCACATTCACAGAGACGGGTATGGCAGCGAATCCAAATTCACCGATGGATGAAACCCCTCAAATTCCGAACGGTGCTGCATCTCCAGCCGGCAATGAAATCCAGTGGCCGGAACCACTCAGAAAAAAGTGGAAGAGGAAGTTCTGGATTATACTGGGGGTGGTCATTCTTGCTGTGCTGGTTTTTAACCCGTTCAGCCTTATTTTTTTGAGCGTTTTCGTGGGAATGGGTCACACCAAAATCATAGAGGCAAAACTTCAGAAGCCTGCCGTTTACGAACCTGTGGCCGAGAGATTGGCCACCTATTGCCAATCGGACCAGAGTCTGTTTCCAAAAATCCTCAGCTATGCTTGGTTGCCCGGAGAAATATCACATTTGGGCGAGCCATGGAGCGAGGTCACCACCAATTCCGCTTTCGTTGAGATGGGCGGAGGTTTTTACCACTTCGGCTACACATTGGAACTCGATGAAACGGCTTCCACCCCGGCGAAAAATGTCTGGCATCTGGTTGGGAACAATGAAGCGGGCTCAGTCCCGTCAACAAATGTCTGGAACCTGTTTCTGGCCCGTGAAGGTTCTACAAACAAGCTTTTAATGACCTTGCGACTTGCAGCGATACAGCATGTAACGGCCGAGGACCTGGAGAAACTTGTGGGTAGCAGTTTTGATCAATCGATCAAAGAGGGCAATGGCGGCTATCAGAACAAGGTTATGTTGCAAATGAGATACGGACAGACAACGCAGGCGGTGACAACTTGCGCGGATTGGATAAAAGCAAAGCCCGATTCGTGGCGGGCGCGTTTTACCTATGCCCATGTACGATGCCGGATGGGAGAAACCGAATCTGCTGGTGCTCAATTCAATGATTGGGTGGACGCCCACAAAAACTTTGGCAATTACATCTATCTGGCGCTTTTCAACTACCGTGAAGGGCGAACCAATCAGGCTGTGAACGCCGTCCGCATGACCCTCAACCAGCGTCTGGTGGAGTCATCCGATGAAGGGGCAAGCGTATTCTACCTCGCACAGAACGGTGCGCTGATCGCCTACGCTGCTGGCGATTACGATTTGTGCCTGTCTATCTGTGATAAAATGTTAGCGGATTCAGACCGGCAGAATTGGTGGAAGCGAAATGCATGGAGGATCAAAGCGGCAGCGACCTTTATGAAAGGAGACCAAACGGCGGCGATTGATATGATGAAACAGGCCGTGAAAGCCAACGATCCCGATCCATTTAGTCACGAACCCAGAGCCAAGGCCGATCAGGTGTTGCTGGACGCAATCCAACGGAAGGATGCCGAAAGTATTCGGAATATCGGGAATTGGTCTGATGAACTGGAAAAATGGTACAGTCCATTCGAAACTGATGAATCCGAATTCCACGGTTCTGATTTACACATCCCGACGCCTTATCCGGCTTCATGGAGGACCGATTACATAAATCCCAACACGCCACAGTAGACCGGTTCAAAATCGCTCATTCGTTCGCGCCCCCCGCTGAAGACTAATGCACTTGTTGTTCTCGTCGCAGATCAGCACGAATGCGCCATGGATTCCTTCGGTGGTAACGAACTTTTGAAGCAGCGACGCGGGAAACTGAACGGTCTGCCCACTTGCGCAGTGGACGATCACATGAAGAATCGTGCCCCGGTAATAATCCAGATACGCCTCCGACGAAATGTGAAGTTGAAATTCGTAGCGGTTCATCGGTTTGGCACCAATCAGAGCAGTGTCAATTGTTGGGTGCAAGGTTCTCGCAAATTGCTGACCCCAAGCCCAAGCAGACGCAATGGCCGGGAAACCAGCTTCTCCCGGCCCAGCAAAAAGCATCCTAGTCGGTAAACGTCAGCGGCCTCAGTGATTGGCTCCTCCACAGAAATCTGGCGCGTCAGAGTGGTGAAATCACTGTAGCGCACTTTCACCTGGACTGTGTGTGCGCCTAGTTTCCTGTGCTTGAGCCGCGATGAAATGTCCGCTGCCTGCTCTTTGAGGCAAGTTCTCAAAATCTTCCGGTCGGCGGTGTCTTTCAGAAATGTTTCCTCGCCACTGATGCTCTTGATTTCATCCCCGATTTCCAGTGGCCGATCATCTTCACCCAAGGCAAACTGTTTGAGCTTCGGGCCAAACGAACCGACCAAAGCACGCAAATCGCCGGCGTAATCCTGCAAATCTCCAACAGTGCTGATTCCCACCTTGTTCAGCACCTGTTCCGTGGCCTTGCCGACACCGTAAAGTGTTCGGACTGGTAGGGGACGTAAAAAGGACACCTTTTCTGCATCCGTGATCACCGTCAGCCCATCAGGCTTCTTATGATCGCTGGCAATCTTGGCCAGCAGTTTGTTGGACGCGATTCCAATGGTCGCCGTCAGCTGGCGCTGGGATAAAATCCTTTGTTTCAATTCGCAAGCCAATGGCAGCGCCAACAACAGCGAGGCGTCGGCGTCCTTCGCCTGACAGATCGCCGAAACGTCAATATAAGCCTCGTCCACCGACATCTGTTCCACGACTGCCCCGGTGGTGGCGATGATTTCCATGATCCGGTGCGATTCCTCGCGGTAGGCATCCATGCGCGGGCGGACGAAAATGCCTTTGGGGCACAGCCGGCCAGCGGTGACGCTGGGCAGCGCCGAACGCACCCCAAACTTCCGGGCTTCATAGCTGGCGG
>Ga0265337_1001288_pt1 | contig 12553 bp, 8 predicted proteins | sample 42122metaG_FD_192441 | JGI IMG/M metagenome (GOLD analysis project Ga0265337, IMG submission 192441) | Rhizosphere microbial communities from Carex aquatilis grown in University of Washington, Seatle, WA, United States - 4-21-22 metaG | ecosystem: Host-associated > Plants > Roots > Rhizosphere >... | reverse complement strand
AGCAGAATTCCGTCTTGTGGATGCTGGTGCGGTCGCGGCCCATGAGCACGACGTTCACCGAGGTCTGGAATCCGTCCGGCGCCTTATAGACGCGCTGGCCGAAGCTGGTGTCCTGCGGCAGCCAGCCCAGCGTGGTCTTGTCCACTTCGATCGCTTCTGACGTGCAATCCAGCACGCGCTCGGGCAATTGGACCTGGAGCCGCTGGCTGCCCGGGATGGGAGCGGTTTTCACGGCCGGCTGGCCGAGCCGCTGGTTGGTCTGCATCCGCGCGAGCAAGGCCGCGGTGCCGCCCATCAAGCCGAGCGCCAGAATTACGATAATCCACTTCTGCTTGTTCATAGATGCCGGGAGGCGCGCTGAGTCAGGTGGCCGGCGCCGGTGCGGGCGGCGCGACGGGTTTGGCCGGGCTTTCTTGCAGCCAATGCCCGAGCAGCATCAAACCCCCGAACGCCGCCACGTAGGGCAGGAGGCTGATAATTCCGAACGCGCCACCCTCGTGCACGTAGTTGCCCGCCCCCTGCCCCCAGAATTCCGCGGCAACAACAATGGCCAGCATCCGAATGGTGTTCCCGAGGACTGCCAGCGGCACCGCTGAGACCATCAGCACCCCGCGCTTCCACCAGGGCCGGAAGCAGAGCATGGCGTAAATGATGGCCACAGCCAGCGTGGCAAACAGGCTGCGAATCCCGCTGCACGCAGCCGCAACTTCATATTGGTAGCGCCCGGTAGGGTCCATGATCTTGGTCCCCTCCCTCACAATATCTATGGCCAGTATGTTATGGCAGATAAACTCCACCACGCGGCACACCAGCATCTGCAAAGGAAAGGTGATGGTCGCGGCGGACCAGCCCAGCGGCACGCAGAAGACAAACAGGATGAACGGGAAGAAGCTCTCGCGCAGCCATTGGCGTCCCCACGCCAGGCCCATCAAGCCGTAGATGCCGGCGAAGAGCGCGATAATGGAGATGCGGGTTTGCTGGGCCAGGTACCCGAACAAATGCAGCGCGAGCGCGAAGGCCACCAGCAACAGCCCCGGCCACCAGGTGTTCAGCGGCAGGGCGAGCAACTGTTTGCGTTTCCACCAGAAGAGCGCCAGCACCACGAAGGGAATGAACCGGCCGCGCCCGTCGTCCGAACCGCTCGCGTCGTCGCCCGTATAGACTGTGTGCATCCACTCCAGCAGCGACGGGGTCGAGATGTAACCCTGCGTCGAGTTGCCCAGGAATTGAAACAGCGCCAGCCACGCGACGAGCAGACCAAGGAACAGGCCCTTGTTCGGCAGCCGGTGCCAGCATTCCATGAATTGGATGCGAAAATCTTCGAGGATGCCGTTTTCCGGTTGATTTGCCATGCGCACGTTACGTCGAGGCTATTGGATACTATATCCGCCAATCCTGCTCAATCAATTATTCGGGCGCGGCAGCCTCGCGCACGTAGAGTTCGATGCCCGGGATAGCGGGGATCGCCCGCACCGGGCCGGCGCTGGCGCGATAAGCGGCAATGACCTTGTCCGGCTCCGTAACGTGATGTCGCCGCCCGATGATCAATGCATCGGGCACCGGCGGGAAGGAGGTCGTCTGCGCCTGGGCCGGCGGCTGCCGGCGGGCGAGGATTTCCGGGTGGCCATGCAGATACCAGGCAACGGAACCGGTCAGGTAATCGGGCAGGACGGTCCACGACTTCACCCGGGCCTGGTTGGCCACCAGCCATTGCGCCACGGCGCGCGAGTCTGTCTTCCGATAAACCGGGCTGTAGAACCATTGGGCGTCAGCCCACAACCCGAGCAGCAAGACCGCCGCGATTGCCAGGCGCGCAACACAACGGCGGCTCGCGCCGCTATCCAGCGCGGCGACCAGCGCCACAAACGCCAGCAGCCCCGGCAGCGTGTAGCGGACATTAAACGGAAACGCGAAGGCCAGCGTAGTCAGCGACACGAACGCGAGGTTCAGGACCACCAGGCTCGTTTCCTTGCCCCGGATGAGGGAGCGGAACTTGAGCGCATAAGCCAGCGCTACCAGCGCCAATACAACGCCCAGAATCCCGACTTGCACCAGGTTGCGTGAGACCGCTCCCAGGGCACCATACGACTGAATATCCGTGATCGATGGGCCAAACGAATACCCGCCCACAAAAGTCATGAAGGTGTAGCCGACCTCCAGGATCGACCGCGAGCGCCCATTCACCGGCGGAGGCGGGTACCGCCTGAGCAGCACTGCCCCGCATACCACGCCAAGGGTTAAGACATGGATTGCCAGGTCCCGGAGGCGCCCCTTCTCGCGCCACACCTCCCACCCATGCCACAGCGCGCAGGTCAACGGGAAGATGATCGCCGTCTTGTGCAGCCCGATCGCGGCAAGCGCGGAAATAAAATAGACCATCCACCACCACGGCTTGCGGGACGCCCGAGCCAGTTCATAGGCCAGCAGCGTCAGCAGGCCAAAGAACAGCATCGTGGCATAGGCCCGCACTTCCTGTGAATACCACAGGTGCAGCGGATTCACGGTCAGCAGCAGCCCCGCCAGCAACGCCGTGCCCCATCGCCGCCGCCAGCAATACACCAGGCCTATAAACAGCGGTACCGACATCGCCCCCGCCAGCGCTGATAGTCCCCGCACCCGGAATTCAACGCCCTGGCTGGCGTCGTTCAGCACGGCGCCCAGCAGGAGAAAATAGCCTGGCAAATAGACATTCTCCGACCCGCTGTCCCGCGTCATCTGCGAGTAGGGCTCCCGGGCGGTCTCGACGGAGGAGACCTCATCCGTCCACATTGACTGGTTCGAGATGCGATAGAAGCGCAGCGAGAGGGCGGCCAGCGTAAGCAGAAGCGTCAAGGCGATGGCGAGGTTGCGCCGCGCCGCGCTCGTGGCGGGTGACCAGATCATTGCCGGGAGCATATCCGGCTCCCCATTGACGTCAAACCTCCAAAGGGCGCGCGCCGCATCGACGGCAATCTGCTTGGCTTGTTTCCCATTTGGTTGACGACTATGATTGCGGGAACGACGACCGGGGCGATCAGGTGATGAGATTGTCCGCGCGCGTCCTAAGAACGCCATGAATTGGACTTACCTGAGACCTTGCGCCTGGGTGGACACCCGCACGCGGTTTGTCGCCGGCACGCCGCCGGGCGGCACGCTGTTGGACCTGGGCTCGTCGGACGGCCAAACGCTGGGCCACATGGCTGAATTGCGGCCGGACTTGCACTTCTTTGCCACCGACATGGCGGGCACGCCGGAACATTATCCATCAGGCTGCCAATTCCAGCGGGCCGATTTGGAGCGGGACCAGTTGCCGTGGGCAGCGGGTTCGATGGACGCCATCACTTGCATGCACCTGGTCGAGCATGTGCGCGATCTCACTCTGTTGCTGCAAGAGGCGGCGCGGTTGCTCAAGCCGGGCGGGCGAATCTATTTCGAGACCCCGCACCCGAAAACGCTAACCCTCGCCAGTCCGCGTGGCGGGGCCGCCGGGACTTTCACGCTGAACTTCTTCGACGATCCAACCCACGTGCGGCTGGTAGCGATAGGGGCGCTGGCCCAGCAGGTGCGCGGGGTTGGGCTGGATGTCGCTGACAGCGGGATTTCACGGAATTGGCTCTTTGCGGCGTCTTATCCGCTGTACGTCTTACTACCGGCCAGCCGCCAGAAATTCACCGCGCGCGTTCACTGGCTTGGCTGGTCCGCCTACCTCATCGCTCGCCGACCGTTGTAGGAGGGCAGGCCAGCCGTCGGCACTCAATCCGGGAACCGGACGATATACCACGGGTGCGGCCCTTGCGTAACCGTCATTGTCGCGGTGGCTGTCGCGACGACCTGCGCTCCGGTCTTCGCCTGCCACGCGGCCAAGGTGGTTTGGTTCTCCACCAGATTCACTTCGCCGATCACGGCATATTGAATGTGACGCCGCCGGATTTGTTCCAGGGAATCGTTTAGGAGGATATGTTCCACCCGTCTTGCGCAGAAGGGCCGCCACAGCGAGATGTCAATATCGTCGGCGGTGCCCATGAAGCCCACCACGGAGAGGCCCTTTGGGAGCAACGCCCGGACGTTGGCCAGCGGGTCCGAGCGCACGTCATAGACGCTATAGACCGTCAGGGCGCGCGTGAGGAGACGGTTGCCTGGCTTCCACACCAGCAGCTTGGACAGAACCGTCCGGGCCGGCCACAAGGGCCGGCCCGGCGTCAGCACCAGCACGGGGAGGGCCAGCAACATGACTCCCCAAGCCAATGCCCGCCACCAACGGCGCCGGGCAATCACCGCCTGGCCAGCGCCCACCAGCAGCAAAGGCAGGAGCAAGGGGTAGTAGGCCGAGATAAGGCGCCCCGCGTCGATGATGCCTGACTTCATGCCATAGGCCAGCAGCGAACCCCACGGCGACACCAATAGCAGCCAGCGCAGCCAGTTGGGGATGGCCCGGTTGCCGGACCAGTTCGTTGCCGGGGCGGAGCGCACCCGCCAGGCGGCCATCACGGAGATCAGCAGGAGCCAACTGAACCCGAACCCGATGCCGGTGGTGTCCTCGATCGGCAATTCGCCCAACCCGAGATAGCCTTCCTCGAAGCTCGTATCCATGCGGCTGGTTATCGCGTGCGGAACAATTGAGCGGGCTGAATTGTTCCACCAAGTCGCCGCCGGGAAGAACGGCGGCACGAAGTTCTTGAGCAGCAGCAAGCCGTTCCCCCAGACGCCCACGATTGGGCTCTTCATGTCCATCCCCGTCTTCTCCAGGTTTAAGCCCGACCAGTCGCCGCAATAGCGGATATTGAGCGCCGCGGTGGGCAGGAAAGAGGCGGTGGCGGCCAGCAGTAACAGGGCAAGCGTCACGGCGTATGTTCTGAGCCCGGCGCGCGGACATTCCTGTCCGCAGCGATGTGCTTCAGCCGAGCCCGGTAAGATGTCGTGGGCGCCTCGCCGTTTGGAACCCGCTGCGGACAGGAATGTCCGAGCTCCGCCAAACGCCGGCCTTCCCAGCAACAGCGGGAGCAACCCCAGCACCACTATCCCCCACGGCAAGAGCAAAGGTAGGTTGGTTGCCTTGGATCCGGTCAACAACGCGGCTGAGAGAATGGACAGCCAGAGGTCGGAAACCCTGCGGGTTTCCCAGGCGCGCAGGCCGAAGTCGATGGCTGTCAGGGCATAGACCGTGGGGTAGGTGTCGTTGCCTATGCTGCCCGCCTGGAGAAGAAAATTGTAGCCGGTCGGCAGAATCCACATCCACGGCCACGCGACCCGCGGTCGCACGCCGAGGCGCGTCAACACGCTGAAGGTCAGGCCGGGCAGGAGCAGGAACGAGATGAAATTGATCAGGAACAAACTGCGGTCGGAGTTCGTGAACAGCAGCAGGGGAGCGGTCAGCCACTCGAAGCCGCAACACCGGTCATTCATCCGGTAATTCGCGGTGTGAATCCAGTACCAGTGCCCTTCCGCGAGCCAATGCAACACGCGGGGGGTCCGATAGGTCATCGCGGTATGGTTGGTCGGCGGATAAAGCGCTCCTCCCAGCAGGACCAGGAACGCCAGCACGGCAAAGCAGGCGGGAAGCCCCCGACGGAAACGCGCCCGGACCTTCTTGCAGTTGAAGAGTGCGCGCGGCGAAGTTAACCCCAGTGCCTCGCGCCCAAACCAAAGGCCGGCAGCCCCCAACACGCTGAAGACCGCGTAGCCGGCTGCGTTCAATTGGCCCAGGGCAGAAAGCACCCACCCCGCAACGCTTGCGAGGACCGAACCCCAAATCCAGACTCTAACCAGTGGGAGAAAGGACATCAGCTTTCGAATAATACCAACCGTAGCCGCCGACGTCCGTCGGCGCGCTCTTAGACCAGCGCGCCGGAAGGTAGGCGGATTCTCTGCCCCGGCAAAGCAGAAAAAGCTTTATTGCACCCGGCAAATACCTGAAAACAAAGGGATGAGAATGATTGAAACCGTTCGCTGGGGCAGCCTTTGCTCCACTCTGATGCTTTTTGTCGCCGGTTCCCAGTTCGCCTCGGGCGCCGACATGGCTTTCCCCACCAGCGGGGCCATGAAGCCCCCTCGCGGCTTCACCGCCCTCTTCAATGGCAAGGACCTCACCGGCTGGCGCGGCGGGGATACCTTCGATCATCGCAAGCTCCTGGCCATGCCGGCCGAGCAGCGCGAGGCGCAAATCGCCAAGTGGACGGATACCATGAAGGCCCATTGGCGCGCCGAAAACAACGAGCTGGTCAATGACGGCCAGGGCGCCTACGCCACCACGGAAAAGGATTACGGCGACTTCGAGTTGATCCTCCAATACAAGACCGTGCCCAAGGCCGACTCCGGCATTTACCTGCGCGGTTGCCCGCAGGTCCAGATCTGGGATTACACCGAGAAAGAGAAGTTCCCGCTCGGCGCCGACAAGGGCTCCGGCGGCCTCTGGAACAACAGCCCGGGCGCGCCCGGCAAGGATCCGCTCGTGCTGGCCGACAAACCCTTCGGCCAGTGGAATGGGGTCCACGTGATTATGGTCGGCGCGCGCGTGAGCGTCTGGCTCAACAGCAAGCTCGTGGTGGACCACGCTCTCCTGGAGAATTATTACGACCGCAAGACCCCCGTCCCGCCCAAAGGCCCGATCCAACTCCAGACCCACGGTGGGGAGATTTCCTGGCGTAACCTGTTCATCCGCGAGATCGGGTCCGAAGAGGCCAACAAGATTCTCGCCAGCCATGGCAACAAGGGCTTCCAATCCGTATTCAACGGTCGCGACTTCACCGGCTGGGCGGGGCCAACGGATAATTACGAGGTCGTCGGAGGAGCCATCCAATGCCGTCCGCAGAAAGGCGGCACCATTTACACTACTGGGGAATACACCGATTTCATGGCTCGCTTGCAGATCAAGCTGCCGCCCGGCGGCAACAACGGCCTCGCGATCCGTTACCCGGGCGAGGGCGACACTGCTTACGGCGGGATGTGTGAACTCCAGGTGCTCGATGACAATTACGAGAAGGCCACCGGCGAGAAGATCGACCCGCGCCAAGCCCACGGCTCGGCCTACGGCATGGTTGCCGCCGCACGCGGATACCAGCATCCGATCGGCCAGTGGAACTTTGAGGAAGTCACTATCAAAGGCTCGAAGATCAAGGTCGAGCTAAACGGGACGGTAATCCTGGACTGCGACCTATCCACGGTGACGGAGTTCATGGGCGGCAACGCTCATCCCGGTAAAGACCGCACTAAGGGCTATTTCGGCTTCGCCGGCCACAACGACCCGGTTGCCTTCCGCAGCATCGAGATCAAGCCGCTCTAAGAACTGAGGTGCTGGAGTGCAGGAGTGCTGGAATCCCCAACACTCCCCTATTCCTTCACTCCGCCGCTGCCCCCCTTATTCCAGCGCTTGTCGCTTTGGTCTGATTACTGCGATGGCTGGGAACGGTTCGCCCTTGCTCCAGCCGTTCAGGACCCGGTCAACCACGCCTTGCTGCACGTCCCGCCAGTAAAACCATTCAGCGTCGAACCGCATCAAGGCGCTCGGCAGGCGGTAGGGCGTAGCTTCCTCGAGCCACGCCTGTCGGTATGCTTCTTTGAGGCCGCTGATGGCCTCCCGCAAATCGGCCAGCATCCCGTGATCCTGAGCGTTCATCTGGATGCCAATATACAGCGTCACCAGTTTAGGGTCGGGATTGGCCTTTAAGTCGCGGAAATAGCCCACCCATTCCACCGCGTAGAGATTCTTCATGCACAGGTAGTCGAACAGGCGTGCGGCCAGCACCAGGCTGTTGAGCGTGGGATCGTCGGGGGCGAGACGCCGGGCACGGCCCAGCCTTTCCTGGGCGCTCTCCGCCAGCCGGCGAACTTCGCGCAGTTCTACCTGGTGCTTTTCCACCTGGTCCAGCCGGCCGGGTTCGAGGGGATCGCTCCAGAAGGCGTGCTGAGTCGTGGTCTGCAAGATATTCTCCAGCCTCTCCTCAACGGTCGCGAGTTCTTCCAGGGCGGGAGCGACCTCGGCGGCGACGGCGGTGGGGTACATCTGCGCCGCATAGTCAGCGAAAAAGGTGTTGCCGTCCACCGGCTCGGTCTGCCACCCGGCGGCGGCGGCGAGGGCCAAACCGGGCAGTGACTGGCGGTAAATCGTCTGGGCGCAGTCCGTCCAACCTGTGGTCATTATCCCCAGCGTCTTGAACTTCTTCCCGGCGGCGGTCAGGCCGTTGATGTTGATGATGGAGCGGTGGTAATCGGGGAATAGCTCGTTCCAGTTCCAGACGGCCGGCGCCACCACGGTTGAAACGCCCGCCTGCGCCAACGGCTGGACGAAAGAATCGTAGTTGGTGCGCGCGTCATAAAACCACGGCACAGCGATGACGCCCCCGGGCAGCTCGCGCACCAATTCGGGATGATTGGACAGCGTGCTGGCGCCGGCGTCGATGTCCGCCCAGAACAGGAGGCGCTTGTTATGCCGCTGCGCCTCGCTCGCGACGTGGCGGAGCACCCCGATGAAGGCCTTAAAAGGGTCCTTGCCCGGCTCCACGCCGATCTTGCCCAGCGACCACGGTTCATCAAACCCAACATGATACCATGGGCTCGGGAACAGCTTCGCCGTCTGCGCCACCCAGTCGCTCAGGGCGGCCAGCACGCGCGGGTTGCGCGGGTCGAACTCATCGCCGTAACGCGGCAGGCCGAGGTCGGCGAACTTCTCCACGCGGAACAGGTCGTGCAGGTGGCCGTAAAGCTCCATGCACGGCACCACATCAACATGGCGCTGCCGGGCGTATTCAATGACTTGCCGGACTTCATCACGCGCATAGCGCGCCTCGGGGTTCACAACCTCGTAGCCCTCAAACTCAATGCTGGCTTCGGAGTAGAAGTAATACTGGTTGGCCTTGAATCGGGCCAGCAGGTCAATCTGCCGCTCGATTTCCGGGACCCGCAGCAGTTGGCCGTGACTGAGGTCCATCATGAACCCGCGATAGGCCAGGGCGGGCCAGTCGCGAATCGTGGCTGCGGGGAGCATCGCCTGCGTCCCCGAGCCTTCCACCAGTTGCAGCAGGGTCTGCATGCCATAGAACAGGCCCGCTGAGGAGGAGGCGCGAATCTCGGCGCCTTTGGGGGTGACCTGGAGCGTATAGGCCTCGCGGGAATCCGGCCCGGTGCTTTCGTTGTCGCCGGGCAGGGCGGCGCCCATGCCTGTGCGGTTCAGCAGAATGGTCTGGCGTGCTGCCTTGCCCTTGCGGACGGAAATCCGCGTCTCACCAAGCGCAGAAAGGCGCGCGGCCAATTGCTCCGCCGCAAAGCGGTCCTCGGCGGTAGGCGTCATAGCGAAACGGATCGACAGGCCGCGCACCGGCAGAGCCCCACTTTCATACTGGACCTGCCGCGGCCGCGGCAGCAACGGGCTGTGAGTGGCCGAGGCGGTGGCGAGGGAAGCCGCCGCAGCGAAGCAGATCAGAAGGCGCGTTATGGAGCTGGCAGTGAGGAATTCCCTCCTGCGCACTTCGCGACGTTTGAATGCTTGGCAGGTGGTCTGGTTCATTGAAATCGAGTGTGTCCACGCGCGACTTGGCGTCAAGGGCAGAACGGCTGAGCAGGGCCGATTCATGAAGATGGTGAGGTCGGGGCGCGGACGGCCGCATAGGAGCGTAGCCTTTAGGCTGCAGAAACTCGGGATTCCGTTGCGGCGCCAGCAAATCTCAACGCTCGCCTTGTGTTTCGCGCTTCTGCAGCCTTTAGGCTGCGCTCCTGGGAAGATGCGCCCATCACCATCTTTCGCACAATTCCTGGTTTGCTCCCCGGGCGGCGTTCGTGCAAGTTTACCCGTCTAATGAATCCATTGCGTTGTTCGACATTCGATTTCGAGCGCGCCGCCGTCACCGGTGGCGCGTGTCGTTGGGGTAGTTTGCTGGTGGCCGCTTTGGCTTGCCTGGCCGGGGGCACGGCCGGGATGGCTGCGGATTGGAATCAGTATCGCGGGGCTCAAACCGAAGGAGCCTCGCCCGAAACGATCCGGGCCGACTGGCAGGGGGGTGCGCCCAAATCCTTGTGGCGGGTTCCAACCCCTGCCGGGCTCAGCTCGTTCGTAGCCGGCGAGGGCAAGGTCTTCACGGTGGTCACCCGCGACATCGACAGCGCCCCGGCTGAGGTCTGCCTGGCGCTGGACGCCACGACGGGCAAAGAGCTTTGGGCCACGCCGACGGGCACGGCCAAATACCAGGGCGGAGCAGACAGCGGCACGCCGGACAACAAAGGCGGCGACGGCCCGCGCTCGACACCCGCCGTCAGCGGCGGCCACGTCTTTGTCTATTCCTCGACCATGGTGTTGCAATGCCTGGACGCGGCGAGCGGCAAAGTGCTTTGGAGCAAGGATGTCATCGCATCCTTCGGCGGCAAGAACATCGGCTGGCAGAGCGCGATGTCCCCGGTCGTAGATGGCGGCCTGGTGTATGTGGCAGGGGGCGGCGCCGGGCAATCCATGCTCGCCTTCAAGCAGGCGACGGGTGACTTAGCCTGGAAGAGCGGTGATGGCGGCATCACGCACGCGACCCCGAGCATGGCCACGATCCACGGCGTGCGCCAGATCATCTATCTCCTTCAAACCGGGCTGGTCTCCGTGGAAGCCGCCAGCGGCAAACCGCTTTGGAAATATGCGTTTCCATACAAGGTCAGCACCGCGTGCTCGCCCGTAGTGGCGGGGGACGTCGTCTTCTGCACGGCCGGCTACGAGGTGGGCGGCGCGGCCTGCCAGGTCGTGCGCAATGACGGTGGATTCGAGGCTAAAGAACTGTGGCGCGTGAAAGGCGACAAAGACGTGGCCAGCCTGTGGAGCACGCCTGTGCAAAAAGATGGTTTCCTTTATGGCATGATCAGCTTCAAACGGTTCGGGTCCGGCCCATTGAAGTGCGTGGATCTGAAGACCGGCGCCGTCCGGTGGGAACAGCCAGGCTTTGGCGCGGGCCAGGTCATACTGACCGGCAAATACCTCCTGGCCCTGGCCGATGACGGCCAACTGGTTATAGTCGAGGCTGTCCCGGACGCTTATAAGGAAGTCGCCCGGTTCAAGGCCGTCGCCGGCAAGTGCTGGAGCACGCCGGCGCTGAGCAATGGCCACTTGTTTGTGCGCAGCACCAAAGAAGGCGCCTGCTTTGATCTGGCGGCTGTGAAGTAACGGCTTCCTCGCCGCGACCTTTCAACCAGGAGAGCACGGGGAGCTTGCCTGGCTTCCCGTTCTCGCTCCCCTCCAGCCGTCGCGCACGGCTCAAGAGTCGTGGAGTCTCCATTCGCGAAACCGCCGCACGTGTGGAATGGTTTATGGTATGAGCTGACAACAGCTAATAAGGAGAGAACTATGAAACTGAATGTAAGCCGAACCGATACGTGGGCCGCGACCGTTGATGATCGTCCGGGCGGCGTGGCAGACAAGCTGGCCGCGCTGGCTGCGGCCGGCGCAAACCTGGAGCTGATCATCGCCCGCCGCGCGCCAGAGCAACGAGGCAGCGGAGTGGTCTTCGTGACACCGCTCAAAGGCGCCAAACAGATCAAGGCCGCCGAAGCCGCCGGGTTCATGAAGACTGAGAGCCTTCACTCCCTCCGCATCCAGGGCATCGACCAGCCTGGCCTGGGGGCGAAGCTAACGAGGGCTCTAGCCGAAGCGGGCATCAACCTGCGCGGCTTTTCGGCCGCCGCTCTCGGCAAACAGCACGTCACTCACTTGGCGCTCGACACGGCCCAGGACGCCGCCAAGGCGGCCGCCACCCTCAAGAGACTGGCGTAAGCGCCGAAACATCCAACAACCAACATCGAACACCCAATGGCTGCGTTTCGCACGCGCAATGGATGTTGAGTGTTGGATGTTGGTTGTTGGATGTTGAAGGCGACTACTGCAGGACCAGGATGCGATAGAACCGCTGCGGGGCGTCGCCCACGGCGTCGGTTGCCGAGACGGTGGTGTCGGTGGCAGTGATGTCGGGCAGCAGGTCGGTCCAGTTGGTGGCGGTCAGGGTTGGCTTGTACTGAAGGCGGTAGTTTTGGCCCGGGATCGAGTTCCAGGCGAGCTGGGCGCTACCGTTGGCGAGCCGGAGCGGCTGGAGGACAGGCGGCGGGATGACGATGACCGTAAACGACTTCGCATCACTCAGGCTTGGAGCGCTGGCCTGGGTCACACGGACGGTGATGGTGTTAGTCGTGTTCGCATAGGCCGCGGGCACCGCCCAGGAGAGCAGCCCGTTCGCGGGATCGATGCTGACACCCGGCGGCGTGCCGGGGTCAACGCTGAAAGTCAACGGGCACGCCGGGAGGTTGGGGTCGGTAGCCGAGTTGGTCACGACCAGCAGGCAGCAGGCGTGAACGGCGTGGTTGGCAACGGCAGCCAGGACGGGAGCGTAGCTGGTCGCGTTGACCGGGGCCACGATGGAGAAGTTGCCAGGGGAAACCGCGAAGAAAATGTTGTCAGAGGCCTGAACTTTGACGCGGGCGGTCGAGGAGGCAAGCGCTGGGAGCAGGACGTTGCAGGCGCCGTTGTTCGGTGCGTTGCTGGCGAGCACAATCGTGAAGGAGAGACCGCCGTTGGTAGAGAGCAGAATATCGACGCCAGCCGCCTTGATGGGCGCATCGG
>Ga0265337_1001285_pt1 | contig 12577 bp, 11 predicted proteins | sample 42122metaG_FD_192441 | JGI IMG/M metagenome (GOLD analysis project Ga0265337, IMG submission 192441) | Rhizosphere microbial communities from Carex aquatilis grown in University of Washington, Seatle, WA, United States - 4-21-22 metaG | ecosystem: Host-associated > Plants > Roots > Rhizosphere >... | reverse complement strand
GTGTCCCCCTCCCCCAGCGCGGGGAGGGGTTAGGGGTGGGGGGAGCGTAGGCCAAGCGCGCCATCTTCACTCCGCCGCCATTTGGATGCGCTGGACGAAGAGACGCGAGCATTCCGCCATGATCTCGCTCGCGCGCGCGATTGGGTTGGTGAGGTAATAGTCGGCGACGGGAGACGCAAGCGGCAGGCCCGGGTCGATGGCGCCGGCCATACCGATGGCGGTCCAGATGGCGGGATCGGCGCCAGCGGGTTGCGGCGTCGCGTCGCGCTCGGCGAAGTGCGGCGCGTCGGCCAGAATCGCGCGGCGGAGCGCCTCGACATCGTCATAGGGGAGCCGCTTGCCCGCCACATCGGAGAGGGCGCGCAGGATGGCCCAATCCTCTTTTGCGTCGCCCGGCGGGAAGGTGGCGCGGTTGGCAAGCTGCACGCGCCCTTCCGCGTTCACATAAAGTCCGGATTTTTCGGTGTAGGCGGCGCCGGGAAGAATGACATCGGCCCGGTGGGCGCCGGCGTCCCCATGCGTGCCCTGATAGACGACGAAGGCCCGGCCCAAACGGGCCATGTCGATTTCGTCCGCCCCGAGCAGATAGACGAATTCGATCTCGCCTTTGGAAGCGCCGTCGAGAATGCCCGAGACATCGCGGCCTCCCTCACCCGGCACGAAGCCAAGGTCGAGCGCGCCCACACGAGCCGCGGCCGTGTGCAGCACATTAAAGCCGTTCCAGCCACCTTCGGCGGGCGTGCCGGCCGGGCCGATCATGCCGGTAGCCGACGCGATGCGCACCGCGAGATTGAGGATCGCCGCGCCATCGGGACGCGCCAATGCGCCCATGCCGAGGATCAGCATCGGGCGCTTGGCATCCGTCAGAACTTGCGTGAAGGGGTGGGTGCCCGCGGCGATCTCTTCGAGCACGCTTGGCGAGACGCCCAATTGCTGAACCGGATAGGTCAGGTCGTAGGGCGTGCCCACATTGGCGATTCGGATGTTGCCGTTGACCCAAGTCTTGCGGATGCGCGCATTCAGCACCGGAGCTTCCCAGCGCGGATTGGTGCCGATGAGGAGCAACGCGTCCGCCGCCTCGATACCCTGGAAGGTGGTGTTGAAGAGATAACCCTGGCGGGGAACGGCTCCGATCTTGGCGCCGTCCTGGCGGCAATCGAGATTGGCGACCCCGAACGCGCCCATCAGATCCTTCAGCGCCTTTACCTCTTCGGCCGCGGCGAGGTCGCCCGCGACCGCCGCCATCTTTTCCGGCGCGGTCGATTTCAGCCTGGAAGCCACGAGCGCGAGCGCCTCGCCCCAGCTTGCGGGCTCAAGTTTCCCGTTCCTGCGGATATAGGGCTGGTCGAGACGCTGGCGGCGCAATCCGTCCCAGACAAAGCGCGATTTGTCGCCCAGCCATTCCTCGTTCACGCCCTCATTGATGCGGGGGAGGAAGCGCATCACCTCGCGGCCGCGGGAATCGATGCGGGTATTGCAGCCCATCGCATCCATGACGTCGATGGATTCGGTCTTGTGCAACTCCCAGGGCCGCGCCGTGAACGAATAGGGTTTGGAGAGCAGCGCGCCCACCGGGCAAAGGTCGATCACATTGCCGGAAAGCTCCGACTCGATCGCCTTTTCCAGATAGGTGGTGATTTCCATGTCCTCGCCGCGCCCCGTCGCGCCAAGATCGGGGACGCCCGCCACTTCGGTCGCAAAACGGATGCAGCGCGTGCAATGGATGCAGCGGTTCATGCTCGTCTTGACCAGGGGGCCCATATATTTGTCTTCGACCGCGCGCTTCATCTCGCGATAGCGGTTGAACGCGGCGCGGCCATAGCCCATCGCCTGATCCTGCAGATCGCATTCGCCGCCCTGGTCGCAGATCGGGCAATCGAGCGGATGGTTGATGAGCAGGAATTCCATCACCCCTTCGCGCGCTTTCCTGGCGACCGGCGAATTGGTGTTGATCTTGGCGGGCGTGCCGTCGCGATTGGGGGGAATGTCACGGACCTGCAGCGCGCAGGAGGCCTGGGGTTTGGGTGAGCCCACCCACTCCACCAGGCACATGCGGCAATTGCCGGCGATGGAAAGCCGCTCGTGGTAGCAGAAGCGCGGAATTTCGGCGCCCGCCATCTCGCAGGCCTGAAGCAGGGTCAGCGAGGGATCGGCGTCGATTTCCTTGCCGTCGATGATGAGCTTGGCCATCGTCAGATGCCGCCGTTGAATTGTGTGGAAGGATCGTAGTGCGAGATGCAGTCATGCATCTGCATCCAATCCATGGAATTGGTGAGGCAGTACATCGCGAGCGCGGCCGGCGTGTCGAACATCTGATCCGGCTCGCCCGTGGCGGGATCGGCGCCGGGATCGCCCAAGCCGGCGTCGAGGCCCCCGCCTCCATCCAGGCCGGCACTCGGATCGCCGGCGGCGCCGGGGTCGAGGCCATCGGGGGAATCGAGTCCGGGATGGGGATTGGTCAGGGGCGAGGCCGCATCGGCGCCAAGTTCGGAGGCGAGTTCGATCTGGCTCATGTCGATGGCGCCGTTGGTGAGAAAGCCGTTCAGCCCCATCCAGGCGATGACGAATTCCGCGGCCTGATTTTCCTGATCCTTGCAGGAGGCCATGTTGTCGGCCGTGGCGCCCGCCGTCTTGCACATCTGGTCGATGGTCGGGATGTTGAGACCGTCCAGATTGGCGCTCGGGGCGACGGCCGTCTGGCTCGACGCGCCCGCATGCAGCAGCGCCTGATAGTGGGTCGCGAAGAACAACGCGAGCACGGCCAGGATCATCGCGCCCCCAAGCGCGCCTGCCAGAACATTCTCGCGCTTCAACGCGGCGATCATTCGGCGGCCACCTTTTCCAGCGGCGGCGCTTTGCGCGCGGCGATGCGCCGTTCCAGCTCGGGCCGGAAATGCCGGATCAGGCCCTGGATCGGCCACGCGGCCGCATCCCCCAACGCGCAGATCGTGTGGCCTTCGATCTCCTTGCTGACTTCCTGGAGCAGATCGATTTCGGGCGTCACCGCGTCGCCTGTGACGAGCCGGTCCATGACGCGGCGCATCCAGCCGCAGCCCTCGCGGCAAGGCGTGCACTGGCCGCAGGATTCGTGCTGATAGAACGCAGCCAATCGCGCGATGGCCTTCACGACGTCGGCGGACTTGTCCATCACGATGACGGCCGCCGTGCCGAGGCCCGACTGCACTTCACGCAAGGAATCGAAATCCATCAGCACGTTGTCGCAGATCGATTTCGGGATCAGCGGCACTGACGCGCCGCCCGGAATCACCGCCAGCAGATTGTCCCAGCCGCCGCGCACGCCGCCCGCATGCCCGTCGATCAATTCGCGCATCGAAATGCCCATGGCTTCTTCGACGTTGCAGGGCTTGTTCACATGGCCCGAAATGCAGAACACCTTGGTGCCGGTGTTGTTGGGACGGCCGATGCCGGCGAACCATTCGGCGCCCCGCCGCAGGATGGCGGGCGCGACCGCAATGGATTCGACATTGTTGACGGTGGTGGGACAACCATAGAGCCCGACATTGGCCGGGAATGGCGGCTTCAGCCGCGGCATGCCCTTCTTGCCTTCGAGGGATTCCAGAAGGGCGGTTTCCTCGCCGCAGATATAGGCCCCGGCGCCATGGTGCAGATAGAGGTCGAACGGCCAGCCGTGGATGTTGTCCTTGCCGATCAGGTTCGCCTCGTAGGCCTGATCGATGGCGGCTTGCAGAACCTCGCGCTCGCGCAGGAATTCGCCGCGGATGTAGATGTAGCAGGCGTGTGCGCGCATCGCGAAGGAGGCGATCAGGCAGCCCTCGACGAGGCTCTGCGGATCGTGGCGCATGATGTCCCGGTCCTTGCAGGTGCCGGGCTCGGACTCATCGGCGTTTACCACCAGATAATGCGGGCGCTCCTTCACCTCCTTGGGCATGAAGGACCATTTGAGACCGGTCGGGAATCCGGCGCCGCCGCGGCCGCGCAGGCCCGATTTCTTCATGATGTCGACGATGGCCTCGGGGCCCTTTTCGAGGATGGCCTTGGTGCCGTCCCACCAGCCGCGCCGGCGCGCGGCATCGAGGCCCCAATCCTCGAAGCCGTAGAGGTTGGTGAAGATGCGGTCTTTATCGGAGAGGCTCATGTCGCCGCTCCTTTCGGGGCATAGAGTTCGGGATCGGTCAGTGTCGTCGCGCCGCCTTCGGGTTCGGAAGAGCGTCTGCCGTTTTGCGGTCCGGGCTTGGGCCATTCGCCCGCGCGGATGGCGGCAAGAAGCCCTTCCATCTTCGGCCCGTCGAGATCCTCATACGGGTCCTTGTCGATGATGACCATGGGCGCATTTACACACGCCCCAAGGCACTCCATCTCGACCCAGGAAAATTTGCCGTCGCGCGAAATCGCGCCCTGATGCGGGTGGATGCTTTTCTTGCAGGCAGCGACCACATCGTCCGAGCCGCGCAGCCAGCAGGGCGTCGTGGTGCACACCTGCACCAGATGCTCGCCCACCGGATGGAGGTTGAACATGGTGTAGAAGGTGGCGACTTCGAGCACGCGGATATAGGGCATGCCGAGAATGCGCCCGACTTCCTCGATCATGGGCTTGGTGACCCAGCCTTCCTGCTCCTGGCCCCGCCAGAGAACAGGGATCACCGCGGACGCCTGCCGCCCCGGCGGATATTTCTTCATTTGTCCTTCAACCCAGGCCGCGTTCTCCGGCGTGAATTGGAACCGTTCGGGCTGATGTTCGGCAAGGCGGCGAAGGGCCATTCGGTATTTCCTATTTCGCGAAATCGACGCGCGCGATGAGGCCGTCCTTGACGGTATAGATCGCGATCACTTCGAAGCGGTCCTTCCCCGGTCCGCGGCTGACATCTTCATGGTCGATGACGGTGTTTCCCACTGCGATGCGATTCACCAGGCGCGCCCGGTCTTCCGGGAAATCGGCGAAGGTCTTGGCGTAGCGGCCGCGCAACGCTTCGCGGCTCGTTTCCGTGACCGGACCGTTCAGACCGGCGATGACGCAATCGTGTGCGTAACAGCCGAGCATCACGTCAAGGTCATGCGCGTTGTAGGCGTCCAATTGGCGCTGCACGATTTCGGCCGCGTTCATTGAGTTGCCCCTGGGGCAGAAAGTGGCGGACCGAGCAACGCCGCAACCTCAACCGTAATGCCCGGAGGCGTCATGTCGATCTGGCCCTCGCGCATGATACGCGTCGCGATCTCGCCTGCCTCGTTTTTTTGGTGGTGGATGATGGTGCGCTGCTCCGGCAAGACGATGAGATAATGCCGGATACCCGGAACAGAGAAATACTCGACCAGTTTGCGCTCCGCATCTGTGCGGCCGCTCGAAGGAGAGCTAACCTCGACAACGATCACCGGCGCCTCGTTGATCATCGAGTCGAGATCGGCTGGAAAACCCCATTGGACCGAAGCATCGGGCTCGCGCGCCGTCTCCTCGTCGATGACAATTGCCACGCCGTCCGTGAACACCGTGCAGGACACGTGCGCCGCCTTGACCGCATCTTCAAGCGCCCGCGCTACCGCAAACTTCACCAGATTGTGCCGCACGCGTTCCGGTGACATCGCGATAATCTCCCCGCCTGCCAATTCGTATCGCCCTTGCGGCTGCGTTTCGCCCCAAGCGAGGAACTCCGACACCTTCATGCGGGTCTTGGGCGGCGCGTTCACGTTCACCGGTCGATCTCCCCGAACACGATGTCGATGGAACCGAGCACGGCGGAAACATCGGCCAGCATGTGGCCTTTGCACATGAAATCCATCGCCTGCAGATGTGCGAAAGAAGGCGCCCGTATCTTGCAGCGATAGGCGCGGTTGGAGCCATCCGACACCAGATAGACGCCGAATTCGCCTTTGGGCGCTTCGAGGGCGGCATAGACCTCGCCCGCCGGGACGTGGAAACCTTCCGTATACAGCTTGAAATGATGAATGAGCGCTTCCATGGAGCGCTTCATCTCGGCGCGCTTGGGCGGCACGACCTTGCCGTCGGCCACGTTGATCGGGCCTTTGGGCATCTTCTCGATGCACTGCTTCATGATCTTGTTGGCCTGGCGCATCTCTTCCATGCGCATCAGGTAGCGGTCGTAATTGTCGCCGTTCTTGCCCACCGCAATCTGGAAATCGAGATCGGAATAGCATTCGTAAGGCTGGGCGCGGCGGAGGTCCCAGGCCACTCCGGTCGAACGCAGCATCACGCCGGTCATGCCCCAGGCGAGCGCCTCCTCGCGCGTCACCACGCCGATATCGACGTTCCTCTGCTTGAAGATGCGGTTCTGCGTCAGCAGGCCCTCGATGTCGTCGAGCACGCGCGGAAACTGCTCGCAGAAGGCGTAGATGTCTTCGAGCAATTGCGGCGTCAGGTCCTGATGCACGCCGCCGACCCGGCAATAATTGGCGTGCATGCGCGAGCCCGAGGCGCGCTCATAGAAGATCATCAGCTTCTCGCGTTCCTCGAAGCCCCAGAGCGGCGGGGTCAGCGCGCCCACATCCATGGCCTGCGTGGTGACGTTGAGAAGATGGTTGAGAAGCCGCCCGATCTCATCATAGAGCACGCGGATATATTGCGCGCGCGGCGGGATGACGAGGCCGAGAAGCTTTTCGGCCGCCATGCAGAAGCCGTGCTCCTGATTGATGGGGGCGACGTAATCCAGACGGTCGAAATAGGGGATCGCCTGCATATAGGTCTTGTGTTCGATGAGCTTTTCGGTGCCGCGGTGCAGGAGGCCGATATGGGGATCGACACGCTTGACGATCTCGCCGTCGAGTTCCAGCACCATGCGCAGCACGCCATGGGCGGCCGGATGCTGCGGCCCGAAATTGATCGTGAAGGTGCGGTTGTCCTCGGCAGTTTCAAGCATTGGCGTAAGACCGCGGCCGAACGTCTCTTCCTTCGGAAACGCCCGCGTCAGGCGATAGCACGACTCGGCAAGCGACATGGCTTCCTGCCATAGGCGCAAGTCCTGATACGAGTTGATCGGCTGCTCGCTCAAACGTCATCCTATTCGCCATTCGCTACTCGCCTATTTCTTCGCTATTTCTTCGCCTTCTCGTCGCCGGGCAGCATGATCGCTTTGGCACCTTCCCAGGGCGACAGGAAGTCAAATTCGCGGAATTCCTGCACCAGCCGCACCGGCTCATAGACCACGCGCTTCTGCTCGTCGTCCCAGCGCACCTCGACGTAGCCGGTCAGCGGAAAATCCTTGCGCAAGGGATAACCGGAAAAACCGTAATCGGTAAGGATGCGCCGCAAATCCGGATGGTCCGAGAACAGGATGCCGAACATGTCGAAGGCTTCGCGCTCGAACCAGTTCGCACACGGATGAACCGAGACGATGGAGGGCACGGGCGTCGCGTCGCCCGTCTCCACCTTCACGCGGATTCGGCGGTTCTTGGAGATGGAGAGGAAATGGTAGACCACGTCGAAGCGGGGCGAGCGGCTCGGATAGTCGACGCCGCAAACGTCGATCAATATCTTGAACTCGCATTCCGGATCGTCGCGCAGCCAGGTGACGAACCGCACGATTGCGCCCGAATCCACCGTGACGGTCAGTTCGCCGAAAGCCAGCGCCGGGCTCGCGCCGGGGTGTGCGGCCTTGATGGTTTCGGCCAATTGTTCGAGCGTCTCGGCCATCTCAGCGCTCTATCGTTCCGGTGCGGCGGATCTTCCGCTGCAGCAGCATGATGCCGTACATCAAGGCTTCGGCCGTCGGCGGGCAGCCGGGGACATAGACATCCACCGGCACGATGCGGTCGCAACCGCGCACCACCGCATAGGAATAGTGGTAGTAGCCGCCGCCATTGGCGCAACTGCCCATGGAGATGACGTAGCGCGGCTCCGGCATCTGGTCGTAGACCTTGCGCAGGGCGGGCGCCATCTTGTTGGTCAGCGTACCGGCCACGATCATCACATCGGACTGGCGGGGAGAGGCGCGCGGCGCGAACCCGAAGCGTTCGAGATCGTAGCGCGGCATGGACGCCTGAATCATCTCGACCGCACAGCAGGCAAGCCCGAACGTCATCCACATCAGCGAGCCGGTGCGCGCCCAATTGATCAACGCATCCGCATTGGCGACGAGGAAGCCTTTGTCCTTCAGTTCCTCGCCAAGGGCGGCGAAATAGGGATCGTTAGGCGGGACTTTGGCCCCGGCTTCGGCAGGGGGGATCACTCCCATTCGAGCGCTCCCTTCTTCCATTCGTAGATGAAGCCGACCGTCAGCACGGCCAAGAACAGCACCATGGACCAGAAACCGAACGCCCCGATGGCCCGGAGCGATATCGCCCAGGGGAACAGGAACGCCACCTCGAGGTCGAAGATGATGAACAGGATCGATACCAGATAGAACCGCACGTCGAACTTCATGCGGGCGTCGTCGAAGGCCGGAAAGCCGCATTCATAGGCCGAAAGCTTCTCCGCGTCGGGCTTGGACGGGGCCAGGATCAGCGGCGCCAACGCCAGCGCCGTACCGATGATGGCCGCAATCGCGATGAACAGCAGAATGGGCAGATATTCCAGCAGAAATGCATTCATAGCCTACTCGCATTCCGAGAGGACCGGCCGCGCGACAGCACCGCTATACGCGCTTGGGGAGGGGCTGAACCGGTCCGCTTTTCGCGGGTGCAGTATAGTGACGGAGGGCCCGGTTGCAACGCGCGCGCCTTAGAGCAAGATTCGACCGGAAAAGAAAGAATTTTTGCAGCCCCGCCCGCTTTTCCAAGCACATTACGGATTGGACATCCGGGAGCGAAACGCCGGCGATCCTCTCCTCGCCAAGGCTATGGAGGACATCCTTCGCTTTTCCGCGAAGAATGGCGGGAGCGACGGGGCTCGAACCCGCGACCTACGGCGTGACAGGCCGTCACTCTAACCAACTGAGCTACGCCCCCGCGGGCGCGAACATGTAACGCGAAGAGAGCGCGGGTGTAAGCAAGGGGGGGTGAGGTGTCAAGCGCGAGGCGGGGGGCCGAACCGGGCCTAAGGGACGGCAAAGCCGGCGGGCGGCCGGCCGTTTCGATGGCGGTTCCACATGGCCGCATAGGCCGCTTCCAGATGACGGGTGAACCGGGCGATGTCGAAGGGCGGCAAGCCGGGGCTGGCCGCGAGCTTTGTCCTGACCATCGCGAGCCGCGCGGGTTCTCGCGCGAGGCTGAGGGCCAGATTCTCATAGTCCGCGAGTGTCTCGGCCACCAATTCCGGCACGCCGGCCGCATGAAGCAGGCTCACCCCCACCCGTCCGGCAAAGGCCGGCCCTCGACAAGTAAGGATTGGGAGTCCCACGGAAAGCGCATCGATGGCGGTCGCATGCGCATGATAGGGCGGCGTGTCGAGGAAAAGATCGGCAAGCTTCAGCCGGGCGAGATGGGCGGCGGCGGAATCGACGAAAGGGGCGAAGATCAGCCGCTCGGGCGAAACGGAGCGGCTTTGCGCCTCCCGGCGGAGGTTCTGCTGGGCCGACCCGTTCGCCTGGCCGAGCCAGAGGACGCTTTCCGGCAGGCAAGCGAGCAGGCGCATCCAGATATCGAACAGCACCGGGGCGATCTTGTAACCCGCATTGAAGCAGCAGAAGACGAAACCGCTCTCAGGCACCCCCTGCCCGGCCCGGCTGGGGATTTGGGGCGCCACCGCACGTCGGCAATCGGCCGGCAAGAACGTGTCCGGCAGGGTGACGATCTTTTCGGCGTAATGGCGTTCTTCACCCGCCGGGACCACGATGGCGTCGGCGATCAGATAGTCCATGAAGTCAGCCGCCATGGTGCCTGGAAAGCCGAGGAAGTTCACCTGGAGCGGCGCGGGCCGAAGGGCGAACACGCCGGGGCGGCAGCCTTCGGTGTAGCCCATCAGATCGACGGCGATGTCGACTTCCAGTCCGTGGATCAGCCTTGCGATATCGCCCTCGCTTTGGCTGCGCACATCGAAGAAACGGTCGAAGCTGCGCATCAGCCGCGCACGCATCTCGCTCCCATCATCCGGACCGAAGGAGACGGCGATGGTCTCGAACCGGCTCCTGTCGTGGTGCTCGAAGACGCCCGCCATCAGCCTCGCCACCGCGTGCTCGCGAAAATCCGCCGACACATAGGCGACGCGGATGCGTTCATGGGCGCGGACTTCGCCGTGGCAGAGCGGCGGGCGGGGCCGATATTCGCTGGCCGTCCAGATGCGGGTGCAGCGCAGTTCCTGTTCCGGCGTCAGCCCCAGCGCCTTTGCCTGGAACGGCGCGATGATTCGCGCGCCCGAGGCGATGCCTGCGAGGATCGCGTCGCGCTCGGTGTCGAATTCGCGCCAATCGCAGTTCTGCAGGCGCGCAAACAGCCGATTGCCCCGCGCGAACGCAAAGGCGGGGTCGCGCGACAGGATTTGGCCGAAGCATTGCGCCGCCTCCTCGTAGCGCCGCAACCGGAACAGCAGCGAGGCGCGGTTCTGGAGCGCTTCCATCAAGGCCGGATTTATCGCCAGGACAGCATCGAGGCACGAAAGCGCCTCCTCGATGCGGTCGAGCTTGGTCAGCGCGAAGCTCCGCAGGAACAGCACCTCGGCCGAAAAGGGCCGCAGCTTCGCGGCTTGGCCGGTGAAGAATTGCGCCTGCTCGAAGCGGCCATTCTGGCCGTGCAGCAGCCCGAGCAGATGCAGCGCGTCGAAATTGTCCGGCTCGCTCCTCAGCACCGATTCGTAGAGACCGACCGCGCCCGCATGATCGCCCGCCCGATGCAGGCGCCAAGCTTCCTCCAGCAAAGGATGCGGCACGGCACCTACTCCGCCGGAACGGCGAAGTCCGCCGGCTTCTGCCCGGCACGATAGCGTTCGCCCATGATGGTGAATGCGGCTTCGAGGTCCCGGGTGAAGCGCTGAGTATCGAACAAGGGCGCGGTGGGGATGTTGCGGGCGAGCTTTGCCTTCATCGCCGCGAGCGCGTCCGGATTGCGCGCCAGATCAAGCGCGAGCGCCTCGTATTCGGCAAGCGATGCCGTTATCAGCTCCGGCAATCCGACCGCCTGCAGCAGGCTCGCGGCCACCCGTCCGGCGAAACTGGTTCCAAGCACGGTCAGCACCAGCAAGCCCACCCACAGCGCATCGCTCGCGGTCGTGTGCGCGGTGCAAGGGAGCGTGTCGAGGAAAAGATCGGCGAGCCGGTGCCGCGCCATATGGTCCGCGAACGCCATGCGGGGCGCGAACACGATCCGGCTTGCGCTTAGGCCACGCGCCTCCGCTTCGCGCTTGAGATTGGCGGTGGCCCCGGGATTGTCGTCCAACAGCCAGAGCACGCTTCTTTCGACCGCCTGCAACAGCCGCATCCAGACGTCGAACATCGCAGGCGTGATCTTGTAGCTGTTGTTGAAGCAACAGAAGACGAAGCCGTCCTCCGGCAGACCGGCCTCGGCGCGGGTAGGCGCATGTGCGGCAATGGCGCGCTTGGCATCGTTCGCCTGATAGCTGTCCGGAAGCGTGACGATCCTTTCGGCGTAGAATCCCCGATGCTCCGGCGGAATCACCACCGCGTCGGCCAGGATATAGTCCATGTAGCCGGCACCCATGGTTCCGGGATGCGCGAGATAATTCACCTGCACGGGTGCTGCGCGCTGGGCGAAGATCGCCGGGCGGGAGCCGTCGGTAAAGCCTTTCAGATCGACGGCGATGTCGATCTCCATCTGCCGCAGCATTCTGGCGATGTCCGCGTCGCTTCTGCCGGCGACGTCGACGAAGCGATCCGCGCCGCGCTTCAACCGCTCGCGCATGTCGCTTTTGTCGTCGGTCCCGAAAGAGACGAGCGTGGTCTCGAACCGGGTGCGATCGTGATGTTCGAACACGCCCGCGATCAGGAACGCGGTCGCGTGGGCGTAGAAATCCGCCGAAAGATACGCGATGCGCAACGTGTCATGGGGATAGATTTCGCCACGCCAGAGTGGATTTTGCGATGGCGGGCAGCGGTCCTGAACCCAGCGTTTGGCGGCCAGAAGCTGCGCTTGCGGGTCGGCGAGGATCAGCGTGCTGCCATGGGGCGAGATGGTGGGTTTGCCGGCGGCGATATCGGCTCCGATCCGTGTGCGGAGCGCCGCATGATCCCGCCAATCGCAGGCATAGGCGCGCGACAACGCGAGATCGCCGAGCGCGTTGGGAAATCCCGGCGCAGACGCGCTCAGTTTGGCGTAGCTATCGGCGGCCTCGGCGTAGCGCTTCAGCCCGAACAGAGCAGCGGCGCGATTGCTCAACGCTTCGGCGTCCGCGGGCGCGAGCTTCAGCGCACGATCGAAGCTTGCCAGCGCATCCTCGCGGCGCGCGAGCGCAAGCAGAGCGACCCCGCGATTGACAAAGGCCTCCGCATAATTGGGATGCAGGGCGAGCGCGCGGTCAAAGGCGGCAACTGCCTCCACGTGCCGCTGCAGATTCTGCAGCGCGCAGCCAAGATTGTAGAACGCGTCCGGCGCGGCAGGGTTGATCTTGACGGCGTCTCCGATCAAGCGCGCGGCTTGCTCGAATTGGCCCTGCTGGAAGTTGATGAAACCGAGCAGATAGAGCGCCTGGAAATGGCGCGGCTCGGCGCGTAGCACGGCCGCGTAGAGACGGGCAGCCTCCGCGAGCTGACCCGATTGGTGC
>Ga0265337_1001282_pt1 | contig 12618 bp, 11 predicted proteins | sample 42122metaG_FD_192441 | JGI IMG/M metagenome (GOLD analysis project Ga0265337, IMG submission 192441) | Rhizosphere microbial communities from Carex aquatilis grown in University of Washington, Seatle, WA, United States - 4-21-22 metaG | ecosystem: Host-associated > Plants > Roots > Rhizosphere >... | reverse complement strand
AGCACTGCGTACGTCTCGCCGGAGCAAGCGATGGGCGATCCCGTCGATCATCGGAGCGACGTGTGGTCGTTTTGCATCGTCGCTTACGAGCTCGCCGTGGGGCGACTTCCGTTCGACGGCGATACCGTCGACGGGATGATCCGCGCGATTCTGAGCGCGCCGGCGATACCGGGCACGACATTCGGCCTCGACGAATCGCTGTCGCACATCTTGGCGCGCGGACTCGCGAAAGCCCGCGAAGCGCGCTGGCAGTCCATGGCGGAGCTCGGTGCGAAGCTCGCGTCGTGGCTGCTCGAAAACAATGTGACCACCGACGTGGCCGATACGTCGCTCGTCGCGACGTGGGCGAACATGTTCGAGACGCCCGACAAGGGTCCGGCGGCGCACAAGAACACCATCGAGCTCCTCACGGGCGATCACTTCGCGCTGGGTGCTCCCTCACCCGGCGCCCCTCGCCCCGAAATCGTCGTGCCTCGGCCGGAAATCGAGTTGCGCCGGACGACCGGCTCCACATCGACTCCCGCGCTCGCGAACACGCGGCCGTCGGCGACCATGCTTGCGACGCTCGGGGCCGCGGTGGGCGTAGCGATCGCCGGAGCGGCGTGGTGGGTGCTGAACTCACACTCGACCGAGCCCGCGCTCGGCGCGAGCGAACCCGTCGTCGTCTCGGCGTCGTCCGTGCCCGCGGCAGCCGCCGTTGCCGCTGTCGCACCGGCGAGCGCGCGTCTCGCGCCACTCGATCACGATGACGCGGGAGCGACTGCGGCGTCGCGAACGCGCCCGAATCCTGCTTCCGGTGTCGCTATTCAGTCGCCTGGAGCCGCGCCACAGCCATCGATTGCATCACGCCCTGCCGTTGCGCATGCGCCGTCGTCGCCTACTGCTCGCACCAAGTCGTCGTCCGCTCCCGAACCCGGTTCGCGCGCGCCGAACCATGCCGATCGCGTTCCGGGTTCGGATCTCATGAACCCGTTTCACTAGAAACGGGTGAACGTGTTCGTAATAGCGCGGAGTTCGGGTTTCAGCTTGGCGGGGAAGGGCCGTATAGTGGACGTTGGTAGACCTTTGCCCGGAGCCCCGAGACCAGCGTGACGACACGAGCCAAGCGAATGAACTGGACTGCCGCGGGGGCGGAGAAGTCGGCGCTGCGTGGTGTACGCGCGCTCACGGCTCTGGATATCGGCGTGGTGTTTCAGCCGATCGTCGACCTCGCGACGGGAAAGGCGTTCGCTCATGAAGCGCTCGTCCGTTGCAAACGGCCGGAATACCAGGCGCCGCCGGTGCTCTTCGACGCCGCCGTCGAAGAAGGCGCATGCGGGTACCTCGGGCGCATCATTCGAGAGGTGACGTTCGCCACCTCCGGCGACATCCCACTGTTCATCAACTTGCACCCCGAAGAGTTGAGCGCCCGCTGGCTCGTGCGCCCCGACGATCCCGTCGGGTTTCATACGCAGCCGGTGTTCCTCGAAATTACGGAATCCGCCGCGTTCACTCACTTCGAGGTCTGCGTCGAGGTGCTTCGCGAGCTCGCCCTCCGAACCGGCGCGCGCCTCGCGATCGACGACTTCGGTTCGGGCCACTCGAACCTCGAGCGTCTCGTGAATCTCGAGCCGGCGATCGTAAAGCTCGATCTCGCGCTCACGCGCGACGTACACATGCAGCCGCGCAAGCAAGCCGTCGTCCGTCACATGGTCAATCTCTGCACCGAGCTCGGCGCCGCGGTTGTCGCTGAAGGCGTCGAGCACGTGGAAGAGCTCCGCTGCGTGCGCGATCTCGGCGTGCAATATGCACAAGGGTATTTGCTCGCGCGCCCGGCAGCGCCGCCGCCGCCGCCGAACTGGCCGCTCGGGGGTTCCGAGCCCAGCGAGGAGAAGCCGCGTAAAATGTCCCAGCGCGCCGCGCCGCGCGCGCCCGTGCCGTTGCCCGCAGGGCCGAGCAAGCGCCCGCCGCGAAACAGCCAGCACCCGGGCCGTGAGTCGAAAGCCCTGCTCAGAACGACTCAACGATCCGTGTCGCGTTCGACGGCGCCCGGTAAGAACGCGCCGTCGACGCGTCGTTCAACGGCAGGCTGAAGACGTTTCGCGCGTGTCGCCGACATCTGCGGCGCGTGTCGAAATGGCCGCGAAACGCCCGCGCGCGTTCGACCGCCGGAAATTTGGGTTTGTCGCTTCGGCTCTGCTAGCGCCAGGAACACCTCTCGAAGGAGAACGAGCAATGGCAAAGCAGGCAGTTTCACGAAAGACACCGTCCACCCCGCCGAAGCCGCAAAATAAGAAGGTGCTGAGCCTCGCGCGTGCGCTCCCGCCGACGCACGACGCAATCGCGACGCGCGCGTTCGAGCTCTACCTATCGCGCGGCGCGATGGAAGGCAGCGACGTCACCGATTGGATGATGGCCGAACGCGAGCTGTCTGCGGCGAGCAGCTCGTAGAGAGCGCCCCAAATAAAAGCCTCGCGGCGGCACTCGCGCCCTCGGGCCGCCGTCAGCGGTCCGTGCCGATTTTCTCGATCAGCTTCGCGACGCGGCCGTCTTCGGGCCGGATCTTTCTCGCGCGTGCCGCGGCCATCTGCGCGGAAGCGATCGCGCCGGCCTCGGTATAGACCTGCGCCAAGAGAAACCACGTCTCGAAGCGCGTGCTCACGATCTTCACCGATCGTTCGGCGTAATCGGCGGCGTCCGCGATGCGGCCCATGCGATAGAGGCAACCCGCCGCCTTGTAGAGCACGGACGCATCTCGCGGGGCGAGTAGCGCCGCATCCTGATAGGCCGCTCCCGCGACCTCCCACTCGCGCGCCCGCGCGGCGTTGTCGCCCACGACGACGAGCTTCGCCGCGCGCTCGGTCGACGCGCGCATCTCGGCGCTCGCCGCCGCGCATTCCGAGAGCGCGCCTTGAATCGCTCCGTCGTCCGGCGCGATTTGCTGCGCGAGCCGGTAGTAATTGGCGGCCGCGAGCGCGTTGCCCTCGTCGATCGCGACGCGCGCGCCGTCGAGGTAACGGCGCAGCTGATCGCGATGCCCGGGCCGCAGCGTCGACGGCCGGTGCGTTGCCGGGACAGGCGTGAGCTTTCGCGCCGGGCCCGACGGAGAGACCGGCGTGATCGACGTGCGCTCCGGCACGACGGCGGTGTGCGCGCGCGGCGAGTTCGACGGCATCGCCGCCGGCGCTCTCGAGGTGCGACGGCGGGGCTGCGGGCCGCTCGCGGGCGCAGGAGGCGCCGTGGGCGTCGCCGGCGCGGCCGCGCGCGGGCGCATCGCCGACACGGCGCGCTTCGGTTGACTCGCGGCGAACCTGAGCGCGCCGAGCGATGCCAGGCGGTCGAGCGCCTCGCCGACGAGGTCCGCCTGAAGTCCGGTGCACGCGACGAGATCGTCCTCGCTCGTGTTCCCGTCGACGCGTGAAAATACGTACGCTTCGAGGGGCGAGATCGGGAGCTTCCGGAGATTGCAGCCCTGAACCACGTGGGGCACCCGGCCACCTCGGAGCTCGATGGCAGCAGACTCGAAATTCATTCACGTCCTCCGGGGTTCGCCGTCGAAGCTCGGGCCCAAGAGGAACACGACACTCGCCGATCCGTCGATGTAGGTGTTCTAGGCCGACCGGCCGCCTTCGGCTTTGTCACATTGCCTCACCCGGTCCGAACGGCGAGCGACTCGGAAACGTAAGTCCGATTGACCTTCGTGCGTCATCATCGACGTGAACGGCGTGCTCTCGCGTGCGAGCGCGCCCTACACCACGCCCACGCCGGCTACTCGGAGTCCGCTTCGCGCGGCGCCTGATCGCGGAGGCGATAACCGACGCCGGGCTCCGTGATGAGCAGTTCGGGGCGCCGAGGATCGCGCTCGAGTTTCTTCCTGAGCTCGGCCATTCGAACGACCACGTAGTGAGTCATCTTCACCTGGTCGGGGCCCCAGACGTGTTCGAGGATCTGTCGGTGCGTGACGACGCGGCCGGCGTTGCGAGCGAGCAGCTCGAGCAGCGAGTACTCGGTCGGCGGCATCCTCACCAGGCGATCTTCGACGTGCACTTCGCGGCGCTGCGTGTCGACGCGAACGGCGCCGAATTGGAACACGCCGGACGACGTGTCTCCGTCGTTGCGCGCATGGCGGAACGCGACGCGGATGCGCGCGAGGAGCTCGACGACGCCGAACGGCTTCGTGAGATAGTCGTCGGCTCCGGCGTCGAGCGCCTCCACCTTGTCGGCGTCGCGACCGCGAGCGGAGATGACGATGATCGGGACGCGGCTCCACGTGCGCACGCGCCGCGTGAGCTCCACGCCGTCCCCGTCGGGCAGGGTGAGGTCGAGCAAGATGAGCTCGGGTGACCGTGTTTGCGCCGCGAGTAGCCCTTCCGCGGCGGTCTCGGCCTCGAGCAGCCGGAACCCCTGTCCGGTGAGCGACGGCCTCAGGAAGCGTCGCATCTGAGGCTCGTCTTCGATGACGAGCAAAAGCGGTCTTCTCGCGCTCATGACGACGGGTGAGCTTCGGCGTGGACCGCCGATGAGGGAAGAGGAGGGGCATTGATGGCGATCGGGAGAGCCACGCGGAAGCGGACCCCGCCGCCAGGTTGGTTTTCTGCCCAGAGCGCGCCGCCGTGCGCCTGCACGATTCCGCGGCAAATCGCGAGGCCGAGGCCGGCGCCCGGCGGTCCGCCTGGCGCGCCCCGGACGAATTTTTCGAACACTTTTTCCAGCATGTCGGGCGGGACGCCGGCGCCGTGATCGGTCACGTCGATCTCGATTGCGTCACGATGTTCGCGCGCACGAATTTCGATGGGGGTACCGGCGGGAGTGTATTTCACCGCATTGTCGAGGAGGTTCACGAACACCTGCGCGAGGAGCAACGGATCGACGAAGACGAGAAACGTCTCGTCCGGCATCTCGAGGTTCACCCGCCGCGCGCGCAACGTGGGCTCGACGCGCGAGAGAACGGACGCGAGCAATTCGTCGAGCGAGGTCCACACCCGCTTCACGTCGAGGGCGCCGGATGCGACGCGCGTCATCGCCAGCAAATTTTCGACCAGGCGCTCGAGTCGTTCCGCCTCTTCACAGATCGCGGTGATGAGATCCGAGCGCTGGTCACGGGAAACGCTGTCGGGTTCGTCGCGGAGCGTCGTCGCGGCGCCGGTGATGGCGGCGAGCGGCGTTCGGAAGTCGTGGGACACCGCACTGAGGACCGAGCTTCGCATCGCCTCGGTCTGCGCGCGCAACGTCGCTGCTCTCGCGTCGTCGGCGAGCCGGAGCCGCGCGAGCGCGAGCGCGGCCTGTTGAGCGAACGCGTCCACGAAGGCGCGATCCACGGTGCCGGATCGCGCCGCTTTTCCGAGCACCGCGAGCACGCCGAGGACGTTCGTGCCGACCCGGAGCGTGTGAAACGCCGCCCCGGTCGGCGTCTCGTCGCGACGGGGTTGTCCGGGGTTCTCGAACACCGCCGTCGCGGCGCGCTGTTCTTCGGCGCCGAAGTACACGGGCCCCGCGCTCCCGACCACGACGAGCTTGCCTTCTTCGTCGGGCAAGAGAACGCGCACGCTCGCTCCGAGCAAATCTGCGGCTTGTCGCGCCACGAGGTCGGCGACCTCTCGCGCCACGGACGCCGCTCCGAGAGCTCGGCTGAGCGCATACAGGGCCGCCGTTCTCTCTTCGCGAGCGCGGGCCTCGCGCTCCTGCCGCCGGATGCGAGACGTCAGCGCGCTGATCGTCAGCCCCACGCCGAACATCGTCGCGAACGTGAGGAGGTGACGTGAGTCGTAGACCGCGAACGCAAGGAGCGGCGGCACGAAGAAATAGTTGAACGACAGCACGGACAGCGCGGCCGAGAAGGTCGAGGGGCCGGCGCCGTAGCGGGCCGCGACGAACATGATGCCCAGCAAGTACATCATGACCACGTCCGGGGGAGCGATCCGCTGGCGCCCGAACCACGAGAGCCCCGTCGCGGCCACGACGAGGACGACCGCCCAGGTGTAGCCGCCCGAGTGTCGCGCGGTCTGCGTGTCCGAGCTTCCGCGCGAGGGCAATCGTCGTCTCCTGTCGACGACGATTGTACCCGCGGCTACCGGGTTGCAAGGACCGGGTAGCTCACCCGAGCGAGAGCGAGACGCCGGCGCGTCCCGCCTCGGCGATCAGGGCCGTTTTCTCGGGCGATTCGAACCGCGCGATCGCCGTCGAAACCGCCTGGAGCGTGGCCGCCGTCGTGTCCGGTGCGAACGCCACGCCGACGCGAACGTCGCTCCCCGCGCGGACGCGCACGCAGGCCATCGCGCTCGCCCCGGTTCCGGCGCCGAGCGCCATCTCGTCGAACGCCTCCACGGTGAAGGGTAGCTGCCGCACTCGCTCCCAGGCGTCGATCAGCGCTTCGACCGCGCCGCCGCCGTTTCCGGACAGCCGTTGACCGTCCGCGAGCGTGACCTCGGCGCACACGCGTTCGCCGTCGCGAGCCAGGTCGTAGCCGACCACGCGCGCGTCGTCCGGGACCGCGACGTACGCTGCGTCGAAGAGCTGCCGGACGCGGCGCGCGTCGACTTCGCCCCCGGTGCGTTCGGCTTCCGTTTGTACGACCTTCGCGAACTCGATCGTGAGCCAGCGCGGCATGGTGATCCCGAAGTCCCGCTCGAGCACGTGCAGCACGCCACCTTTTCCGGATTGGCTGTTCAACCGAACGACCTCCTCGTAGCGACGCCCGAGGTCTTCCGGATCGATGGGCAGGTACGCGACGTTCCAGGGTTCGTCGTCGGTCCGCCGCGCGAGACACTTGCGGATCGCGTCCTGGTGGCTCCCCGAAAACGCCGTGAACACGAGCTCGCCGACCCACGGGTGGCGTGGATGCGTCGTGATCTCGGTGCACTCTTCGACGGCCCGCACGATGTCCTTCATGCGCGACAGATCGAGCTTGGGATCGACGCCTTGTGAGTAGAGGTTCATCGCCATCGTCACGAGGTCCATGTTGCCCGTGCGCTCGCCGTTGCCGAGCAACGTGCCTTCGACGCGATCGGCGCCGGCGATCACGCCGAGCTCGGCCGCCGCGACGCCCGAGCCGCGATCGTTGTGGGTGTGCACGCTGACCCGCAAAAATCGACGATGGTCGATGTGATCGATCATCCACTCGATCATGTCGGCATAGACGTTCGGCGTCGCGACCTCGACCGTGGCGGGCAGGTTGATCACGACGCGCTGCCCGCGGTCGGGTCGCCAGACGGCGGTCACGGCGTTCACGATCTCCGCCGCGAAGTCGAGCTCGGTGTTCGTGAAGCTCTCGGGCGAGTACTCGAACTCGAAATCGGTCTCGGGCTGGTTCTGCGCGCATTCCGCGATCCACATCGCCCCGCGCACGGCGATGTCGACGATGCCCTTCCGGTCGAGACAGAACACGACGTCGCGCTGAACGGTCGAGGTCGAATTGTAGAGGTGCACGTTGACGCGCTTCGCGCCGCGAACGGCCTCGAAGGAGCGGGCGATCAGATCCTGGCGGCTCTGGGTCAGGACCTGCAGGCGCACATCGTCCGGGACGAGGTTCTCGTCGATGATCCGGCGCACGAAGTCGAAGTCCGGTTGCGACGCCGCCGGAAAGCCGACCTCGATTTCCTTCACGCCGATGTCGACCAGGACGCGAAAAAGACGAAGCTTCTTCTCGACGGTCATCGGGCGGACGAGGGCTTGATTGCCGTCTCGGAGGTCCACGGCGCACCAATCGGGGGCGCGGTCGATGACGCGATCGGGCCAGCGGCGGGCCGGCATCGGGATAGGCGCAAACGGTCGATATTTCGATGAGTTGAAAGACATGGATTCCTCGAGAACGAAGCTGAATCGGGGAGCGAGCCCGAGCGGCTCTCGGTGCCGCACCGTGGAGCTCACTTTAACCCTCCAGGTGCGCAAAATCATTGCAAAGACCGTGCTCCGTTCGTCAAATAGGGTGAATGATTGCGCTTAGTGCTCGATTATCGAATAAAGATTGCTGATGGCGCGCCGCGACCCTCCGCCCCTCGCTCTCGACGACCTCGATCGCCGGATCCTCGATGCGCTTCAACGCGACGGTGGCTTGTCGAATCTCGAGCTGGCCGAACGCGTCGGGCTCTCGGCGTCGCCGTGCTCACGGCGGGTCAAGGCGCTCGAAGACGCGGGCGTCATCGAGAAGCGGGTCACCTTGCTCGATCGGAAGAAGCTCGGGCTGACCCTGACGGCGTTCATCCAGATCTCGATGGACCGGCATACGCCCGAGCGCTTCGAGCATTTCGAGACGCGGGTCCGCGGCTACCCCGAGGTGCAAGCGTGCTGGCTCATCACCGGACACGAAGCGGACTACCTCTTGAAGATCGTCGTTCCCGACATGGACCACTACCAGGCGTTTTTGCTCGACAAGATCACGCGCATCGACGGCGTGACCGGGGTGCACTCGAGCTTCGTCATGCGGAACGTCGTCGACACGACCGAGTTGCCGCTCGGCTACGTCTGACGGTGGCGTCTCGAGAGAGGGATTGCGCTGACGTCGTCAGGGAGATTTCTGGCTGTCACCCGGCAACGTCTTGCGCGGCGCCTTGTTGCGCCACGTCGACCATCCGTTGGCGGGGCCGCCGAGCGCGGCGTCGCACGGCGGAGGGTGTCCGGCGCCGAGGTAGCGCGGCGGCGACCCGCGCGGAAGATCGAGCACGAGAATGCGTTCGTGCTCGTCGGTGAAAAAGACGGTCGTCATCCCTTCGGCAATTTCGGAGGGCCAGCCATAGACGAGGAATCGCCGCTCGGAGAGCTCGTCGTCGATGTCCGTGCGCTCCGTGTTCCAGCCGCCTGACTTCGTCGGCAAACACACGATGAACAGATAACCCTCGACGTCGGCGGCGGGGCCGAGCGCGGTTTCGATGGAGTGGTGGAAGGTGTAGTTGAGGAGCGCGGGATCGAGGCGAGCACCGTTGCCGAGCGGCGCGGCGCCCGCGAGCTCCGTCACGAGAAGTGCCGAGCCGACGTGATCGCCGTCGGGGTCGTACGGCGCGGTGAGGCGCGCCGCGTCTTCGGCAGAGACGATTTCGCGAACGCGCGAGAGCGCATTCTGTGCCGACGCGCTCTCGCCGGTCTCGATGATGCCGAGCATCGCTTTCGACGTGGCGAAACGCGCCAAGCCGACCAGGCAACCCAGGACCGCGCTGGCCAGGGCGGCGCGACTGACCCAGCGCGCCTTGCCGATCATCTCCGGCAAGCTGAGCGAGAGGATGAGGACCACGACGCATCCGGGCACGGCCAGCGGCGGCTCGATCGCCGTCGCCAGCGAAAGCACGACGAAACTCGCGATCCAGATCGCCCCTCGCGGAAACGGCGAAGGGGTGGGGTCGGCCACGGCGCGCGGAGCGTAGCCGCCGGCAACCCGGAGCGCTATGAAACGCGGATGGTCGCTTCGCCAGACATTCTCGGTCCTTCCGTCGGCCCCAACCCGCTGCGCTCGTTCGACGCCCGGCCCGCCACGGCCGAGCCCGAGCTCGACCGTCAGATCGAACGTCTCGGCGGCCAGAAGCGCGAGTTCGCACGGCTCGCGATCCAGAAAAAAATCGGGCTGCTTCGCGACATTCAGCGTCGCATGCACGAGGTCTCGCGGGAGTGGGTGGAGGCGGCGTGTCGCGCGAAGGGCATTCCCTTCGACGCACCCGTCGCGGGCGAAGAATGGCTCGGCGGTCCGGCGATCACGCTGCGCAACGTGCGATTTTTGATCCGCGCGCTCGAGGACGTCCAGAAGCAGGGGGTGCCCGCGCTCGACGAAGCGCGCATGCGCGATCTCGCTCACGGGGCCGTCGCGATCGGCGTGACGCCGTACGACGGCTACGACCGCGCGCTCTACGGGAACGTCACCGCGGAGACCTGGCTTCGCTCCGGCATTCCGCGCCACGAAGTGGGCGCCTATCAGGCCGCCTTCTACAAGAAGAAGGATCCGCAGGGCGGCCTTTCGTTGATCCTGGGCGCCGGCAACGTCGCGTCGATTCCGCCGATGGACGTCCTCTACAAGATGTTCGTCGACGGCAACGTGTGCCTCTTGAAGATGAACCCGGTGAACGAATACCTCGGCAAGTTCTTCGAGCGCGCGTTCAAGACGCTCATCGACGCCGGGTACCTCGCGATCGCGTACGGCGGTGCGGAGGTCGGCTCGTACCTTTGCTATCACCCGCACGTCGACGACGTGCACATCACCGGCTCGGACAAGACGCACGACGCCATCGTTTGGGGGCCACCCGGCGCGGAACGCGAAGACCGCAAGCGCCGTAACGACCCGATTTTGAAGAAGCCGATCACGAGCGAGCTCGGCAACGTGAGCCCGGTCATCGTGCTCCCCGGTCCGTACACGGACGCCGAGCTCCTCAGCATGGCCGAGAACGTCGCCGGCATGGTCACTCAGAACGCGTCGTTCAATTGCAACGCCGCCAAGATGCTCGTCCTACCGAAGGGCTGGAGCCACCGCGAGCGATTCATCGCCAACGTCAGCGACGTGCTCGCTCGCGTGCCTCCGCGAAAAGCCTACTACCCCGGCGCGTTCCAGCGTTTCGACGCGCTGACGTCGGGGCACGGCGACGTGCGGAAGATCGGCGCCCGGAGCGATCAAGCCTTGCCCTGGACGCTGATCCTCGGCCTCGACGCCGGTGACGAGCGTGAGCAGAACTTCGTCACCGAGCCGTTCTGTTCGATCTTGAACGAGGTCTCGATCGGGAGCACCGACGTCTCGGAGTTCCTCGCGGCCGCCGTTCCGTTCGCGAACGACCGGGTGTGGGGCACCTTGAACGCGATGCTCTTCGTGCACCCGAAGCTCGAAGCCTCGAGCGAAAAGACGGCGATCGACGGCGCGCTCCGCGACCTCCGCTACGGCACCGTCGCGATCAACGCCTGGCCGGCGTTCGCTTACGCGCTCTGCTCGACGCCCTGGGGCGGCCACCCGAGCGCGACGCTCACCGACATTCAGAGCGGGCTCGGATGGGTCCACAACACCGTGATGCTCGAAGACATCGAGAAGTGCGTCGTGCGCGCGCCCCTGAAGCCCGTGCCGAAGCCCATCTATTTCCCGTCGCACAAGACGTTGAACAAGCTCGCGGAGCGCGTCGAGAACTTCGAAGCGTCACCGAGCTGGCTCAAAGTGCCGGCCCTGGCGCTCGCGGCGATGGGCGGCTGAGCCGCACGGCCGAGAAAACTCGGCCCGTGCGCCGTGCCCCGCGCGCCGCGCACCGCGACGGGTCCGCCGAGGTGTGGACTTGCGCACGCGCACCCACCTCATCGCCAGACTTCCTGAAGTAGACGCCGCTCGTTTTCACGGGCGTGCGGATCTCGACGTCGTGGCGCTCCGCGGCTGCGTCTGGCCCGTGCGTCCCTGACAGCGGCTCGGACGGTTCGGGGTCGATGCCCCAAATCGGCGGCCGTCCTGATAGGATGTTGGGTTGATGCGGTCTCGTCGATGGGTCGCGCCGTTCGGGCTCAGTCTGGTGGTCATCTGCGGGTGCAGCAGTGGGGATCACGCGCCAAGTTCCGTGCAGCGATCGCCGGAGCCGTCGGCGTCGGTCGCCAAGACGCCGGAGGTGCCCGCGGTGCCCCCGGTGCCGGCCTCGCAGGCACAAGAGGTGTCGTTCGAAACGAGCGACAAGATTCCACTTTCGGGAACGCTGTACCGGGCCGGGGATGACACGGCGCCGGTGCTGGTCTTCGTTCATCGCTTTCGCGGCGATCGAAAAGAGTGGGAGCCCCTCGCCGACAAGCTCGCGGGCGGCGACAAGCGATTCAACATCGTCAACTTCGACCTGCGCGGACATGGTCAATCCGTGTCGGCGAGCGGCAAGAAGCGGCTCGATTGGTCCACGATGAAGCCGAAAGACATGCCGGCGTTCGTGCTCGACGTGCGGGCGGCGATCGCGTTCGGTGCGTCGAAAACCGCCGACAAGGCGCGCGGCGTCGTGGTCGTCGGGTCGTCGCTCGGCGCCGCTTTCGCGGCACGCGCCGCCAGCATGGAGCCGAAAGTGACGGCGATCGGTCTGGTCTCGCCCGGCGCTGCCATCGAAGGGTTCGACGTCTATCACCCGTTCGCCGACGTCCGCATGTTGCCGTCGTTCATCGCCGGCGCGAAGGACGACAACGTCTCGCGAGAGCCGGTCACGTCGCTCGCTCAGATGGCGAAGGACCTCGGCACCGTCAAAGTTTACGACGGCAAAGCGCACGGGGCGCTCGGGCTGTCGCAGGAGGGCGACCCGATTTTCGCTGATCTCACCGATTGGCTCGCGACCGTTTACGATGCGGCGCCGAAGGATCGCCCGCTCTTTTCCGATCGAAAGGAGGCGAAGAGGTAGCCGCCGTGCCGAAGATTCTCATCGTCGAAGACTCCTTCAGCATGCGGGCGTTCGTGCGCTCGGCGCTCGAAGGCGACCGAGCCGAGCTCGGCGACGTCGACGTCGTGGAGGCGACGGGCGGCTTCGATGCGCTCCGGCTGCTTCCCCGTGGGCCGTACGACCTGGTGATCACCGACATCAACATGCCGGACATCAACGGGCTCGAGCTCATCCATTTCATTCGTACCAACGAGCACCATCGCTCGACGCCCATCTTGTTGATCTCGACGCAGTCTTCCGAACGCGATCGCGCTCGCGGGCTCTCGCTCGGCGCCGACGGGTACCTCGC
>Ga0265337_1001281_pt1 | contig 12621 bp, 3 predicted proteins | sample 42122metaG_FD_192441 | JGI IMG/M metagenome (GOLD analysis project Ga0265337, IMG submission 192441) | Rhizosphere microbial communities from Carex aquatilis grown in University of Washington, Seatle, WA, United States - 4-21-22 metaG | ecosystem: Host-associated > Plants > Roots > Rhizosphere >... | reverse complement strand
TACAGGCCAGCAACGAAGTTTGTACCGGTAAAGTTCAAATTGAGCACCGTGCCACTGACAAGTCGAACGGCAGCGGGGCTCGTGTTGGGTACATTCAACTCCAAGGTGCCGGCATTGATCGTCGTGTCACCCGCATAGCTGCGCCCGCCGCTCAACGTCAACCTGCCGGAGCCGGTTTTGGTCAAACCACCGCTACCGGAAAGCACGCCCGAGAGGGTGATGGTATTGGCCGCCGTGTCAAAGGTGACGGAGCCATTGAGGTTCGTGAGATTCATGTTCAACGACGATGCCCAGTTCGCATAAGCCTTGACCGTTCCGCCGCCCAGGTTGATGGCGTAATTGCCGCTGATGCTGGTGATGCCGCCCGCGCCAATACAGATGCTGCCGCCGTTGAGCGTGTAGCACCCGCAGCCACCAGACGTCCCCAGCGCGGGGAGCGCGAGGGCGCCAACGTTGGTAATGACGCCCCCGACCTGATTCACCACACCGGTAGTCACCACACCGTTGCCAAAGCCGACCGATAAGATTTTGCCATTCAGATTCAACAGGCCGCCGTTCATGTCGTAAGCGGACTGCGTGCCGGCAAAGCTCGTCGCGCCGACAAATAAATAGGATTCGTTGCCCGGATTGTAATTGAAGATGCCGCCGTTTTGAATCACGGTTCCGCTCCCGCCATCACGCCCGACAACAAAATTATCGCCAAAGTTGCCGGTGACGGTGAGCACCGCCCCGTTCTCGAGGTCGAACGTGCCATTGTATGCGGCGCACTGATTACCCAGATAGAAGTCACTCGAACCAGTCCCGCTGACCGTGGTGTTGCCCGTGATGATGTTGGTGCCACCATTGACAATCAGGCCGGAGAACGAGTTAGTGCCGCCGAGCACCAGTGTGCCGGTGCCCGTCGTGGTCAAACCGCTCGCGGCAGTCACGGTCATGCCGGCGTTGATGGTGGCAGTCGCACCTGCTCCCAGCGCATTGACAGTGATCAATGGCGTGCTGCCGGCGAGGGTGATAGAATTGGCCGCGTTGCCATTATTATCCAAAACCCAACCACCGGGTGTGGTGGCATCTGTGCTGCCAAAAACCAGGCTGCCGAGGGTGATGGCCGAATTGAGGTGAACCGTCGTATTAGCCGCGAGATCCAGCGCGCTGAAGTCGGCTCCGAGACCAGAGCCATTTGCGATGCTGGCGTTCGCCCAATTGCCAGCGGTGTTCCACAACCCGCCGGCTGGGTTTGTCCATGTGAATGAATAGGGAGGCACATAGTAATTGGTGCGGTTGCTCAAAGGGAGGGCGCTGTAGGGGTCGGTGCCGCCGGAGGCCAAATACCAATACGGCATCATGCCGTAGGTCGTTTTGGTGTCATTCGTGTAGACCCATTTTTCGATGCAGCCTTCGAACGAGGTTTGAAACGGAACATTGTCGGTGAGGTGGAACCGGTTCAAGGCCCGATTGCCGGGCGCATACAAAGTTCCTGGCGGCGCGAGAGCCTGGGTGTGGTAGGCTTTGCTGAAGTAACCCGGGGTGCCCCAGGAAAACCCAAAATAATCTTCCGACCCAGTGCCGAACCAGGATGGCATCTTTTCCCCGTCCACAAAGAACTTCTCGTCACCCTCGCCCCACCATGGCCCCGGCGTCAGGTCCACAGGCTGGTATATATGCATGGCCAGGCCCACGAATCGTCCCTGTCCGCTGCTGGTCAGAAACCGGTAATCCGGCGACCGCCCGCTATCGGTCACATAAACGCCGCGATTCCATTTCGCATGAAACCGGGCCAGGCTGCCGATCGGCGTTGTCAATGGGGCCTGGATAATCACCACATCCACATTCCTGGTCACGTTATCGTCGTTGCCAATCACAATCTGCGCCTGGGACGCAAACGGCATGTACCAGTAGCAATACATCCAGCCATTCGTTTGCATTCCCAAGGGCAGCGACGCGTAGGGAATATACCCGCAAGCGGTGCCGAAGAAATCACCGAGGGGTGCCCACACGCTCGCATTGGTTTCGCCGTCCCAAGCCATACTCACGGTCAACGCGCGCAAGGCCGCCCACTGGTCGCTGGCGCCGGTCATCCCCTTCACGCGAACTTTGAACCCCGTGATTGCGCCCTGCCCGCTGAAGTTCAACGGCGTGACGCTTTGTCCCGGAGCAAGCGCATAGCTGTTGGTGGTGGCCGTCTCGCCATTGCGCATGCCCGCCGGGTCGGAACCGAGATGGTTCATGAAGAAATCGTCCACATTGGACAGCGCGCCCTGCTCGGCCGCAGTCAAGTTGGTGGTAAAGGTCGGAACCGTGACGCCGGGCGCAAAGGTGGAATAACTAAAATGAAAATAGCTGTTGTTGTTATAGGCGACCACCTTGCACGAAACGTTATATGGAATCGGCACATAAGAATCAAAACCTTCGCACACCGTGTAACCCAGGGAAGGATAGGTGAAAGGCGGCGTGCCATTGAAATAATTCACGAATGGCAAATCCACGGCGGGATTGGTCGAGCCATCAAGAAAGATTTTTACATGACCGGTTTGTTGAGGCAATCCGGCCCAAATGCGCCAGATGCATCCGGGGCCGGTCATTTCCGCCATCACAATTCCCCCATCCGGCTGGGTGCGGATAAAGCCGCCGCCATCGTTATTGGCGGACCAGTTCAAGTATTGGCCGGTGCCCGAATTGTAGGAGGATGCCCGGTCACGCGAGGTCCATTCGGCCGAGGTTTCACCCGCCGCCGGCAACTGGGCCAACATATCTAGGTTAGTCAAACGACCAATCAAATCAACATACGAATACATGGCAATGTTAGTGACTACCGTCACCGTGACCACCACGCTGCTGACGCTGCCCAGCGAGTTGGAGGCCGTAACCGTGTAATCTCCGCCATTGGACACAATTATGTCGGTCAGGACATAGGCCGCGTTGGTGGCCCCGGAAAGCAGGCTGGCATTCTGATACCATTGATAATTAATGGGCTGGTCGCTGATGGCCAAGGCGGAGAGCGCGTTGGAATTGCCAATTTGCGACGTGAAGCCCTGCGGCTGCACGATAAATCCCGGCGGTCCGCCCACCACATCCGCCCAAGATTCACCAATCCGGATCTGGTCATTCCGTTGGACGACAGGAACATCCCCAAAAAAGGCGCTGAGGGAGATGCCGTTGAAAGAAAAATCCCCCTGCGCCAGTTCGGTCAACGCTGGGACATTTGCCGCTTCCGTCGCCCCCGTGGGATTGCGATAAATATAAACGTCATCCGAGCCTGAGGCATTGTAAACAATCTTGAGAACATAGAAGTTTGTGGCGGCATTGATTGTCGACAGCGCAGTTATGCTGCTGGGTGTCCGGAGATTGATATGAGTGCCATCCCCATAAACCCCTCCCACCCGACCCGGGTCATCCAAGTTATCCTTATGAAATTCAAATTCATAGTATTCACCCGATGAAACATTGGCTTGTTGGAGAAAACTGACATACAACACCTTCCCGTTGGCGCCAATATATCCACTGCCATTGACGTAGCCATGTAAGCCAAAGGTACCGTTCGCGGAACAGTCCAGAAACCGGCCGTAGCGGTTACCGTTGCCGACGACAATCGAATTACCGGTCGAGCGGGCGTCATAGCCACTGGGCGCGTCGGCCCCGGCAACCAGATTGCCGGCATTGACAGTTACACCCCCAACATCCCTGACATCCACCCAGCCGCCATTCCAGCCGGCACCACCATTTTGCCCGGTCAGACTGTCAGCCGGGTAGTCAAATCCTTCATAGGACAACAAGGCGGCTCGACAATGCAAAAGTGCCAGGAGAAACAGCAATGCGAGCGCAACCTCTGCTTTCAATGCTCTGTTTGATTGACCTATGACGAGCCGTGCTGGACGACGTTCCAATGTCGCCCACATTCCCGCGTACTTGCTGGTTATGATTTTTTTAATATCTGGTGTTTGCCTGGTTGGGAACTCATGGCCGGTCAATTGCCGTTCCACATCAGCCGATAGTAGGCGACCTGCATCGACGCCGCCTCGTCGTCGAACTGGAATACCCCGCCCGCCGGGGCGTTGGTGATCAGGATGTCGGCCCAATTGCTCAAATCGGTCGAGATTTGCACGTGATATTGATAGCCGGGAATGCCCGTGAAGGTCATGTTCGCCGCACGGTTTGAAAAAACGATGCTGCTGGCCCGTCCTCCCAATCCGTTGGTGCTGTCCACCGTGACATTGCCGGTGGCCGTGCCGCCATGTCCATCAGTCAGCGTGTATGTGAATTTGTCGCGTCCAAGGACGGCCGGCGTGTAGGTGACGAAGCCACCACTCAAGCCCACCGTGCTGCCATTGGTGCTCGTTGCGCTCACCGCTGTGATGGACAACGGGTAACCGGCAGGATTTCCCGCCAATGCGACCAGATTGCTGGCAGCCAGGGTGGTGGAGGCGCCCAATACAGCGAACAGGTTTGTCGTTCCCGGCACTGGTACCGGCTGGATGAAAACTTGCAACGTCTTCACGGCATAACCTGCCGCATTTGCGCGGAACGTCCAGTCCGGTTGGATATCCGTAAGATTGTCGATGACGTCCCAGTTTCCGGTTTGATACACGGTGTTGTTGCCAATGCCCAAATCAGCGTTTCCCCCGAAACCGCCCCAGGCATTGAAGGACAGGAGCATCTGTGAAGCACCATGGTTGGCAATCTGCATCGAGCCGAAATTGCCGCTGCCGGAATCCTGGTCGCCCCAGTCAAAGACCCCCGAGCTCGCATTGGCTGCTGACAAAGAATTGTTCTGGGAATAATTGTAGGGCCAAAACTCAACATTGCCGCCGCTCAGGTTTGTTCCGGTCACGATGCCCGCCACACTGGAGGCCACAGTCATGTTCGTCACGTTCTGCTGGAACGCCGCCCCGCTCGCCAGAGTGGGTACCCCGATTTTGGTCAGGTTCGTCGTGAAAGGGTTCATCGAGACCCACACATATTGCAGCGGGCCACCGTTGGTGGCTTGAAGTTCCAGATAATAGGCCACGCGACCGAACGCGCCGAGGCCCGCATGGTTATCCACGGTGTAAGCGATGCCACCTGAGTAATTGGGTGCATTCGGAATGTTTAGCGAGTAGACCAGTTGGAAATGTGACGCCTCCGGCACATTGTTCGTCGCTCCCCGCGCCCCGCAGGAATTAAAAATTGCCGTCGTTCCACCGGCTATTGGGGTCTGGGCGGGGGTTAAATCCACCACGTTGCTTGCCGTCAGTGTGTAGCTGGTATTTTGGGTCAATGGGCTGGTGGTCAGCGTCACCACGCGCTTGGTCGCGGCATCCAGCCTCGCGGTGGAAATCGTCACCCCGCCGCTCAAGGTGAAGTTCGCAAGGTTCGTCGCGGTATCCGCCACCGGCTTGCTGAAGATCACCGCCACATTCGTCAGGCCGCCTTGGCTGACCACATGCGAAATTACTGGCGCGTTCGTCGAGCCGAACAGGCCCATGACGTTGGTGATGGCGTTTAACCATTTGGCCGCCATGCTGGCATAACCGCTCGCGTTCGGGTGAATACCGTCGCCAGACAGTCCGGACGCGGGCACGGCACTCCGCAAATCCGTGAAATACACCTGCTGGCCCAAAGCGGCGTGCGCCGCAACGATACCCGGAACCTGTGGATTGAAGGTGCTGGTGATTTGTGAGTCCAAGGTGGCGTTGTCCGTCCGCAGCAGCAGGTTCGCCACAATGATCCTGGCATTGGGCCGGTTCGTCGCCAGATGGGTGATCATCAAGTCCAGCCGGTTTATCGCGCCCGAGCCTTTGCCATTGTTATAATCGTTGGTGCCGAGGAGCAACAGAATCACATCCGGATCGTCCGTGGTGTCGAACACGCCCTGCATGCAATAATCCACCCCGCCAATTTCAGCGCCGCTGTGGCCTTCGTGCCAGGCGGTCACGGCCGGAGGATTGTTGACGTTGAGCAGGCCGGTGAAGGTGACGCTGTATCCGATGTTGCCTAGCAACAAAGCGAGCAGCGTGCGATAGCCGCCAGGAACATTTGCCGGCGAACTGATGCCGCAAGTAATGGAATCCCCCACCGGCAGGATGCGCATCACCGGCGGTATGCTGAGCTGGATGTTCAACGAAGCCAGGGTGCTGGTGATCGAGCCAAACGAATTGGAAGCCGTCACATAATAATTCCCGGTGGCAGATAATTGCACGTTGGTCAGGGTTAGTGTCGGGTTGGTCGCTCCCGCCAGCACTGAGTTGGTGAAATACCATTGATAGCTGACCGGTATATCACTGGCCGCCAGCGCCGAAAGGCTCACGTTGCCAAGTGCAACCGCTCGCGTCTGCTGGGCCGGCTGCACGATAAAACCCGGCGGGCCACCCACCACATCCGACCAGGCTTCGCCCAGCCGGATCTGGTCGCCCGCCTCCGTCGCGCTTGAATTATAGGCGGCGAGCGAAAGGCCATCAAACGACATATCCGCCTGTGCCAGCCTGGTCAACGTCGGGGTGTTGGCCGCTTCCGTTGTGCCCGTGGGATTGCGATAGACATAAATGTCATCGAGTCCGGAAACATTATAGACAATCCTGACCACATAGAAATTCACCGCCGTGTTGGCCACGCCAAGCGAGAGATTATTGACACTGTTGGGGGCGCGAAGATTGATCGAGTTGGCCACCCCGGTGTCGTTGCCGATGCCGCCTATGCGCCCGGGATCACCCAGATCGCTGCGATGAAATTCAAATTCGTAAAACGCACCTCCCACCGTGGTGCCGGCCCGCTGGAGAAAGCTTATATACAAAACCTTTCCGGCGGCGCCAATGTGCCCATTGCCATCAATGTAGCCATGGGTGCCAAAAGTGCCATTCGCCGAACAATCCAAATAACGGCCGATGCGGTTCGCGGTGCTGACGAATGCCGAATTGCCTGTGGATCTGGCATCATAACCACTGGGGGAGCTGGCACCCGCGGTCAGATTGCCACTTACAACCGTGATTCCCCCTGCCCCGCCGGCATCCAGCCAACCTCCATTCCATCCCGCCCCGCCATTTTGCCCGGTCAGACTGCCAGCCGGGTAGTCAAATCCCTCGTATGCCAGCAAGGTGGCTCGGGTGGATAACCGCCCCAAAAGCGTCAGGCCGACTACCAGCGGCAGCAGCGACTTTTTGATTAATGCTTTTTGATTCACTTTGTAATTGCTGTCAACTTAATGAAAAAGTTGCCGGAGCGGTTGCTCCGGCAACTTCCATGTACCCACTAGACACTCTCTCTCCCAAAGAGCAGTGTCAATTTATTCAAGGCGTGACGGTCCGGTAAAACGCCTTGCCCGCCGGCGCGCTGGTGTCGTTGTATTGAACAAACGCATTTGTCGGACCGACTATTGTCGCTATGTCTGTCCAAGGACCGGTTAGAACCGTGGCACGTTGTAACCGGTAGGAATTACCCGGCGTGCAGGCAAACTGAACCATGTATCCATTGACGATCTTGGTCGGTGGCAACAAATTGGATACCGCCACACCGATGGCATCGTCCCAGGTGGCACCCAACCGGATTTCATCAACATTCTGAGCCGCATCACCATTGAAAGCAGCCACAGAAAGGCCATTGAGCGACATATCCGCCGCGTTTGATACCGTCATTGTGGGAACAGCCGGTTCCGTGAGTGAAGTCGGATTCCGATAGACAAACACATCATCGTTTCCAGCCTTGTAGTCAATGCGCACGACATAGAGATCAACGCTCGTGTTGCCGGTCCCCAGCGAATAGTTATTCACGCCTCCGGCGCGAAGGTTGACATTGGCCCCTCCTGTGTCGTTGCCAATGCCACCGATCCGGCCTGGATCGCCCAAGTCACCGCGCTTGAACTCCAATTCGTAGAACGGTCCAGCAGGGTCACCCGCCTGTTGCAGGAAACTAAGGTAGATCGTCTTGCCATTGGCACCCACATTGCCATTGGCGTCAACAAATCGTTGTATATACAACTGGGAATTTGTCGAGGTATCAAAGAAGCGTCCCACACGGCTTCCACCGAAGTTTTCAAGGCTGTTGCTGATTGAACGCGAATCATAGCCGACGGGAACATTTGCCCCACCGATCAAATTGCCCAGCCCGATGACCGTATTTGCGGTCGTGCCTCCCGCTCCAACCCATGCGCCCGACCAACCGAAACCACCATTCTGACTGCCGTCAATCGGCGTGCTGGCATCGCTTGAACCAGGGTAGGCGAAACCCTCATAGACGAAAACATTGTTGTTCACGCCGTAAATGGTGAGCGCAACCACACTGCTGGTCACTGAACCAGAGGTGCCAGTTGCCACTACATAAAGGTTTCCTGCATTCGTTATCACCAGATTGGCCAGTGTCAGGTTGCTGCTGGTCGCTCCGGATATGGGATTGCCATTCAGATACCACTGGAACGTGGCCGAACCGCCAACCACCGCGCTCGTCAACGTGGCTGATTGGTGGAAATTGCCATTCAGATAAAACAATTGATTCTGCGGTTGGCTGCTGAAGATAAGGCCCGACACCTGCAACGAACCGGTCCCGGTGATAAATCCAGGAAGGTTGCCGGCATTGTAAAACCCGACCGGCAGGGCAACCCCGTTGGTGTAGAAGTGGGCGAAGACGTAGGTGCCGCTAAAGTTCAAATTCAACAGCGCGCCGTTGGCAACGCGCATTGAAGCCAGGCTGCTGCCAGCCACATCCAATTGCAAGGTGCCGGCATTGACGGTCGTGTCGTTCGTGTAAGTGTTTGCCCCGGCAAGTTCCAGCGTACCATTGCCCGTCTTCGTCAGACCGCCGTTGCCGGAAAGCACGCCCGAGAGCGTGATGTTATTGCCCGCCGTGTTAAATGTGACGGCACCATTGAGACCGGTCAGGTTCATATTCAACGGCGACGACCAGCTCGCGTAGGCCCCGACCGTCCCGCCGCCCAGGTTGATTCCATACAGGCCGCTGGTGGTGGCGATTCCATTTGTGCCAAGATAGATGCTCCCGCCGCTGAGCGTGTATGCACCATAGCCCTGTCCAGTCGCCCCGCCAAGCCACAGTTTGTCAACATTGGTAATGACACCACTGACCTGACTCACCACCCCGGTAATCAACACCCCAGCGCCAAGGCCAACCCCCAAAGTGTGGCTGGTCATGTCCAACAAGCCGCCGTTCATGTCATATTCCGAACGCGTGGCGGCGTTGCCCGTCGCGCCGATCCACATATTCGCCCTGTTGTTATTGAAGGTAAAGGTGCCGCCATTCTGGATGACCGTCCCGCTTCCGCCATCACGGCCAATCACGACGTCGTCATTAAAAGTGCCAGTGAGCGAGAGCGCCGCCCCGGGCTGAATGACGAGCGTGCCACTGCAAAGAGGCAGGGAATCGCCATTGCCTATATAGACAAAACCACCGGTTCCGTTGATCGTGGTGTTGCCCGTAATCTTGTTGGTGCCTCCGTTGAGACTATAACCCGCGAACGAACCGATGCCGCCCAGTGTCAGCGTGCCGGCGTCAATTTTGGTCAGATTGTTTGCGGAGATAAGATTGCCGCCCAATGTGAGGTTGCCATTGGTCGGGGTGTCTAGGGTTAGGTCGGCGGTAAAGGTTATGCCGAGATTCACGGTCTGCGTCACGGGCGCGACTGGGTTCCCGTTGAAACTAATGCCGCCTGAATTTGTGAGGCTATTGCCACCCAGCACAAAGGCTCCCGCAGCCGCATCGAACGTGAGGCTGCTCACCGTGATGCTCGAGAGATCGTTGTTGTTCACCAACCGCGTGGAGCCGGCAAAGGTCAAGCCGATGGGGAAGATGGGCTCCGCATTGTTATCCCAGTTCCCGGCCGTACTCCAATTGTTATTTGCACCGCCACCGGTCCAGAGGCCGGTGCTGATGTTGGCCGACACCACCAAATTACCGGTACCGGAAATAAATAAAGGAAGATTACCGGCATTGTATGTTCCGTTGGGCAAGGCAACCCCATTCGTATAGAAGTGGGCAACCGCATAGCTGCCGATAAAGTTCAAATTCAACGTTGTGCCGTTGGCCAGGCGCAACGCGCCAACGCTGCTGCCGGTCGCATCCAACTGCAAGGTGCCTTGGTTGACGATCGTGTCGCCCGTGTAGTTGTTTGCCCCGGAGAGTTCCAGCGTGCCGGCACCATTCTTGGTCAAGCCGCCGTCAATGGCGTTGTCACCGCCAAGGTTGGAATGCAGGAGGGGTTGGGAAATTGCGATCGAAAACCCGGCATCATTGATAATCGCCCCGCCGTTGCGCACGTTGGCGCGGGTCAGGCCGTGCAGGAAGGTCGCGTCTGCTCCGCTGGCGACCAGCGTGCCGCCGTTGAAATTGAACGTGCTGTTGGCGCCGGAATCGCGGGTGGTTATTTCAGCCACAGTCAGGGTGCCGCCAGTATTCAGGTTGAACGTGCCAATGTTACCTCCCGATTGACCGATGACAAGCAAAGCCAAGGTGGCGTATCCACCGTTCAGGTTCCAAATGCCAGTTCCAGCAGTATAAGCGCCGAGTTGAGTGTCACTCGTGACGTTGGTAATTGCGCCGCCGGTCTGATTGATGGTGCCCTGGCTGTGACTGTCGTCCACGGCGATCAGGAACTGGTTGCCGTTATCACTGATTTTCGTAAGTGATCCACCGGAAATATTCAAGGTGCCGTGGCCACCCGCGCGACCAATCACCGTCCAGCTATTGACCGTAATCGAGGCGGTTCCACTCAAGTTATACGTGCCCGTGGCTCCGACGCTGTTCGCGATCCACAAATCTCTGTCGGATGCAATCGCACCGGCGCTTTGATTAAACACGCCAACGCTGCCGCTATCAATGCCAATGGCGATAGGATCGTTGAATGTATTCAGGTTTCCGCCGGTCATGTTGACCGTCCCCTGGCCGCCACCCCGACCGACGGCAAACCAATGGTTCCCCGTATAAGTGCCACCGCTAATGTTGTTCGTGCCGACACCCGAGCCAGTATTGCCAATCCACGTTTCCCCGTTCACGGTAAAGCTTCCGCCCGCTTGCAGATACATGGTCCCGCTGGCTCCGTCACCAATTCGCAATAAATTCGGCTGACTGGCAGTCACATCGGTTGTGACCGTGGCGAGATTGCCCGAGGAAGTGTTCACAATCGCGTTCACGCCGGAAGGCACCCCGCTGGGGCTCCAGTTGCTGGCGTCGGACCAGTCGGTGCTGGTGCCACCGACCCAGGTGGACTGCGCCCAAGTACAGGCTGGGGCCAGGACGGCAATACAGGCCAGCAGGGCTAGTGCGGATGGCGAAATGATTCTTCGGGTGGAACCGCGAAGAACGGCAAGGATTGTAGTTATGACATTCATAGGGTTAATAGGTTGAAGGTTGAGGGTTGAGGGAATTGATTTTTTCATAGGCAGGGTTTTTGTTTTACTGAAAGATTTATGGAACAATTAGTGGGTTGCTGATTTAAAGATGTGAACTGGTATGGGCTTGCATCCAGGGGATGTCCTGGCCATTGATAATCACAGGAACCCACTCTCCAGACTTATATGATTTCGTTATCGGCTGGAGAGTTTTTGTATCGCGCCATTTGTGCATCTCCGAGTGGCCGTCGGCGAAAGTAAATGCCGAAGACCCAGAGTGGTAATTGGCTGCAAGATTATACCAGTGTTTGTCGGTGACCATGTCGGTAAAGAACCAATCGTCATCAATGCAGTCCCCGTGCTCATCCACGAAAAGAAACAAGTCGGCCGGCCCGGGGGCCGCGGCGGCAATGGCCCCCATCTTGGTGTAGCAGCGGTAACCGGTAGAATAGGTGGTGAAGGTCGGATTCTTTATGGCATTTTCCGTACTATCCACATAAGCATTCATGGAACAACTGCGAACCCGGGGCACGCCATACCCAGTGTCGTATATGTCCCCCGGACATTTAAATACTCCCAACGATTTGCCGAGATAAGGGCCGAGCAGGCTTTCAGAAAGATAGGTTGTATTGGTCTGGTCCGGATTCAGAGCAGTCCAAGGACTCAACCAGTTGACACTCCCAGGACACCAAGTCTGACCGCCGTTAGAGTTTGGAGGCACAACATCACCGCTTTCACCCACATACATCTGGAAGGCCAAACCCAATTGCCGGTTGTTGCCCAAGCACTGAACCCCCAAGGCTCTCAGTTTGGCTTTGGCCAACGCTGGCAGGAGCAACGCGGCCAGGATGGCAATGATGGCGATGACCACGAGCAGTTCAATCAACGTAAATCCCGGGCTCGATCGGAACGAGGATTGCCTCGAAGTGCGGCAGGCACTTTTAAAATCGTCGCATGCGGCATGAGACTCTTCCACCGCTCCGGAAAAGTCGGAGCCAGTTCGGACAGCATGTTTAATGCGCATGCGGCTTGGGATCACAGTAAAACTATGGCGGAAGAAAACACCTCAAACAACCCCAATGATTGACATGTAGGAACATAGTTGTCATTGCATCTACAAAAGATGCTAGTAGCATATTTTTATTACAAAGCCCACTAAATCATGGGTTTCGGCAATGTAATCCCAGAACAACGACAACCTGTTAACCATAAACGTGCCAACTCCGATTCAAATTCAGGGTAAATAGGGCCATGAGTTGACAGCTATCACGCGGCACAAAAATGGCATTTGTTTGAACCCCAATGCGCCAAGCGGGGACAT
>Ga0265337_1001280_pt1 | contig 12624 bp, 10 predicted proteins | sample 42122metaG_FD_192441 | JGI IMG/M metagenome (GOLD analysis project Ga0265337, IMG submission 192441) | Rhizosphere microbial communities from Carex aquatilis grown in University of Washington, Seatle, WA, United States - 4-21-22 metaG | ecosystem: Host-associated > Plants > Roots > Rhizosphere >... | reverse complement strand
CGGGGTACGCGCCGCACGCGACCGGCCGGAACCATGAGCGGATACGTCCTGGACGCATCCGTCGCCGTGACCGCGCTGACCGAGCCGGGAAGCCCGGCGGCCGGCCTGCTGTCCGGAAACGACGCCGCCTTCCAGGTTCCCTCGATCTTCGACGCCGAGGTGCTCAGCGCCCTGCGCGGCCTGGTCCGCGGCGGCAAGTTTGATCCGGCCGCGGCGGCCGACCTCATCGCCGACCTGATGGTCCTTCCCGTCGACCGATGGCACGTCTCACCCCTGCTCCCGCGCATGTGGGAACTGCGCGAGAACCTCACGCCCTACGACTCCGCCTACGTCGCCCTGGCCGAGCTGACCGGAACCATCCTGGTCACCGGCGACGAGCGCATCACCGCCGCGCCAGGAGCACGCTGCGAGATCCAGATCATCAAGTAGACGAGCCCGTAAGCCGGAGGTGCAGAACTTCAGCGCGAGCCCGCGCCGGTCCCCTGGTGTGGCTCAGCGCCTGGCCGAGGGGTACGTGTGCCGGTGACACAATCACGTTTCACGAAGTGCGTCGCGGACTTCGGCGGCGCCGGAGTTAGTCCGCCGCGACGCGCAGGTACCCGCCGGTGACCCAGTCGACGACCAGGCGGCCGTATTCCCCGGCTGCTTGCTCCCACGCGAAGTGCCCCGCGTCGAGTGGATGGATCTCGCTGTTGGGCAGGACGTCGTGGAGGTACTGGTTGTTCGACCACGGCACAAGGTCATCGTCGCGCCCGGCCACGATCTGGGTCGGCGTGGTGATCATCGGGAGCAGGTCACGCAACACCGGGTTCTGCTCGGGATAGTGACGCACAAACCGGGCCGACTCTGCAAAACGCCCGAGGTCGTAGGCGCTGACGTAGTCCTCGTGGACGTCGGGTTCGCTGTCGCTGGCAGCACCGGCTTCGACCGCGTAGCCGATGTTGGTCCTGGCGTCCTGACCGCGCACGACGTCCAGGCTCGGCGCCTCGATAATGTCCTTGAGCGCGCCGCCCGCTTCGATCGGGAAGCGGACCGCGCCGCCGCCGACGGTCAAGCTCGTGACGCGCTCCGGTGCCTTCGCGGTAAGGAAGAGCGCCGCGGCGGTGCCGACGTCCGGGCCGACGACGTGGGGAGCTCCCAGGCCCCACTCGTCGATCAGACGGGCGAGAAACTCTCCCGATGCGTCCGGGGCGATCAGGTCCGGGCGGCCGTCGGAGTGGCCGAATCCCGGCATGTCGATGGCGACCACTCGGCCGGCCGCGGCAACGTGGTCCCAGATGCGCCGGAAGGCCCAGAGGCTTTCTGGCCACGGTGCCAGCAGCAGGATGGTGGCGTCCGCGTCGGCCCTGTTATCGGCGAACCTCACTCGGACCCCGTCGCAGACTCGGAAGTAGGTGCTGATCGGTGAAACCGCTTTGGCGTTCATCTGATTGTTTCCTCCTTCGATGCTTACGCGGGCGGGCCGTCGCCGCCTGCTTGGAGCTCTGCGATCTGCCTGCGGGCCGCGGCGACCAGCTCGTCGTTGGTGTTCGCGTGCCCGAGTAGTCCCCAGCCGCCCTGGACGGCCTCGGTGAGGAGCACCCAGGTGCGCTCGGCCAGGGCCGGATCGTGAGCCGCGCTGGCGATCATGCTCGTGAACTGGCTGACCACCGCGAGCTGCTTGGCGCGGTCGAGTGCGCCTGCGTTGGTTAGCACCTGCACGCGTACGTAGCCGGAGTCGCCGTCAACGTTGGACAGTTCCCCCGCGGGCAGGTCATGGATGAAGGCGGCCGTGTTCTGCCGGAACATGGGGATGTCGGGGACTCCTTCGATCCTCATCAGGGCGCCGGCGAGGTCGGCCGCGAGCTGGTGCTTATCGCTGAACGTTCCAGCTGTGGCATACACATCGATCATCGGCATTGCGTTTGCCCCTCCTCGTACGGACTACCGTTAGCTCAGGAACTGGACGACATCGGCCGCGAACGCGGCGTGGTGCTGGAACAGGAACCCGTGCGCCGCGTCCGGGTAGATCTTCAGCTGCGCCTGCGGGATGAGACCCGCCAGCAAGTAGGAGTAGCGCGGCAGGATCATGGGGTCACTGTCGCCGTTAGCGACGAAGGCCGGCATCTGCAGGGCCGAGACTCGCTCAAGTTCCGCGTGATCCGGGATGCCCCAGGCGCATACGGCGTCGTACTGCGCCTCGCGGGTGGCCCAGTCGGTCACTCCGTCCCGGTCGTCGCTCCGCGCGTAGATGCGGCCGAGCACTTCCTTGCCGGCCTGCTGGCTGGCTGGCGAAGGCGCGAAGAACACCCCGAGGTACTGCTCCGGGCTGGTCTGCGGAGTGCCGACCGCGCCGATAACCTCTGGCGCCCAGCCGTGCATGCCGGTCGCGCCTTTCGGCGCCGAGGAGGCCAGGACCAGGCGCCTGACGAGGCCCGGCCGCCGCAGCGCGATCTCCTGCGCAACGAAGCTGCCGATGGAGAACCCGAGCAGGTCAACCTGGCTGAGGCCCAGCGCGCTGATAAAGGCAATCGCGTCCCTGGCCATCTGCTCAACGGTGTCCGCCGTGCGCCCCGTCGACTTGCCGACGCCGGCGTTGTCGAAGGTGACGACCCGGCGGGAGGCCGCTAGCGCATCGACGAGCGCGGGATCCCAGTAGTCCAGGTTGCCCCGGAAATGCTGCAGCAGGACAAGCGGGGTAACTCCGTCATGTGGCCCGGTGTCACGGTAGGCGTAATCGATACCGTTCGCTGCCCGCACGATGTCGTTCGGCAGCGCGGAGTATGGCTGGGGCATGCGGCCAGCATGCGGCACGGCCGCGTGCCCTGGGTATCCACATCTTGACTGCAGATTGACGCCGGCTAAGGCGACTGGTCATATTAGGGCTGTGGCCAGGCCAAGCGTGAAGCAGCAGATCATCGACGCAGGACTGGCTGAGCTGCACGCGCGGGGGTACGCCGCGTGCTCGGTCGGGGACATCACGAAGGCGGCCGACGCCCCGAAGGGCTCGTTCTACAACCACTTCGCGAGCAAGGAGGACTTCGCCGTCGAGGCCGTCCGCCGCTACTTCGAGGTCTCTGGCTGGCCGGCATCGTTCGAGTCAACGTCGGCGGTCGCCCGCCTGCGCGCCGGCTTCACGGCGCTGTCCGACGGCGCGCGCGACCGCGACTACAGCCGGGGATGCATGTGGGGGAACCTGGCGAACGAGGTCGCCGACCACAGCGCCGCTATCCGCGGCGAGCTGGCCGAGGGCCTGGACGCCTGGTCGGCGATCGTGACCGAGCTTGTCGCCCAGGCGCAGCGGACCGGCGAGATCAGCCTGGCGGGCGATCCCGCGCGGCTCGGCCGCTTCATCGTCAACGCCTGGGAAGGGGCGCTGACGCGGTCCCGGGTCGTCCGCAGCGGCCAGCCGATTGACGATTTCTTCGAGATGATCTTCGGCTCCCTGCTCAGGTAACCCGGGCCAGCGCGTCTCTGGCCGCAGGGGTGTTCGGCAGACGCGAAGATCGGTAACCTCTTCAATATGACTGGTCGTCTTACTCATCGAGGCGCTGCCCCGGTGCCGGGAGCGCGATGACCAGGTCAGCGCCAGGGAGTCGCGCGAGCCTGGTCGGCCGGGACAAGGAGATGGACTGGCTCAGGGACCTGGTATCCCCGCCGTATGAGGGAGCCCGGGCGCTGCTGCTGCTTGGTGAGCCCGGCGCAGGGAAGACGGCGCTGCTGACCGAGGCTGCCGCGGAGGCCAGGTCCGCCGGCATGTGGCAACTGGGCGCCACGGGCCGGGAATCGGAACGTGAGCTTGCGTTTTCCGGACTGCACCAGCTGTTGCGGCCCGCGCTGAGGCACATCTCTGGACTGCCAGCCCGGCAGGCCGCCGCACTGCGCGGGGCCTTCGCGCTATCAGGCGAGGCCGTCCCGCCCGACGCCCTGTTCACCGGGCTTGCCGCCCTCACGCTCCTGTCACTTGCCTCGGAAGAATCGCCGCTGCTCGTTACGGTCGATGACGCGCAGTGGCTTGACCCCGCCTCGATCGACGCGCTGGCCTTCGCAGCCCGGCGCCTCGCGGCCGAGCGTGTCGTGTTCCTGGTCAGCACCCGGGGGACGATACCGCCGCCTGGCTTCGAGCGGGACTTCCCGCAACTGCTGCTCGTACCGCTGCCGCTGGCGGACGCCGGGCGGCTGCTCGACCTCCAGCCCACGCCGCCGCGTGGCCGGGCCCGTGACCAGGTGCTCTCCCAGGCCGCCGGCAACCCGCTTGCGCTGATCGAGCTTTCGAGAATGGTCGCCGCGGACCCCGACGCCGGACGGCGGCTGGCAACCGAGTTGCTGCCCCTGACCAGCCAGCTCACCGCCGTCATGGCGGCCAGGTACACCGCGCTCCCGGACCGGGCGAAGGCCGGGCTGCTGCTAGCGGCGGCTGCCGACAGCGGCGATGTCACGGCGCACGCTGGCGGGCTGACGATGGAGACGCTCACCCACGCGGAAGCGGCCGGGCTGATCAGGATCGACGCCGCTGGCCCGCAGTTCACCCATCCGCTCGCACGATCGGCGGTCTACTACAGCGCTCCGTTCGCCGAGCGTGCCGCTGCGCATGCGAAGATCGCGGACGATCTCCGCGACCGGCCCGATCGTCACGCGTGGCACCTGGCCGCCGCCGCGCTGGGACCGGACGAGCACGTCGCCGCGCTGCTGGAGGACAGCGCCGCGGTGGCGCAGCGCCGCGGTGGCGTCGCCGCGGCTGCCCGCGCGATGGAACGCGCCGCCGAGCTCAGCCCCGGTGACGGTGACAAGGCCAGGCGGATACTGGCCGCCACCCGCCTCGCCCATGCGGCCGGGCAGCCCGACTGGGTGCGCGAACTGGCGGAGAACGCGCTTTCTGTGACCTCAGACCCAGCCCTGCGCTTCAGCGCGCGGGTGATGATCGGCTGGTCGCTGCTGTGGTCGGACCAGTACGCGGAGGCTCTCGACACGCTGCTGTCGGTCGCCGCCGACGCGCTCCTCACCCACCCGGCGATCGCGTGGGACGCCGCCGGGCTGACGGCCATCCTCGTTCACCAGACCGGGCTCCCTGAAGTGCGCGCCAAGGTGCGCACCGCACTGCGCGACCTGGATGCGGCCTGCGCGGAGGTGCCGAATGCCGCCGACTGGCCAGCTGGCGGCATCGACGAGGCTCGGGTCTGGATGAGAGCCTGCACGGACCCATTCGACGACCGCACGGAGACGGTGTCCTGCCTGGAGCGCATGGCCGACCACGCGCTGTGTGACCCGGGCAAAGTCGGCGCCGCCGCCTGGAGCCTGGACGAAACCGAGCTGGCTGTCCAAGTGCTGCGCCAGGCCCTCACCACGCTGCGTGCTCCTGGTGTCCGCGGTGCCAGCGGGGCCGTGCTTTCGTGCCTGGAATGGGCCTGCGCCGACAGCGGCCGCTGGGATGAGGCACTCGCCGCCGCCCGTGAGGCAGCCGAGATCGCCGCCGCCTACAAGATGGCCGCCGTCGCCGCCAACTCCCACCTGGTCACCGCGTCCATCGCGGCCATGCGCGGCGAGCAGGAACAGGTAGCACCGCTGCTTGCTCGCGTCTTCGCCGACGTCGACGAGGCGGTGTACCGCGGGTTCGCCGCCCGGGCCAGGCACGCGGCCGGGCTCGCCGCGCTCGCCCAGGGTCGCAACGTCGCCGCCCACGCGCAGCTCAGCCGGGAGTTCGCCGCCGACGGCACGCCGCTGCACTACCAGTTCTCCTACTACGCCATCGCCGACTACGCTGCCGCGGCCGTGCGCGCTGAACGGCGGCTGGAGGCAAAGAAGCAGGTGGAGTGCGCGCTAGCCCTGGCCGGGCCGGCACCAGGGCCGCGACTTGAGCAGCTCGCCGCCCGCGCCCGCGGGCTGCTGGCCGAACCGGCCGAGGCCGAGGCGCACTTCACCGCGGGCCTGGCCGATCCGGCCGGTGAGACATGGCCGTGGGAGCGGGCGCAGCTGCAGCTCGACTACGGCGAGTGGCTGCGCCGGCAGCGACGGATCAACGACGCCAAGCCGCTACTCGGATCGGCGCTCGAAACGTTCACCCGCCTTGGCGCCGCCCCCTGGACTCGACGGGCCGACTCGGAGCTGCGCGCCTGCGGCGTGACCGCCGAGGCACGGCCGGCCCAGCCGAATGCGCTTGACGAGCTCACCCCGCAGCAGCGCGAGATCGCTATCCTCGCCAGCCACGGCCTCACCAACAACGAGATCGCCGACCGGCTGTTCCTGTCCCCGCGCACGGTCGCCTCGCACCTGCACCGCTCTTACCCCAAGCTAGGCATTGCCGGACGACATCAGCTCCACGGCCTGGTTGATCCGGCAGGCACATGGCAGGCGAGCGGATAGCCGATCGTGGTCTTACCGAGACCAGGGAGCCAAACAGGGAGCCAACAGTCACAGTGACGGCGCCCAAATCGGTCACGTCGTCGCGTCTTCCGCCGGCCTGTCCTCGCTAGGAGGCTAACTAGTTCCTGCAGGTCGGAGCGATATTTCGCTGTTATCGTGCTCTCCAGGCGGCGAGCGGGTCGCTTAGCCGGGCAGCAGAGTGTAGAAGTACAGGCCTAAGGGGTGTACATCTTAGGTCTATGCTTCACTTATGACTGCTCCACCGGGCGCGGCGCTGGGGAAGCCGCCGCATGTCTTCGACCGTGACCGCGAATGGGATGGCCTGGTCAGGTTCGCCACTTCTCCCGACCCCGACGTGCGCCTGGGGATCGTCAGCGGGCGCCGCCGCCAGGGCAAGACGTACCTGCTTGATGCCGTGGCCAGTGCCGTGGACGGCTTCTTCTACACGGCGACCGAGGACACGGAGACCGATGCGCTGGCCAACTTCGGACGTGCGCTCGCCGAATGGACCGGTGGCGGGCGGTATGCGTTCGCGAGCTGGGAAGAAGCCCTGGACCTGCTGTTCACGACGGTCACCGGCAAGCTCATCGTTATCGACGAGTTCCCCTACCTGAGTAAGGCGAGCCCGGCACTTCCGTCGCTTGTCCAGCGTGCGCTCGAGCCCCGCGGGATCGCGCGCAGGAGCGGGTCACGGCTGCTGCTGTGCGGTTCGGCCATGTCGGTGATGGGGCGCCTGCTGAGCGGCAGCGCCCCGCTGCGCGGCCGGGCCAGCCTGGAACTGGTCATCCGGCCGCTCGGCTACCGGGACGCCGCGAGCTTCTGGGGGATCACCGACTCGCGGCTAGCCGTCCTGGTGCATTCCATCGTCGGCGGGACGCCCGCGTACCGCCGCGAATTCGTCGCGAGCGACGTGCCGTCGGGCCCGGACGACTTCGACTCCTGGGTACTGCGCACCGTGCTGAACTCCCAGGTACCGCTCTTCCGCGAGGCCCGTTACCTCCTGGCCGAGGAGACCGAAATCCGCGATCCCGCGCTCTACCACGCCACACTCGGCGCCATCGCGGCCGGCCGGAACACCCGGGGCGGAATCGCCGACCACATCGGCCGCAAGTCCCCGGACATCGGACATCCGCTCAGCGTGCTGGAAGATGCACAGCTCATCGCGCACGAGGCTGACCCGTTTCGCAAGGGCAGGTCCGCCTACTACATCAGCGAGCCACTGATCGCCTTCTACGAGGCCGTCATGCGCAGAGAATGGACCCGGCTAGAACGCGGCGACCCGGCCGGAGCGTGGCGCAACGCGCAGGCGACGTTCTTCTCCCAGGTTGTCGGCCCGCACTTCGAGTCCCTGTGCCGCGAATGGGCGCTAGACGCCGGGGACGGCACGTTCAGCGACTGGCCTGGCCTGGTCGCGGCAGGGGTGGTACCCGACACCGCCAACCGGACCCAGATTCAGGTTGACGTCGCTGTTCTCGGCCCGGAAGTTCCCGGGGAACCGCAGCGGGTCCTGTCTCTGGGCGAGGCGAAATGGGGAAAGATCATGACCCCCGGGCACACCAGGAGGCTCCGCCGCGCGCGCGACCTGCTCGCGGTAAAGGGATACGACACCAGCACAACCAGGCTGACCTGCTACAGCGGCACTGGATTCGACGATGACCTGCGAGCCGAGGCACGCAATGACGACCTGATACAACTAGTCGGCCTCGACACGCTCTACGCGTAGCTCCGGATCATCTCCCAGTTGCCGCCGCCATCCGAGCACATGGCGGGCTCCTCGCGCAGATGCCCGAGTGGCATCGATCCACGGGCTGAGCAGGGGTCCGGAAGGTCCCCGCGCGTAGCATGATCACGTGGCCCGTTCGACCCCGGGCAGCGCGAACGCTGCCCGCATGGCCCGGCTGCCTGCCGTCATCGAGGCGCGAGGCGTCCGGCACAATAACCTGCGGGACCTTGACGTCGATATCCCGTTGTGGTGCGTGGTGGCGGTGGCGGGGGTGTCCGGCTCGGGCAAGAGCTCGCTCGCCATCGGGACACTGTACGCCGAGGGCATGCAGCGTTTCCTTGAGGGCCTGTCGACGTACAGCCGCCGTCGGCTGAGCCAGGCGCAGCGGCCGGACGCCGACCGGATCGACCACCTGCCCGCCGCCCTCGCGCTGCGTCAGCGGCCGCCGGTCCCCGGGGTCCGCAGCACCGTCGGGACGATGAGCGAGGTACTGAACGTGCTGCGGCTGATCATGTCGCGGCTGGGCACGCACGTCTGCCCGAACGGCCATCCGGTCGCGCCGAGCGTGCGCACCCAGGGCATGGAGATGACCTGCCCCACGTGCGGGGTGCGGTTCGCCCACCCGGGGGCCGAGTCGTTCGCGTTCAACTCTTACGGCGCCTGCCCGGCGTGCAACGGGACGGGACAGCGGTTCGAGGTCGACCAGGACGCCCTGGTGCCGGATGAGGACAAGAGCATCGACGAGGGGGCCGTGCTGCCGTGGAACTCGGGCGGCCGGCGGCTCTACCGTTACGCCGCCGGGCAGCTCGGCGTCCGGCTGGACGTGCCGTTCCGCGAGCTGACGGCGCGGGAGCGGGACATCGTCTTCCGCGGCGAGCCGGTAGAGCGGGAGGTGCGGCTGCGCGCGGGGACGCCCAGGGAGATCGCACTGAACGTCCACTACGAGAACGCGGTCGCCGCGGTTGAGCACGCGGCGGGCAGCGACAGCCCGGGCGGCCGGAGCCGGGTCGAGCGCTTCCTCAAGCTGCGAACCTGCCCCGTCTGCCACGGCACCAGGCTGAACCCGGACGCCCTGCGCAGCACCCTGGACGGCCGCAACCTCGCGGAAATCAGCGCGCTGCGCCTGGACGAGCTGCGCGGCTTCGTGCAGGATGTGCCGCGGCTGACCCCGAAGGAGCTCGCCCGGGTGGCGGACGGCCTGACCGCCGAGTGCCTGCACGCGCTCGACCCGCTGCTCGGGCTCGGCCTCGGCTACTTGCAGCTCGACCGGGCCGGCAGCACGCTGTCCACCGGGGAGCGGCAGCGCCTCGAGCTGACCTCGACGGTCCGCGCGAACACCACCGGCATGCTCTACGTACTCGACGAGCCGTCCGTCGGCCTGCACCCGAGCAACATCGAGGGCCTGCGCTCCACCATCGGGATGCTCGCCGGCAACGGCAACTCGGTGGTGATGGTCGAGCACGAGACTGAGATCATCAACGCCGCCGACTGGGTGATCGAGCTCGGCCCCGGTGCTGGCGAGCACGGCGGCACCGTCGTCGCGCAGGGCACCCCGGCCGACATCCGGGCCAGTAAGGAGTCGGTCATCGGCCCGTTCCTGGCGGGTCAGCCGGCCGTCCGCCGCGAGCGCCGACCGGTCAGCGGCGGCGCGGTGACCGTCGAGGTCGCCGACCTCTACAACCTGCACAACGTCCGCGTCTCGTTCCCGGAGCACGCCATGACCGCGGTGGCCGGGCCGTCCGGGGCGGGCAAGACCGCCCTCGTGCTTGAGAGCCTCGTGCCCGCACTGCGCGCCAGCCTGGCCGGCGAGAAGACGCCGAAGCACGTCCGGCGGCTGGACACAGCAGGCATCCGCGGGCTGGCCGAGATCGACGCGACCCCCATCGGCCAGAACTCCCGGTCGACACCCGCGACGTACACGGGCGCCTTCGACGCGATCAGGCAGGCGTTCGCGGACACGCCGCTCGCCCGCCGCCGCGGCTGGCAGCCCGGGCACTTCTCCTTCAACACCAAGGCCGGCCAGTGCCCCGAGTGCGAGGGCCTTGGGCATGTCGACATCGATGTGCAGTACCTGCCGGACATCCGCGAGACCTGCCCGCTCTGCCAGGGCACCCGGTACGCCAGCCAGGTGCTCGACGTCCGCCTCGACGAGCTGACCATCGCCGATGTCCTGGCGCTGACCGTCCACGAAGCACTCGGGCGGTTCGCCGGGCGCCCGGCCATCGTGCGGCCGCTGCGGCCCGTCGATGACGTCGGGCTCGGCTACCTGCGGCTAGGGGAGGAGACCCCGTCCCTGTCCGGGGGCGAGTCCCAGCGGCTGCGCATCGCGTCGCGGCTGCGCAGCAGCCAGCGCGGCATCCTCTACATCTTCGACGAGCCGTCCACCGGGCTGCACCCGGTCGACATCCGCACGCTGGTCGGCGTGTTCGACCGCCTGCTCGACGGCGGCGCCACGGTCGTGGTGATCGACCACGACCTGGACCTGCTCGCCGCCGCCGACCACCTCATCGACATGGGGCCGGCCGGCGGACCGGACGGCGGTCGCGTCGTCGCCGCGGGCACGCCACAGGAAGTGGCCGCCGACAAGAGCAGCGTCACCGGCCCGTACCTGGCCCGTCACCTGGCCCGCGCGTACCGCCGCCCGGACTCCGAACGCGACTAGGAAGGCACACCACCCACTGGCAGACTGCGGTGCCGCCAGGGGAACCTGACATCCGTTCGGCATGAAAGATCTTTTCATCCCGGACGCGGTCTCTGCCGCTCAGGTCCACTGATTTGGGTGTCAGGCGATATGAAGGAAAGGATCGCATCCGCGGGCGTCATCTGGTATTGGAACGGCGGGGTGGACGTCGCTTCGCAGAGCGCCCAGGCGGCGGGCTCGAGCGCGATGCGGCGCGGGTTGGGTTCCATGGTGGTGCTCCTTCTCTGCGGGTTGACTGCTGGATTGCCGGTGGTTACTGCTGCTCGTCGCCGCCGTCAGCGAACAGCTCGCTGCCGGTGACGAAGCTGCTTTGGGCAGAGGCGAGGAAGAGCACAGCGCTCGCGACGGTGAACAGGGTGCCGCGCACGTTGACCGAGAAGGTCTGGTCGAAGTGCTCCGGGGTGACGTCGGCCAAGGTGGCGAACGAGCCGCCGCCGGCGTTGGCGAACAAGACGTCGAGGCCGCGGCCGTGCTCACGCACTTGGCGGTAGACCTCGTCCAGGTCCTCCGGCCGGGCGATGTCGCCGCGGATGCCCTGGCCGCACGGCCCGAGCGACTTGACCGTCGCGTCGAGTTCGGCCTGGCGGCGGCCGGTGACGAACACGAACGCGCCCTCGTCGGCGAACCGCTGCGCGGTCGCCCGGCCGATCCCCGAGCTGGCCCCAGTGATCAGGGCGACCTTGTTGTCGAGCTGACCCATGATGGCTCCTTCGCTGGTTAGGACTGAACGGCGAGCAAGACCTTGGCCCGCAGACGGCCGCTTTCCAGGTCACGGTGGACCCGGGCCGCGTCCTCGAGCGGGGCGACGACCTGGCCGCGCAGCCGCAGCCGGCCCGTCGCCAGCGCGGCCATGACACTTTGCAGGCGGGCCGCGATACGGGGGCCGTCGGGCCCCGACAGGCGGACGCCGACAGGCGGACGCCGAAGCCGGCCGCGCGCGGGTCGGACAGCGTGCCAGCGGCCCAGGCGTCGGCGGCGAATTATCCGTCCAGATGACCACGACATCACCGTCCAGATGACCACGCCATTACCGTCCAGATGACCACGCCTATCACGGTCATGGGGCACACTTTGAAGCGTGGCTACCTTCCCTGACCTGGTTCCGCGGCACGCCCAAGGCTTGGTGTCTGAGGCGCTCGCGGATACTCGCGTGGTACTTGTCAACGGCGCTCGGCAGGCAGGCAAGAGTACCCTGACGAGGCTGACTGCCGACGACCGGCCGGGCACTGTCGTGCGTCTCCTCGATGACGCGGCGACGCTGCGGGCCGCGCAGGACGACCCGGCTGGATTCGTCGAGCACGACGGGCTCATGGTTATCGACGAGATCCAGCTGGCGCCCGAGTTGCTGCGAGCGATCAAGGTGCTGGTCGACCTTGATCCCCGGCCGGGACGCTTCCTGCTGACCGGCTCCTCGCGCGTTCTTGCCCTGCGGAGCCTCCCGGACGCGCTGCCCGGCCGCATGGAGGTCATCGAGCTCTGGCCGTTCTCCCAGGGGGAGATGAACGGCGCCCCGGACCTGTTCATCGACGCGGCGTTCCGGCACGGCGCCGGCCTTGAGCACTCGTCGCGGCTGCGCAAGCGCGACTACCTTGAACTGGCCGTCGCCGGCGGGTTCCCAGAAGCGGTCCGCCGCACCCCACGGCGCCGGGCGGCCTTCTTCGCTTCCTACCTCTCCACGCTCATCCAGCGCGACGTCCTTGAGGTGAGCAGCATCGAGCGGCAAGGAGACATGCTCAGGCTGCTCGCACTCCTGGCGGGACGGGTAAGCGGCCTGCTCGTCCCGAGCACCCTCGCCGGGCAATCAGGCATCCCGCGGACCACGCTGGTGCGCTACCTGGAGCTCCTGGCCACGGTGTTCCTC
>Ga0265337_1001277_pt1 | contig 12644 bp, 16 predicted proteins | sample 42122metaG_FD_192441 | JGI IMG/M metagenome (GOLD analysis project Ga0265337, IMG submission 192441) | Rhizosphere microbial communities from Carex aquatilis grown in University of Washington, Seatle, WA, United States - 4-21-22 metaG | ecosystem: Host-associated > Plants > Roots > Rhizosphere >... | reverse complement strand
CGCGCATGATTTTTACGAAATCGCGACCGGGAATTACCAGAAGTTGGAATCCGTGTTGCAGATCGGGCCTGAAACAACCCTGGCCCCGCCGGGTACAGGCCTTCGATTGCCGGCAGCTCCCGACGACCAACCGGCCCAAACCTATTTCGCGCATCCCCAGGCACTGATTAATGCCGGGGTTTCCATCGGCCAAGGCACGCGGGTATGGGCCTTTGCCCATGTGGTCGGCGGGGCGGTTCTTGGTGAAGACTGCAATATTTGCGATCATACTTTCATCGAGGGTGGGGTCCGCATCGGCAATCGCGTCACCGTCAAGTGCGGCGTCTTCCTCTGGGATGGTCTGACCGTTGAGGATGACGTCTTCATCGGGCCCGGTGCGATTTTCACGAATGATAATCGGCCGCGGAGCAAGCAACATCTGAAAACGTATCTGCCCACGATCCTGAAGCAGGGGTGTACGCTGGGAGCCGGAAGCATAACGCTGCCAGGCATCACCATCGGGCGTTGGGCCATGGTGGGTGCCGGATCTGTTGTCACCCACAATGTCCCGGATTATGCTCTGGTGGTGGGCAGTCCAGCCCGATGGCGCGCCTGGGTTTGCCGCTGTGGAGAAAAGCTGTTTTCCTCTTCCGACCGGTTTTTGGGGTGTGCGTGCGGGCGATCTTATGAGCAGGTCGCTGAAAATGAAGTGAAAGAGTATGCCGCCAATGGGAGCCATGAGAGTCTGGCGGGGAGCCGCCCGGCCCCGGCCCTCGTTGAATCCATCATCAAAAGCAACGGACATCATGCGGCCGATGGCCAGTGAAGTCGGGCGGACGGTGGTGTTCTCCGGTGGCAGACGCTGCGCCCGCTGTAACATTCCGCTCTGCGCGACGGCTGTAAAATTACAGTAGGGTAATACCGCATAGGATAACACCCCATGGCACCCACACGGGTGTGCAACCTATTCTCCGGCCATTCGTAATATAGGACGCTTTCCTCAGGGAAGGCAGTCATCCCCGGTCGGACAAGAATGGAAGCACCCATGAGCACATTTGAAAACTTATTAACTGTGGAGACCAAGCATATGAATTTTTCAGTCGGATTGGATCAATTGGAGTGTTCACCTTCACCCAAGGCAGTTCACGTTTCGCAATGGAAGCGCCCGCTGGATACGCTGCTCATCCTGCTGGCCCTGCCATTCCTGATTCCGCTGGCGTTGCTGGTGGCGCTGTTGATCCGCAGCGGTTCCCGCGGGCCGGTTTTGTTCATGCAGGAACGCGTGGGCCACGCGGGCCGGCGATTCAGGTGTTTCAAGTTTCGGACCATGTTTGCGGATACCGACACCAGCACGCATCAGGGTCACCTGCATCAGCTCATGAATTCGAATACCCCCATGACCAAAATGGACGCCCAGGGAGATCCCCGCATCATTCCGTTTGGCCTGCTGCTCCGCGCGTCCGGTTTGGATGAGCTGCCCCAATTAATCAATGTGCTGTGGGGTGAGATGAGCCTGGTGGGACCGCGTCCGTGTTTGCCCTACGAATATGAAAAATATCTGCCGTGGCAGAAGGAGCGGTTTGCCACCGTGCCGGGCCTGACCGGACTCTGGCAGGTGAGCGGGAAAAACAAGACCACCTTCGTGGAAATGATCCAATTGGACATCGAGTATGCAAAAACCAAAAACCTCTGGTTGGATTTGAAAATCATTCTGATGACGTTGCCCGCCTTGCTCCTGCAAATGTTGGAAACGCGCCAAGCCAGGAAAGCAGCCTCCCGTCTGGTTCGCCAGAAAGCCGGTTGTGCCAGCAGCCCCATCCGGCCGTGTTCCTTTCCGGAAGCGGCTCTTCTCGGCGTGGTGCAGGCCAGGGATGGTGAAGATGTTTCCCCGGGGAAAGAATCGAAGTTGAATTTATAACATGACCAAACCAATAAAAGTCGGCGTGGTGGGTTGCGGCTATTGGGGGCCGAATTTGATTCGCAATTTTAGATCCCTTCCGGATTGCCACCTGAAGATGATGTGTGATGTCAGCGAAAACCGCCTGGCGCATCTCAAGTCGCTATACCCCGAGGTTGAAAGCGAGACGAATTACCATCACATGCTGAACGGCGTTGGCCTCGACGCGGTCATCATCGCCACCTCGGTCAAATCACATTTCCCGCTGGCCAGGGCGAGTTTGCTGGCCGGCAAGCATACCTTCATTGAGAAACCCATGGCGGCTTCGTCACAGGAATGTGAAGAATTGATTGAGATCGCAAAGAAAAAGGGATTGGTGCTGATGGTGGGACATACCTTCCTTTATTCGCCGGCGGTCCGGAAAATCAAGGAAATCGTCCAGCGCGGCGACATCGGTGAAATCCGTTATATCTGCGCCCGGCGATTGAACCTCGGGCTTTTTCAGAAGGACATCAATGTTGCCTGGGATCTGGCTCCCCATGATATCGCCATTATTTCGCACATCATGGAAACCAGGGCGGTCACCATCAATTGCCAGGGGAGTGCGCACATCACCCCCGGGGTGGAGGATGTGACGGTGATGTGGCTTAACTTTCCAGGAGATCGGTCCGCGATCATTCACAGCAGCTGGCTGGATCCGCGGAAGATCCGGGAAATGACCATTGTGGGCAGCAAAAAAATGATTTTCTATGACGACGTTTCCCAACTGGAAAAAATCCGCGTCTTCGACATGCGGGTTGAACGACCGCCGCACTACGACACATTCGCGGAATTTCATTTTGCGTATCACTACGGTGACGTTCATGTTCCTTACCTCAAACAGGAAGAGCCGCTGAAAACCGAGTGTCAGCATTTTCTGGATTGCATCAACCAGGGAATCACGCCGTTGACGGATGGAAACAAGGGTCTGGAACTGGTCCGGATTCTGGAGGCGTCCTCCCAGTCATTGAAGCGAGGCGGGGCGGCGGTCAATCTTTCCGGCCAGGAAAACCGCAATGGTTTGAGGCCGCCAATCATCGCGCCTGCCATCCGTCCGGCAACCGTGGACCTCGCAGAGGGAAAGACCCCACGCCGGACGAATCGGAAGCCGCGATCAAAGTTTAAGGTGCGAATCCGGCAGATATATTCGAATTCGAGCCCATGAAGGCCCTTGTTTATCATGGTCCCGGACAGAAAAAGTTGGAAGACGTGCCGAAGCCCCGGTTGCAGAAGGCGACCGACGCCGTGGTCAGGGTCACCCGAACCACCATCTGCGGTACGGATATGCATATTCTCAAGGGCGACCTGCCCACCGTTGCCGCCGGCCGCATTCTGGGTCATGAAGGGATCGGGATCATCGATGAGGCCGAAACAGCTCATAACGCATCATTTCACGTTGGATGACATCCTCAAGGCCTATGACACCTTCGGCAATGCCGCGAGGGAACACGCCTTGAAAGTCAACCTGACAAACAAATAGGTGGCCCAGGCCGGTTCGGACTGGAACCGGCCAGCTCATGGGATGGGGAAAAGACCCCATGGCGGACGCACGGCCGCCCGGTCTATGCTTGCAATGTGAAGCACAAGAATTTCCTGCAAAACCAAAGGCCGATCGGTGAATCAGGGGCGACGGTTGCGGATTTAAGCCCAGCCGAAACCAATTTTGCACCCTCACCGGATGAAGTGGAGCGGAAAGCCTTCTTCAGTTATGTCAACCAGGGTTCAATACCCGGGAACGCAGTGCAGCATTGGCTGGCGGCCGAGGCACAATTGATCGAGGAACGCAAACTTACCCGGACGCACGGCTTCCATAACCGGACCTGAATCAATCCCCGGAAACATCCCACAATCAATCTATGAAAATCCATCTCATCCTGTTCGTAATCGGCAGTGCATTGCTGCCGGGCGCGCCGTCATTGCTGGCGCAAGATACCAACCCCACCAACGATCTCACTCAAACCTGGAAATCCCAAAAAACGCTGGCCGATGACCGGACCTTGGGCGAACAATCCGTCCTTCCACCCGGAATCAAGGAGAAGTTGCAACTCACCGACGAGCAAAAAGGGGAACTGAAGCCCATTGAGGATGACTTCGCCAACACCTGCTGGGAATACAAAGTCGCCAACCAGCCCCGGATTGAAGCCGCCCAGGACGCGATCCGGCAGGCGCGCGCCGCCAAGAGCACGGCGGACATCGAGGTCGCGCGCAAACAGTTGCAACAGGTCTGGGCCGGTCTTCAGCCCTACCGGGTCGCTGCCGTCAATAAAATCAAGCCTCTGCTGACACCGGATCAACTCATAATTGTGGAGGATGAAAAGAATCAATGGCGCGAAAATCATGTTGTGGAAGCGAATGATCCGTCAGCGAATTGAATCCCAACCGCAACCATTTTGCCGTGACCGTGCGAACCTCAAAAACAAACCGAACATGAAAGATCCCGTCTATAAACTTGTCGAACTCACCGGCACTTCCACCACTTCCATCGAGGATGCCGTGGGCAAGGCCATTCAACGGGCGCACCGAACCATCAAGAACCTGTGCTGGTTCCAGGTGGTCGAAACGCGCGGCAACATCGACAAGGGCAGGGTGCATCACTGGCAGGTGACCATCAAGATCGGCTTTGCCGTGAATGCCGCGGATTAATTATAAGAACATTATGACCAAAGAACACGCGACCGCAGGATTGAACATCACCCGTGAGCAGATGATCCAGTTGTTGAACGAGGACCTGGCGGGGGAATACCAGGCGATCATTGCCTACACCGTGTACAGCCAGGTGCTGAAGGGCGCCGCGTACACCGACATTGCCCGGGAACTGGAAGCTCATGCCGGGGAAGAACTGGCGCATGCCATAAAAATTGCCAAACAGATTGACTATCTCGGCGGCATGCCGGGGGTGACCCCCAAGCCGGTCAAAACCTCAAATGACCCGGCCGTCATGTTGCGCGCGGATCTGGAGAACGAACGGGAAACGGTGGGACGATATCGCGAGCGCATCCGCCAGGCCGAGGCCATGGGGGAATTTGCCTTAAGCGAGACCCTGCGCGCCATCATCGTGCAGGAGCAGGAGCATGAAATTGACTTGAGCGCCGCGCTGGACATCGACGTGCCTCCCGCCAAAGCGCCGGTTGACAAGACCAATGGTCGAATCCACGAGAAACACAACCATGCCCCAGGGCGATAAATTAAGCTACATCGACAGACAGAAGCGTCAGGTGTCGCACATCGAAGCCGGGTACGAGAAAAAACGGGTCGGCACCAAGACCACGGAGGAACGTGCTTGGGCCACGTCAACAAACTCACCGGGGGGCGGCAAAAAAGCGGGTCCGGAAGAAACAGGAATTAATTTGTAATTATGCCAGCTTTAACCACCGAACAGGTCGAGCTCCACTTGAAAGCCATTCCCGACTGGTCGGAACGCGCTCAAACCATCCTGCGGACCTTCAAGTTCGAAGGATTCCTGATGAGCCTGGCTTTTGTACGGCGGATCGCCAAGCGGGCCCAAAAAATCAATCATCATCCGGATATTGACATCCGGTTCGACCAGGTGACGTTGACCCTCACCACGCATGATGAGGGAGGAGTCACCGAAAAAGATTTCTCCCTGGCCCGGCAATGCGACGAGGTCTTCTCCCAGTTTTTGGCGTCTTGGTCGAAGCAGATTCCCAGCCACCAATAAAACCGGATGCTTGAAAGCTATGAACACTCCCATCATTGACCGGGACCTGGCCAAGGAAGCTCCGCACAGCCCGCGTGAACGCATCGCCGGATTCGCCATCGCCAGCCGTGCCGTTGACAAATGCCGCGCCAGCCTGGCAGGCACGCCCGGCGACTATCTCTACGACTGTCCATTGGATAACCTGTTCTTCCGCTTCAAGGGCATCTCCGGCGAGCAATTCAAAACCGCCGTGCAAACCTCGAAAAATTATGAAGATATCGGCGCCTGGTTGCAGGCGAACGGCACGGTGAGAACGCCGGTGGAAATCAAAATCTGGTCGGATGAAATGGAAGCCGGCAGCCCGATGAAAAATCCGGAGCGGCGGGTTCATTTCATGGAGAGCTGCTCCAAACTCCTGCTGAATCCGCAAACGAACTCCACGTTCGACTGGCTCGAAGCTGACGACCGCGCGAGCTTCCGCCGCAAGCCGTTTTAACGCCCCTTTTTTGTCACCAAACCGTACCCAATCTGCCATGAAACAACGGAAGACGAAATTGGCGAAGGCATCCGATACCCGATTCGTGGAAACACTTCCCATTTCAGTTTTCTCCAAAACCCTTGGCCGGCTGCGCCTGCATCCCGGGAAAACCGCTGCCCGCCCAAAGTCGCCAAAGCGGGCCGGAAAAAATTCCCAATCCCGCGGCCCGCGCAAGATAAAGACGGTGCGCAACTCGAAATTACTTTTCCGCTTTTGCGCTTTGCTCTGATTTAAATCCATGAAAAAAAATCCACTGAAGGAAGGCGCCTTGACCGAAAATTCCGCCGGTCTCGGCACGGTGACCCGGAAAATGGTGCGGGAACGTGCAGTGGAACTGGCCGTGATCAACGGTCGTTCCGCGTTGGAGGTGTCGAAAACCGATCGGGAAAAGGTCAAGCGGGAATTGACGGGCGAACCGGATGCGGACCCGAAAACGGCAATGCTTGAATCCGCGCCGGAATCCGAACGTTGGGACCCGGTGCCGGGTTCAACCGGACGCAAGGTGCCGGCGGCTCCCAGTGCGGACGAGGACGACGAAGGGCGTAGCGACAATGAGCGGCTGGTTGCGGAAGGCATCGAAGAGGCGGAGCAAGACCAGATGCGTCAAGCCAGCCAGGAGCCGGACGATTAATGTCGGATCAGATTTGACGCAATCATTGCGCGGCGTGAGATCCAACACATCCGGTTTGACCCGTTGTGCCCCGCAGGACGTGGATGGCCGGAGCTTTGAAGCGCCGGACGCTGGTAGGTCCGCGTGGAATATTTTGGTATGCGAAAAATCATCATCCGGCTGGTTTCTGGTTTGCGTTTGCGCCTGCTGTTGCTGGTGCTGCTGTCGTGCGCCCCGTTGGTGGGTTTGACGCTGTACACGGCCTCGGAAGAGCGTCGGCGACTGGCACAGGAATGGAATCAGAATTCGCAGGAGATGATGGAATTGGCCACGCGGGAAGAGGAGCGGATGATCGCCCAGACGCGCCAATTACTGCTCGCCTTGGCGGAGTCAAGTGCGGTGCGTTCGGGCAATCGGCGGGACGCCAAGAAATTGCTGGACGGGTTGTTCGGCAACGCCCCGCGTTATGCCAATTTGGGAGTGATCAAGACCAATGGAATGGTGCTGGCCAGCGCGCGGCCGATGGCTGTACCCGCCAACCAGACGAACCAGGCGTTTTTCCGCCAGGCGCTCGCCGCGGGCGCCTTCGCGATTGGTGATTTCCCGGCCGCCCAGGCCAGCGGTCAGGCCACCGTCAATTTCGGTTACCCGGTTTTCAATTTCGATGGGCAGGTCCAGGCGGTGGTCTTTGCCGCGCTGGATCTGGACTGGGTCAGCCATTCCGAGTCGATGCTGCCGGCGCAATTGCCCAAAGGGGCGACGTGGACCGAGATTGACCGGGCCGGAAGGATCCTGGCTCGTTATCCCTCGCCGGACCAATGGATCGGCCGGCCGTATCCGGAAAAATCACTTTTGGAAACTGTCTTCACGCAAAATCAAGGCGTGGCGGAGGCGGTGTCAGCGGACGGACTTCCGGGTTATAATGCATTTGTGGCCATGCACAGCCAGCTTGTTCCCGGCGACGTGGTCACCATTCTCAGCATCCCCCGGCAGGTTCTCTTTGCCGAAGCGGACCGCCGGCTGGCCGAAAATCTGACCGGATTGGGGATTGCCGCCTGCCTTGCTTTCATGCTGGGCTGGATCGGCAGTCACCTGCTGGTCCTGCGCCCGGTTCGGACCCTGGTGAAATCCAGTGCGCGGCTGGCCGCCGGCGAATTCAGCACGCGCACGGGACTGGTTCACCGGGGAAATGAACTGGGTCAACTTGGCCAGGCTTTCGATCAGATGGCCCAAGCCCTGGAACACCGCGAAGTGGAACGTCAATCAGCGAATTACGCGCTCAAGACATCGGAAATGCGCTACCGCCGCCTATTTGAAACCGCCCAGGACGGGATTCTGATTCTGAACGCGGATACCGGGCAGATTGACGATGTCAACCCGTTCCTGACGGATATGTTGGGCTACACGCGCGACCAACTATTGGGAAACAAGCTCTGGGAGATCGGTCCCTTCAAGGATACCAAGGCATCCAAGGCGGAGTTCCGGGAGTTGCAGCGGGAAACCTATGTCCGTTACGATGACCTGCCGGTCGAAACCCGCGACGGCCGGTCCATCAATGTGGAATTTGTCAGCAACGTTTATCAGGTCAACGGCGGCAAGGTCATCCAATGCAACATTCGCGACATCACCAAACGCAAACAGGCCGAAACCAAACGCAAGGAATACAACCGGAAACTTCAGGTGCTCTCCCGCCGGTTGGTGGAGGCACAGGAGACTGAACGCCGGAACATCGCCCGCGAACTCCACGACGAAATCGGCCAGGCCCTCACCGTCATGCAATTGAACCTGCAAGCGATGTTGCAGTCGCCCGACGTCGACGGCTTTACGCCGCGTTTGAACGAGAACCTTAAGGTGGTCGAGCGGGTGTTGGAACAGGTGCAGGACATCTCGTTGGATTTGCGGCCCTCCATCCTGGATGATCTGGGCCTGGAGCCGGCCCTGCGCTGGTACACCGACCGGCAGGCGGCCCTGGTCGGGTTGAAAGTCGTGTTCCATGCCGACCCGCTGGTGCGACGCCTGGATTCGGTGATTGAAACCGAATGTTTCCGCGTGGCCCAGGAAGCCCTGACCAATGTGGTGCGCCATGCCCAGGCCAAAACTGTGACGGTTGAGTTGCGCAAGGAAGCAGAGCAGATTCATCTGTGTGTGCGCGACGACGGGACCGGGTTCGAGGTGGCCGCCGTCCGGGCAAAGGCCGTGCGCGGCGCCAGCCTGGGTCTGTTGAGCATGGAGGAACGCGCGGTGTTGGCGGGAGGCCGGCTGGAGTTTAACTCTGTTCCGCAGCGGGGTACCGAAGTCCACGCCTGGTTTCCGCTGAAGTGGCAGACCCCGCCGGCCGAACCGGAAACCCCATGAACAGCCCCGTCAAACTGATTCGCGTCCTGCTGGCCGATGACCACACGCTCGTGCGGGCGGGGATTCGCGCGTTGCTCGAAAAGTTGCCGGGAGTGGAAGTGGTGGGTGAGGCGGGCGATGGCCGCGAGGTGCTGAATCTGGTCAAGACCAAGGAGCCGAACGTGGTTTTGATGGATATCTCCATGCCCGGCCTGAATGGACTGGAAGCGGCGACGCGCATGGCGGCTGATTTTCCGGACGTACGGGTGGTCATCCTATCCATGCACAACAACGAGGAATATGTCTGGCGGGCGCTCAAGGCGGGCGTGGCCGGCTACCTGCTGAAGAAGGGGGCTACGGCTGAATTGGAAATCGCCCTGCAACGGGTGGTTCAGGGGGAAATTTACATCAGCCAGGAAATCTCCCGGCGGATCGCCCGGAAACTTCCGTTGCAAGGAATAGCCGACCGTAAAAGTCCGTTTGAACAACTGACCAGCCGGCAGCGCGAGATCCTTCAACTCGTCGCGGAAGGCCAGAACACCAAGGGCATTGCCGAGATTCTGAAGGTCAGCCCCAAGACCATTGAATACCATCGTATGAAGTTGATGAATTCACTGAACATTCACGATGTTCCGGGCCTGGTGCGTTTTGCTATGCAGGCCGGGTTGCTTCCGCAGGAAAGCCAGCCGCTGGCTTGATCAGTTGCCATTCTCTTTTTGAGATGCAACCCTTGACGTTAGAGCAATTTAATTAATCTCGTAGCCGCGAACGTCAGTTCGCACCAAATCGTTGTCCTTTATTCAAGTTGCGCCGACTGACGTCGGCGGGTACACAATTTTTGAAAAGGCCCTAGCCGGGTGGACGGCCTGATCGAACCGGTCAAGACCGTCCTGGCGTCGATCGCATCATGGCAACTGCTTGATGTTCAACTGCAGCGCAGTTTGCGGCGTGAGCTGGTTTTGCCACACGGTTTCATTCGAATATCCCGATTCCATGCCCAAAGCCGTGTAAGCCGTCGTGACAAAGTAGTAGGTCACTCCCACCAGCAGGTTGTTCACGACACTGGTCGAGGCCAACCCGGCATCGATCCGGTTGGTATAGTTCCCCGACGTTGTTCCGTAGTGGATGTAGTAGCCTGCTATGCCGGTCGCCGGGACGCTGGCATTCCAAGCCAGGGATGCCGACTGCGGCGGAGCGTTGCTGGCCCATAGGCGAAATGCCCGCATGTTGTTTACGTTATAGCTGAGGGTCACGTTCGTTCCTGGCGTGTTAGTCGCGGTGGTCCACGTTGCCAGATTTGTGCTGGTCTGGACATAATAGGTCGTTCCCGAACCCAGCGAGGTCCACGTCAGCAGGACCTTGGTTCCGGGCTGGACTACGACCGCTTGGACGGGCGGGGCGAAAGCCGCGAGGATCAAAAGACATCCCAGAAACATCGTCAGCCCGGTGATTTTGAAAGGCCAATGCGATTCAGCATTGGGACTTTGCACCGTGAGTGAATGATAAATGTTCATAATTACCGTTACCTCCTTCGCGACCTGGCTGCGACTAGGGTGTTCCTTGCCGTCACTGGGAAAACCCTTGGTTCCGGTTTGGCAGCGCCAGCCGGGGAACGATGGAGGAGTAAAGTGACAGGTCGTGCCGGAGTCTGATTCGAGGCGGCCGATGTTAGGGTAATACCCCATGGCGCCCGCACAGTGATTCAACATACAATGTTTGGGATTAGGAGATGCCAGACCAGTTTTCAAACCAGTCATAACCATGAATTGGACTCCGCTTGATCTTACCGTCCGGGTGGGCTGCAACCTCGCCTATGAAACGACCGTGCCGACCCCGGTGCTGTTCGTCCTCAAACCGCGGCTCGAAGGCCGGGTGCTCGTGATGCAGGAGAAACTTTCATTCGGCATCGGGCTGCCGTCTTACGAATTTCAGGATTCCCACGGCAACATCACCTATCGCTCAACGTTTATGCCGGGACGCAACGAAATCCGCCACGATGCGCTGGTCGCCGTCTCTTCGCTGCCGGACAGCCGGGACATGCGCGGCAACCTCGTGCCCGTCGGGCAGCTCCCCTTTGAATTGTTGCGTTACACCTTGCCGAGCCGTTATTGCGATTCGGACAAGCTGATGAATTTTGCCTGGAATCAATTCGGGCAGGTCACCCACGGCCTGCCACGCGTGCAAGCCATCTGCGACTGGGTCCACCGCAATATTGAATACCGTTATATGTCCGGCCGTTCCGACTTGTCCGCGTCCGAGGTCATCGAACGGCGCTACGGTGTCTGCCGCGATTTCGCCCATGCCGCCATCGCGCTGTGCCGCGCCTTCAATTTGCCTGCCCGTTACGTGACCGGCCACCTGCCGGACATCGGTTATGTTGACCCGGGCACGCCGATGGATTTTCACGCCTACTGCGAGGTCTATCTGGGGCAGGAGTGGCTGACCTTTGATCCGCGCTACAATATTCCGCGCATCGGCCGCGTCAAAGTCGCCCACGGCGCCGATGCCGTGGATGGCGCGTTTGCGACCATTTACGGCGAGGCCAGGCTGGCCCATTTTGAAATCTGGGCTTACCAGGTGGATCCCCGGCAGGTTGCCGTGGGTGATTCCATTGATCTATCCAAACGTCTCGATGGCAATCAAACGGTGCGATTGAGCTGATAACGACCGCTCAAACTTCCAACTCGCCTGGTGCATCGGCGGGTGTTAATCTCCCGGCCTGATTTTGGTAGGGACGGCGCGCTGCGCCGTCCGGTCGTCGCCGCGCGACGACCCTACCCGAATCATTTTTACCCGATGACTAGTTCGCAAATCCGCCAGTCGTTTCTCGACTTTTTCAAGTCGAAGCAACACACCATCGTGCCGTCTTCGAGCCTGATGCCCGATTCGCCGAACCTCCTGTTCACGAACGCCGGCATGAACCAGTTCGTCCCGATTTTCCTCGGCCAGGTGAAATGCCCCTACACGCCCGGCCGCGCCGCCGACACCCAGAAATGCATCCGCGCCGGCGGCAAACACAACGACCTCGAAGACGTCGGCCTCGATACTTACCACCACACGTTTTTCGAGATGCTCGGCAACTGGTCCTTCGGCGATTATTTCAAGAAGGAGGCCATCGAATGGGCCTGGGAACTTGTCGTCGGTGTCTGGAAATTTCCGCCGCAACGGCTGTACGCCACCGTTTTTTGTCCGCAGAATTATTTTTCCCGCTGGGATTCGGAATTGGATTCGGCACTCAAGTTGGTCGAAATTGGGCCGACCGTGGCTCAACAAGATGTTCCGTTGACAGGTGGTGCAAGCAAGCTACCAGATCGAGAAGCAATTCAATATTGGATTCGGGTTTTTCAGAAAGCGAACCTCGACCCACGAGAACATATCATTCCCGGCAGTTTCAAGGACAATTTCTGGATGATGGGTGAAACCGGCCCATGCGGTCCGTGCTCCGAACTCCATGTTGACCTCACGCCGGCAGGCGACACCAAAGGCTCGCTGGTCAATAAAGGCGATGCTCGTTGCATCGAAATCTGGAATCTTGTCTTCATCCAGTTCAACGCCAACCCCGATGGCACGTTTTCGCCGCTGCCGGCCA
>Ga0265337_1001276_pt1 | contig 12654 bp, 12 predicted proteins | sample 42122metaG_FD_192441 | JGI IMG/M metagenome (GOLD analysis project Ga0265337, IMG submission 192441) | Rhizosphere microbial communities from Carex aquatilis grown in University of Washington, Seatle, WA, United States - 4-21-22 metaG | ecosystem: Host-associated > Plants > Roots > Rhizosphere >... | reverse complement strand
CTGGGAGGAGCCACCAAAACGCGGGTGTAGCTCAGTTGTTTAGAGCGCTTCCTTGCCAAGGAAGAGGTCACGAGTTAGAGTCTCGTTACCCGCACCAAATGGGAATTATTGAGCACTTCGGTGCTCTTTTTCTTTGGCAATAAGGTGATGAGAGGGCTGATCTCAGGTGTGTAAACTTTATTGTTTTTATTTACGTAAAATCCGGCCGGAAACACAATTTGTTTACACCTCACTCTGTTCTCCTGAGAAGTCACTAGAAACGCCGCTCCCATATGCTCAACAAAGTCGAAAGCAAAACGCAGGAACTTTCGCCAATCATCATCAGACTTGGATTGAAGGTTTTCAAGACGTTCTTCCAGCTCCGCAATCTCTTCTTCCTTTTTACGTATAGACTGCTTGATCCTTTCCTTGAACGAAGTGTTACTAGGGTCAGACATCTCATCGACCTGCCTTTCGATAGCTTCACTCAGAGCTTTGATTTTGTGCCTTATTCGATTACTCTCTTGTTCGGCTTGGGCTTTGCGTTGCTTCCAAACGACTGCCAATGCCTCTAAAAAGTCTTCCCGACCTTCTTTTGTTACAGGGTTATTCTTAAATTGTTGCTCTATACCTTCGTGCATTTCATCACGAGTAAGGTAACGGCCGCAGGAACGGCATTTGTATCTTGTATAGACTTTACTGCTTTTACCATTCGTGTGGTCAAACCCAACAAACCTGCCATTTCTTTTATCTAGGCAGTCATCGCAATTAGTTATGTTGTTAGCCACGTACTTCGGGTTACCATTCTTGCGTGGTCCAGACTGGTTTTTCGGGTTACCATTCATTATCCTTATAAGCTCGTAATGTTGGTCTTTTGTAATTAACGGTTCGTGTTCGCCATTCTCATTGCGAAACTTAACCTGTTTATCGATTTCAACTATGCCAGCGTAGAACGCATCAGTAACAATCTTCCGGAACTTGTCCATCTTATACGATGAATGGCCTTTCATAAACTCGCTGTCGTTAAAGTCTTTGAGTGCTTGAGTGGGTGTTGCACGGCGTGTAACAATGCGAACAAGTATATCCTGAAGAATGGAGCCTCTGACAGGGTGTATTTCAGGAATACCACGTTCTCGACCCTTCATGTAACCAGGCTTCGGTACGAACGGCCATCTACCGTCCTTTAATGCTGCTGTCTGGCCGTTAATAGACTTGTTTTTGCGTTCTTCATTACTACCTGCCGCCCTCCAGCCTTCCATATATCTCAACAGACTTGCTACATGAGTATCTTCGTTTAGCTCAGGCTTATCTGCGAACCAGACCCTGACTTTAAGCTCGTACCAAAACCTGACATACCAGTATGTCTGCTCATCAGGGCTACGCATAAATCGATCAACTTCCTGAACGAATAAATACTTTACACTAGAGCGTTTTTTACAGAAATCGTAAATCTGTAGCAAGTCCTTTCGGTTGAAGTTGACACCTACTTTACTCGATGCCTGACCTTCCCAAATATAGTCGTCATCAGGAATAATTGCCCCTAGAAGCTCGGCAGCCTTCAGGACATTGTTTCTCTGATGCTTTAGGCTATCATTCTCTAGTTGTTCCAATGAGGAAACTCTGCACAAAGCGACTGCCAATACCTGTTTACCCATCACAGTCTCCTACGTATATAACTAGGAGCTTCTTGGACATTGTTCTGTCCATCCGCCTCCGCTTCGGCCACTTCTTGTTCGACAAACATATCGTAGGCAAGTTGAGCAAGCGCCATCGCATCTTCCTTGCGGCGTGTAGCGAACTCACTAGAACTAAGCACAGCGTTCTTACGATGTGCAAGAGAAGTTCGTTCACCGGTCTTAATCTTCTTGCGCTTTTGCATTTTCGAATGCTGCGCAGTGCTAGTAGACTGTGATGAACTAGAACTTTATGACTTGCATTATAGCAAAAATTGCCTGATTTTTCAACGCTGGTTTTATGTCGTGTAATGTAGTTTTGTAGACGTTGGGTGTCATTTAACCCCTGCAAACTTGTGGTCATAACTTCACGTTCTCAAAGGTCTGGTAGTATCGTGGCAGGTCAGCTTCAGCTTGTACATCATCAAAATAAATCTGCAGGGTACTGATACTGCTGTGGCGTGTGTAACGTGCCACCTGTAATAAATCACCCTCGTAGGCTCGGATTAGCTTGGTGGCGTAGTAATGTCGTAAGCCATGTACCGATTTTGATATTCCTAGCTTCTGAAAAACCTCACTTACGAGCCTCTGAAGACTGCGAGTGGTCAGGCGTTGCCGGAAACTGTTATTACTATTACTGGTAAACAGAGCGCCGTCAGCGACTTTGTTGCTGGCTAAGTATACTCGGAGTAATCTAACCGTTTCTGGGTGTAGACTGACGGCTTCCTTATCATCACGACCTTTGCCCTGAACGTAGGCCACGCTCCGAACTAAGTGCAGGTCGCTAACATTCAGACGCACAAGTTCTATCTGGCGCAAACCTTGTAGTGTCAGGAGGCTGATTATAGCCTTCAGACGTGCGTTTTCAGGGGTTTTAGGCAGTAATCGCAGGTATCTACCCATCCGAGCTACTTCAGCGTCGGTCAGACCGTCTTTCTTGTGTTTGCGTGATTGACTAAACGACTTGATGTTTTGAGTAATATCAGTCGGCAGTAGACCCTGCCGGCTTAGTTCTTTCAAAAATATCCGAGCAACGGTTAATAGTTTGCCCTTTGTAGAGACTGATATATCATTTCTGCTCCTGAGAAACCGTTTATACTCTAGAAATGAATTCAAATCGAACCCATTGTTTTCTATGAAGTTCAGGAAAGGCATAAGCCTCGCTCGGTAATCTGCCAGTGTCGCTTGCGACAAATCTAGAGAATCAAAGATCTCAAAAGCACGGTCTTTAGAATACCTTCTTGCAATAACAAATTCAGTCATTCTGTAATCTCGAATTTCTTGAGCCTGTCTAAGTAGCGGTTTGGCTCCTCGGACTCTGGCGTAACCACCGACCATTCCTTGTACCATTTCTCGTATCTTTTTCGCTTGTCTTCTTCTGTGCCTTCTTCCCACCTGCCATGTTTTACTTTGCCGGTTGCCGTATGCGGATCGATAGCTATTTCAGGGATTTCCAGCCTCATACCTTGGTCGAACTCCCCAGTCAGTAGGCAAGCTAGGCTATCGGCCTCTCTGGTCTTAACAGACCGGCATAAATAGATGACTGCCTGAAAAATGAAAAGCTCACCGTCTCCTCTTTGTCTTGATTGGCTGTCTACCGCCATATCGTAGTTGCCACGCATAGCCTGAACGAAAATCGGAGCCATCGGATTGGCTGGGCCGATGTCTTCATTGGCAATGACGGCTAGACGTTTCCAAACGTATTTATAGTAGCCAGACTTGTGCAATATCATAGCCCAATAACAGGCTTCGTATTCTTGATTCCGTCTTATCATTTTCTGCAGAGCAGAGCTGACTTCATCAAATTGGTAATCTCCGACTACCCGAAGCTCGAATCTCCCGATTCTCTGCGGTTTTTTCTGCTCACTTTTGCTATTTTTAGGTACTTTCTCATCTGTTGTATCCATTGGTTGCCCCCTTGAATTTGTTTGTATATAAGGAATTGTAACTTTAAGCTAACAGGGGTCAAGGGGATTTTACCTCTGTTAAATGCTGCGCTTAATGACTGCTAACGAACTTTTATCCGTTTCAGCGATTATTTACTCTCGAATACTCTTACAACTTCGTCAAAACTCTTTAATTTGTCCTTGTTCCATTCTTCTTGCTTGATGTAGAGTGCTTTGTACGTCATTTTGCTTTGACGGCCATTTACATCTTCACACCATTTTTGCAGTCTTTTGAACTTGAGTTTGTCATCCTCTTCTTCACGACCCTTGGTTTCAATGATGTATACAGTCTTACTGTCTTTCTTCACAAAGAAGTCTGGATAGTAGTTTGCAATAAAGCCTTCGGAATTCTTATATTCAATTCTTAGCGCACTGGCTTCCTTGTTCTGGAAGTTCTTGGTAAACGAAATAACGTCTTCACAACCTTCAATAAATCCTGCAAAGACTAATTCGAAGTCACTGTCGCCAACTATCTTGTTAAAGACTGACTTCTTAGGAACTACAAAGCCCTTATCATTTACTACGAATGGTCGGGACTCACTAATTTTAATGTAGTTCTTTATCTCTGTATCGCCACTATCTTGAACTGTTAGTTCATTGATTGCTTTTTTGAAAGAGTCCTTAATTAGACGTATGTATTCTACTTCTGAAAGGTTTCTAAGCATATTCAGGTCGGATAGTTCAACCTCGCTATCAAACATATACCGGTGGACGAACTCTTTGACCTTACCAAACAGAATGTCATAGCAACCAAACAATCGTAATTCTCGCATGATAGCCTGAGCAAAGAAGCCAATGACGCTCTGATAGTCAGGATTTACTTCACCACTTAATACCGTCGTGTGATGAGTAATTTCACCAACTACATCTTTGAAAACAATCTCTCTTTTTTCTTGTTCACTGAATTTCTTTACTGCTACTTTCTTATTACCGAACTTTGATACATCTAGATCAGCTAGGTTTTTGTATTCCCTCTGAATTCTCGGAGTCATTATTGGTATTTCAATGTCCAATTTATCAATATCCTTTTGAGGATTTTCATTATCTACTTCAACAACCATCGGGGCTATTGGCTTAGCACCACTACCCATGGCTTTCTTCTCTAAGATGACACCCTCGCCCTTAATGGACTCCACGAACTCCATAAATGCAGGAGTACCGACTACGCTAACATATTCCTTAACGTCGTCTCTGCCAAAGAACATTCTGCGTAAACCACGCCCCAAAGTCTGCTCTGGTAGGATTTTTGAGTCAGAGGCGTACGGTCTTAATCCGACAATGGTCGTAACGTTCTTTACATCCCAACCCTCTTTCAACATCATTACTGAAACAATGACCTTAAATGGACTCTCCCAGCTATCAATCTCATTAGCTTGCTTGCGTAATAGGTCTAAGTCATCTTTATTTTTGCCAGAAACGGTTTCAGATATGTCACCACTCTTGTTGGTATGAATGGTCAGTACGCTGTCTCGTAAATCGGCAAAGCTAGTTTTGATATATTCTGCGACTTCGTCACAGTTCTTCGTGTCATCAGTCATAATGAACAAGATAGACTTCTTATCCATTGGCTTTAGTTCTTCGTAGGTTTTACGCCACTCTTCAATGCCGAGGTCTATGAAGTCCCTGTACTTCTCACTAAACAGGGAGCTTTGATTTTCGTGTAATTTACCTCTGCTGGCTGCGTCTGGAACAACAGGATTTTTAACAATTTGCTGATGTATCGCCTCCACAAGAGGATAGTCGCTAATGGTCTGTACAAAGATAGAGCCATCACGCTTCTTTGGCGTAGCAGTAACATCAAGCTGCAACGCTAAACCAGACCCTTTTTGTTTGAGCTGGTTATCAATATCTTGAATTGATTTCGCCCAAGCTAATTTGTCGTCCCAAATATGATGTGCTTCGTCATTGATAACAATTAGTTCGTCTATGTCTCTGACAATCATCCCAAGATCAACAGTTGAATCATTCGTCTTAGTTACAGGCTTGTCGCCCAAGAAATAGGTAGATGAGTCTTCATCATCTGCAGTAGCATCTTTTACATCAGACTCAAAAACACGATGTATGTTTGTAAGGAATATATTGCCAGTGTCAGAAATGTTCCGTAGGTTATCTTGCAAGTGCAGAGTTAGCTGGAAATCGTCTTGCCAGTTCTGACCATGATAACCATTATCTGGCAGTACAGGGTCTTCGTGAAATATCTTTAACCCCTCAAAATCATTCTTGATACGCTCAAAAACTATGACGTTTGGCGTAATGAGCAGGAAGTTCTTTGACAGCAACGAGTCTTCTTCATACTTTTTATGGAAGTACGCCCAAGCCAACACAAGGCTCATTACCTTAGTCTTACCAGCACCAGTAGCCATCTTAATTACAAAACGAAGCCACTCTTCGGTAAACATCCCAGCACTAAGTACGCCAGTTGAGTTGTAGCGTATGAGGTCATATTTATCTTTGACTTTAGCGACTTCGTATAGCCATACGACCGTTTCTACTGCCTCACGCTGTGCGAAATAGTATCGGAAATTATTCGAACTGCCATCCTGGTTATACATGACGTGGTCTTCTTTGAACCACCAGTTGAGCAATGCTTTGGATGTATCAGTTGCACCCTCGTAGTTCAATGACCGCCAGTCTTTAACTTTTTTACGTAGGTCGGCAACAAGGGGCGGTAACAGCTTCTCGTGACCCTTATCTCGCAAATCTTCGTCGGCTGGAAACCAGCGAATACTAGGGTCTAGAATGACGTAAGGGTCTGAGGGGAAGTCTTTGTGAAGAGCCATATTATACTTCTACCTCAATCACATGAGTTGTATCGTTGCCAAATATATCCACCACCTTGATAGCTACCTTATACTTACCCCGACTAACTTCTTTTGAAGCCGAAGTAAGCTCAAGCTCTCGGTTCTTTTTTGTCCTAAAGCTCTGCCATTCGTTATCAAAAATATAATCACCAGTCCATTCTTCGTACTCTTCGTCTTTATCATTCATTTTTTTAATAATCTCTTTACGACTAGCAAAATCAAAGTCAACAGCCCAGTAGTCTATCCAATCACTCCATTTTTTGGTCAATACTTCTTTTGAGATAATGTCGCTGTCTTTATCTTTTGAAACTTTTACAACCTGACCATTTTCTACAATGACTTTTGCTCCACCAGGGCGTAGGGCTTCTGCTATTTCTCCAGAGTCATCCTGGTTATAAGAAACAGAAAAATCAGTTAGTTCAACGGTTAGTTCTTTTTTGTTCATTGGACCTTTAACCGTTGGCTTAGCTTCAACGAATGAAACGTCGTAGAACTTTACCTGACCACGCTCAACTGCTTTCTTATCAAACACCTCTCTAGGTATAATTCTAAACGCTACGTCTATTCCGTGGGTGCTATACTCTTGGAAATCTAGTCCCATCTCATAATCAAAGCCAAGTATGTCAATCTTAGTAATACCTTTTTCCTTGCACTCCGAAACTATGTCATCTACTTGTTTTGACGATACTGGGGTGCTAATCGGACCAACTGCAACAAGCCTGTCTCTTTTTTTACCTACAATGTTTACAAACGACTCTACAGGTTCGGCTTTGTAAGCCGTAATAATTAGTTTTACAAACTCTTTTTCTTTTCTGGCAGCTTGTTGAGCCTTTTCTTCAGCACGTAAGTCATCGTTTATGTTAAGATAGTTCTCTCGTTCATATCTACCTACATTCAATATCTCAAAGGCACGAAAATCTACGCCATCTTTTTTTAGCTTTCTTTGGACATCTATCATTCGTTTACGTGATGTATGTATTCCAAACTTCCCTAAGTCAGAGCCAATCCACCTTCTGTTTAATTTTTCAGCAACAGCCATGGTTGTTCCAGAGCCACAAAAGAAATCAGCCACTAAGTCACCCTCATTCGAAGATAGCTTAATGATACGCTCTAATAATTCTTCTGATTTTTGAGTTGGGTAATCGAGCTTTTCGTAGTCGGTTGGGCTAGTAATCTTCTTAATATCAGGCCACCAATCGTTGATAGGTGTCCCATCTTCTCTTAATTTTGCATCCTCGCCTTTTACGGCCGTCCTGCCACGTTCGACTGTTCCCTCAGAATAGGGCCTATATTGTGGGTTGTAAGTCCACTGGCTAGACTTTGTATACCAATAGATGGTGTCGTATTTTTTTGGCATCTCTTTCTGAGGTATTCCGCCACCGCTGTACAGCCAAACAATGCTATTTCTAAATCCGTCATTGCCAAATATCTCATCAAGAATTAAGCGCATGTAACTATTAACTCGCCAGTCGCAATGCACATAAATACTGCCATCCTCGGCAAGCAAGTCATACATTAACTTCAACCGTTCATAAATCATTGCTATGAAGCTATCTGCACCTTTACCCCATGTATCACGGTATGCAATCTCTTCTATAACAGAAGGTTTTTTAGTGAAGCTCTCCTCGTCCTTACCATCACCAATCTTCAGCTCCATAGAGAAGTCAGCACCAACATCAAAGGGTGGGTCAATATAAATCAATTTCAACCCACCCTGTGCTTCAATCTCTTTACGCAATGAACCATTAGCTAATGAAGATAATATAAGTTTGTTATCACCCCATATTAGTTTGTTAGTCCAACCAGTAAGTTGTCTGCCACTATCATCAAAAAGTGTTGATTGTAGACCTATCTTGTCATCACTACGAGGTTCATCTATCTGCTCTATGACTTGAAATGGCAGGACAGTATTCGTGACCTCATTGCTTTTACCATTCCATAGCAGCTCAACTTCACGAGCGTTATCAAATAACAAAAAACGATATTTCTCTGGTAAAGGTTTCCTAGCCTCTAGGTACTTAATTACATCTCGTTTTTCGTTATCGCTCAATGTCATTTCTTTTTCTCCATTAGTTTCATTACATCTTCTTTACGATAACGTCTGTCGCCACGTGTGCCGAAACGTACTGCTACCAAATAGCCTTTTGCATCCCACGCTCGTAGTGTGTTCGGATGGCAATTCAACATCTCGCACGTCTGCTTGAGCGTGAGTAGTCTAGGCTCTTTTTTCTCAGATTGTGTCATACTATAACTATACACCACTTAACAGTGGCTATAAGAAAATGGATATACTTGATACTGACATCGCCAAGTTCAAAAAGCTGTACAAAGAAAAGTTCGACATAGAACTCGATAACCACGAAGCTCGGCATAAACTATCGTTGCTTGTTCGACAAATGGAAATTGTCTATCAGCCAATCACTGTGCAACAGCTCGAAAACCTGATCATCAAAGATGCGGAAAAAGGCTTCCTCAATGTGCCGGCTCTACAAATGTACGATGAACACAACAAGAAGCAAGCCCTGAAACAGAAACACAAGAAGGAGTCATAGCTGTTAATGCGTTATCGGTGTTTATCTTCGCTGTACTGCGTTTTACAAGACAAGATGTATAAATTATGATTGTTTCTCGAAAATCGTTTAACTGCATCTGAAACTCGCTGGCTAATCCGGTCGGCTATTATGATAAATCGAACAGTAAGCAAGGTATCCTATCTCAGCCACAAAACACGAAGTTATAAGACAAAAATAGGCAAAGTTATTATGCGCAAAGGGCTGATCAGTTAAAACAGCCCTAGCAACAACAATCATAATAATTAAAATCACAGCCATCAGAATTGATAGGTAAACGTTCGTTTTCACAGATTGCGGAGCATCTTTAATGAGATACTTATGGGGCTTTAGCACACTAAACGTACTTGCAATAAAGCCGCCTAGAGCTTTCAGATACTTCACGTTCTAACCGCTCCTTGTATGCTTATCCACCATAACTGTTACAAACATCTCCAAAAAGCCAAGAAAGAAAGGTACGACGAAGAATATCGTCCATGCCTTGCCGACTATGCCAAGAATAATCATAGTTAAAGCAGTAGCAACGACACCTGTTAGGTTTATTTTAGAATGTCGGTCTGCGTAGCTCTGTACCTTAGATTTGAAAATAACCCTGTCAATAACTATTACTTCTTCGTTCAGTTCCGGTTTTTGCTTAACATCTTCCTCAATATACCAAGACGTCTCAGAACCCCTGCGCTCATTTTCAGTATACGGAACTGCTAGGGTAGTACCGTTCGCATAAGCACTACTCATAAATAGCATCCTCCCACTTACTGATTAAATCCTTCTGATAATTTCTGACTTCTTCGATGTGTTGCTTAAGGGAGCGTCTCGATACGCTCAAATTGTACTTAATAAAGTCCAGGTCGATCAGAAAGCTATTTTTGGCTTCCATATCTTTATACTCAAGCCGATCCTTAAGTTCGTCTGGCTTAACTGGACCACCTAGGAAGTTAATTCGATAGTCATCAATCTTGAATGTCAGGGGCATGGCGACATCTGTTGCGTCATCGGTTAAAGAAGTGCTTTTGTAAAAAGCAGCTCTTTGTCTGGCTACTAGATCATTGAATTTGTTATCACTTTCCTCGATGAATATGCACCTGTATCCAATCTGCTTAACTGAGCTGAGATGTAATAGACCATCAATTTTTTCATAAACACCCAAGATATATTCTTGTGCCTTTTTGGATTCTCTACGCTCAACAGTGATGAGTAAACGATATGGCTCGACAGAAATATGTGCAAACTGGTTTTCTGCTCGAATGTTTACGTTTTCTACCAGGGAAGCCTGTTTTTCGGCCTCAGTACCACCTAATGCTCTTACGACTTTATTCTTGTAGGCAAAGAGTTCAGGCATCTGCTCATATCGTATTTCAAGTATTGCCTTAATCTGCTTCATTTAGTTCCTCGATTAACTTGGCGGTGAACGTTTAGTTTATTATACATTTTTCACAACTTTGATGCTGCTTATAGTTAAGGCTTTAGCCTGGCACGGTAGTTTTTGCGCTAGATCATCTGTAGATGAGGTTTGCGTCTTCGTTCATGAGCTTTCTGTACTGCGCTCCGAACCGTGTCAGGGAATCGCCGTGCCAAAGGCGACGTTTCTGTAAGCGTTGTAGCTTTCGTTGGGTCATCACCGACCTGCTAAACGCATCTTTACGGTACTGGCTAGGGTACTTCAGATCAAGACATTGCCGGCAAGCTAAGCGGTTGCTATAAATGTACAGTTTACTAGTTCGTCTCTGGCAACAGGGTGCTTGAAACCAGATACGCTTACCGTAGCGAACCTTTGTCCAGCAAAGCTGAACATCCACATAACCTTTATACGGTTGCGGTAAGTATGTGTGTAATATGCCGTTGTTTCGCATCTGGTCGTATTTTAGGCACTCAAACAGATCAATCTCTACCGCATCGGTTATTAGTATTGGGCTTAAGCCTTTCATAAGTCACCACCTTTCATTTCTCTAGTTAAACTCTTAACCGAACACTTAAATCTAAATCATATGGGGATTTGCTAAAATCTAAATCATTAGGGCTTTGACTAGGGAAGTCCTGAACACTACGCATACTTATGTAACTCCCACGTCTTACTATTCTGCAAAAACTCTTGATACGGAACTTCAAGTATTTGTCGCCAACGGTTGATCTCACCAATGATTTCGTGTAATTTTTTACCCACTTGCAGCACCAATTAAAAACCCCCAACTATGGGGGTTTTTAATTTAGAAAATTTCCTAACTTATTTCAGGAGGTTCAGTAGGCGAAAATCCGATACTTTAGCTTTGCCAGTGGCGATTGCTAAAGCTGTGCTTACTAGAACCAGTCCTGCGCTGACCATGATTATGAACAGGCCGATAGCGATTGGTGAGCTCCAGTCCCAAGTCATTTGGTTACCCTCTCTACCCACCGTTTAGCTTGTGCACTTTCAGAGTAGCCTGAATCTTCTCTAAGTGCAACCGCTTCCTAACTTATCTTGTATAATTTACTGAGGTAATGGCGCGTTGGCCGAGGAGTTAGGCATAGGTCTGCAAAACCTTTTACACGGGTGCGAATCCCGTACGCGCCTCCAGGGAAGATGGCGGAACTGGTATACGCTGCGGACTTAAAATCCGTTGCCGCAAGGCTTGAGGGTTCGAGTCCCTCTCTTCCCACCAGGCCTATTTGACTGTTTGTTTTTGTTGGCGAATTTCCCAGTTGGCTACGTTATAAAATCGGTCAACCGTAAGATTGTCGGCTTTACGTTGGTAATTGGCCACCGGCCCGCGAGTTATATAGAGAAAGTTCGGCTGGTAAAGCGCCAGGGCTGGGGCATCGCCCACCCAAGCGCTCAGAAAAGCCTTAAGCTTGATGGCGCGCAGCGCAGGATCAGGCCGCGTTCGGGCGGCTTCCAGCCCCTGGTCGGCGGCTGAAGATTTATATTCACTCAAGTTCAAGTGCCCCTGGCTGGTCAAGCTGGCCTGCGAGCTGTCCCAATAGGCAAAAACGTCCGGATCGACGCCGATATTTATACCGTAAAGCAGTATGTCGTAGCTGTGGCTACCGATGATCGAAGCCTGTAAGTCGGTGCTGTCGTAGTAGCTCGGCGTTACACGCACGCCAACTTTGGCCCACTGTGCCTGCAAGAACTGCGCCACTCTGGTGTAGCTAGCGGTATCTTGCCCGCTCAGACTAAAGCTTAAAACTTGACCATCCTTGGTTCTCAGGCCTGAGGACGGATCGCGAGCCCAGCCGGCCTGGTCGAGCAACTGGTTGGCTAGATTCACGTCGTAGCCCTGCTCGGTAATTGTTGGGTCGTAGCCCAGCTGACCTTTGAGCAACGGGCTGTCCGCCAGTTTGACTGGCTGGCCAAGCAAGTTGACCAATTGCGTGCGGTCAACTGCCGCTGTCAACGCCTTTCTAATATTGGCGTCATTTAGAAGCGGCCGTGAATTATTGAAGAAGGCGTCAACTTCAGCCGTTAGGGGCGTACTGTAAACTTGTACGGAATTATCACCCTCAAGCTGAGCCGGCTCGCTATCCAGACCGGCCACGGCGTTAAGTTGTTTCTTCTCAAAAGCCGTGGTTAGCTGCTGGTCATCGTTGAAGGTTATCAGGCTAAAACCGTCCAGCTTCGGCCGACCGGCGTAATAATGACTAAAGGGCGCCAGGCTGATACGTTGCTGGCGGGTCGTGATATCGTTGCCTGAGACCTCTATATATTTCC
>Ga0265337_1001275_pt1 | contig 12666 bp, 14 predicted proteins | sample 42122metaG_FD_192441 | JGI IMG/M metagenome (GOLD analysis project Ga0265337, IMG submission 192441) | Rhizosphere microbial communities from Carex aquatilis grown in University of Washington, Seatle, WA, United States - 4-21-22 metaG | ecosystem: Host-associated > Plants > Roots > Rhizosphere >... | reverse complement strand
CGCCGTCATGGACTACATGGACCACTGCGACGGCGAGCCCCGCGCTACCGGCCAGCCCGCCGGCCGGTAGCCGTCATCCGCGGCTCGCAGACGAACCCGCGCGCCCGACCCACCGAGCGGGCGCGCGGGTTTCGCCGTCTCAGAAGTTCTCGATGGCTCGCCGGATGTCGTCGCCGTTGCGCACGACGATGGCATCGGACTGAAAGTCGTCCGGCAGGTGCTGGCGCTGGGCCTCGGCCGTCAGCATGGCCGGGCCGCCCGGAGCGAGGATGACCGCACCGGCCAGGATGGTGAACTCGGCGAGCAGGTCGACCGGGTCGCCAGCGGAGAACCGGGTGATCATGAGGCTGTCGACGCTTCCTGGCGTCACGTCGGCGTAGATATCAGCCTCGCCGCCGTCGGGTGTGCGCAGGTGCCAGAAGTGGTGCTCGGGCGACGTCCGGTCGACATGCGCACGGAACACGTCGAATGCCGATGAAGGAATCGGGGCAGCGTCGCCGTCCGCGAAGCCTTGCACGAACATCTCGAAGCTCATGCTCACGCAGGCTAGCGGCAGGAGCTGCCCTCGGAGCGCTGCGGCTTACCAGAAAACCTGAGCTCGAGGAAGAAGGCACGGATGTCGGCGGCCAGCAGGTCGGGGACCTCGAGTCCGGAGAAGTGCCCACCGCGGTCGAACTCGGTCCAGCGCGCGATGTCGTAGTCCTGTTCGGCCAGCGGCCGCACAGACTGGAGGATGTCGTACGGCAGGACCACGACCCCGACCGGCACCGGGCAGGGCACCTTACCGCGCGGGGACTCATTCGCCAGCCGGGCCGAGGAGCCGGCGGTGGTGGTGAACCAGTAGATCGAGACGTCCGCCAGGATCTGGTCGAGGGTGATCGCCGAGCGGGGATCGGCCCACTCGGTGAACTTCTCGCCGATCCAGGCGAGCAGCCCGACCGGCGAGTCGGTCAGGGCGTACGAGATCGTCTGCGGCCGGGTGGCGTGCAGCGCCTGGTAGGCCGGCTGGCGCGCCTGGAGCTGCTTGACCTTGGCTAGGCGGGCCTGGTCGGAGGGGGACAGCGCGGGCTCGCCGCCACCGTGTTCGGCCGCGGTGGGCGGCGGGGTGACCAGGTAGGTGAGGTGCACCCCGACGACGCGCTCGGGCGCGACGGCGCCCAGGGCCCGGGAGATGCCGGAGCCCCAGTCGCCGCCGTGCGCACCGTAGCGCTGGTAACCGAGCCGCTCCATCAGGACGGCCCAGGCGCGGGCGATCCGGTGGATATCCCAGCCCTTTGACCGGGTGGGGCCGGAGAACCCGAAGCCAGGAATGGACGGGATGACCAGGTGGAAGTCGGCCGACAGGGGCTCGATCACGTCGAGGAACTCCAGGACGGAACCGGGCCAGCCGTGGGTGAGCACCAGCGGCAGCGCGTCCGGGTTGGCCGACCTGACGTGCAGGAAGTGCACGTTCTGGCCGTCGATCTCGGTGGTGTACTGCGGGTAGGCGTTGAGCGCGGCCTCCTGGGCGCGCCAGTCGAACTTCTCGCGCCAGTAGGCGGCCAGCTCGCGGACCCGGTCCAGCGGGATGCCGAGGTCCCAGCCGACGCCGGGCAACTCGTCGGTCCAGCGGACGCGGTCCAGCCGCTCGTGCAGGTCGTCCAGGTCGGCCTGCGGGATCTCGACGCGGAAGGGCGTGATGGCGGACATGCGGTACCTCCTCATTTACAAACGTTAGTGAATCTAACGTTAGTCGCACTAACGAAGTTATATTGTTAGTCCGACTAACGCAAGCGGTAAGATCTGGCGTATGGAAAGCTGGCACGGCCACGACGAGGCGCAGGTGCCCGGACGGCTGCGGGGACTGCCAAGCCGCCTGCTCAACCTGGCCGCCGGCTACGCGCAGCGGCTGGTGGGGGACCGGCTGGCGACCCTGGACGCGCGCAAGTGGCATTACGCCGCTCTCGCGGCGCTGGAGGAGTTCGGCCCGGACAGCCAGTCGGGACTCAGCGACCGGACCGGCATCTACCGCAGCGACCTGGTGGCGACCATCAACGACCTCACCGCGCGGGGCCTGGTCGTGCGCGCCCACGACCCGGCCGACCGTCGCCGCAACGCCATCACCCTCACCGACGAGGGCCGGCGCCACCTGAAACGCCTCGACGCGCTGATCGCCGACGGCGAGGCAGAGTTCCTCGCGCCCCTGTCACCGGCCGACCGGGCAGAACTCATCCGCATACTCAAGCTCATCGTCGCGCATCACTCAAAGCCCGGGAAGTCACCGGCCGACCCGCCGAATTAATAAACGTTCCGAAGCGGACGGCGGCTGGGCGGGCAGCTCAAGTCCGCGGGCGAGCCGGTCGGTGAGCTTGAGCGCATCGGGAATGCGGAACTGCCCGGCCATCTCACTCACCACCGCCGCCGCCTCGGTGACGGCCATTCCCGCCGCGGTGACATAGAGCGGCCGGGAAGAACGGCCACGAAACACCCTGGCCGCATGCGAGGCGTCCCTGAATGCCGTCTTGGCCACGCCGATGACGGGAACGCCGAATTCGGCGTGGACATGTGCCCCCAGGCCGGGCCGCCCGTCGGGGTCCAGGTCGACATACCCGTCGACCATGATCAGGCAGAGCCCGCCGTCGGCCGGGATCACCGCCCGGAGCGGCGGCAGTTCACGCAGGTAGAACTCGCCCGGCACGTACGACGCGCCGGCCGGAACCACAGCGGCGCGGGTCCACGCGACCCGGGAGAAAGCCGGCTCGCACGCGGCGACGGCCGCCGCCCTGGCAACCCCTTCGTCCAGGTAGTGGACATCGACGGCGATGAACAACGGCTCCGTCATCACCCCATCCCTTCGCCCGTGCCACACCGTACCGCCACGGGCGCCGTGCCATCTACGTACTTCTGGACGGGCTTCGCGATTCATCCGGTCGAAGATTATGGAAACAGTCCCGACTTGCCTTTGCGGGCCACCAGCCTGCCCGTGAAGAACGAGGTGCGGAGATGGTTAGCGTCACCGTTAGGCCCACCTTCTGGTCTTGTTTGCATAGCCGGTGACCGCGGCCAGCCTTGTTTGCATAGCGGGCGCCCATGACCGCATTCAATTTGCCGCAAATGTCCAACCCCCGGCTATGCAAAGGCGTTAATGAGTGGTTACCGGCTATGCAAAGCCGGCTCATCCCGGGGGACGGCCCCTGCCATCGAACCCAAGAGGCGGTGGCCGCGGCCCGGTCCGCGCAGTTCGCGGAGGCGCCATTGAGCTAACCTCATGCCCCAGAACGGGAGGCGCTTACTCCGTCCCGTCCGTTCCCCTCGGCGGCGGCCCGCCCGCCGTGGGCGGCGGCGGAGCCGTGCCGTTAGCGCCGCCCTGCCCTCTCCCGCCCTGCCCTCTCCCGGCCGGGCGCCGGACCGATACCCGGGTGACCGCCAGGACGAAGGCCACCGCGAGCGCGAGCAGCCCGACCAGTTCCACGCCGGCGTGGTTGTTGCCGGTCGGCAGCGCGGACGTGTTATCGACCGGCCTGGTGCCGCCCGCGATGGACGCCGTCGGCGCGGTCGGGTCCAGGGTGGGGAACAGGGAGGCGGTGTCGGCTGGCGACACCGCGGCGCCCGGCCCGGTCGCGCCAGGCGGCAGGGTCACGCCAGCCGGCAGGGTCACGGCGCCGGCCGGCGCCGCGGACCCGACGACGGTGACCGGCGCTGACGCCGTCGGGGCGGCGGCCAGGCCAGTCGCGCTGCCCGTAGCGGTAAGGCTGACCGACGTGACGGTCGCGGTGAGGGGAACGGTGAGCTGCGCCTGGAGCTGCAGGTGGGTGGAGCCCGCGTCCAGCGTGCCCAGGTTGCACGTTGACGCGCCGTTGCCGGACCCGCAGCCGAAGCTGAACTGCGCCGTCCCGACGCCCGCCGGGCTTGCCTGCAAGGCGATCGCGGCATTCGTCACGGTCCCGCCGGTCGCCCAGGCCGTCACCGACCACTGGGCTGGCTGGCCGAGCTCGCTGCTCGGCTGGGCGGCCGCGACCTGGATGCACAGGTCCACTTCCACCGTCGCCGCCTGGGCGGCGCCCTGCGCCTTGGCCCCCGCGGCCTGACCGCGGGCCGCGACGAGGTTCGCGGTCAAGACGGCGGCGTGAACGGCCGCGGCGCTCGCCGTCGTCGTCGCGCTGGACGTGGCTGTCGCTGTTTCCGTGACGGTGGCTGTCGTTGTGGCGGTGGTGGTCGCCGGCGGCGGCGGCGGCACCGTGACGGTCTGGGTGACGGTGACGGTCGGGGTCGTCGGCGCCGGCGTCGTTGGCGCCGCCGTCGTGGCGCTCACGGTGGGCGTCGGCGAGGGGCTGGTCGTCGGCGACGGTGACGCGGAGACGGTCGGGCTCGGCGACGCGGCGGCGGCCGTGACCGGCTCGCAGGACTCGCTCCCGGCCGTCGCGGCGGCCGAGGTAGCCGCGGCGGCTCTCGCGCTGCCCGCCGAGACGGAGAAGACGCCCCAGGAAACGCCGGCCAGCATGACGCCAGTCGCCGACAGGGCGACCGTCGTGCGCCGCGTGCGCCTCAAACGCATCTAATCCGTCCCTTGCCGCTCTTGACCAGTACCGCTGTAAGCCGACTCTGCCGGTGCGATCACATGACTGGAGCGATCGCCCGGCTCGTTACCTTACGCCGTTGGGCAACCGTTAAACACCCATCTGAGATCACAAAGCGTCATGAAGCATCGCAAGACCTGATATCCACCTTATCGAAAGCCCGGGACCGGTCACTCCTGGCCGCCGCACTGACAATGGGCCGGTCAGCCCGAGCTGGCCGACCAGCTGTCGCGCCGGGTCGCCGCGGCGACGGAGATTCCCCAGGTCACGGCAACCACGCCGACGGCCCCGAGCAGCGCGCCGGCGCCCGGCCAGTGCGCGGCCAGCGGGCCGGTGGCCTGGGCGCCGGCGTGGCCGATCGCCGCGCTGGCGGGGGAGACGTCCGCCGCCAGGCCGAGGATGATCGCGGCCAGGGTGCTGAGCATGGCCGCGGCGGGGTGGCGGAGCAGGGGGGGATTGCACAGCGCGCCGGCCGCCGAGCCGACCAGCAGGCACACCAGGGCGATGAGCAGGCCGCCGGCCACGATGCCCGGGTGCCGCGCGACCGCCGTCACCTTGGCCGCCAGGCCACCGGACCCCGGCGCGGTGGCGGCCTCCGCGGTCAGCACGTCGAAGATCACGCCGGCCAGGCCGAGCAGCGCGCCGCCGCCGAGCGGGATGATGAGCGTGGCGAGCTGGACGCGGGCCGGGCCGCCGGCCGCGGCGGCGACGCAGGCGCGGGCCGCGTCCGGCTCGGCGGTGAGCATCGCCCTGGTCAGGAAGGCGGTAATCGGGACGAGCATCGCGCCGCTCCAGTCGAGCGTCTCGGCCAGCGACGACGAGCCGGCCGCGCCGACCGCGATGAGCAGCCCGTAGGCGATCAGCGGGAAGATCCAGCGATGCGACCGCAGCAGGATCGCCGCCTGGTAGCGCAGCAGCGCGGTCACCGGCCTCACGCTCCCCGCGGGTCGCCGGCGTCAGCCGGCCCGCCAATGTCAGCCTGCGGAGTCACGTCCACCGAGATCACCCGAACCCCGTCGATGGCCCGCACCCGCTCGACGGCCGCCGCCGCGTCCGCCGCCTCAAGCCGTATGGTGACCCGCGTGGGCCGCGGTGCTGCCGGTACCACAGAAACCGCTGCGACCGGCGCCGGCCCGGCCAGCACGGTGACCTGCCCAGGCGAGCCGAAGTCCCACCGCTCATCCTCAAGCCCCGCCAGCCGCGCCGGGTCGTGATCGACGAACACCACGGTGCCGCCCGCCGCCACCCGCTCCGTCACGGCGGCGTCGAGCGCGCCGCGCGCCGCGCTGTCCAGCCCCGTCCACGCCTCGTCGAGCACCAGCAGCCCGGGGGAGGGGAGCAGCGCCTGGGCCAGGGCCATTTTCTGGCCCATGCCCTTGGACATGGACCGGACCGGCTGGTCCGCGTAGCTCGCGGCGCCAAGGCGGCCGAGCCACTCATCGACGGCCGCCGCGCTGGCGTCGCCGCGCAGCCCGTGCACCCGCGCCAGGTGCAGCAGGTACTCCCGGCCAGAGAACGGCAGCCCGCCCGGGAACCGCTCCGGCACGTACCCGCAGTGCGGCCGGCCGGTGACCTGGCCGGCCGACGGCCGCGACACGCCGGCCACGACCCGGAGCAGGGTGGATTTGCCCGATCCGTTCGGCCCGGTGACCCGGACAAGCCGACCGGGCGGCAGGCCGGCGGAAAAGCCACGGACGACCCAGGGCCGGCGGATACCATAGCGCTTGCCGACCGCGACAAGCCGCATGTCACCCCGCATGTCAGCCCGCATCGGCCACCTCCACGCACAGCGTAGCGAGCGGCGGCGGTAATGGGGATCGGTCCGCTGGCCCGGCCCCCGATTCCCGAGTTGCCCCTATGTCACGAAATGGTGCAACACAGGCGGCAAACGCGCTAAAAGCCGCCACTTGCGGGACTGAAGAGTAGACAATGAGGCGCGCATTAACGACAGATGCCTGCCCGCGGCTGACCGGCACCACTCATTGGGTCACGGCGGGCGGGACCCTAGAGGCGGTTACATTGACTGTTATCGAAACGGCGGGCACGCGGGTACTCGCCGGCCACACGGGCGCCGTCAACTCGGTGGCGTTCAGCCCGGACGGTGCCCGGCTCACCACGGCCAGCGAGGACAAGACGGCCCGGGTGTGGAACTCCGGCACCGGCGAGCTGCTGCACACCCTCGCCGGGCACGAGGACGCGGTGTTCGCCGCGCCGTTCAGCCCCGACGGCACCCTGATCGCGACGGTCAGCGCCGACCTGATCCCACGGCTGTGGGACGCGGGCACTGGTACCTGCACGCGCGAGTTCGCCGGGCACACGGTCGCCGCCTTCGGCGTCGCGTTCAGCCCGACCGGCCAGGTCCTGGCCACCACCAGCTCCGACGAGACCATCCGGCTGTGGGACGTGGCGACGGGCAGCTGCCAGCACGTACTGCGGGGTCACAGCGACATCGTCTACGGCGCGGCGTTCAGCCGGGACGGGAGGCTGCTCGCCACCGCGAGCGGCGACAGCACCACCCGGCTGTGGAACGTGGCCACGGGCGCGTGCGTGCGCGTGTTCACCGGCCACACCGGCATCGTGTCCGCCGTGGCGTGCAGCCCCGACGGCGCGCTCATCGCCACCGCGAGCTTCGACGGCACCGCGCGGCTGTGGGAAGTCGCGAGCGGCAACTGCCTGCGCATACTGAACGGCCACACCGACACCGTGTGGTCTGTCGCGTTCAGCCCGGCCGAACGGGTGCTCGCCACGGCGAGCGAGGACGCCACCGCCCGGATCTGGGACGCCGCCTCTGGCACCGTGCTCCGCACCCTCGAGGGCCACACCGACTCCGCGTTCGTGGTCGCCTACAGCCCGGACGGCAAGCTGATCGCCACCGCGAGCTCGGACACCACCGTCCGCTTGTGGGAGTCGGGGACCGGCAAGTGCACCCGCACCCTGGAGGGCCACTCCGGCGCGGTGAGCGCCGTCGCGTTCAGCCCCGCCACCCGGCAGCTGGCCACCGCGAGCACGGACGAGACCGCCCGCATCTGGGCTCTATAGCTAATGCGGGATGACCGCGTACGTGGCGCAGGCGGCCGCGACGCCCAGCAGTGAGCCCGCGATCACCTGGGCGGTCGAGTGGTCCTTGAGCGCCACCCGGGACCAGGCGGTGAGCGCGACGAGCAGGTACGCGGGCACTAGCCAGGGGCCGAACAGCAGCGCCATGATCGTCACGGAGCCCGCGGCGACCGCGCAGTGGATGGAGACCTTCCACACCGTGGTGATCGCGGCGAGCACCGCGACGCTGGCGAGCATGCACCCGATGTAGCCGGACAGCTCGCGCGGCGCGCCGAAGCCGGCGAGCAGCGCCAGCCCGGCGGCGACCGACGCGATGATGAACGCGAGCACGATCAGCCGGGGCCGCTTGTCGCTGACGTACCGGTCGTCCCACCGGCCGCGCCGCACCCCCCGGCTGATGAACACCATGGGCAGCACCCCGGCGAACAGCGCGGCCACCGCGCCCCAGGCGAGCCCGGCCGTGCCGGCGGCGTGCCAGCCGACGGCGAGGGTGGTGGCGATGATCCAGTTCTTGGGCTCGAGCAGGTAGGAGACCCACCCGGCCGGCGACCTGCCGTTCTTCACGGTGCCAGTATGCCTCGTTGCCCGCGGTCCGGGTTGTGAGCGAGCCGCACGGCGCGTTACCGTCCGGGAGGACCCAACAGGGAAGAGGTGCGCGCATGCCCGCACGGACCGGCGCGGAATTCCTGCAACGGCTGGCCAGTACCCGCAGGCACGTGGAGATCCAGGGCGAGACGCTGACCGGCGACATCGCGTCACACCCGGCGTTCGGACGCGTGGTGCGGACCTACGCGGCGCTGTTCGACATGCAGCACGCGCCGGAGCACCGCGACATCATGACCTACCCCTCGCCGCTGACCGGCGAGCCCGTGGCGACCGCGTTCCTCGTGCCGCGGAGCGCCGCGGACCTGGTCAAGCGCCGTCAGGCGTTCAAGCTGTGGGCGGACGCGTCGTTCGGCATGCTCGGGCGGACCGGTGACTACCTGAACAGCGCGCTGATGGCGCTGGCGTCGGCCGCCGACTGGTTCGGGCAGGCCGATGCCGCCTTCTCCCGCAATGTCGCCGCCTACTGCGAGAAGGTCCGCGAGCAGGACCTGCTGTGCACGCACACCCTCATACCGCCGCAGGCGAACCGGGCCGTGGCCGGCAGCCAGCAGGGCGGCGGCGCCCTGATGGCGCACGTGGTCCGGGAGGACGACAACGGGATCGTGGTGCGCGGCGCCCGGATGCTCGCCACCATCGGCCCGTTCGCCGACGAGCTGCTCGTGTTCCCGTCGACCGTGCTGCGCGGCACGCCGGAGGACAAGCCGTACTCGTTCGCGTTCGCCGTCCCCACGGACGCACCCGGCCTGCGGTTCATCGCCCGCGAGCCGTTCGATTACGGCCGCTCGCACTACGACCACCCGCTCGGCTCCCGGTTCGACGAGTCCGACGCGGTGGTGGTCTTCGACGACGTGCACGTGCCGTACGAGCGCTGCTTCACCCTCGGCGACCCCGAGCTGTGCAACGGCTTCTACACCAAGACCGACGCGCTGCCGCACATGACCCACCAGGTCGTCACCCGCACCACGGCCAAGACCGAGTACATGCTGGGGCTGACCACCCTGCTCATCGAGTCGATCGGCATCGGCCAGTTCCAGCACGTCCAGGCCGACCTGGCGGAGGTCATCACCACCCTGGAGACGCTGCGCGCGCTCGGCCGGTCCGCCGAGGCCGACGCGTCGGTCAACTCCTACGGCGTCCTCACGCCCGCCTGGCCGCCGCTCAACACCGCCCGCAACCTCTACCCGAAGCTCTACCAGCGGTTCCCCGACATCCTCCGCAAGCTCGCCGCCTCCGGGCTGATGGCGATACCGACCGAGGCGGACGTCACGGGGAACGCCGCCGCCGACATCGGCACCTACCTGCAGGCGGCCGCCCTGTCGGGCGCGGACAGGGTAAAGCTGTTCCGCCTGGTCTGGGACACCTGCTCATCGGCGTTCGCCAGCCGCCAGGCGCTGTACGAGTACTACTTCTTCGGCGACCCGGTGCGCACCGCGATCGCCTACGCGGCCAGCTATGACAAGTCCCCCTACGTCACCCGCGTCCGTGACTTCCTCGCCGGCGACTGACCAACGCCGGCCCCCGCCCCAGACGGCGGATAACAGCAAGAAGCGCGGAGCGCGCCCACTTCCCCGGCTCAGCTGACCTGGAAGGAGCGCTTCGCCAGCCCCATCCAGTACCCGTCGATCACCGTCGGCACCGGCGCCGACGGGTCGGTGGCCGTGCCAAGCGTGACGAACAGCGGCAGGAAATGGTCCGCCGTCGGGTGCGCGTAGGGCATCCCCGGCGCCCGCCGGAAGTTGGCCAGCGTCTCCACGTCCCCCCGGGACAGCGCCTCGTCCGCCCACTGGTCGAAGTCCGCCGACCAGCCAGGCACCGCGTTCTGCGTGATCATCGACGGCGTCAGGAACGGCAGCCCGTGGGTGAGGAACCCAGACCCGATGACCAGCACACCGCTCTCCCGCAGCGGCCTCAGCCGCGCCCCGAGGGCAAGCAGCCCGAACGGGTCCGAGGTCGGGATCGACAGCTGCAGCACGGGCACGTCGGCGAGCGGGTACATCACCTTGAGCGGCACCCACGCCCCGTGGTCAAGCCCGCGGCTCGGGTGCTGATGCGCCGGCGCGGAATCAGGCATCAGCGCGGCCACCTCGGCCGCGAGCGCGGACGCGTCCGGTGTCCGGTAGGTCAGCGTGTAGTACCGCTGCTGGAACCCGCCGAAGTCGTACACGAGCGGCGTGCCCGCGGCGGGCGCGGACAGCATCAGCGGCGCCGCCTCCCAGTGCGCGGATACGATCAGCACCGCCCGCGGCTTCGGCATGCGGTGCGTCCACGCGGCCAGCTGCCCCATCCACGTCGAGTCATCGAGCAGCGGCGGCGCCCCGTGGCCGATGTAGAGCGCGGGCAGCGCCCCGTCCGACGCCTCCCAGCGGCGCTGCGCCGCCGACCGCGGCCCCGCCTCGGTGACGAACGAGTCGTACGCGCCCGCCGGCACCAGCGGGTCGAAGATCGAGCGCCCGGCCATGACCGCCTCCACTCTTGAAGTGCAAACTTGATGCTTCAACTATACATCATCGACAGACGTCATTGAAGCATCAACCAAAAGCCTTAGAATAGAAGCCATGGAGTGGCTCACCGACGAACAGCAGGCGGCCTGGCGCCCCTTCATCGCCCTGCTGCTGCGCCTGCCGGCGGCCCTCGACGCCCAGCTCCAGCGGGACGCGGGCATCACCAACTTCGACTACCTCGTACTCTCCGGCCTGTCGGAGTCCCCGAATCGGACGCTCCGGATGAGCGAACTCGCGGCGATCGCGAACAGCTCGCTGTCCCGGCTGAGCCACGTGGTCAGCCGCCTCGAGGCCAGGGGCTGGGTCCGCCGCGAGCCGTGCCCGGGCGACGGCCGCTTCATCAACGCCGTCCTCACCGACGACGGCTGGCAGAAGGTCCTCGCAACTTCCCCCGGCCACGTCACCGCCGTCCGCGAGCTGCTACTCGCCGCCCTCAGCGAGGAGGAATTCAAGCAGCTCGGCGCCATCAGTGCCAAGGTCCTCGCCGCCCAGGGCATCAAGGTAGCCATACCGAACGAGAGCAGCTGACTCCGTCCCCACCGCGCAAATATCCGCAAGCGCTGGCCACCCGTCCTTTACCGCGTCAAATGTCATAGTGCCCCGGTAAAGTTGAACAACGCCCAAAATGGGGCGCGGCTTAACTCTTAGGGGCCCTAGGCCATTTTGGCAACGCGTTGCCATTTTCACTGGCAATTACGAGCCAATTCGACCGTGGGCACAAAAATAGACGGCCCCGCGTGTACGCAGGGCCGTCGGGTCAGGGCTACTCACCCCGACCGGGTATCCACACGATACCACTCCCCTCCCCCCAAAGCAAAGGCATATACACGATGGACCGCGTAGTTGCCTACATCGACGGATTCAACCTCTACTTCGGGCTCAAGGCCGATCGTGGCCGGAAGTAAAATATCTCTGTCGCGCTGATCGAAGACGCTGTGCAGGACCTGTATGACACCGCCCTTCTCGTTTCCGGTGACACTGACCTGCGCCCGGCTGTCGCTTCGGCTATTCGCCTGAGGCCGCGCAAGCGCGTTTTGGTGGCGTTCCCGCCTCAGCGGTTCTCCGCTCGCCTGGCGAATGGAGTGAATGCTTACACCCGCATTGGCTCAGACAAGATCCGTAACGCCCAGCTTCCGGCCAAGATCGTGACGGCGGACGGCATCACCCTGGAACGTCCCGAGCACTGGAGCTAGCGGCCAGGGACGACGAGGCCGGACTCGTAGGCGACCACCACCGCCTGGGTCCGGTCGCGCAGTCCGAGCTTGGCCAGGATCCGGCTGACGTGGGTCTTCACCGTCTCCTCGGTGACGACGAGCCGCCCGGCGATCTCCGTGTTGGACAGCCCCTCGGCGACCAGGCACAGCACCTCGGTCTCCCGCGGGGTGAGCGCCGTGAGCGCTCCCGGACGGCCGCCGGCCGTCGGCCCCGCAACGGCTTGCGGCTTCAGCCGCGCGAACTCGCTGATCAGCCGCCGGGTCACCCCGGGAGCGAGCAGCGCCTCTCCGGCGGCGACCACCCGGACCGCGTCGAACAGCCGCTCCGCGGTCGCGTCCTTGAGCAGGAACCCGCTCGCGCCCGCGCGCAGCGCGTCGAAGACGTACTCGTCCAGGTCGAAGGTGGTCAGGATCAGCACCTTGGGCGCCCAGCCTCCGCCGTCGGCCGGGGCGCTCGGCTCCCCGATGAGCCGCCGGGTCGCCTCTATCCCGTCGGTGCCCGGCATCCGCACGTCCATCAGCACGACGTCGGGGCGCAGTTCCCGGCATGCCCGGACCGCCTCGGCGCCGTCCGCCGCCGTGCCGAGCACGGTGAAGTCGGGCTGGGTGGCGAGCAGGGCGGCGAACCCGGCCCGCACCACCTCATGGTCATCGGCGACCACGATCCCAATCGGCTGCCCGCTCATCGGCTCCCTCCGCCCACTAGGCCACCCGCCCCGTCCACCGAGCCGC
>Ga0265337_1001274_pt1 | contig 12670 bp, 13 predicted proteins | sample 42122metaG_FD_192441 | JGI IMG/M metagenome (GOLD analysis project Ga0265337, IMG submission 192441) | Rhizosphere microbial communities from Carex aquatilis grown in University of Washington, Seatle, WA, United States - 4-21-22 metaG | ecosystem: Host-associated > Plants > Roots > Rhizosphere >... | reverse complement strand
GAGGTTCAGGCTGGCAATACCGAGGAAAATAAAGCCCATGTGCGCCACGCTGGAATTGCCGATGAGCAGGTTCAGGTCCTTCTGCCGCATCGCCACCCAGCCGACGTAAAGGATGTTGCCGAGGCAGAGCCACGCGAGAAAAGTCATCCAGTGATGGGCGGCCTGCGGCATCAACGGCAGCGCGATGCGGATCAAACCGTAAAGGCCGAACTTTTTCAACACACCGGCATGCAGCATCGCGGTCGGCGACGGCGCGGCACTGTAGCCCAGCGGCGCCCACGAATGAAACGGCCAGAGCGAAACCAGAATGCCGAAGCCGAACAACAACAGCGGGAAGATGAAATTCTGCGCATTGACTGCGAGCGGATTCGCCTTGGCGTGTTCAATCAATTTCGGAATGTCGAAGGTGTTCGCGCCGGATTGCAGGTAAAGCGCGATGAGGCCGACGAGGGCGATGAGCGCGCCGATGCTCAAGTAAAGCGTGATCTGGAACGTCGCGTAATTCTTCCGTTCGCCGCGCCCCCAGACGCCGATCATGATGAACGTCGGCACCAGCGCGAGTTCGTGCAGGAAATAAAAGAAGAACAGGTCGAGCGACGCGAACGCGCCAAGGATGCCGCCGCTCATCACCAGCAGGAGGATGTAAAACTCCTTTTCGCGGGTCTGGATTTCACACGAGCAGAGCGTGGCAACGAAGGCGACAATGGCGCCCATCAAAATCAGACCCACGTTCAAGCCGTCCACGCCGACGTGGTAGCTGATGCCGAGAGATTCGACCCATGGGATTTGCTGCTCGAACTGGTAGCCGTTCGCGCCGGGAACGAACTGGCAGAACATCTTTACCGCGAGCACCGCCGGGATGAGTGTGGCCAGCACCGCGATGGCGCGGATGATGACGCGGTAATTGCGCGGCACGAGCATCAGCACCAGTGCCGCCAGCAGCGGCCAACCCAAAATGTAAGTCAGAATGGACATTTTATTTTCCCAAAACCAGATACAGCACCACGGCCACGCCGAGCACGAACAGGAAGGCGTAGGTCTGGAGGTTGCCGGTTTGCACGAGGCGCAACGCGCGGCCGGTGAAATCCGTGCCGCCGCGAACCAGCCCGATGCAAAAGCCTTCCACGAACCAGCGATCAATCGCATCCATCACCGCCGCGATGAAATCATGCAGGCGAATGACCGTGGCTTCGTAAAGTTCGTCGAAGTAAAACTTGTTTTTCATCGCCGTCGCCAGGCCGCCGAGTTTGGCGGGCAGCGGGTCGGTCGCGGTATTTCTGTAAAGTGCGAATGCTGCAAACAAACCGATCACCACCGCGCCAAAACCGCAGAGCATTGGAAAAATGTTTTGGAATGGCTCAATCAGCTGCTGCGCGACGGAAAGCTTTTCAGCTTCAGCGCCGAACTGCGAGCTGTAGATGTTGGTGATGCCGATGAAACCGCCGACCAGCGCGAATACCGCCAGCACAACCAGAGGCAGCGACATGACGGCGGGTGATTCGTGCGCGTGTTTGGCCTTTTCCGTCCGGGCTTCGCCGAGGAATGCAACGAAGAAAAGGCGGAACATGTAGAACGTTGTCAATGCCGCGACGAAAACGCCGACGTAGAAGAGAGGGTAACCTATTGCCGGATTTTCACGGCCTTGTTCCAGCGCCTGCGCGAGAATGGAATCCTTCGAGTAGAAACCGCTGAACGGCGGCATTCCGCTCAAGGCCAGTGCGCCGATGATGAACGTCCAAAACGTGACGGGCATTTTCTTTTTCAGGCCGCCCATTTTCCAGATGTCCTGCTCCTCGTGCAGCGCGTGGATGACCGAACCGGCGCCGAGGAACAGAAGGGCCTTGAAAAAGGCATGCGTCGTCAAATGGAACATCGCCGGCGTCGGGCCGGCCAGGCCCACGGCCATGACCATGTAGCCGAGTTGCGAAAGCGTCGAATAGGCGAGGATGCGCTTGATGTCGTTTTGCTGGACGGCAATCAACGCCGCGAGCAACGCGGTGAATCCGCCGATGTAAGCGATGACATGCAGCGCGGTCGGGTCGAGCAGGAAAATAATCCGGCAAAGCATATAAACGCCTGCTGCCACCATCGTCGCGGCATGAATGAGCGCGCTGACCGGCGTCGGGCCTTCCATCGCGTCCGGCAGCCACACATGCAGCGGGAATTGCGCGGATTTGCCCATCGCACCGCAGAAAATCAGCAAGCCGGCGACGGTGGCGATGGTTCCGAGCGCCGCCGGGTTCGCGACGAGCGTTGATTGAAGTTGCGTAAAATTCAGCGAGCCGAGCGCCGCCCACACGACCAAAATGCCCAGCAGGAAGCCGAAGTCGCCGAGGCGGTTGGTGAAGAAGGCTTTTTTCGCCGCGTCGGCCGCGCTGGGTTTTTCAAACCAGAACCCGATGAGCAGGTAGCTGGACACGCCGACCAGTTCCCAGAAGATGAACAATTCGATGAAATTGTTCGCCAGCACGATGCCGAGCATCGAGAACGTGAACAGGCTCATGAACGCGAAGAAGCGCGCCTTGCTGCGGTCGGCGTCCATGTAACCGTAGGAATAAATATGGATCGCGCCGCCGACGCCGGTGACGATGAGCATCATCATCAGGCTCAAAGCATCGAGCTTCAGGCCGAAGTCAATGTTCAGGCCGCCGATGGACAGCCAATTGACGGCGGACTCACCCGTAACCCAGCCGTTGGTCGCGATGAATGCAATTGTGGAGATGAAGCCGATGACAATCGCGCCAATGGAAATGAGCGCGCTCACGTTGCGGTGTTTCAACGTGAAAAGCGTGATGACCGCCGCCGAGAAAATCGGCAGGAACAGGATCAGCCAGAGTAACGCTTCGAGTTTCATTTCTTTACCCACTGTCCCTTGACGGAAATCCGATACTCAACCTGCTTGGTTGCCTCGTCCGGTTTCAGGCTGATTTGCATTTCCTCAGAAATTCCGTTTTCCGTCCAAAACAATGATCCCTCAAAGGGTTCACCGGACTTCCGTGTTTCGGAGGAAGGAAATTTTTCATTGGGTTTGGATCCAAGGTTTTTTCCGATGTCATCGCGCCAGAGCCCAGGTAAGACTTCCCAATCATTGGGCACAATAGAAGCGACTTTGCCTTGCCACTTAGTTTCAACAGAACCGTCGGTATTCCTCGTTACGGTTTTTTCAACGCCGGGTTCAACCGTAAAACCGTGGTCGCGAAGAGTCTTTACTGGGTCAAAGGGATCGTTCGCACTGAATTCAGTTTTTCGGCAGGAAATCGAAAACTGCGCAACAAACAGGACCATGGAAGTCAGCATAACCGCCAACCAACGCATCCCATCGCGTTGAGACCTTGCAGGATAACTGAAGGGAGTTTTCATATCACAGTTTCATGCTCGTCAAATCCTCGACGTGCGCGGTCTGGCGTCTGCGGTAGAGCGCCACGATGAGCGCCAGGCCGACCGCCACTTCCGCCGCCGCCACGGTGATGATGAAAAACACCAGCACCTGGCCGTCGAGTTGGTTGTTGAACCGCGAAAAGGAAACCAGCGCGAGGTTGGCCGCGTTGAGCATCAGCTCCAGCGACATGTAAATCACCAGCAGATTGCGCCGCATGACGACGCCCAAAAGTCCAAGGGCGAACAGCAGAAAACTCACGACCAAATAATGTTCCAAGCCTACATTCATATTTTCGACGATGAAGATGGAGAATAGAGGATGGAGGATGGAAACAACACGCATGCGCCGCCATCTTCCATCTTCCATCTTCCATCTTCGCTTTTCATTTAAGGTCCTTTTTGCTCAACAAAATCACACCGACCATCGCCACGAGCAGCAGCACCGAGACGACTTCAAAGGGCAGCACGTATTGCCTGAACAGCAACTGGCCGAGCGCGTTAGTCCCGCCTTCGAGCTGTGGCGCGGGCAAATTCGCGCCCGGATTGGCCGTGAGCAACGCCTTCAAGGAAATTGCCACGACAGCGCCGACTGAAACCAACCCGCCCACAAGACCAAAAACTTTGATCTTTCGCCGTTGTTCCTCTTTTAAATCGAGCAGCATGATGACGAACAAGAACAGCACGATGACCGCTCCGGCATAGACAATGATCTGGACGGCGGCGAGGAAGAAGGCGTGCAGCAGCACGAACAGCCCGGCCATCGAAATGATGGTCAGCACGAGAAACATCGCGCTGGTGACCGGGTTGCGGCTGAACGGATTGGCCACGACGAGCACGCCGCACAACAGCGTCAGCGCTGCGAAGACGTAAAACAAAACGTCCGTCACCGTGCTCCCGCCAAGCAAATTGTTGATGGCTTCCATTGCTGATTAAACTTTGACCGGAAAATTTTCCTGTTCCTTCGCTTCTTCCAGTTTGTGTTTCCATTTCTGGATGCCGCCGTGCGTGCCGCCGAGGGCGAGGAGTTTTTCCTTGTTGTAAATCATCTCGTCGCGGCTCTGGCCGGTGAGCGAGTAATCCTTCAGCAGGAAGATCGCCTCCTCCGGGCAGACTTCCTGGCAGAGGCCGCAGTAAATGCACCGGAGCATGTTGATTTCAAATTCCTGCGGCATTTTTTCCGCGTTCGGACGGTCGGCGAGCTGGCCTGCCGGGCCGGGCGGCGTGATTCTGATGGCCTTTGGCGGGCAGACAAATTCGCAAAGCTGGCACGAAACGCATTTGGTGTTACCTTCCTGATCCTTCACCAGATAGGGCGCGCCACGGTAGTCCGCAGGCACGGCCCATTTCTGTTCGGGATATTCCATCGTGACCTTCTTGCCTTGGAACAGCGTGCGGTAGGCATGACGGAGCGTGACTTTTAATCCACCGGCAATCGCCGGCAGATAAAGCCGCTCCCAAAACGTCAACGGTTTGCGATTAACAATCATTCAACTCTTCATCCACAAAATCACCGCCGTCACCAGAATGTTCACGAGCGCCAGCGGCACGAACCGCCGCCAGCCCAAATCCATCAGCTGGTCATACCGGAAACGCGGGAACATCCAGCGCACCCAGATGAACATCACCATGAACAGCAGCATCTTCGCCAGGAAAACCAGAATTTGCACCAGCCCCATCCCAAGGCTCGTCGCCGCATGATCCAATCCCCAGAACGGCAGCGTCCAGCCGCCGAAAAACAGCGTCACCATCATCGCCGACGAGGCGATCATGTTGGAATATTCGGCGAGAAAAAACAGCGCGAATTTCATCGAGCTGTATTCGGTGTGGTAGCCGCCGACCAGTTCGGTTTCCGCCTCCGGCAAATCGAACGGCAGCCGGTTCGTCTCCGCAAACGAGGCAATCAGGAAAATGATGAACGAAACCGGCGCATAAAGCACCATCCAGCCGTGCGCCGCCTGCCAGCCGATGATCCGGCTCAAATTCAAATTGCCCACGATGAGCAGCACCGGGATCACCGACATGCCCATCGAAATTTCGTAGGAAATCATCTGCGCGCTCGACCGGATGCCGCCGAGGAATGGGTATTTCGAGTTTGCCGCGTAGCCCGCGAGGACAATGCCGTAAACGCCCAGCGACACGATGCCGAAGGTGTAGAGGATGCCGACGTTCAAATCCGCGATGACCATTTTCTGCTCACCGATTTGCGAGCCGAACGGAATCACCGCGACGACCAGCATTGCGGGGATGACGGACAGCGCCGGAGCGAGCCAGAAATAAATCTTCCGCACGCCCGCCGGCGTGAAATCCTCCTTGAGCAGGAATTTCAAGCCGTCCGCCAGCGGCTGAAAAATCCCCAGCCGGACCAAAGCCGGGCCTACAACCGGAATGTATTTCATGAACGGCGGCGCAGTGCGGTTCGGCCCGACGCGGTCCTGAATCCACGCCGAAATCTTGCGCTCGGCCAGCACGGCATAAGCCACCATGCCCTGCACCACGCCGACGACGATGGCGATCTTGACCAGACTGAAGATGACGAAATTCCAGTTCATTTTAGATTGGCACCGTCACGCCCGTATCGCCGAGGCTGGCCCATGTCAGACCGTGGAACGCAGGCACGTCCTTCGCCATTTCGTTGAACAGCCCTTCAATGGTCAGGAAACCGTTCTGGCCGGTGACGTTGTAAACAAGGTCGTGCAGAAATTCCCATTCCGGGCGCGCATCACCGGGCGCCTCGACGGCTTTCATGAACTTCTGGACGCGGCCCTTGAAGTTCGTGAACGAGCCGCGTTTCTCGACGTGCGCACAGCCGGGCAGAAGGTAATGCGCCAGCTTCGTTGTCGCATTCGGTAGAATGTCGCTGACGATGAGCGTATCCAGTTTGCCGAGCAGGTCGGCATCAATGCCGTTCTTGGTCACGTCCTCGCCGAAAACAACCAGTGTTTTGACCTTGCCGACCTTGATACTGTCGGCAATCACCATCATTTTGATGCCGGTGCTGGCCTGGCAGATGCCGGTGAGCCGCGCGCCGGTCTTGTTCGGATTCCGGTCCGTGTTCAACAGCAACTTGTCGCCTTCGTCGAAACGCCCTATGGAATCCGTGAGCGCACCAAACTTGTCCCCCAGCTTTTTAAGCAACCACAACTCCTCGTTCGTCTGCCGCGCCGAGGCGATGATGGCCACCGAACCGTGCGGCGCTTTCTTTAATTTCTCAGTAATTTCATTGAGCGCCGCTGTCCAGGTCGTCTTCTGGCCGCGAACCTGAACCTCTTTCAAACGATCATCGCACCCAATCCACTTGTAATTCAAACGGCCGTAATCGCACATCCACAGGCCATTGACGGCGTCATTTTCGCGCGGTGTGTAGCGGTAAACTTTTTCCTCGCGCGAGCCGACGATGATGTTGCAACCGGTCGCGCAACTGGTGCAGACGCTCTTGGATTCCTTGAGAAACCAGACGCGCATCTGGAAACGGAAATCCTTCGAGGTGAGCGCGCCGACGGGGCAGATGTCCACCGTGTTGAGCGTGTAATTGTTGTCAAACGGCATTCCGGGATAAGCCGAAATCGTGTTGTAGCTGCCGCGATTGATGATACCCAGCGCGTCATCGTGCGCAATATCCTTCGTGAAACGGATGCAGCGGGTGCAAAGGATGCAGCGCTCGGTGTCGAGCATGATGCGCGGCCCGAGGTCAACCGCCTTCGGCTTGTGAACCTTCGGCTCGACGAACCGGCTCGCGCTCTGGCCGTAATCCACCGAGTATTCCTGAAGCTTGCATTCGCCGGCCTGGTCGCAAATCGGGCAGTCGAGCGGATGATTGATGAGCAGCGATTCGAGGACGCCTTCGCGCATTTGCTTCACGCCGGGCGTCTTCGTGTAAATTTCCATTCCCGGCGAAATTGGCGTCGCGCAGGCGATTGCCGGACGCGGAGATTTTGTGATTTTCGCCGAGCCGTCGGGATTCGAAATCGGCTTCCGATCCGGTCCGAGCGCAGGCGTGCCGAACTCGACGAGGCACATGCGGCAGTTGCCGGCAACGGGCAATTGCGGATGCCAGCAATAATGCGGCACGTCGGTCTTGGCCAGTTCGCACGCCTGAATCATCGTGGTCTGAACCGGCTTGCCGGAAATCGGATCGGGCGTCGTTCTCGGCACTTCGATTTCGCGCCCGTCCACCTTCACCTTGATTTTTTCAATCGCGGGCGGCGCGGGCTTCGTTTCAGTTGTGGCGGCGGTTGACATTGAAATCAGTGGTGCGCGGCGGCCAGTTGTTTTGGTTCAGCGGGCGCGGCCATTTCCTTCGCGCGGCGCGCTTCATCGGCGGCGCCCTTGGCGACAAATTCGTCTTTGAATTTCGCGACAAAACTTTGCACCGGCCATGAACAGGCCTCGCCGAACGCGCAAATCGTCCGGCCTCCGGGAATATTGTCGGCAATCTTCACAAGGTAATCCGCGTCACTCGCGCGGCCTTCGCCGTGCGTCAGGCGATGCAGCGCCTTGCTCATCCAGAGCGAACCCTCGCGGCAGGGCGTGCACTGGCCGCAGCTTTCGTGCGCGTAAAATTCGGAGATGTTCGCCAGCGCCTCGACGATGTCGGTGGAATCGTCCATGACGATGATGGCGCTGGAACCGCTCATCGAACCGGCGGCGGCCAGCGAATCGAAATCGTAAGGCAAATCAAGCATGTCGGTCTCGACCAAAATCTCCCTGCCCTCGGCATCCTTTTTCTTGAGCTTGAATTTCTCGCCCGCCTTGAAAACTTTCGCCGAAGATCCGCCGGGGATGACCGCCTTCAACGAACGCCCGGGACGCAGTCCGCCGCCGAATTTCGGGTCGTTGATGAGTTCGCCAATCGTCGCCTTGCCGGTTTCAATTTCGTAGTAGCCCGGTTTCTTGACGTGGCCGCTCAAGCTGATGATGCGGGTGCCGGTGTTGTTCGGGGTGCCAAGCTTGGCGAATTCCGCGCCGCCCATCGCGACGATGTGCTTCACGTTGCAAAGCGTCTCGACGTTGTTGACGATGGTCGGGCACATCCACAGGCCGAGCACCGCCGGGAAATACGGCGGCTTGATGCGCGGATACGGCCGCTTGCCTTCGAGCGACTCGATGAGGCCGGTTTCCTCGCCGCAGATGTAAGCGCCCGCGCCGCGATGAACGTGGATTTCCAGATCGTAGCCGCTGCCCAGAATGTTTTTGCCGAGTAAATTTTTCTCGCGGGCCTCCTTGAGCGCCTGATTCAAAATTTTCGCGCCGTCAACCATTTCGCCGCGGATGTAGATGTAGGCGAGATGCACGTCGTTCGCGAAGCAGGAGATGATCATGCCTTCGATCAACTGATGCGGGTCTTTATACATGATCTGGCGGTCCTTGAACGTGCCCGGCTCGGATTCGTCGGCGTTGCAAATCAGGTAAATCGGCTTGCCGCTCTTGCGGTCAACGAAGCTCCACTTCAGGCCGCAGGAAAAACCCGCGCCGCCGCGACCACGCAGGCCGGAAATCTTCACGTCATCGCGGATTTGTTCCTGTGGCGATTTCTTTTTGCCATCCGGCAAATCCTGCGGCGGCATGACCAGCGCCTTCTTGAGCGTTTCGTAGCCGCCATGACGCAAATAGCATTCGATGTCCCGCGTGTAACCGGGCTCATCGGCGTGCTTCAAAACCAGTTTGTATTCCTGCGCCATGTTAACAAAGTGCGAAACGAGAATTCTTATTAACACCGGGCTTCAGCCCGGTGAAAATTGCACTGCCACCTGAAACCGTTTCAACGGTTTCTCCGAAGCCAACCAAACCGTTAAAACGGTTTTGTGTTTGTCTGGCACACGACACACCGGACTGAAGTCCGGTGTTAATGAGAATTCCGCGTCTTGACTCGCTCACAAAATTCTTTAGCCTACACAACGCTCCGGCTTGCCCGATGGTGTAACGGTAGCACAGCAGACTCTGGATCTGTTTGTCATGGTTCAAATCCATGTCGGGCAGCCAACCGACCAAGGCTGAATGCTGAAAGCTAAAGGCTGAAGTAAAGGTTTTCATTTACAGTTCCCCACAATCTCGTCCGCTTTCTTGTGCGAAACACCTTCGTAAAACACGTCGTTGCACATCGTCACCGGCGCGGTGCCGCAACTGGCGAGGCATTCGACGAATTCGACTGTGAACTTGCCGTCCTTCGTCGTCTGCGGGCCGTGCGCGTGCGCGTCCAGGCCCAGCTTGTCGCAAAAATGCTGGTGCAGTTCATACGCGCCGCCCAGCGCGCAGCTCAACGTGCGGCAGACCTTGATCTGATACTTGCCCATCGGCTGCTGCCGGAGCATCGGGTAAAACGTCAGGATTTCAAAGACGTTGATCGGCTGGAGTTCCAGCCTTTCCGCCGTCCACTGGACCGCTTCCTGCGAGATCCAGCCGAACTGCTCCTGGATGGCGTGCAGCACCATGAGCGACGCGGCGCGTTTCACCGGATAGTGCGAAATCAATTCGTTCACTTCCGCTTCGAGTCGGGGAGTGGCTTGAAAGCTCATCGGTCACATTCTCCCATGACAAAATCGAGCGAGCCGAGAATCGCCACGGTGTCGCTGATCATGCTTCCCACGAAAATTTTTGGGATGATGCTCAAGTTCACAAAGCTGGGCGACCGGATTTTCATCCGGTAGGGCGTGCCGCCGCCCTTGCTGTTGATGTAAAAGCCGAGTTCGCCCTTTGGATTTTCGTGGCCAAAATAAATTTCGCCGGGCGGACAATTGACGCCTTCCGTGACGAGCATGAATTGATGAATCAATTCCTCCATGCTCGACATAACTTTCTGCTTCGGCGGCAGGGTGATTTTCCCGTCGGCAATGTTGACCGGCTCATTGGTCTTGTTGTCCGCGCCGCCGGGAATTTTTTGGATGCACTGCTCCAAGATGCGCACGCTCTGGCGCATTTCCTCCATGCGGACGAGATAGCGGTCGTAGCAATCGCCAACCGCGCCGACAGGAATGTCGAACTGCAAATCCTTGTAGCAAAGATACGGCTGATTCTTGCGCAAATCGTATTCGACGCCGCTGCCGCGCAGGTTCGGGCCGCTCAAGCCGTAGTCAATCGCATCCTCCTTCGAGATCACCGCGAGGTCGCGCACGCGGTCCACCCAGATGCGGTTGCGCGTGAGGAGCGTTTCAAATTCGTTGAGCGCGGGGATGAACTCCTCGCAGAATTTCTGGCATTGATCCAGCCAGCCCGGCGGCAAATCGCGCATCACGCCGCCGATGCGCGTGTAGCTGGTCGTGAACCGCGCGCCGCTGATGGCTTCGGCCAGATTGTAAATTTTTTCGCGCTCGGTAAAACTCAACAGGAAAACCGTGACCGCGCCCAAGTCCATCGCAAACGCGCCGAGACCGAGCAGATGCGCGGAAATGCGCGCCAGTTCCGCGCACATCACGCGGATGTATTGGCAGCGCGGCGGCAGTTTATCGTGGATACCGAGAAGTTTTTCGACCGCCAGCGCGTAGGCGACGTTGTTGGCCAGCGGCGCGAGATAGTCCAGCCGGTCCGTGTAAGGGATGAACTGGGTGTAGGTCATGTTCTCGGCGATTTTTTCGTCGCCGCGATGCAGATAACCCACGTCCGGGTCGGCCTTGGTGATGATTTCACCGTCCAGTTCCAGCACGATGCGCAACACGCCGTGCGTGGCCGGATGTGACGGTCCCATGTTCAACACCATCTTCTCGCCGACGGCATCCTGAAGCTCGTCCGCCGCCTGCGCTGACCGCGCGGCGGAATCACGAATTTCAATGTCTTGAACGGTGGCCATGAAAATTATTCTTCCGGCGTTCTCACGCGCGGTTCGCGTGAAATGGAATCTTTGCCGCCGGCGACCGTCACGAACGGTCCGCCTTCGAGCGGAGCCGGTTTCGTGAAAGCGACGCCGGGCAGGTCGCTCGGCTTGCCCGCCAGCGGGAAATCCTTGCGCAACGGAAAATACGGATAGCCTTCCCACATCAAAATCCGGCGCAAATCGGGATGGCCGCTGAAACGGATGCCCATCATGTCGTAGATTTCGCGCTCGTGCCAGTTGGCCGTGCGCCAGACGGGTAAAACGCTCGGCAGTTCGGACTTTTCCTCGCTCACGTTGGTTTCGATGCGCAATTCGTTGCCGTGTTTCAGGCCGCGCAAATGATAAACGACCATCCAGCGCGGGTCGTCGCCGCAATTGTCCACGCTGCTGATGTCCACAAGGTAATCGAAGCCAAGCTGCCTTTTTGCGAAGTCGCACACGGCGGCGATTTGTTCCGCGTCGGCGAGTTTCACGGTGATTTCGCCGCGAAATTCCATCGGTTCGGAGATTAAATCGCCGAACTTGGCTTTGATTTTTTGGGCGGATTCGAGGGAAGACACTGCGTTTTCAAATTTGAGATTTCAATGGTGTTGCAACGATCTGACCGCCATGAGGTTCTCCAACACCGGCTGGGTGCTGATTTTGGCCTGCAATTTCATCAGCGCGTCGAGCACGGCTTCGGGGCGCGGCGGGCAGCCGGAAATGTAAATGTCCACTGGAATTATGTTGTCCACGCCCTGCAACACGGCGTAGCTGCGATACATGCCGCCGGTGGAGGCGCAGGCGCCCATGGCGATGACCCATCTGGGTTCGGGCATCTGGTCGTAGATGCGCTTCACCGCACCGGCCATTTTGTAGGTGACGGTGCCGGCCACGATCATGCAATCCGACTGGCGGGGTGAAAACCGCATGACCTCGGAGCCAAAGCGGGAAATGTCGAACCGGCTGGCGCCCGCCGCCATCAATTCGATGGCGCAGCAGGCCAGGCCCATCGGCATCGGCCAGACGGAGTTTTTGCGAAACCAGTTCAGCGCGGCGTCCACGCGGGTGACGATGACGTCGCCCTCGATCTTCGAATTGTAGCCGATTTCGGTTTCGGTTCGCATAAAACACAACGCGCCCTGAAAGGAGCGCCGCTGGAAGGTAATCGGCCCGGAAAACCGGGGCAAGTTGAATTTGTGATTTTTTTCACAAGAAGACTTAATTTACAAAAATGTAACACGGCAAATGCCGGGCGGCATGGTATCAACTTGCGCTTGTGACCGGCGGCGGCTTGTGTAGAATCAACAACCACGCCGGGCGTGAATTATGAAAACATTTGCGGAATTGAATTTTCCGGGGCGGCTCATCGCCGTCGAGGGTCTTGATGGCTCCGGGAAATCCACGCAGATTTATCTGCTCAAGCGCTGGCTCGAAGCCGAGGGCATCAAGGTTTATTTCAGCAGCTGGAACTCGTCCGAGCTGGTGAAATCCGCCACGAGCAAGGGC
>Ga0265337_1001269_pt1 | contig 12692 bp, 13 predicted proteins | sample 42122metaG_FD_192441 | JGI IMG/M metagenome (GOLD analysis project Ga0265337, IMG submission 192441) | Rhizosphere microbial communities from Carex aquatilis grown in University of Washington, Seatle, WA, United States - 4-21-22 metaG | ecosystem: Host-associated > Plants > Roots > Rhizosphere >... | reverse complement strand
CAGCGCCATGATGTATCTGAACGCCCCAGAGACCTTTGCAGATCAACCCAATGCCTCAGTGGACACGTTCAATACACCGTAGATCGTCGAATTTCGGGTTGTTGACGAGGGTGCTGACCGGGTATGCTGCCATCTCCTTTTCTGCCTACGGCACCAGCAGTTTGGCCAGTCCATCCACATCCTCATTCTTCGGATCAAGCCACTGGTCGTAATTTTCCCGCTTCACGATGACTGGCATCCGGTTGTGAATAGGGCGCATCAGGTCGTTGGGTTCGCAGGTGATGATGGTGTACGATTCAACCTCCGCATCATCAGGCTTCTTCCAGGCGTCCCACAGCCGGGCAAAGACAAAAGGCTCCTGGTCCCTGAGCCGAATGCACATGGGCTGCTTACGCGCGCTGCCCGGGATCTTCTGCCACTCGTAAAAGAAGTCCGCCAGCACCAGACATCGCTTCCGTTTCAAAGAACTTCGAAACGACGGCTTCTCCTTCAAAGTCTCAGCTCTGGCATTGATCATCCGGTAGCCGATTTCTTCATCTTTCGCCCAGAACGGAATCAAACCCCAGCGTAGGTCTTTGAGCACCACCGCGCCTTGGTTGTACAAGAACTGAGATGCGCCCCGGCGGGCAAAAGAGGAGCACAAAGGGCTTGACTGGCCCTATTAGTTTATTACAATTCCACCAACAGCATTTTTTATGCGATGCGGTCAAAGCAGATGAATGCGACGGCGATTAGAACTGCTGGCGGGTATCTGGCGGCTTGGGGGGCAATCGTCTGCTTTGTCGTTCTACTGAGCTTCCTCTTCACGTTTCTGGGGACCATTACCTGCGCCGTGCTGGCCGGCATGATGATGGGGGCGTTCAAAGGCGCAAAGTGGTTCTCCCTGGCGGTCTCGTTGGTGTTCCCGGCGGTGATTTTCGGCATGGTTCGAGGGGCCCGGGTGGAGCTGACACAGCAGCAAGTCACCCTGTTGGCGGCCCTGTGCTTCGGCGTGTTTTGGGTGACCTACCTGGTGAGCGCGGTCGTTTTCTTCTGCGAGCAGAAAGGAAAGAATTGGTCCAAGTCCCCCGCGCCCGCGTTCCCAGACAGGACGGCGGCACCAAGCGCGCAAGTCGCCGCGACCGCCTGCGTCCCGGCTGTCGAATCGCTCGGGTCCACAGTGTCGGCGAGTGAATCGTGCCTGGAGCACCTGCAAGGTAACTGGGTGTGTGAAGCCTCCAGCGCGGGTGAACCGCCCTGCAAGAAAGTTATCCAGATCAAAGAGGCCAAACTGGAATTGAGGACAGTCGATGCCAGCGGCCGGACAACCCTGCTCGCCACAGGTGATGTGACGCTGCAAAGCCTGAGAGCTTCTTGAAATAACCGGCAACAACCTGGGCCACCAGGGCGAAGTCAATACATCTCCTGGTCACATCAACCCTCCCTCCCCACCGCTTCATGCCAAAATAGCGACATCCACTCCCTCGCTTTTGCCCGGTCCTGATCTGAGCCGCCAGGCAATTCTGATCTCCCGTCCAGGTATTTGATCAAACGAGCCTCTCCCCACGAAGCCATGACCTCCCCCTCGTCTTTGAAGGGAGGATAGTACTCCGATTTCCTTTTCATAATTCCTCAATTTAAGCCTGGGCGGTCACTTCGTCTCGCCCTCTCAACACCCCCATTGCAGCAATCCGGGTCCTGAGCGCCCAACCACATCTCCAAGTCCTCGACGGCAGAGCTTCCAATTCTCGCAAAGCCTGATCCGCTTCCCCCAGTTTCAGCCAATATCCCGCCGCTTTGGTCTGGAGTGAATCTTGGATCGTGAGGGTCTTTGGCTTCACGGATTGAGCGACAGCAGGAATGAATTGATCTTCCGGTGCCAGGATGTTCACCGGCTGCATGAATCGTAGTTTCTTGTTCATGCGCGGGATTATGAAGGGGAGGGTTGGACATCTACGGGGTAACCCTAAAAAGAGTCGTGGCGAGGAAAAGGGCCTGATTTGAGATGGGCCAGTTGAGGGAGCAGGTCAGGCCAATTCGAATGGTCAGGCGTCTCGGGGCTCTTTTTTCGCTGTCGGCATCGGATATCTATCAGTTGGCGTGACAGAAGGACATGCGCTAAAGTGCGGGAAGACTGATGCATGCGTGGCTGGATTAAAAGAGGCTCCCCTCGTGTCTTGGCGGTAAGGCTTTTCGTCCTGGGCATGATGGTGGCAACCGTTGGCGGCTCGGCCCTATTCAACAACCGGCCGTCATCACACTCGGCAAAAGGTGATTTTCACAAAGGAATTCAACCTCTTTTCACGAAATATTGCTATGAGTGCCATAACGACACCAAGCACAAAGGCGGCTTTTCACTTCAGGCTTATCCGGAAGTCGCCTTCATCCGCGAACACCGTGAGGTCTGGGCGGAACTGTTGCGCAAGGTCAGAACCCGGGAAATGCCGCCTGAAGGCAAACCTCAACCCACTGAGAAGGAACGCGAGCGCATCGTTTCGTGGGTGGATGCCGACCTGTTCCCCGTCAATTATGATAACCCGGACCCCGGACGTGTCACCATCCGCAGGCTCAACCGTGCGGAATACAATAACACCGTTCGCGACCTCTTAGGCATCGATTTCCATCCGGCCGACGACTTCCCAAACGACGACACGGGTTATGGCTTCGACAACATCGGTGATGTCCTTTCGCTCTCGCCGTTGCTGCTGGAGAAATATGTGACGGCGGCAGAGGAAATCATGGAGACCGTACTTACGAATAAGGTGCTGAAGGGCCGGCTCTTCACGATGAGCCCGGTCGGTGGGAACACCAATGCCTGCCTCGAGCAGATTATTGGCGGCTTCGCACGCCGGGCGTTCCGAAGGCCCATGACGGCCGCCGAAACCGGGCGCCTGGTTGGTTTCTCGAAAGAGCTTTTGGCGAAGGGAGAGAGCTTTGATAACAGCGTGAAACTGACCTGTGAAGCCGTGCTGGTCTCGCCAAACTTCCTTTTCCGCGGCGAATTCCAGTCTAACCCGGACAACCCCGCTCAAAGCCATCCGATCGATGAATTTGCCCTGGCGGCGCGCCTTTCCTATTTCCTGTGGAGCAGCATGCCTGATGGGGAGCTGTTTGCACTCGCCGAAAAAGGCAAACTGAGGCGGGAATTGACGAAGCAAATCCACCGGATGCTCAAGGATGCCAAGTCCGACGCGCTCGTCCACAACTTTGCCGGGCAATGGCTCCAGCTCAGGAACCTGAAAGTCATGGCTCCGGACCATCAGGTCTTTCCCTCTTTTGACGATGAGTTGCGCTCCGCGATGGCGATGGAAACCGAGCTTTTCTTCAAGAACATCCTGCGTGAAGACCGAAGCGTCATGGAGTTTCTCATCGCGGACTACACGTTCGTGAACGAACCCTTGGCGAGGCATTACGGCCTGAAACAGAAGGTGACGGGCCAAGAATTCCAAAGAGTGCTGCTGAAGGGCTCTGGCCGTGCCGGCATCCTTACGCACGCCAGCGTTCTGACGATCACTTCGAATCCGACCAGGACTTCGCCGGTGAAACGCGGGAAATGGGTGTTGGAGAACCTATTGGCTGAACCACCACCACCACCGCCGCCCAACGTCCCGCCTCTGATCGAAGGGAAGGAGGCGGCGACAAGCGCCAGCCTGAGAGAACGGATGGAAAAGCATCGGCAAGACCCGCTCTGCGCCTCCTGCCACGCCCAGATGGACCCAATCGGGTTCAGCTTGGAGAATTTCGATGGCGTCGGCGCCTGGCGGGACCGGGATGGGGCATTTCCGATCGATGCTTCCGGTAGGTTGCCCGGGGGAGATCGGTTCTCGGGAGCGGACGGCCTGAGGTCCCTGCTTGCCTCCAAACGAAAGGAGCAATTCTTACGCTGCATGGCCGAGAAGATGTTGACTTACGCGTTGGGACGAGGGCTCGAATACTACGACCGCTGCGCGCTCGAAACAACTGTGGCGCAGATGGAAAGACAGGACTGCAGATTCTCCGCGCTGATCGAGGCGGTCGTGAACAGCGTGCCTTTCCAGAGGCGTCGTGGCGAAGGTGATCCACTTGCCCGGGGAAATCCGTAAAGAGCACAACTTTCGTTTGCTGGCGCGCAGATGTCGGATTACTGTTTTCCATAAGCCCGACTGGACTAAAGCTATGGAACGGAAATGGCAGATTCCAAGGCGAACCTTCCTAAGAGGTTTGGGAACGACGATTTCCCTTCCCGTGCTGGAAGCCATGGTGAAGCCGCTTAACCTGCTGGCGTCGGAAGCAATGCCCGCCGTCCCCCGGCGTGCGCACCCCGTGCGAATGGCTTTCCTTTTTGTTCCGAATGGCATCAACATGGCTGACTGGACCCCCAAAGGCACCGGCCCGGATTACGAACTGCCCGCCATTTTGCAGCCGCTCCAAGAGTTGAGATCCGGCTTTCAAATCATCAGTGGTTTGGCGCAGGATAAAGCTCAGCCTAACGGGGATGGGGCCGGGGACCACGCTCGCGCTAGCGCCACCTTCCTGACCTGTTGCCAGGCCCGGAAAACTGCCGGTGCGGATATTCGAGTGGGCGTTTCCGTGGATCAGGTCGCGGCGGCACAGATCGGGAGCGCCACATGCTTGCCCTCTCTGGAGCTGAGCTGCGACAAAGGACAGGAAGCCGGGAATTGCGATTCCGGCTATGCCTGCGCCTACCAGTTCCACATCAGCTGGCGAAGTGAAACGACCCCCAACCCGGTCGAGGTCGATCCTCGGCAGGTATTCGATCGGCTGTTCGGGAACGGTAACGGACCAGAAATGGAGAGCGCACGGCAGGCTCGGGACGCTCACCGCAAGAGCATCCTGGACTTTGCGTTGGAGGATGCCAATCGCATGAAATCCAACCTCGGCAGAACCGATCAGCGCAAGCTGGATGAATACCTCACCTCCGTGCGCGAAGTGGAACTGCGCATCGAGAATGCGCACCGGTTTGCCGCCAGCCTGCCGGACTACAGCAAGCCCACAGGGATTCCTAAGGACTATGAAGAGCACATGCGGCTCCTGATGGACATCCTCGTCCTGGCATTCCAAACGGATTCCACTCGTGTGGCGAGCGTTATCCTGGCCCATGACGGGGACAACCGGCCATACCCTTTCATCGGTGTTTCAGGTGGGCATCACGATTTGTCTCACCACGAAAACAAAGAGGAGAAGAAGCAGCAACTTACGAAAATCAACCGGTTTCACACCACACAGCTCGCGTATTTCCTCAAGAAATTGCAGTCCGTTCCGGAAGGCGAGACCACGCTGCTGGACAATAGCATGATTATTTACGGCAGCGGCATAGGCGATGGCAACGTCCACAATCACGATAATTTGCCGGTGGTTTTGGCGGGCAGAGGCGCGGGCTCGCTCACGCCCGGCCGGCATTGGAAACTGGATGGCAAAGTGCCCATGGCGAATCTCTACCTCGCGATGCTGGAGCGCATAGGGGTCCAAACCGCGAAGCTGGGCGACAGCACCGGCAAACTGGAGAACCTTTAATTCCGCGCGGCTTACAATCGGGGCGGCAATGGGACAAGGTATTTGCCGCTGTCAAACGGTGTGATGAAGTCGTTCACGAAATGGGCCCCAAGAATTTCCATCGTCATTAAGCTTGGAACACGAACTGACCGATCTCAGACGATGGAGGAGAAGATCAGGAGCGTCGAGGCCAAATTAGCCGGCCGTTAGCGCCATCAGAGCGAGCGGGTGCATGGCGACCATACAGAGGGCCAAAACCTCAACATCGGTTGCTCATCCATTGACTTCGGCCACGAAAGCCCAGAAATTCCTGCTGAACATCCTGCACATTCATGAAATACAAACGCCTGTGTTCGGTCGGCGCTCATTGTTTTCTAGCTCTGGGCCTAACTAGCCTGTTTGCTTACTCGGGAAAGGGGGGCGACTTAGATCGAGCGGACCCAGGCAAAGCAGACGACGGCGATTACCAGGTCGGTCCTGAGTACACGATCGATCCCGATCTCCAGGACCGAGGGAATCCCAAAGGCAAGTCCTTTGAGTTCTCGATGGCGCTGGCCGATAGCAAAATCTTTCGCGGCGATGATTCCACTCTCCAGCCTGAAAAGAAGCCCGTGCGCAGGACACGAAGAGTATATGTTTACGTGCCCGCCGCCTATCACGACGGGGCCAAAGCGCCGATTCTCATTATCCATGACGGTCCGGGGCAGTTCAATCTGGTGCGCAATGCGCTGGATAATCTCACTATTTCGAAAGACCCAAACCGGAAGCTGCCGGCATTTATGGCGATAGCCGTTGAAAATGGCGGCAATGATGGCAAGAAGAGCGAGCGTGGCCTGGAGTACGACACCCTGTCCGGTCGCCTTGCCCGATTCATCAACGACGAAGTCTTGCCGGCGGTCCCGAACAATCCAGAGATAAAGGCCGCCTACCCTCACATTGCCATTACGGACAATCCTTGGGGCAGAGCCGTTATGGGTTGCAGCTCAGGTGGTGCTGCGGCATTGACCATGGGCTGGTTCCGGCCCGATCTCTTTCGACGAATAATCGCTTATTCCGGCACGTTCGTTGCTCAACAGGACGAGGATGCGCTAGAGGCGAGCAAGTATCCGTTCGGGGCCTGGGAATACCACTCGGGCATGAAGCTCATCGAAAGTAGCGAGCGGAAGCCCCTGCGCATCTTTACGCACGTATCGGAAAACGACCTCCGCCCTAATGATCCAGAGGAAACCCATCACAATTGGGTGATGGCTGGCCGGCGCACAGCGGAAGCACTTAAAGCCAAGGGCTATCACCACCGGTTCGTTTTCAGTTTTGGCACCGGGCATTGTGACCACCGTGTTTTCGAACAAACTTTGGCGGATGCGCTGGTGTGGGTATGGCGCGACTATCAACCTGATTGACGGTCGATCGACCCTCGGTCACCGCCTGCTCGTTCAAGGAGTGGATTCTCGGCCACGAGAGCCTTGGTTCCGCCGGATCTGAGGAGTCTGCCTAGGCTGCTCGACAGGTGAAGCAGGATTACGAGTATGTGCTGCATCGGGGCAACCTGGGATCAATCGTTGGGCTCGACAAGCCGGCGGGTGCGCTCTTCGACCGCTCGATTTATGAATTCGCCACCCACAGCAAGATTGTTCTGGTCAATCGCAAAGCTCGCATGGGTCGAAATCCTGCAACCGGCGAGACCATCAAGATTGCTGCCAAGCGGGTGGTGAAGTTCCGCGTCGCCAAGGCAGCCAAAGACGCAATTCTGGGCGGCAAGTAATCCGGGGCGGTTCTGTTGTTGTTGTTGTTGTGGAGGCGGAGGATTCAGTTCCTTCGCCTCTTTTGTTGTCAGCGATTCTCGTTTGCGGTGATGGTGGTTGGGGCCGAGTAATCCTGCTGCTCACTCAGTTCAATGGTGAGCCAGTTTCCGTATGCCATTGAGATCCAGTTCTCCCTTCGCACCCCACCCTTGAACACCCTCAGGAATCACAGGTCGGAATTGTTCGTAAAGGCTGAACCCCCGCTGCGCCAAATCCTCAGGATCAAAGGATTTCGCCAACTCCCTCAGGGCCTTTCGCACTTCCGGCAGAGCATCACCGAACTTGCTCTCCAAATACCGTTCAACACCACCAGGGTCAATGGGCTTGGATATGACCACCGCGCGCACACCCTGGTCCGTATTCACTGCTGGCAAAGCTCGCCCCAAAAGCTCCACTCGAAATTCTTCCCCTCGCTCCTGTTCGCGGACCTTCTTGAGTTCCTTTGGGGTCGGTTTGAAAATGCCCAATCGCTGGCCCTTGCTCTGCGCCGTCAACCCTGCAATGGCCTTTCCTAGCGATAACGCCTCATCGTGATTGAAGCCCAACCGCTCTGCCACCACCGAAGCCCAGAGAGTCAACACCGGGGCTCGATTGATCAGAATCTTTATTGCTGCTGTGACCATATGCTGAGATTAATCTGCTCCGGTTCATAGTCCGGCGCCACAAGGAAACGACGTAGAACAATCGATGCGTCACCGATCGGCGCGGATCCGATTTCCCGACGTACACTTCTACATTGGATTCGGCATCTTTCTTCTTGTCTAAATCCCAATCAAAGGCAAATCCTCGCTCCACCGTGAAACACCAAATTCCAGTCAATTCCTCCACCGCTGTGTCGCGTCGGAAGCGCCGGACGACCCTGTTTGACCTCAACTGCGCCTTAGGCACGGTTCACACCTGCCTTGGGCTGGGCATGCTGATGTTTGTGAATCAACTTTGCGGCGCAGATGCTCCAGTGACCGCTGCCACCGTGGTGCTCACAGAGCGAATTTACCGGGGGAGCCAAGAGATCTTTCCCAATCCGGAACGCGGCTTCTACTGGCCCGTCAAGACGGGCCACATAAAGACTCTGGATGGTCTGCGGCAGCAAGGCATCAGTCTGTTGTTCGTGGAAACGGATTTGAGTGAATTCAAAGATCGTGAACTATCGTCGGAAAAGCTGACGGAGATCCGGGAGGCCCTGGCGGCAGCGCGGCGTGCTGGATTAAAGGTGATCTTTCGAGCCGCATACGGATATACCGGCAGAGACTATCGTGCCGACCCAAAAGATATGGACCGAATTCTCGGCCACGTCCGGCAAATGGGAGCGGTGTTGACTGAAAATGCCGATGTCCTCTGCGGCGTGCAGGCCGGCATGCTCGGGCCGTGGGGCGAGTGGCATGGCTCAAACTGGGGTGATCCGCCATCACTGGAAGCTAGACGGAAAGTATTGTTCGCATGGTTGGAGGCCCTGCCGGCGCCTATCACAGTGGACATCCGACGCCCCATGTTCATCCGTGACATCTATGCTGACGAACTCGGTGGAAGCACGCTCTCAGACCAGACGGCATACTCTGGTTCGAGGCTCTCACGCACGGGTTTCCACGACGATTCGTTTCTCGCGCTCCCCACCGACAGCGGCACTTTTGTCGAATCGGAATGGGATCGCCAGCGCGAGTTGAAATGGTGTAGTCAGCACGGCCGTTTCACACCTTCCGGCGGTGAGACCGTCCCGACATCGGCGCGCACGCCGATCAGCCAGGTGGTGAGCGAGATGGAGCTGTTCCATACCTCCTATCTCAACATTGCCTATCATGCCGGCACGCTCGAGATTTGGCGGCAGGCGCAATATCAGGGCGAAAATGGTTTTCAACAGATTGCGCGACGGCTTGGTTACCGTTTCGTCGCGCAACGGTTGCGCTACCCGGCAAAGGCAAAATCGGGCGAGACCTGCCCTATTGAATTGACCTTGTCCAACGTCGGGTTTGCCTCGCCACATCTACCCCACGAAGTTGCTCTCGCGCTGGCGCCGGGTGATGGCAAGCCGACGCGGCGATTTATTCTCAAGAATGCTGACCCGCGCCGGTGGGGCCCCGAAGCAGGGAAAGTGACTTTGCTTGAGGAAATCTCGGTGCCTTCCGATTTGCAGCCTGGCAAATGGCAACTGTTGATCCAGATCGCCGATCCTTCACCGAGCCTCCACGACGATGGCCGTTATGCCATCCGCTTGGCTAATGAGAACATCGCCTTCATCGAGCAAACGGGTTGGAATATCCTTGCCGATGACATCGTGATCAATTGAACCCCCAACTGTTCGAACACCTGGACGCCAAAACAGAACTGCGTAGGGGCTCATAGCAGGACCGGGCAGAGGCGAGGGAGTGGATGTCGCTGTTCTGGCATGAGGCGGTGGTGGGGGAGGGCTGGAGGTTGGGGCGGAACGTGGTGGAGTCGTGATCGGTTGCTTAGCGGACGACTTTCTTAAACCCACTGGATGTTTCAGTGGTTCGAAAGCGCATTGTGGCCGTCAGTTTCCGGTACTGAATGAGCAACGCCTGCTCGGTATCGATCCACGCGCCATCAGGCAGCCGCTGACGCTCCAATGTCATATCACACTGGGTCAGCGAACCCAATAATCCGAACCACCCCAAGAAGATCGGTTCCGCCAAACTCACCTCCAGCCTGGCAGTGTCCGCGTCCCCTTCATCGATCCAAAGCCGTCCTGTCATGCGGTTCAGCAGTTTGTCCTCAATGGTTCTTGAAGGGAGGTGTCCTTCCTTCGGTTTGAACGTGAGCACCAGCGTGGCGCGGTTGCTCAGGACCACCCGTTTCTCGACCACAAATTGATACCGCTCCAGCAATTCGGGCGTCACCACACCTTCCTTCCGCGCCACCATCTTCTTCGGATCAGCTGACACAAATCTTTGCCGGAACCTCTCCTCCTTGGCGTCCTCTATTCTCAATTCTTCACTGCTTAACTCTCGGCCTTGGATTTTGACCAGCCGCTTGAAAGGAAAGCCACCGATCAACGTGACCTGGTAAAACTTCTCTTCCGATTTCAGGGGATTTCCGACCGCATCTAGGTGCTGCAAAAGAGAACGCTTTTGGTAAGTGTATTGCGGCCCCCGATCCCCCTTTGCCACCGTTTGAGACCGTTTGACCATGCGCTGGGTCACTTCCGAAGGCTCTGGGAGTAATTCACCGGCGCTAACGCCTTGAGGAGCACAATTCAGCAGTCCCGTGATCAAGAGCATCACGGACAACCTGGAGCTGTTTGGGCACACTCTGATGCCCATAGGCCGGCCCGCTTTCATCCAGCCCACGATAGCAGATTATCATCCGCGAGGCAGGGGATTTCGATGTTCCTGAATGGGGCGGTGGTGAGGGAATCGCCTGGTCACTACAAAGGCTGACGACGGATGTAATTGAACCGCGCTGCTCCTGTTGGTAAATTCTCAACGAGCATGAATGGTTCACCGGACACGCACAGCGAGGTTATCTGATACTTGCTTTGGATAAACCCAAGCCCTCCTGAATATATGGACGAACAGAATCTGGAAGCCGAACTGGTTGACTCAGGCCCTCCGCCCACTGCCTACAAGGACCGCTCTACGGGCCTGATTGTTTTCGGTGCGCTATCCATCTTGCTGGGATGTGCTTGCGCGCTATTTGTGCCATTGATGCTCTTCAGCCAAATCATGTCCGCGAAAGCCACTGGCACCCCGCCCAGCTTTTCGATTCTGTTGCCGGGCGTGTCTCTTTATGGGGTTTTGGCAGTGGCCTTGGTGTGGCTGGGAATCGGTTCCATCAAGGCCCGGCGCTGGGCGCGGGCATTATTGCTTATTTTCTCATGGAGTTGGCTCGTGATGGGAATAGTGATGCTGATAGCCATGGCGTTCCTGATGCCGAAACTTCTGGCGAACGTCGCCGCAACCGGATCCACCGGCCATCCGCCGATGCCGGGGATCATGACGACCGTAATCATCGTTATGCTGGGATTCTTCGGTGTCTTTTTCGTCATCGTGCCAGGCATCGGGGCGTTTTTCTATGGCAGCCGGCACGTCAAGGCCACATGCGAAGCGCGCAATCCAGCAGTGTGCTGGACAGATGGCTGTCCGTTGCCTGTGCTGGCCTGCAGTTTGTGGCTGGCCCTCGGCGCGGCAATGATGTTGATCCTTCCATTGACAAGCCACAGCGTGATGCCCTTCTTCGGGATCTTTCTAACGGGCGTATTGGGAACGCTCTCGTATCTGACCGTTGCAGCGATTTGGGGTTATGCGGCTTGGGCATTGTACAAACTTCAAGGCTGGGGCTGGTGGCTGATCACTATCGGCCTGTGCTTGTATCTGGCCTCCACCCTAGTCACTTTTGCGCGGCATGACGTGGTCGAAATGTATCGCCTGATGGGCTATCCCGAGGCACAGATCCAACTGATGCAACAGTCCAACCTCCTGGCTGGGAGCGGCATGATGTGGATGATGGTCTTTTGCATGGTACCGTGGCTGGTGTTTCTGATCTTCATCAAGAGATATTTCCGTCGCCAACTACCAGCGCCGGCAAACCCTTAGGCATGCCGTTCCGCGCCTCCATCTTTGATCTCGACGGCACCTTGCTCGATACACTCGATGATATTGCCAACGCCGCCAATAGTGTTCTGGCTGCCCGAGGTTTTCCGACACACCCGAACGCCAACTATCGGACATTCATAGGTGAAGGAGTCACCAAACTGATGTCGCGAGCGCTCCCGGAGACGCATCAGGATGAAGCTACGGTGCAAGCGTGCGTCGGTGCTTATGGGCAGGAATACGAGCGAACGTGGAACGCCCTGAGCAAACCCTACCCTGGTGTGCCTGAAATGCTCGACGCCCTGGTGGTTCGCGGGCTAAAGCTGGCAGTGCTATCCAATAAACCGGACCACTTTACGCAGCGGTGCGTGGACGAACTGCTTGCGAAGTGGACTTTCGACGTGGTCCTGGGGGCAAGCGATCAATTCCCGCGCAAACCTGACCCGGCCAGCGCCATGGAAACGGCCACGCGACTGGGAGTTCCACCGGCTGAATGCCTCTACGTGGGGGATTCAGGAATTGATATGCAAACCGCTCGCGCTGCCCACATGTGCTCGGTTGGAGCGCTCTGGGGATTTCGGGGCCAGGAGGAACTGCTGAAAGATGGAGCGCAGTTTCTGATTACCAAACCGGCAGACATTTTGGGCGTCCTTGGTCGAAACGGGCTATGAACCACATCGTCCTACTTGGCGATTCTATTTTCGATAACGCGGCCTACATATATGGAGGCCCCGACGTTATCAGACAGCTCAATGCCATCTTGCCATCAGATTTCAAGGCAACGCTATTGGCTGTGGATGGCAGCGTTACGACCGATGTGATTACGCAAATTCCCAAGATTCCTTCATCTGCCACCCACTTGATCGTCAGTGCT
>Ga0265337_1001268_pt1 | contig 12693 bp, 7 predicted proteins | sample 42122metaG_FD_192441 | JGI IMG/M metagenome (GOLD analysis project Ga0265337, IMG submission 192441) | Rhizosphere microbial communities from Carex aquatilis grown in University of Washington, Seatle, WA, United States - 4-21-22 metaG | ecosystem: Host-associated > Plants > Roots > Rhizosphere >... | reverse complement strand
ATGCGCGCGCGCTCGGGGTGGGCGATTTCACGGCCGCGGAAACGCACCGTGAACTTCACCTTGTTGCCGGCTTCGATGAAGCGCCGGGCGGCGCGGAGCTTCACTTCGAGATCGTGATCGTCGGTCTTCGGGCGGAGCTTCAGCTCCTTCACCTCGACGACGGTTTGCTTGCGTCGCGCCTCACGCGCTCGCTTTTTTTCCTCGTATTTGAATTTGCCGAAATCGAGGATCTTGCAAACCGGCGGCGTCGCCTTCGGGTTCACCTCGACGAGATCGAGCCCGCGCTCCTCCGCTTCCCGGAGCGCCTGCTGCGTCGTGAGCACGCCGAGCATGGTGCCGTCGTCGAGCACGACGCGCACTTCGGGCACTCGGATTCGATGATTGACGCGGATCTGAGGGGCTCTCGTGTCTCGGAAATTCCGTCGGTCTGTCGCCATGCGTTCCCGTTTCGTCCTTCTCTATGAAAATCTCAGACGGTGCCTTTGGCGAGCCGCGGCGGCTTCGCCTCTTCCAGGAGCTGCTCGAGGAATCGATTCAAAGGCATCGGACCGAGGTCTTTGCCGTCGGCGTTCTTGGGCGCGACGGATTCGGTTTCTACTTCCTTCTCGCCCACGACCACCGTGTACGGCACGCGACGGAGCCGCGCGTTCCGGATCTTCGCGCCGAGCTTGTCGGCGCCGTCGTCGACCTGGATGCGAAGACCGTGGCTCGTCAAATGAGCCGCGATGCGCTGCGCGTACTCGGTTTGCTTCTCGCTCACCGTCACGATCATGGCTTGCTCGGGCGCGAGCCAGACCGGGAATTTCCCGGCGACGTGCTCGACGTAGATCCCGAAGAATCGCTCGAGGCTCCCGAGGATCGCGCGGTGGAGCATCACCGGTCGATGCGCCGCGCCGTCCTTGCCGATGAACTCGAGCCCGAAGCGCTCCGGCATCGCGTAGTCGAGTTGAATCGTGCCGAGCTGCCAGCTCCGGCCGATCGCGTCCTTCACGTGGAACTCGACCTTGGGTCCGTAGATCGCGCCTTCGCCGGGCAGCGTCTCGAAGTCGAGCTTCGACTCGGTGAGCACTTCGTTCAGCGCCCGCTCCGCGAGATCCCACATCTCGTCGGTGCCGACGCGAAGCTCGGGCCGGAGCGCGAGCTTGATCGACAGATCGGTGAACCCGAACGCGCGATACACCTCGAAGAGCAGCCGATTGAAAGACACGACCTCGTCTTTCAGCTGCTCCGGCGCGCAGAAGATGTGCGCGTCGTCCTGGCAGAAGGTGCGAACGCGAGTGAGTCCGTGAACCACGCCGCCGCGTTCGTGCCGGTGCAAGCGACCGAAATCGGCGACGCGCCACGGGAGCTCACGGTAGCTGCGCTTCCGCTGCCCGAAGATGAGGCAATGCGACGGGCAGTTCATCGGCTTTTGCGCGACGGACTCGAGCGTCTTTTTCTCGGCGTCGAGCTGGGCCGTGTCGGCGGTCGCGGCGAGCTCGTCGATGGCCTCGGGCGCCACCGGGAAATACATGTTCTCGCGGTAGTTCGGGAGGTGCCCGCTCGTCTCGAAGAGGCGCCGATCGAAGATCTGCGGCGTGATCACCTCTTCGTACCCGTAGTCGACGTAGAGCTCGCGAACGAACGCGATGAGCTTGTTGTAGACGAACGCGCCGCGCGGCAAAAAGAACGGCATCGCCGGCGCCCACTCGTGGAACATGAAGAGCTCGAGCTCTTTGCCGAGCTTGCGATGATCGCGGGCGCGGGCCTCTTCGAGCATCTTCAGGTAGGCGTCGAGCTCTTCTTGTGAGCCGAACGCCGTCCCGTAGATGCGTTGAAGCATCGGGTTCTTCTCGTCGCCGCGCCAATACGCGCCGGCGACGCTGGTCAACTTGACGACGCCGAGGTCCTTCGTCGACGGCACGTGCGGCCCGCTGCAGAGGTCGAGCCACTGCGTGTCGGGTTTGCCGTCCTTGCCGTGCCAGTAAATGCTGATCGGCTGCCCCTCGGGGATCGCGTCGATCAGCTCGACCTTGTATTTCTCGCCCATGCCGGCGAAGAGCGCCTTCGCCTCTTCGCGCGACACGACCTTGCGATGAAACGGCAGGTTCTGACTCATCAGCCGTCGCATCTCTTTTTCGATGCGACCGAGGTCCTGCTCGGTGAACGGACCATCTGGACGATCGAAGTCGTAATAAAATCCGTTTTCGATCGCGGGGCCGATAGTCACCTGCGTGCCGGGGAACAGCTTCTGAACGGCCTGCGCCATCACGTGCGACGTCGAGTGACGAATGATGTCGAGCGCGTCCTTGTCCCCGCGGTGAATCACCGTGAGCGGGAGCCCTGGATCGATCGGCGTCATCAGGTCGATGACCTTGCCGCCGGCCTTCACGGCGATCGCTCCGTCGTCGAGTGCCCCTCGACTCTCGAGGACCTCGCGCGGCGTCTGGAACGCCTCGCCGCTCATTGCGCGTGAATGAGCGCCGACGCTTGGGCGCACTCTTCACGAAGGGAACCGCGTGGCACGATGGGGTGCTTAACGCACTCCCGCCCCCTTGGGAAGGGTCGACTGCGACGATGACCGGCCCCGACAGCGCCGATTTTCGACGGTTTTCCGGAGGTTTCGCACGCCGGCCCGTACGAGAGGGTTCCGCGCGACGCCCCGCCGGCCGACCCCGAGGCCAGGGGAACGCCGGCCGGCAACCGAATGCGGCGCGCCCGGGAGGGGTGGGTCGCGCAACGGGCCTACGCTTTCCCGCCCATCTACGTTATTTCATAGACGCGGCCGTCGGTATCCCACCCGCCCCCGGCACGTCCTTGTGTGCCGCGGTCGGGCGTCTGCGGAGGCTATTCGGCGCATGAGTGTTTCGATCTTCGTCGTGCGCGCGGTGATCGAGGTCGCCGAGCGCTCGGGTGCCGCGCGGGCGGACTTGCGGGCTCGGATGCCGTTCGAATGGCACCGCCTCGAGGAACCCGACGCGCGACTCGAGTTCGAGCAATTCGAGCAGTTGCTGTCGGTCGCCGTCGCCTTGACGGGGGACGAAGCACTCGGCCTCCACGTGGCGGAGCAGATGTCCGAAGGCGCCATCGATTTACTCGCTCACGTGGCGGCGCACGCACCGACGATGCGGGAGGCAGTCGAGAGCTCTGCGCAATTCGTTCGCCTCGGCATGGACGAGCTCCGCCTCGTGTCGCGTGACGAAGGAGATGCGTTCGTCGTCCATTACTCATTCCCGCGGTCGACACCGCGATCGGATCGGATCCTCGCCGAGCTCTTCACTGGAGGCTTGGTGCGATTGGCGCGAGCCTTCACCGGCATGAGTACCTTCCCTCGATTCACGACGTTCGAGCACGAGCGGCCGCCGTACCAGGGCGCGTACGCGCGCATCTTCGGCGACCATCAGCGATTTAGCCAAAACGCGACGTCGATCGCCTTCGATCGCCAGATCGCGGATCAACCGCAAATGCACCTGCATCCCGAGCTCTACGATTTGCTCCGAACGGAGGCACAGCGCAGGCTCGATCGCATGACGACGGGGGCGCGGCCGGCCACGCGCGTGCGCAATTACCTGCTCGCCGTGCCGCCTTCGCGCATTCCGGAAATCTCCACGGCCGCACGCGATCTCGGCATGAGTGAGCGATCGCTGCGGCGGCGCCTCGCCGAGGACGGCACGTCTTATCGCGACGTCGTCCGCGCGGCGCTCGAAGCGTCGGCGGGTCGCATGCTCCGTGACCCCGCTCGCACGATCAAGGAGACCGCTGCGGCGCTCGGCTTTGCCGATGCCGCGGCGTTCCATCGCGCGTTCAAGCGTTGGACGGGCATGACGCCCGGCGAGTATCGGCGAACTTCCGGCGCGTAGAGCGGTTCCCACTCGAGTTGACCGTCCGCAGGTTTTTGCCCCCAACGGGTGAGGGTCAAAAACCCGCTCCGTTTCGGCCGAACTCTGGTCACCGCTTTGGTCATTCTCGAACAGCTCAACTGGGTTGAGCTGTAGTCGCCTGACCGACAAGCACAACACGTGGCCGATTCGGACGATCCCTTGCTCGGTAGAAAAGCCCGAGAGGTGTCCGATGAACAATCAAAATAGGCGGCAATTCGGCGCACACATGATGAAAATCGCCGCGGCCCTCGGGCTTCGGTCGATCGCCGGATCGCGGATCATCCAGCTGGCGTCATCCGGCGTGGCGCTCGGCACGGCCGGATGCGGATCCTCGAACGGGCCGCGCACGCGCAGCGCGGGCGCCTCCGGCGGTCAACTGCCCGAAGCAGGCATCCGCGAGGACGCCGGCGCAGCGCACCCGACCGCTCCTTCCGGCGACTCGGGCTCGGTGTCCCAGCCGACCGATCGCGACGCGGGGTCGGATGCGAAGACGGGCGACCATTTCGACGTGATCATCATCGGGAGCGGGTACGGCGGAGCCGTCATCGCGAAGCGGCTCACCGAAAAAAATGTCTCGGTGCTTCTGCTCGAAATGGGGCGGTTCTGGAACAAGCCAGGCCCCGACGGAAAGGTGTTCTGCGGCATCAAGAACCCGGACGGTCGCGCCCTGTGGTTTCAAAACGACGTCTCGATCGTGAGCGGGAAACTGTCGCCCATTGCCGTCAGTATGCCGATCCCGAGGCAAGCCGGTGTTCTCGCCGTCGTCCAAACTCCACAAATGGACGTCTTCTGTGGTCGCGGCGTCGGAGGCGGTTCTCTCGTCAACATGGCCATGCTGGTGACTCCTCCTCAAGACGTGCTCCAGTCCGTGCTGCCCACGGTGGACGTGGCGCAAATGATGTCGACCTATTACCCGCGTGCGCTCGGCATGCTCAAGGCGAACACCGTCAGCCCATCCTTCTTCAACTCCACCCCCTGGTACCAGTATGCACGCACCGGGCACGCCGCCGCTCTGGCCGCCGGCTTCGACGCGGAGTTTCTCCCCTCCGGTTACGACTATTCCTACATGGAAAAGGAGGCCGCTGGGCAGGTGCCGGCGTCTGCTCTCGGCGACGAGGCAGGATTCGGAAACAACTACGGCAAGCAGAGCCTGGACAAGACTTACCTCGCCGATGCCATCGCGACGGGGAACCTCACGGTCGAGAGCCTGCACATCGTGAAGCAAATTCAACGGAACCCGGACGGGTCGTATCTCGTCTCGGTCAACGCGATCGACGTCGACGGGAACCTGATCGAGTTCAAGGAATTGAGCTGTAGTCGGTTATTTTTGTGCGGCGGGTCCATGGGGACGAGCGAACTCCTCGTGCGCGCGCGGGACACCGGCTTGCTATCGAATCTGAACGATCAGGTGGGGACCGGCTGGGGCCCCAACAGCGACATTTTCCTGATGCGAGGCAACACCACCGCGAACCCCACCGGTGCACAGGTTTCCACGGTGCCCGCAACCGGGTTCCGAACGACGGACCAGAATGGGAAAGCGGTATTCTCGATGGACATCCCTTTCCCGGTCGGGATCGAAACTTACGTCAGCTTCAGCATCGTGATGACCCAAAACCCCGAGTCGGGCACTTTCCGATACGACCCGGTGTCGGACACGGCGCAGCTCGACTGGACCGAATCGCAAAACGCTCCCGCGGTGGCCAGCGCCCAATACGTCTTCGACAAGATCAATTCGGCGACGGGAAGCTCTTACGCGACGGACGCGCTCGGCGGGAAGACGTTCCAGGACACGGCGACGTACCACGCGGTCGGGGGTTGCCCGCTCGGCCAGGCCACGGACGACTACGGTCGAGTGAAGGGGTACCAGAATCTCTACGTGTCGGACGGGTCGCTCATTCCCCGCGGCATCGTCGCGAACCCGGCGCTCACGGTCGCCGCGCTCACCGAGCGAAACATCGAACGCATCATCCAGGAAGACTTCGAGCTTTGAGCGTCGAGTGGCGCTTTCCCCTGGTCGTCGGAGGTGTCCTCCGTACGCTCGGCGCGGCCGCCTTCACGCGCTGGGTCCGCCGAGCCGAATGAAAGAGGTCTCGAAGCGGGGCCCGCGGGGCTGTTTTGTAGGCGCGATTGGGATTGAACCAACGACCCCTACCGTGTCAAGGTAGTGCTCTACCACTGAGCTACGCGCCTGAATCGATTCGATAAACCGGGCGTCGGCGTGTACCTCCTGCGTAGCCGTGTGTCAATTGTCCGAGTCTGCGGGCCCGCCGGTCGCGGGCCGCGGATGGGCAACCTCGCTTGCGCGGTACGCGGAAACCCGGTATTAGCCCGCCCCTCGGAGGCCCCTTGAATTTCGCGGTGTTTGCATTTCAGAACGTGCCGCCGGTGCCCGGTCGCGACACGCCGTCCGCGCCGATTGCGCACACGGAGCAACCCGCACGCAGTGGCGACTCGCCCCCCGGGCAAGGCGGGATCTTCGGCTTCATGTTCCCGCTGCTGCTGGTGGGCATGCTCGTCTTCATCTTCTTTTCGAGCCGCTCGCAGAACAAGAAGCAAGAGGCCACGCTCGCGTCGCTCAAAAAGGGTGATCGCGTGCTGACGCAGAGCGGACTCGTCGGGCGCCTGGTCGAGATCGAGCCGCGCTACGTGAAGCTCGAGATTGCCCCCGGCGTGAAAGTCCAAGTGCTGCGGACGAGCATTTCCGGTCGCGACGTAGACGAGGCCGCCACGAGCAAAGACAAGGACAAGGACAAGCCCGAGTCTTTGCCCGAGAAGAAGTAGGCCGGTCTCGTCGTGGTCGACACCGTTCTCCAATACGTTTTCGCCGGGTTCTCCGCGCTGCTCCTCGGGTGGGGTTACGTGCAGCGGGCGCGCCGGGTTCCGTTCTTCATCGGCGCGCTCTTCGCGGGCGCTGCGGCTCTCGCGGCACACTACGACGCGTTCTGGCCGATGGCGGTGCTTGCCATCATCTCGCTCTGGGGATTCGTCGGAGGCCTGCCGTTCGTCGATCTGAATTGGCGCATGCGCTTCAGCACGGTGATGACCGTGGGCGCCGTGGCGTTCCTCGCGATCTGGCCGTCGCTCGACGTCATGACCAACGGCAAGGTCCCTTGCCCCCGCTACATCGAGGAGCACGTGAATTTCCGGCTCGTCGCCGGGCTCGATCTCCGCGGTGGAATGCGGCTCGTCTACACGGTCGACGTGGACGAAGCGATCCGCGACAAGCGCGATCGCTACTACGAGGACATGCAGGTCGAGCTCGCGAAAATCTTCGGGATCCACTCGGGCGACGCGCGGCCGACCGAGGCCGAGTACACGAAGCTCCGCGAAAAAGTGAACATCGCCGCGCCGCGTGACGAAGTGGGTCGCATCCGACTCGAAGTGAAGGACGCGGGCGACGCCGGCAAAATCGACGCGCGCTTCCTCGATCAGTTCCGCGGCGATCTCGCGTTCTCGCGCACCGGCAACGGACGCTCGTTCGACTTCCGGATCAAAGAAAGCGTCGAGAGCCAGATCCGCGAACGCGCGGTCGGCCAAGCGAAGGACATCGTTCACCGCCGCATCGACGAGCTCGGCCTCCGCGAGGCGAGCGTGTCGACGCGAGACGAAGACATCATCGTCGAAGTGCCGGGCGAGGACGAGGCGAGCTTCCGCAACATCCGCGACATCATCAGCCAGACGGCGCGCCTCGAGTTCAAGCTGCTCGACGACGACACCGACTTCTTCGGCCCGATCGCGCGAAAGGCCGCGCCGGACAGCTTGCCGGAGGGTCTCCGGTTCGAGCGAGAGAGCGTTCCCGTCGGGATGGACGATCAGAACGAGCAACGCTCGAAGGCAAATTCGTACGCGTTCATCAAGCGCGGTGACAAAGAGACGAGCCAACAATCCCTCGCTCGTCTGAAGGAATGGATCGCGACGCTCGACGTGCCGCCCGATCGCGAGATCGGTTACGAGCTCGTCTACGACACCGATCCGGCGACCTTGAAGGAGTCCGAGGCGGGCTGGCGGACGTTCTTCTTGAAGAGCCGCGCGGAGATCACCGGCGACCTGATTCGCGACGCGCAAGCGGTGCCCGACCAGAGCCAGGGCAGCTTCGGTCAGTGGCACGTCGCGCTGACCTTCACCGATCAAGGCGGTCGCATCTTCGAGCGGATCACCGGCGAGAACATCAAGCGAAGGTTCGCGATCATCCTCGACAAGCGCGTCGAGAGCGCGCCGGTCATCCAGACCCGAATTCCCGGCGGTCACGCGACGATCACCCTCGGCTCGAACGATCCGGAAATTCAGCTCCGCGACGCCCGGAAGCTCGAGCTCGTGCTCCGGTCCGGCGCGCTGCCCGCGCCGATCACGCCGTCGAACGAGCAACACATCGGGCCGTCGCTCGGCCGCGACGCGATCCGCCTCGCAGTTCAGGGCGCGCTCGCGGGCAGCGTCCTCGTGCTCGTGTTCATGGTGTTTTACTACCATCGCGCGGGGCTCATCGCGGATCTCGCGGTGGCGATGAACCTGTTCTTGCAGCTCGCGGTGCTCGCCTCGTTCAACGCGTCGATGACGTTGCCCGGTATCGCGGGGCTCGCGCTAACGATCGGTATGAGCGTCGATTCGAACGTGCTCATCAACGAACGTATTCGCGACGAATTGCGCGCGGGGAAGAGCCCGCGGACCGCGGTCGAGATCGGCTATGCGCGCGCGCTGTCGGCGATCATCGACGGCCACGTCACGACCATCATTTCCGGCATCGTGCTCGCGCAATTCGGAACGGGGCCCATCAAGGGGTTCGCGGTCACGCTCATCGTGGGCGTCATCGCCAGTATCTTCACCGGCGTCATGGTGACCCGCGTCATGTTCGATTTCTGGGTGCGCAACCTCGATCGCGCCGCCAAGCTGGACGTCGGTTAACGACGGAGCGTCGCCATGCAGTTTTTTCCCGTCGGCAAAGTTTACGACTTCATGGGCGCGCGGCGCCTGTTCGCGATCATCAGCTTCAGCGTGACGTTCGCGGCGGCCGTGCTCATCTTCGTGAAGCCGGGCCCCGAGCTCGGCACCGACTTCAAGGGCGGCACCGAGGTCGAGGTCGACTTCAAGCAAACGACCGAGATCGCCGAGATCCGAAACGCGGTCGTGGCGGCCGGGTTTTCGCAGCCCGAGGTGATCCGCGTCACCGAAAACAAGGCTCGAAACCGCTACCTCATTCGCGTTCAAGAAGTCTCCACGATCAGCGCCGCGAAGCAGGCCGAGATCGCCAAAGCGCTCTGCGTCGGAGAGAACCTCTCGCCGACGGATTGCCCGGAAGAGAAGCGCGGCGCCGAGCTCAAGGTGAGCCCGGGAGGCGACAAGGTCGCCGTTCGCTATCGCGACGCGCCGGACCTCGCCTGGATCCGCGAGCGCATGGGGGCGGTCCCCGGCGTGGCGCTGCGCGACGGCGATAACAACCCGACCGTGCAGAACGCGCGCGACAACCGCGTCGAGATCGCGCTGAAGAGCAAAGGCGACCAGCTCCTCGACGGACTCCGAACGAAGCTCGGCGACGACAAGGTGCCGGCGACCGCGCTCCGCGTCGAGTGGATCGGTCCGAAGGCGGGCGCGCAGCTTCGTGATTCGGCGTTGAAGAGCATCGCGATCGCGCTGGTCTTCATCATGGTCTACATCGCGCTCCGGTTCGACCTCCGGTTCGCACCGGGAGCGGTCATTTCGCTCGCCCACGACGCGCTCGGCACGCTCGGCGTGCTCGTCGCGATGCACCGCGAGATCAACCTGACGACGGTCGCCGCGATCCTCACCATCGTCGGCTACAGCGTGAACGACACCGTCATCGTGTACGATCGAGTTCGCGAAAATTTCGGGCTCATGCGCGGTGCGACGTTCGAGTCGATCATCAACGCGAGCATCTCCGAAATGCTCGGCCGAACCATCCTGACGAGCTCGACGGTGGTCATGAGCCTCCTCGCGTTCTTCATCTGGGGCACGGGCCCGCTGAAAGACTTCGCGCTCGCGCTCATCATCGGCGTCGTGCTCGGCACCTATTCGTCGGTGTACGTCGCGGTTCCGCTCACCTGGTGGCTCGACTCCCGCTTCTTCGCCAAGAAGGGCGGCGGCAAGCCGGTCCAAGGCGATCGCCCCCGCCGCCAAAAGAAGGCGACCGCGGTCGTCTGAATCGCTTTCCGCGGCTCGGACTTTCGCCCTCGATTTCGAGGGGGTCCATGGTGAATGGCGCACTTCACGGCGGGGGCCGGCAGAGTGGGGGCTCGGCCGCGCTCGCGCGGCGGCTTTTCACGACGTTGTGGTTCAACGCGAAGTGCAATCGGCATTGTCGGTGATTCGGTTCGTCTTTTTCGTCTCGCCTCGCTGAAGGTCGGTCATTTTCGGTCCGGGTTCGCGTTGACACACGAAACGGGTGCGACGAAGAGTCCGATGAGAGCCTGATGCCGTCGCTCGCTTCCCCCTTGCCGAACGACTCCGCGCTCCCGGCGCCGCCCGGTCCCGAAGCCCGGCAGCTCGGCGAGCGCCTCAGTCTGACCACTACGGTTGCCGAATGGTTGCGCCGTCGCGGTCACGGCGACTCCGACGAGACGCGCCGGTTCATCGACCCGAAGCTCGCCCATCTGAGCGATCCCGACGGCATGGCCGACCGCGCGGTCGCCGCCGAGCGTCTGGCGCGCGCCGTGAAGAACCGCGAACGCATCGCGGTGTTCGGCGACTACGACTGCGACGGCATCACCTCGACGGCGATCGTCACCGAGGTGCTCCGCGAGCTCGGCGGCGAGGTCGTCCCGATGCTCGCCAGCCGGTTCGACGGCGGTTACGGCGTGTCCCGGGCGGCGGTCGACCGCATCGTGAAGAGCGGCGCTCGCGTGCTCGTCACCTGCGACTGCGGTTCGTCGGACCACGTTTCGCTCGCGGCGCTCCGCGCGCATGGCCTCGAAACGGTCGTCATCGACCATCATCTCGTCCCGGACGAGCCGCTGCCGGCGCTGGCGTTTTTGAATCCGCATCGGCCCGATTGCGGCTTTGCTTACAAAGGGCTCGCGTCGTGCGGGCTCGCGCTCAGTCTCGGCGCGGCGCTTCGCACGGCGCTCGGGAAAAAGCTCGATCTGCGCCGCTGGCTCGACCTCGTCGCGATCGGCACCATCGCCGACGTCGCGCCGCTCGACGGCGACAATCGCGCGCTCGTTCGCGCCGGCCTTTCGCTCCTCGGCACGACGCCGCGGCCCGGCTTGCGGGCGCTCGCCGCCCTCGCGAAGCTCGACCCGAATTGCCCGGTCGGCGCGCGCGACGTCGCGTTTCGGATCGCGCCGCGGCTGAACGCGCCGGGCCGCATGGGGCCGCCGGATCTCGCGCTCGAGCTCCTGCTCGCTCGGTCGGATTCGGCGGCAGAAGCGCTCGCCGCCTCGGTCGAGTCACTTTCCGAGCAGCGTCGCGCCGTCCAGGAAACGATGACCGCCGAAGCGATGGCCGACATCGAGCAGGGCGGGCTCGACAGTCGTGCCGCGATCGTCATCGGGCGCGAGGGCTGGAACGCCGGCATCGTCGGCATCGTCGCGGGACGCCTCGCCGACCGGTACGGCAAACCCACGGTCGTCATCGGGTTCGACGGTGGAAAAGGCCGCGGTTCGGTGCGGGGTCCGAAAGGCGCGCGGCTCTACGACGCGCTCGCCGCGGTCGCCGAACACCTCGATCGATTCGGCGGTCACCAAGCCGCTGCCGGTCTCGAGGTGTCCATTGAACGGCTCGGCGCGCTACGCACGTCGTTCGAAGAAGCCGTCCTTCGCGCGAGCGACGGCGCTCCGGCGCTCGAAGGCATCGACGCAGTCCGGCTCGCGAGCGGCGACGATCCGTCGTTCGTCGTCCGCGACATCGAGCGGCTCGAGCCCTGGGGCAACGGAAATCCGGCGCCGCGCTTGGTCGTCGAAGGCAAGGTCACCGGCGCACGCGAGGTGCGCGGCGGGCACCTGAAGCTCGACCTGGTCATGGACGGCGGCCGGCGGATCGGCTGTTTCGGCGTGGGCATGGGCGGCGCGGTCCCCGACGTCGGGAGCTCCGTCGCGGTGCTCGGCGAAATGCGCCGCGACACCTATCGCGGCGGCAGCGCCGTCGAAATGCTCGTCGAGCGCGTCTTCTCCTGAGCTCCGAACCCTCGCGCGGGACAGCTCGACCGGCGAAATCGCGCTAGTCTCCGGATCGCGTGGCCGAACCGCTCATCAGATTCAGGGGCGTGAGAAAGGTGTTCGGGCCGAAGGTCGTCTACGGGCGGCTGAACCTCGACATCCAGCGCGGCAAAGTCGTCACGATCGTCGGAGGGTCCGGCGTCGGCAAGAGCGTCATGTTGAAGATGCTCATTCGCCTCCTCACCGCCGACAAGGGGAGCATCGTCTTCGACGGCGAAGAAGTGACGACCATGACCGACGAGCAACTCAGCCGGTTGCGACAGCGCATCGCGATGTTGTTTCAGGGTGGGGCACTCTTCGACTCGCTCAACGTCAGAGAGAATGTCGCATACGGTCTCGAAGAGCACTTTCGCTACAAGATGACGAAACAGGAGATCACCGAGCGCGTCGCCTGGGCGCTCGAGCTGGTCGGCCTCCCCGGCATCGAACCGATGTGGCCAGCCGATTTGTCCGGCGGCATGAAAAAGCGCGTCGCGCTGGCGCGGGCCATCGCCGTCCGCCCCGAGGTCGTCCTCTACGACGAACCGACGACGGGCCTCGACCCGATCAACACCGCCCGCGTGAATCACCTGATTACCGGGCTTCAGCGGAAGCTCAACATCACCAGCGTGGTCGTCACCCACGACATGAAAAGCGCGTTCACGATCAGCGACGAAGTCGCGATGGTG
>Ga0265337_1001267_pt1 | contig 12699 bp, 10 predicted proteins | sample 42122metaG_FD_192441 | JGI IMG/M metagenome (GOLD analysis project Ga0265337, IMG submission 192441) | Rhizosphere microbial communities from Carex aquatilis grown in University of Washington, Seatle, WA, United States - 4-21-22 metaG | ecosystem: Host-associated > Plants > Roots > Rhizosphere >... | reverse complement strand
CCAGGGCGTAGCCGTTGAAACCGTAACTGAACAAGTAAGGGCCGTAAGTCTGGGCGTAAGCGGACGCAAGCCGGTCGGCGTCGCTGATGTCCAGCGGGCAACGCAGCGACGGCTTTTGCAGGCCGGGAATGGAAGTGAGGATGGGGCTTTGCTCGAACTGCGGATAAATCGTGTTCGTGCGCCAGTAAATCCAATCTTCGCGATGAAAGCCGAAGTAACCCGAAGCGATGCCGGGAAAGTAGTCCCGGTTGTCGTCCAAATAGATCTGCATTCCCAGGCCGAGCTGCTTCAGGTTGTTGATGCAGGTGGTTTGCGCCGCTTTCTTCCTAGCCGCGCTCAACACGGGCATCAACAACGCTGCCAGGATGGCGATGATGGCGATGACGACGAGCAATTCGAGCAGCGTGAATGCCCGGCGCCTTTGCGAGTCCGTCATTTTGCGGCGAAGGATCATTGGTTTGTCGTTCGCGTGATTTGGCTCATCGCCCAATCCGCATGTTCGGCAATCAACGGCCCGGTGTCACGCGCGGTTTTCTGCAAGCTGAAACCCGGAAAGCTGCGCCACGCGGCATCAAACCAGAATCCACCAGCCTTTGGGTGTTGAGGCCGGATTTCGGTCAAGGGTTCACGGCTTTGGCAGAGCCGGATTTCACTGATTCAAGGTGGGATCACAATCGCCTGCGCCAGGACCGCTGTCGTTTTTTTCCCGGCAAAGTGATAGGCCGGCTCGAAGGTCATTTTCCGGTCCCCCGCCATGAACCACAGCTTGAGATTGCCATGATTGATGTCGGCCGGCGTTGCCGTGGCCTCAATGGGCCGGCTGCTGCCGCCTTTGCCGCTGGTGGTGGCGGTGCCGGTGATGGCCGCCACCTTTCCCTGGTTGATCTTGGCCAGTGACTCGTCCGAAACGACGATGGCCAGCGTGCCTTTTTCGTTTTTTGAGAACCAGGGGAACACCGTGATTTTGTAATTGCCCGTGTAAACACCATGAGCGCGCTGGAGCGCGCCGATGGTGAGAGTTGCCTTGCCCGCGTCAACCGGCATGGAACTGGGATCAATCATGAGGGTCTTGTTGGTTGAAGCGGAGCTGGTCGAGGCGGGTGCCGCGGGGATGCTGATCGGGCTCATCGCCGATGATTGTGACGCATTTTTCCCGGACGAAGACATGGCGTGAGGCGATTGGCAGCCCGTCAGAACCCAGGCGGCCAATAACATCGCGGCGAACCATGTCTTCATAAGTCTGGCCGGAGGCAAAATATTACGCGGCAATGCTTTTGAAGCTCGCGCGGTCGTCCGCTTCAAGCCAGTCGAACGTGGTGCTCTTTTCCGGGTTCAGCCCGAGCTTCTGACAATTCTCAATAAAGTAAGCGCGCTTTTCCGGATTTTTCATCAGGCTGTCGGCTTCCATGTCATCCGACCAGTCCTCGATTTCCGGCGCCGTCTTCACCGTGCCGTTGGCCAGCAGCCAGGTGCCAACGTCCTCATAATTCTTCGCGGCTTGCACGGCGGTCTTGAATTGCTCGCCGTTGATGCCCTTGAAACTGAAGAGCACGTTGTCCAGCGGACAATCATAATGGTATTCGCCGGCCTTGCCCGCCAGGCTGGCGCGGCATTTGTCCACGGCCCGGCTTACGATGGCGAATCCAGCGATGCGTTCGCGCGGGCTGTGCGGGGCTTGTTTGGTCAGGTCCCGGTCAATGATGGGTGTTTTCATGTTTTTTATTTTTAAAGGCAATGTGTTTACCGTCGTGTTCGGGTGAACTATACGCGACAGGTCATGCCCGAGCCATGGGGTGTAACCCTAACTTGACCCGAAAAACAGGGTTGCTGGCGCTCGATCGCCAAAAGGGGATGGAGAATTACGAATTCAGAATTCCGAACGGCGAATTTGGTTTAGGGTTCACAGCGATGGATTCGCCTTCGCAACTTCGACGGCAAAGGCGTAAATAACGACCGCCAGCGATTGCACGGCGCCGAGCAGATGTTTTAATGCCGGTAGCCGCATAGTTCCCGCGCCTGCCGCCGTTCTTCGCGTGTCAAAATTCCCGCAAACGGATGAAACTCCCGCAACCGCTCGTCCGCCTCGTTCGCGCCCGCAAGCACTTCCCGCAACCGCCGCCGCCCCGTCTCGTTCTGTTCCGCCGCGGCCAGCACTTCGTCCCACGCGCGCAGGCGTTGCGGCGCACTGTGGCCTTCGCCCAGCCAGCGCGCGCAGTTGCCGCGCGCCACCGCCAGCAACTCCGGCTGCCGCGCCAGTTTCTCCGCCAGCAATTCCCAAAAAGTTGGCAAGGTCGCGTTCACTTCCGTTTCAGCCGCCATCGTAAGTCGCTGGGGATTTTCCGCAAGCAAACTTCATTAATGGGAAAAGCAGAAATTTGAAATCCGCGAGCGATTCAAGCGCCGTAGGCGCGACATCTTTGTAGAAAACCAACAAAAAAGTAAATCCCAAGCCCCGTCGGGGGCGACATATTCTGTCAATCATTCCTCGCCGGTTCTGAAAATGTATCGCGGGTCATATTCCACGCCGAATTTTTCGAGCAGTGCGACATATTCATCGCGGAATGATTTCTTGGCGTGATGTTTTTGCTGGTTCTCAATGTAGCGAATCACCGCACCAAGCTGTGAGCGCGAATACGAAAACGCGCCGAATCCTTCCTGCCATGAAAATCTTCCGACAACCCAACGCTTTTCGTTGATGAATTTCGACGAGCTGGCTTTCACATCGCGCACCAAATCTGAAAGCTTCATGTCCGGTTTGATGCCGACGAGCAAGTGCAAGTGATCTGGCATATTGTTGATGGCGATCAACTTTTGCTTTTGTCCAGAGACAATGCCAGTGATGTATTTTTGAAGTTCGTCGTTGTGTTCCGGTTGGATAAGGCTTTGCCGGCCTTCGACAGCAAACACAACGTGCAGATAAATTTGCGTGTAAGTGTTGGCCATGTGCCGAAGATGCCGCTCCCAATGGAGCTTGAAAATCTTTTTTATTTCGAGTTCTACAAAGATTTCGCGCCTACGGCGCTGCCAGCGACGAGCTCAATTCCAAAGATTTTGGGTGTTGAGGTGGATTTCGGTCAAGGGTTCACGGCGCTGGATTCGCCTTGGCAACTTCGACGGCAAAGGCGTAATCCGGCCCGAACATGTTTGAACGAAATACGATGTATTTCATGTCGGGCGTGAAGCTGGGGTTCGGTTCGAGGCGGTAATTGTGTTTCGACATGTTGACCAGCTTCTCCGATTGCAGGTAACCGCCCTTGATGAGATTTTTGCCGAGGGTGCGCTGGTTGTTGAGGAGCACGGGGCGGAACAGGAAAATCCACGGCGAGCGGTTGTCGCCGTCGCCGGTGTAGAGTTTGCCGTCGGGTGACGAGTTGTCGTGGATGGAGGATTGGTCGAGTCCGTATTGCAGCCAGACCCGTTCCTTGGACTTGACGTTGTAGCTGGCGATGAACGAGACCCGCCCGCCGCGGGGGAAATGGAGCTGGTAGAACACCGTGTCGCCGTCGGCGCCCCACCATTCGTGGCCGGCAATCTCGTTCTCCATGATGCGCTGGTGGATCAACTGATTGTGCGTGCCGTCGGTGCGGATGGTCCAGATGCGGTTGACCAATTGCCAGGAACCCTCATGGCAATACATCAGCAGGGTCGGGTCCGTGGGCGAAAACTGGAGGTGATTCAACCAGTCGGTTTTGTGCTTCAGCAATGTCTTTATTTTTCCCGTGCGCAGGTCAATGGTGAACATGGTCATCGGCAGTTTCGCCGCAAGGCGCTTGGCCATCATCTCGCCCTTGTTGACCGGCTCGCCGAGGTTGACATCGGTCATCTTTCCCAAGGGCACGGTGCCGTCATACGCGCCGCCGGCGTTGGCGTCGCCCTCGATGAACGTGCCGGCGCCGAGGGTTTCGTCGGCGTTGATGGCGGACACGCCGGCGCGGCGCGGGAGGTCGGCAATCTTGCGGTTCTCCCCGGTGTCGAGGTTGACGCACCAGAGCGTGGAGAAAAACGGTTTGTCCGTCGCCCGGGTGTAGTAGAGATTGGGTGTCTTGTGAGCCACGATGATCGTCCGGGCCGGCCCTGTGACCAGCTGCTTCGCCTCCAAGGTTTCAAGATTCAGCACCGAGATGCCGTTGGGCGTGGTGTAGGCCATCTTTTTGCCGTCGGGCGTGTAGCCGTTGACGTTGAAATAAAAGCTGTCGGAGCCGGGCTCGCGCGTGAGTCGAATCACGGTGGCCGGTGTCGGGGTCAACCCAACTGGTTGGCGGCCCGGCGGGAGCAGGTGCGTTGGTGCCCGGCTCGGCGGCGGCGAACGCCCGCAAACCTGCCAGCGGGAAAATAAGAAACAGTGCAGTCAAAGCCATGGCCGGCATGAGCCGGGCAATACAGATTGGTTTGGCGGCGCAAAGCCTGGTGGCGGCCACGCCGCTATAAGCGGTTTCTGGGATCACGATTTACCCGACAAGACGTATCGGACGCGTTCCGGGTTTCATCAATTGACCGTTGGCGTGAAAATCACTTTAGCATTTGGCGTTTATCCTTTAGCCTTTTCGGGAAACAACCGGATATGAACATTGTCATGGTCAAATTTGACAGTCGCAGAAGCGGCTGTATGCTGTTTGCATTACACGGATCGCACCAGGGAAAGCCATGAATTTGCGTTATCAAACAAACCATACAACAAAATGAACGAAAAAATCATACAGATTATTCCTGCGGATGATTGGTTTGCCGTCTTTAAGATGGATGACGAAGCTGAATTATCCTTGCCCCTGAACTGCTGGGCCCTCTTTCAAGCGGAGGATGGTTCTTTCACGGTAGAGGGCATTTATGTAGATGCAGCCGGTGATTGCACCGCGGCCAAATCAGCTGCGAATTTCGTGCGTTACAAAAGACTTTCAACCGTCGTCACCTGACTTCAGCGGTCACAGGCCGCCGTCGCAAACCAGACTCCCGGGTTTAAGCCACGCCTGCCCTGCCAATCCCCCTCATCAAAACGTTTGTCGCCTCCAGCGCGGTGACAATAGAAATGCCCTCAATGTCCTTTATTCCAAGCTCGTTGAGCCGGTGCAAAATAATCTGTCTTTCCTGCAAAACACCCCGAAGGGCAATCGCGTTAATCGGCGCGTTGAGCAGGGAATGCCATCGTGCTAAAAGTTCTTCGGTTTCCATACGGTAAAATTGACGCGATTCAGAGATTTATTCGGTAAAATTGACGCGATTCAGAGATTTATTGGGGGAAGCGCCGGCGGCATCTCAATCCTCAACCATTGAACGCCACACCTTGGTCCAGTGCGTTCGCACGAGGTCATTATGCCGAAACCCAATTGCCCGGGCTCTCGCCTTCAGCCAAAGCGGCATCGGGCTGCCTCGATTCGGAGAGAATCGGTTTGCCTTCCGGTAATTAGCCTTCATGTCCTGAAGTATAGGCTGGGAACCCGCGTGGGTGCCATGGGGTGTTTCCCCCATGCCGGATCTGATGAATTCAACTCCGACGGGTTATATGGGAAATGTTGACTTGAAGTGAATCAGCAGCACGCCCGCCGCTACAATCAGACAGTAGAAGCCGAAGAGTTTCCAGCGCCCGGCTTCGAGCCGGCACGCGGCTTTACGCGGTTGACACACGAAATCGTTGAATGCAAAGTCACGGCATGATTTCCCCAAATGGAGCAACGAGAATTCCGTATTCCGTATTTCGAATTCGCAGTTTGCATTTTTTCCTGCTGGCTTGTTTGTCCCTGCCGCTTCACGCCGCGCAGCCGCGTATAAGCTCCCAGTCGGATGCCTCGCAGACGCCGTTTCTACGCGGTCAACCGTGGCGGGAGGTCACCGTGCCGACGGTCGCCGATGCCGCCGCCGCGTTTGCCCGGGCGCCAATGGAATATCGCGCCATTTACTGGGCGATTTGGGGCGGGCCGCAGACCAAGGAGCGCATCCTGGCGAACATCGAGCGGGTTTATACCAACGGCGGCGGCGTCTTCATGATCAATAATTCGCGCAACCTGCAGCCCAAGTATCTCTCGCCCGAGTATATGGATTTGGTGAAGTTCGTCGTCGCGGAGTGCAAGAAGCGCGGCATGAAAGTCTGGATCGAAGGCGACTGCGGTTATCCCGACGGATTCGCCGGCGGCCTGATCAGCGAGAAGTATCCGCAGTTGGGCATGCAGGGTATCGTCGCTGACGCGCATTGCACCGTCGTCGCCGGACAGACGCTCGATAGTCCGCTGCCGCCGGACACGTTGGGCATCGTGGCCCATCCGCGCCCCGCGACGGAGCCGGCGCCGGACGCACCAGGGGGCAAACAATTTTCGCTGCCGGCTGACGGAATCTTCAAATACTCGGTGCCACGGGGAGGTGCGGGAGAATTGATTGTCCAATTGCCCAACTCCGATGTGCGCTACAACTTGACGGTCGGGGAGCCGTTTGCCATCCAATTGTCCCCGGATACGAAAAGCATCGTGCTTGTCGCCGGAGGTGGCGGTCGCGGATTGGGCGGTCGCGGCGGCGAAGGCCAGGATGCGCCGGCCAGCATGGTGGTGCCGTTGCCCGCTGACGGGCATCTCAAATGGACGGCGCCCGCCGGCACGGGGTCTTGGGAGGTTGCGTTCATCCGGCACGCTTACCGCACCTCACCCACGCGCAACGACAACGGAGAGGACGGCGGTGTCACCAAGGACACGCTCTACACGCTGATTGATTATCTGGACCCGAAGGCGACGGACACTTATCTGAACGTCATTTACGAAGCCTACGCGAAGGTGGTCGGCGACGAATTTGGCAAGACCGTCCTCGGCTTTCGCGGCGACGAGACCGATTTCACGGGCGTCAATCCCTGGACGCCGAAGTTGCTCGAAACATTTCAAAAGGAAAAGGGATACGACTTCGAACCCTACATTCCTCTGATTTTCGGCGGCGGCGGGTTGACGCCCGAGGCGCAACGCGCCAAGGCCGATTACTTCGACGTTTGGAGCGGCATGTTCCGCGACAATTTTTACAAGCGCATGGAAGATTGGTGCAAGGCGCGCCACATGGAATTCATGGTCCATCTGAATCATGAAGAGCTGATGATGAGCCGGGGCGGAGACATGATCAAAAACGAAGGCTCCTTCTGGCGCGACATGCGCTACGTCGGCGTGCCCGGAGTGGACAATCTCAACCAGATCGGGCCGGGCATCGTGGCTGATTTTCCAAAGCTGGCCGCGTCTGCGGCGCATGTGACTGGACGTCCGCTGGTCTGGGAGGAAGAAGGCGGCGGCACGGCTACAAACGGAAAGTTCATCGTGGATTACCAGCTTGTCCGGGGCATCAATTACATGAACATCCGCGGCATCAACAACAGCAACGGCGCGGCGATTGGCTGGTATGTCAGCCGTGCGCAACATCTGCTGGCGATCGGCCGTCCGGTAGCGCAGGTCGCGCTGCTGCACCCGACGGACAGCATGTGGATGGGCGACAAGGAATCCGACGACGTGACACTCAAGGTGGTGACCGAATTGCTGGAGCATCAGATTGACTTCGACCACATTGACGCGGACGAGCTGACCTCCGTCGTCACTCTCAAAAAAGGTGGATTGAAAAATTTGAGCGGGCAAACCTATCGCGCCGTCATCGTTCCCACCTCCACCGTGATTGAAAAAGCCGTGCTGGAGCGGTTGCAGGCGTTCGCCGCCGCCGGTGGCAAGGTCATCTTTGTCGGTCGCACACCGACGATGGTGGTGGACCGGACTTTCCTGCATCCCGAAGCCGGTGCGCCAGACTTGAGCTTTGCCACGATTGAGCCGACGCCGGAAATCACCGACCGTGTTGTCGCTGCGTTGCCTCCGCCGGACGTCAAACTCGATGCTGCCTGCCCGCCGATCAAATACATCCACCGTGCGCTAAAGGATGGGGATGTGTATTTCTTCTTCAACGAATCCAATGAAACCCAATCGCGCACCGCGACAGTAGCCACCACCGGTCAGGCCCAGGTTTGGGACGCAGCCAGCGGAACAATCCAGCCGTTGACCGGCGCGACGGCATCGGCGAACAGCGTGACCGTGCCACTGACGCTTACGAACTACGAAGGACGCTTCGTCGTGTTGAAAAGACGACCCAACGACCCGTGAAATTTCGTTTCTCAATCCGGCATCCGCTCGTCGCGCTTCTCGCCCTGATTGCAGTTGCGTCGCTCCACGCCGCATCTCCGGCCAGTGTTTCCGTTCGCGACTTCGGCGCGGTTGGGGACGGCGAAACCCTCGAAACCGCCACCATACAGAAAGCATTGGACGCCGTTGCCGACCGCGGTGGCGGAGTGGTGCAGGTTCCGGCCGGCCGTTACGTCACCGGCAGCCTGGTCATGAAATCCCACACCACCCTCCACTTGGAAACTGGAGCCAGCTTGCTGGGCAGCACCAATGCGGACGACTACCCCATCGTGCGAGCGCGTTGGGAGGGCATTGAGACCAATTGCCACCGGGGGTTGATTTCAGCCGACCATGCGAAGGATATTGCGATCACCGGCTCGGGCGTCATCGAAGGCAATCCTGCAGTGGGCCGCCTGCGCAATCCGCGTGGGCCGACCGTGATGGAATTCATCGAATGTGGTAACGTCCGCGTCGAGGGCGTCACGCTGAAAAGTTCCCGGATGTGGACGCTGCATCCCGCCTATTGCCACGATGTGCGCATTTCCGGAGTGACCTTTAATACCACCGGGGCCAACTCGGATGGCATTGATCCCGACTCCTGCCGGCGGGTCGTCATTGATGGCTGCACCTTTTCCACCGGCGACGACAACATCGCCATCAAGTCAGGCAAGGGACAGGAGGGGGTCAAGATTGGGCGTCCGAGCGAGGACATCCTCATCACCAACTGCACCTTCATCAAAGGCTACACCTCGATTGCCTTTGGCAGCGAGCTTTCCGGAGGCATCCGCCGCGTGCGCATTTCCCACTGCACATTCGGATTGGGGCGGGCGGCCATGCAACTGAAATCTCGGCCCGGGCGAGCGGGCTATTTGCATGACCTTGCTGCCGACCACCTCGTGGTTGGGCCGGAACCTTTGCTGGAGATAATCGGCAATTACAGCTTCAACCCGGACCCGCAGGGAGTGCCCGGGGCGAAGGGCATAACGCAATTCAGCCATATCCGGATTACCGACGTGAGAATTGCCTCAACGAACCTCCTGACCATTCTCGGCCCAGCAGAAAAGCCGGTGAATGGGATTCAAATCAGCCGGGTCACCGGAACCTGCCAAAAAGGTTCCGTCATTCAAAACGCCCGCAAAGTGATTTTGACTGACATCCATCTCGACGGCATCTCCGGTCCGCCCTACTTTACCAACAACGTCGAGGGGGCCGGCCTCGAAGGAGCCGTCTCAGCCCCGGAACTGACGATGCAAACAAACAGGCCCCCAGTCGTTGCGTTGGCGCTGATGGCCGCGTCAACCCGGGCCAAACCAACCGCATCCGAGCCGTCCAAAGATTTCAAATTTCAGTTCGGTGCCGAAAAAGCCGCTGCCGTCTACACGCTGGTTCCGACCACTCTCCAGTATTCGAAAGAAGCCGGCTATGGCTTCGAGCCGGGGGCAAACGTGACGAACGTGACTCAAAAGGCGTTCGCCGCGCTGCACCGTGGCGCGGTCGCCAGCTCCCAGCCGTTCTTTTTCTCGGTCGCCGTGCCGGAGGGCAACTATCGCGTGATTGTTACCCTCGGCGATCCCAAGGCGGACGCAGTCACCACGGTGAAGGCGGAAACGCGCCGGCTCATGCTCGAACGCATCCGCACCGCGGCGGGTAAATTTGAGACGCGCACCTTCATGGTCAATGTCCGCAGCCCGGAGATTTCCAGCGGCGGCGAAGTCAATCTCGACAGCCGCGAAATGAATCTCACCACGCATGAGGCGATTTCCCGCGATTGGGACGACAAGCTCACGCTGGAATTCAGCGATTCCCATCCGGCGCTGGCCGCCCTCAAAATCGAGAGGGTGGACGACAACATCACGTTTTTTGTGTGCGGCGATTCCACCGTCACGGATCAACCCGGGTGGCCGGCCAGCAGTTGGGGGCAGATGGTCACGCGCTGGTTCAAGCCGAAGGTCGTCGTCGCCAATCACGCCGAGTCCGGTGAAACGCTCAAGGGCTTTCTCAAGGAGCGGCGTTGGGACAAGGTGCTGGATTCCGTCCGGCCCGGCGATTATGTCATCATCGAGTTCGGCTGCAACGATTCCAAGAAAAGCGGCCCGCAAATCATTTATCCCGGCCAGGATTTTTCCGAAACCTACGTTGACGCCGACACCACCTACAAGGAATTGCTCAAGCGCTTCGCGGCGGACGTGCAGAAAAAAGGCGCGTTTCCCGTCATCGTGTCGCCCTCGGCCCGGCGACAGGACGTGGCGAAGCCGACCACCTTGGGAGACTACGCGGTCGCCGCCATAGCGGCGGCGAAGGAAATTGGCGTGCCGTCCATTGATTTGAATTCCATGGGCGTGGAAATCAACGCCGCGCTCGGTGCGGATGGCCCCAAACAATTCAACGACCAGACACACCACGTCGAGTATGGCAGCTATCTCCAATCGAAATGCATCGTGCTTGGAATCCAGCAGGCCAAACTGCCGCTCGCAAAATTCATTGTGAATGATTTCGGCAATTTTGACCCGAAACATCCCGAACCGTTGCCGGCGAATTTCGATCTCCCGCCCGATCCGAGTTCCGGTAGAGGAGGTCGCGGGACGAGTGGAGGCGTGACCGGTGCGTCGGCACCGACAAATGCACCTGCCACCACTCCGCAGTGATTTTGAAAGTGCGATAAAGGAGGTCGTGGGCTGCTTTGCGAAATGTTAGGAGTTTCGCCTTCTGGTGGTTCACGCAGAAAATTCTTAAACATTTTGTCAATACCGTCCACACCCGCTAGACTTCGCTTCCAAATGGGACGCAAACCATCATTGCTTGTTGTTTTCCTGACGGTCTTCATTGACCTGATCGGGTTTGGGATTGTCGTGCCGCTGGTGCCGATTTACAGCCGGCATTATGGCGCGAGCGGATTCGTCATCGGCGCCATCATCGCGTCGTTTTCCGCGATGCAGTTCATCTTCTCGCCGATTTGGGGGAAGCTTTCCGATCGCCATGGCCGCCGTCCGATTTTGCTCATCAGCACCGCCGGCGCGGCGTTGTCGTATGTCTTGTTCGCCGTCGGTTCGGGTTTTGAAAATCACACGCTTGCGCTCTGGGCGTTGCTCGTCTCCCGCATATTCGCGGGTGCTTGCGGCGGCAACATCACCGTGGCCCAGGCTTACATCGCTGACATCACGCCGCCGGAGAACCGCTCGAAACGGATGGGACTCATCGGCATGGCGTTTGGACTCGGATTTATTTTCGGCCCGGCCATCAGCGGCATCGCGTTGAAACTCTTCGGCGTGACCGGGCCGGGCTGGGCTGCCGCGGCGCTTTGCACAGCCAATTTTGTGCTGGCGTATTCCATTTTGGCCGAAAGCCTCAAGCCAAGTTCGGAACATGTGGCCAACCGCCCCCGTTTTGCCCAATGGGGACACACTTTGTCGCAACCGAAAATCGGCCTGCTCATCCTGATTTTTTTCCTCGCGACGTTTGCCTTCAGTTGCTTTGAAACCACCCTGCCGCTGCTTGTCAGCGACAATTTCAATCTCGGCATCACCGTGGATGAAACCAAACCAGCCATGACGGTCATCTCGCTGTTCGTTTTCTGCGGCATCATCGGGGCGGTCATCCAGGGCGGCGCAATTGGCCGGATGGTGAAAATGTTCGGCGAACCGAAGTTGATTGCGTTGAGCCTCGTGTTGACCGGCATTGCCCTTGCGCTGCTGCCGTTCATCAAGGGCGAAGGCCAGTTGAAATGGCTGGCGGTTTTGCGCTTCGCCGACTGGCCGTGGATTAAAATGCTTTTGGTGCTGGCGTTGCTGGCCATCGGCACCGGCCTGACGCGCCCGCCGGTGTTTGGACTCCTGTCGAACCTCGCACCCGCCAACGAACAGGGTGCCACCATTGGCGTCGCCCAAAGTGCCGGTGCGCTGGCGCGCATCGTCGGCCCGTTGTTTGCCGCGATGCTTTACATGCGCATTCCGATGCTGCCGTATGTGATTTGCGGCGGGCTGGCCATTTTGACCGGCCTGCTCGCATGGCAATATCTTTGCCGGCCAAATACTTCATCCGCTGTCGCTGAAAAAAATCGGGCGGCGGATTGACTGCTTCACACCCGGCATTCGCAGTCCGATCCGCCGCCCATCCGTCCACACGGACGGAATCTGATTACTGACCCGGAGGCGGGCCAGGAGGCGTGTTGCCGTCGCCACCACCGGGCGGAGGGCCGGGCGGCATATTGTTGTCATCGGCGCCGGGATTTCCACCAGGACCTCTGCCTTGACCGCCGGGGCGTTGCGGGCGCGGCCCCATGAATTCATCCGGTGTCAGTTTGCCGTCGCCGTTCTTGTCCAGCGACTTCAGCGCGGCGCTCGCATTCGCGATTTCAGTCGCATCAATCACTCCGTCGTGGTTGGCGTCCAGCGCGGCGACGATGGCCGGCATGGGCGGACGGCGTCCACCCATAGGCGGACGGTTTTGGTTGTTGCCGTTTTGTGGACCGCCGTTGTCCTGCGCTTCGACGACCAGCGCCGATGCGGCCAGCGCCAGCAATCCTGCCAGCGCCAGCATTATTTTCATGTTTGTTTTCATTTTGTGCTCTCTTTCTTTTTTGCCG
>Ga0265337_1001266_pt1 | contig 12704 bp, 10 predicted proteins | sample 42122metaG_FD_192441 | JGI IMG/M metagenome (GOLD analysis project Ga0265337, IMG submission 192441) | Rhizosphere microbial communities from Carex aquatilis grown in University of Washington, Seatle, WA, United States - 4-21-22 metaG | ecosystem: Host-associated > Plants > Roots > Rhizosphere >... | reverse complement strand
CGGAGCTTCCTGAAAACGCGACCGGGTGGATGCTGAGAGCCCGGCGAATGTCGCTTGCCCTCGAGCATGCGATCCGAGACGGAGCGGCCAGTCCGACCCTCGAAGCCTCGATCGAGCGCGCCTTCGCGGCGTGGGAGCTCGACGGTTCCGGCGACAAACGGATCGCGCACGTCGCCGGATTGATCCAGAACGCACACGCCGCGCTCCGAGACACCGCACCCGCGGACCTCGAACGCGCTTATCAAGAATGCGCACAAGTTCTCTGGGCTGGGTTACCTCGTCGGGCGAAGTCGAAACAGGATCTCGCGCGCGTCGCGCAGATCGTGCGCGTGCTGCGCGCCGAGGTCGACCCGTGGGCGGCGGTGGTGGAAGCCACCGCCACGATCTTTGGTTGGACGGACGCGGCCCGCGCGCACGCGGCGCAAGCCGTCCGCGTCGCGATCCTCGCCGAACGCTCGGACGGTTAGGGTCACCGTGAGCGTCGACGACCTACGGAAGCGCATCGATGCGCTCGACGACGAGCTGCTTCGTCTGATGAACCAGCGGGCGAAGCTGGCGCAGCAGATCGGCAAGGGGCGGAGAAGCGCCGCGCTGCAGACGCACGACCCGGAGCGCGAGACGGAAATTTACGCGCGACTCGAGCAGCGTCTCACGAAGATGCGCGGCGCAATTTTTCCGGTCACCGGCGTCCGTCCGGTGTTCCGCGAGATCGTCAGCGCGTGTCTCTCGATCGACGAGAAACTGAGCGTCGCGTATTTCGGCCCCGCCGGAAGCTTCACGCACATGGCGGCTCAGAGCGCCTTCGGCATGGCCGCACGCTACGTCGACGGCGCGACGATCCCGGCGGTCTTCGACGCGGTCGCCGGCGGCACGACCACGTACGGCGTCGTACCCATCGAAAACTCGACGGAAGGCGGCGTGTCGTACACCCACGACTGCTTTCTCGAGGCGGACGTGATGATCCGCGGCGAGGTCTTGCTCGACGTGAACCAGTGCCTGCTCGCGCGCCACGACGACGTCTCTCGGATCGAGCGCGTCTATTCGCACCCTCAGGCGCTTGCGCAGTGCAAGGAGTGGCTCGCCAAGCACCTGCCGCGCGCGCAATACGTGGTCTCGCTCTCGACGAGCGCTGCGGCGCGGGAAGCCGCGGTCGACGACACCGCGGCCGCGATCTCGAGCCGGCTCGCGGCGGAGCTGAACGGCCTCGTCGTGATCCGGAGCGGCATCCAGGACCGCAAAGAGAACGCGACGCGGTTCGTCGTCCTCGCCAAATCCGACGCGCCGCCGACCGGAAACGATCGGACGTCGATCGTCTTTTCCACGCGCGACAAGCGCGGCGCGCTCCGGAGCGTGCTCGAGATCTTCGACGCGGAGAAAATCAATCTGTCGCGCATCGAGTCGCGCCCGCGGCGCGGCGAACGCTGGCAATACGTGTTCTTCACCGATCTCGAAGGCCACCGCCTCGACGCGAACGTCACCCGTGCACTCGCCCGCCTCGAGGCGCAGTGCGACATGGTCCGCGTGCTCGGCAGCTACCCGCGCTCTACTTGATTTCGAGCAGCTCGATCTCGAACTTGAGCGTCGCGTCCGGCGGGATTTTCGGCGGCGAGCCGTTCTTGCCGTAGCCGAGCTCCGACGGGATCGTCAGATTCCTGATGCCGCCTTTTTTCATGCCGACCACGCCCTGGTCCCACCCCTTGATGACCTGACCGCCGCCGAGCGTGAAGTCGAAGGGCTCACCGCGATCCCGCGAGCTGTCGAACTTCGTGCCGTCGGTGAGCGTCCCCACGTAGTGCACGAACACGTGATCGCCGCTCTTCGCCGCGGGTCCCGTGCCGACCTTCACGTCGTCTTTGACGAGCCCCGGCGCGGCGGTCGCGCTCGGCGCCACGGTCGGGGCCGTGTCCGACGGCGCGGGCAATGTCGGGCGTGACTCCGGTTCGGGCACGCGGTTCTGGCAGGCGAGCGGAGAAACGAGCGCTCCGGCGAGCGCGGCGCGAACGATGAATTTCATGACGCCCGTTTAGCAAAGACTCGGTCGAAAAAGGACCCACATTGAATCGGGCGCACCGGGGGCGCGCTGATACACTCGCGACGTGGGTAGCCGTCGAACGTTGATTGCCGCCACGCTCACCGCGGTGGGGCTCGCCGTACTCGGTGCGGCGTTCCTCGGCGCGCGCCCGACCACGCCCGCCGCGTTGCCCGGGGCGCCCGCTCCTTCCGCTCACGGGAAGCCTACCGCGGAAGGCCGGTTGCCGATGATCGACACTCACGTGCACCTTCAGCCCGATGGCGGACCGCGCCTCCTCGCGCTCATGAAGAAGTACGGGTTCGACCACGTCGTGAACCTGTCCGGCGGCAATCCCCTCGGCGTGCTCCCGGCGCAGCTCGCAATGGCGAGCACCCTCGGCGGTCGCGTAACGGAGTTCACGACCCTCGGGTACGAGCAATCGCAGCGTCCCGGTTACGGCCAGCGCATGGCCCAGCTCGTTCGCATGGGCCACGACATGGGCGCCAAAGGTCTGAAAATCGCGAAGGCCCTTGGCCTCGGCATGCGCGACCCAGACGGCCGGCTCATTCCGGTCGACGACCCCGAGCTCGACGTCGTGTTCGAGACCGCGGGCGAGCTGAACATGCCCATCGCGATCCACGCCGGCGACCCGCGCGCGTTCTGGCAACCGGTCGACGAGCACAACGAACGTTACGCCGAGCTCTCGGCGCATCCGGGTTGGGCGATCTACGGCAGAAAAGACGTGCCGTCTTTCGACGAGATCGGCGCCGCGCTCGAACGCCGCATCGCTCGCCACCCGAAGACGAAATTCATCTCCGTTCACTTCGGCAACTGCGCGGAAGACATCGATCGCGTCGCGACCATGATGCGCAAGTACCCGAACATGTACATCGACACTGCCGCGCGCATCCCCGAGATGGGGCGTCACCCCGTCGAGAAACTTCGAGCGTTTTTCTTCGAATTTCAGGATCGCATCCTCTACGGGTCCGACCTCGGCATCAGCGCCGAGCCCGACCCCTTGTTCCTCGGTTCGTCCGGTCCGAACCCACCGACCCCCGACGAAGAAACGCTGTTCTTCAACGCCACCCACCGCTTCTTCGAAACCGCCGACACGAACTTCCCCGGCCCCACGCCCATTCAAGGCAGCTGGAACATCAACGGTATTCACCTCCCCCGCGACGTCCTCGCCAAGGTCTACGCCAAAAACGCGATGTCGCTGATCGGCATCGAATTGCCGACCTTGGTTCAGTAGGAAGAGGGGGGGTAGAAGGCAGGGGTAGGGCTAAGGGTAGAGTTAGGGTGAGGGGCTGCATCGCGGTGGCTCGCGTGCACCAGTGGCCTCACTCGTAACCCTAACCCTCCTAGTTCATCGTAGCGGTAAACAACACCGCCGGACAAAACACCGTGTGCGTCCAGTGCACGCTCTGAACGCTATTATCATCGTCGCCGCCGACGAATCCCATCGTGACGCGGGCGAGGACACCGAGGCCCCAGTCTCTTCCGACCCACCATTCATCGCCGAAGCCGACCATGAATCCGAAACCGGTGGCAGTCTGTCCGTAGGGGAACGAGGCGTTGCTGGTCGCTTCGTGGCCGTCCCCGGTTTTCAGGATCCCGAGACCGAGCGCGCCCTGAAGATGAAGGCCGCGTTCCGGGTTGAAATAGTAGTCGACGAATGGCGCGATCAGGTGAAACTGGCTCGCGTCGAACTCCACGTCTTCGGGCAAGGTGACGGACACGTCGCCTTGCCGGATGTGCGACGCCCGGGGTGACGGCGCCCACGAGCTGTAAATCCCGCCGCCGATCACGAGGCCGTGCAGGGGTGACCCGCCGGCGGCGATTTCGCTCGCGAGGGCGAACGCGGTCGGCGTGCCTTCGGTCTTGCCGAGGATCGGGATCGACGCGGACGACGCAGCGTCGCTGAAAAATCCGAAGCCTGCGCCGAGGCGGAGATAGAACCCGTCGTGCTCGCGAGGTTCACCGGCGTGCGCGACGCCGGTTCCGAGCGCGAGGGACAAGAACACGCCGCACGCGGCGAGACCGAGACGACCGGGATAGGGCGAGTTCACCAGCATGACCCCGGACGTTACAGCGAAACTCGACCGAGCTGATCCTCGAAAAACCAGGGCCGCGACTCGAGTCACGGAGCGTCCAGCCAGTGACGTCGAGCGAGGGCTGCGACGAGTTCGGGATCGTCGACGGCAATCGGACGCAGAAATTCGCCGAGTAGCGTGCGAGTCCAGACGCCGTCGCGACGGTCGTGCGTGAAGCGGTAACGATAGTAGAGCGCGCGCACGTAGCGCGGCGGTCGTCCGGCGAAGGGATCCTTCGCGAGAAGGCCGGTGACGGCGGGATTTTCGCGAAGCAACTCGTACACGAGCTTGAGAAACCACGGCTCTCGTTCGATGCCGCCGATCGCGAGAAACCACATCTGCCAATCGAGGCGATAGTGATAGGGCGTGACGAGGCACGGGCGTCGCTTCGGATCGCCGGGCTTGCAGGGAAATTCGTATTCCTGATAGTGCGCGTCGCCGGAGAGCGGGTCGTCCCAGGTGCCTTCGATGACGACTTCGTGCCGTTCGTGCTCCACGCTGCCGAACGCGCCATACGTGTTGACCAGATGAAGCGGGTCGAAGGAGTCGTTCATGCGCTGCTCCGACGACAGGAGATTCACCGTGGGCGCGATGCTGAGCGCGGCCACGACGATGACCACACCGAAGATCGTTCGGCGGCGCCGGAGCGACGGCGGCGCCGTCCCTGCCCTCGCCCGCACGCGGTCGACGACGCGTCTCGGCAGCCCCCGCACGAAGACGCCGTCGTCGAAGCACGCGAGCGCGACGACGATCGTGAGCCAGTTCAAGAACGCCAGATTGCCGCTCGCGATGAGGATCGATTGAAAAACGACGGTGAGCGCGCCGGCGGCGCGACGCACGCGCCGGGGGCCGAACGCGCCCCACGGCACGACGAGCTCGACGAAGTGATTGAAGAGCGCGCCGCCCTTGTGAAACCACATCGGCATCGCATGAAAGTAAAAGGAGAGCGGGCCGGGGTTCGGTTGCGTCTCGTAGTGGTCCGCGAGACACGTGAGCTCGACCCAGCAAGGGTCGCCGCGAAGCTTGATGAGCCCGGCGCCGAACATCACCCGGAAGAGGAGCCATCGATAGAGCCAGATCACGGGCTCTGGCGCCGCCTCCCGCGACGAGCCGAGTGGCCACGAGGGCGCCAAGAAAATCGCGAGAAAGCCCGCTTCGAGGAGGAGCATCTCCCAGCCGAAGCCGTAGAAAGTCTGGCCGACCCCCACGAACGACAAGTCGAGTAGCCAGAGCAGGGCCATCGTGGCCGCGTTGCCGAACCCGGCGATCACCGCGAGCGAAACCGCGAAACCGAGCGAGCACGCGACGCGCATTGCAGCGTCGGACGAACCGAACCAGAAGAGCGTCGGGAGGCGAACAAAAGCGGATGCGCCCAGTGCGTTCTTCACCGCCGACAGGAACGGCGCGACCGGCAAGAGCCCGTGGCTCGAGATGAGCCCGTTCATCTGGCGGAACAGGATCAGAAACGCGACGGCGTAGACGAGTCCGAGGCCGCGAAGGATCGCGTCCCGCGTGAGCGCGTACTCGCATCGCTCGTTCCAGAGCGTTCGAACGCGAAACGGATTCGCTTCGACGGCGTCGCCGCCGGCCAGCCCCTCGCTGTCGCTCACTCGAGCGATCGCCCCTCGACCGACAGGTCGGTCACGAGACCGAAATGATCGGAGGGCCACGTCGGTCCCGTCGCGCCGCCGGTCGGCGTCGCGAATACCACCCGCGTTTCGAGTGGCTCGCCGCGAAGAGCGCGGTCCGGACCCCGAACGAAGACGTAGTCGATGCGCCGCGGCGGCTCGTGCGCGACGGCGGCGAATCGATTGCGGCGATCGAACGTGTAGCCCGCGGAGCCGTCGCCGCCGTACGTCCAGGCGTCGGCGAAATAGACGCTGCTGCCGTCGATCGTCGCGAGCCCCTTCAGAAACCGGATCTCGTCGGAGTCCGGCTCCGCATTGAAGTCGCCCATCAAGACCGGCGGCAACGACGGTTCGTCGATTGGCGCGAGCTCGAAGATCTTCTGAGCGATGAATCGAACTTGACGCACACGGACGTTGCCGTGGTGCAATTTCCAATTCAGATGAGTGACGAATATCGGGAGCTTTCCGGCCGGATGCTCGACGAGCGCGTACAGGAGCGCGCGCGTTTCGCCGGACTCTCGTCCCGGTAACGTGAATGCACGATGCTTCACGATGGGGTATCGCGATAGGACGGCGTTGCCGAACGACAGCCCGTGTCCGAAATCCGTGGCCGACGCGTACGCGGCGTGCGGGTACATCCCGGCGGCGATGAGGCTCGCCTGATCCGCCGTGCCGTCATCGGCGACGGAGTTCGGGACCGACCATGCGCCGTGCGGTGACTCGTCGGGCGGAACCGGCCTGAGCACTTCCTGTAAGCCGACCACGTCGGGACCGAGTGCTCGGATTTCTTCGCGGAGGAGCGAAAGTCGCTCAGCCCAGGGCCCCGACCGATTCCAGATGTTGATCGTGACGATGCGCAAACGAAAATGGGGCTCCATGGCGACCTCTCCTCCCTAGCAAACATGGAGGAAGAGGAGGGGCCCGGCGCGCGCCCGCCGAGAAATGGGTCGGGTTCGGTCTCCCAGAAACGCTGCTCTGGACTATGCTCCGGGCCGATTTGCCCCGGCCGGGATGCGTCCTTCCGGCGTCCTCGAACTCCACGATGTCCGACCAGCTCTCCTCCGATCTCGCTTCCCTTCGCATCGATCGGCAGGCAAAAAAGCGGCCCGCCGGCGGCGGTGGCCTGAAAGCCGTCGCGATTGGCGTCGTAGTGGTCGCGAGCCTCGGCGCGGCGGTCGTCGCGCTGAAGCCGCGAATCGAGGCCGCGTTTTTCAAGACCGAGGTCGACATCACCGAGATCCAGCTGGTGTCTCCGGCGCAGGCGTCCATCGAGCTCACGTCGACGGGATACGTCGTGCCTCAAGTGGTGTCGCTCGTCGGCGCGCAGCTCCCGGGTCGCGCGCTCGCCGTTCACGTCAAGGAGGGCGACAACGTCACGCAGGGCGAGCTGCTCATGGAGCTCGACCCCGCTCAGGTGCTCGCCCAACAGCGCGCTTCCGAAGCGCGCCTCACGGCGGCCCGGGCGCGAGCCCAGGCGGCTCGTGCCGAGGTCGCCGAAACCCGCGTTCAGCTCGATCGCGAGACGAACCTGTCCGCGCAAGGCTTGTCCCCCAAAGCGAATGCCGAGAACCTGGCCGCGCACCTCGCGTCCCTGCAAGCCAATGTCGCGGCCTCGGACGCCGACTCCGCATCCGCCGCATCCGACGTGAAGACCGCCGCCGTCAACCTGAGCTACCTGAAGATTTACTCGCCGATCAACGGCAAGGTCGTCAGCAAGCCGCCTCAAGCCGGCGAGCTCGTCGGCGCGCTCACCTTGACGCCGCTCACCATCGAAGTCGCGGATATGTCCAGCTTGATGGTCGAAACCGACGTTCCGGAACCGCGCCTCGAACAGGTGCACTCGAAGGCGCCGTGCGAGATCGTCCTCGACGCTTACCCGAGCAAGCGTTTTCGCGGCGAGGTGTACGAAGTCAGCCCCAAGGTGAACCGGCAAAAAGCGACGGTTCAGGTGAAGGTGCGGTTCATCGACCCGACCGACGAGGTGCTCCCGGAGATGGCGGCGCGAGTGAGCTTTCTCACGCAAGCCCTCGACGAAACGGCCGTGAAGGCCGCGCCGAAGCTCGTCGTTCCGGGCGCAGCGGTCGTGAACCGCGGGGGCGGAAAAGCGGTGTTCGTCGTGGACCGCGATGTGGTGAAGCTCACGCCGATCCGTCTCGGCGCGCCGTTCGGGAGCGGTTTCGAGGTACTCGACGGCGCCGCCGCGGGCACGCGCGTCGTGAAGAGTCCGCCGGCTGCGCTTGCCGACGGCGAGAGTGTGAAGCAAAAGGGCGAGGAATGACCGAGAACGGAACCGCGATCATCGAGTTGAAGTCGATCACCAAGAGCTACTTTCGCGGCAGCGAGCAGCTCGACGTGCTGACCAATCTGGATCTCTCCGCGCCGGAGGGCGCGTTCGAGGCTCTGATGGGCCCCTCGGGGTCGGGAAAATCCACGCTCCTCAATCTGATCGCCGGACTCGATCGACCGACCAGCGGCCAGATCCGCGTCGCGGGCTCGGATCTCGTGTCGATGGGCGAGGCCGATCGCGCCAAATGGCGCTCGAACACCGTTGGGTTCATTTTTCAGACCTACAACTTGATGCCGGTGCTGACCGCGCTCGAAAACGTCGAGCTGCCACTTCTCCTCACGAAGCTGTCGAGCGCCGAACGGAAAGAACATGCGCGCGTAGCACTCCGGGTCGTCGGGCTCGAGGATCGGGGCAATCACTACCCTCGCCAGCTCTCCGGCGGTCAAGAGCAACGCGTCGCGATCGCGCGGGCCATCGTGACCGATCCGAAAATCATCGTCGCCGACGAACCGACGGGCGATCTCGATCGCAAGTCCGCCGACGAAATTCTCGAGCTTCTGGTCCGCTTGAACACCGAATTCAAAAAGACCATCTTCATGGTCACGCACGATCCCGCGGCCGCCGAGCGCGCGACGATCATCCGGCGGCTCGACAAGGGCACCCTTCAATGACCATCGTCGGCATCGGGCTCCGGAATGCCTGGCGCAACAAGATCCGCGCGGTCCTGACCTTGATCGGCGTCGCGGTCGCGGTCATCGCGTTCCTGTTTTTGCGCACGATCCTGTCGGCGTGGACCACCGGCGCGGACAACGCCGCAAAAGATCGCCTCGCGACGCGGCACAAGGTCACGTTCGTGATGTCGCTCCCGCTCCGCTACGTCGACCACATCCGCACGATTCCCGGGGTGAAGGCGGCGTCGTACGCGAATTGGTTCGGCGCGAAGAACCCGAACGCCGAAGACCAATTCTTCGCGACCATCGCGGTCGACTCGAAGACGTTCCTCGACGTGTCCGACGAAACCGTGGTGCCGCCGGATCAGAAGGAGCACTGGCTCGGCGATCGGCGCGGCGCGATCATCGGCGACCACCTCGCGAAGCAGTTCGGCTGGAAGGTCGGCGACAAGGTCACCCTCGAAGGTTCTATTTACCCGGGCGACTGGGAGTTCGTGATCGACGGCATCTACACCGCGGCGCGCCGCAGCGTCGATCGCTCGACGTTCTTCTTTCACTGGGACTACATGAACGAGTCCCTCTCGGCGGCGCAAAAGGACCGCGTCGGCTGGGTGATGACCCGCATCGACGATCCGAGTCACGCCGCGGACATCGCGAAGCGCATCGACGACTCGTTCGCCGATCAAGAGACCCAGACGCTCACCATGAGCGAGCGCGCGATGAACACGTCGTTCCTCGGCATGTTCTCCGCGATCTTGAAGGCGATGAACTACGTCTCGATCGTCATCCTGGTGATCATGGGGCTCATTCTCGGCAACACCATCGCGATGGGGGTCCGCGAACGCACGCACGAATACGGCGTCCTTCGCGCGATCGGGTTCAAGCCGAAACACCTGGTCGCGTTCATTCTCGGCGAAGCGGTGCTCATCGGAGCCATCGGCGGCCTGGTCGGCGTGCTCGTCGCGGTGCCGTTCATCAATCAAGGCGTGGGTCGCTACCTGGAGGAGAACATGTCCGGCTTCTTCCCGTACTTTCGGGTCGCGCCGCACGACGCGATCCTCGCCGGCTTGCTCGCGCTCGGGCTCGCCGCCCTCGTAGCCGCGATTCCCGCCTATCAAGCGTCCAAGTTGAACACCATCGACGCCCTCCGGCGAGTGGGCTGAGGCGCACCATGATTCCCGTCGCCTACAACGTCCGCAGTCTCTTCGTTCGCAAAGCGACGACCATCGCCACGGTCCTCGGCGTTGCGCTCGTCGTCTTCGTGCTCGCCGCGTCGCAAATGCTCGCCCAAGGCATCCGCCGCACCATGGGCAATTCGGGAGACGCGGAGAGCGCCATCGTACTTCGCAAAGGCTCGGACGCCGAGCTGTCGAGTAACCTCGAGAACAACCTGGTGAGCCTGATCAAGGCCGCGCCCGGCGTGAAAGTCGGCGAAGGCGGTGCGCCCATCGCCTCCGGCGAGATCGTCGTGGTGATAGCACCCCAGCTCGTCGACCAGCCGGGACAGGTCGCCAACGTGCTCGTTCGCGGCGTCGCCGCGGAGGTGTACGCGCTCCGTCCGCAGGTGCACATCGTCGAGGGGCACGCGGCGAAGCCCGGCACGAACGAAGTCGTCATCGGCAAGCGGATCCGGGGAAAATTCACCGGTATCGATCTCGGCTCGACCTTCGAATTGAACAAGAACCGTCCCGCGACGGTGGTCGGTGTCTTCGAATCGGGGGGCTCGTCGTTCGAATCCGAGGTGTGGGGCGACGTCGACACGGTCCGCGCCGCTTTCGGTCGCAACGGCATCGTCTCGTCGGTCACCGTGCGCCTTCTGTCCGCGGCGAACTACGACGTCTTCGCCGCCGAGGTCGAGCACGACAAGCAGCTCGGCCTCAAAGTGCAGCGCGAGAGCGACTATTACGAGAAGCAATCGGAAGGGACGTCGAAGTTCATCTCGTTCCTCGGGAGCGCGATCGTGTTCTTCTTCTCCGTCGGCGCGATGATCGGCGCGGCCATCACGATGTACGCCGCGGTCGCCAATCGGCGGCGCGAAATCGGCACGCTCCGCGCGCTCGGCTTTTCAGGCGGGCAAGTGCTCGTCTCTTTCTTGCTCGAAGCCGTCTTGCTCGCGCTCCTCGGCGGCGCCGTCGGCGTGGTCGCGTCGCTCTCGATGATGTGGGTCGAGTTCACGATGATGAACTTCGCGACGTGGTCGGAGGTCGTCTTCAACTTCGTCCCCACGGTGAAGATCATCGTGACCGCGCTCCTGGCCGGCGGCTTGATGGGCGTCCTCGGCGGCTTTTTGCCCGCCGTGCGCGCGGCGAGAACATCGCCGCTCGTCGCGATGCGGGATTGATGCAGCTCCAGCGCGCTCTTCGAATCGTGAGAACGGTGGCGGAGAGACGCTACCCCGTCCTTCTTGCCCTGACGGTGGTGGCGCTCGGCACGCTCGCCGTGTGGTGGCATGCCAGCGCCTACTCGCCATTCTTCGCCGACGACGGTTTCATCTCCCTTCGCTACACGGAGCGGTTCCTTCACGGTCAAGGGCTCACGTGGAACGGCGACGACCACGTCGAAGGTTACTCGAACCTGCTCTGGGTCCTCTTGTGCGCGATCCCCGGCGTGTTCAGGATCGATCTCGTGTCCGGGGCGCGCGCCGTCGGCCTCATCTGCACGTCGGCCACCTTCGGGGCCCTGGTAGCGGCGGCCCGCCCGCGGCGCCCCATCGAATGGCTGGCTCCGGCACTCGCGATCGCGATGCTGGCCGCCACCGACGCCGTCGCCGTCTGGAGCATGGGTGGCCTCGAGCCGCCGCTCGTCGGCGCCCTCCTCGCCTGGGGAATCGTCTCCAGCATCGACGCCGTCGAGTTCGCAAGACGCCGCTCCAGGATCGCCGCAGCGCTCTCGTTCGGATTGCTCTGCTGGACGCGCCCGGATGGCTTTCTCTGGGGCATCGGGGCCGCCGTGCTCCTTCCGATCGGCTACTGGAAACGGGCGTTCAGGCCGAGCCTCGTCATCGTCCTGTCCGTCGCCGGATTCGTCGCCGCACAACTCCTCTTCAGGGTCCTCTACTACCACGAGTACGTCCCCAACACCGCCTATGCGAAGGTGGCGTTCGGCACGCGGCGGTTCCACGACGGGGTGCAGTACTGCCTCGACAGCCTGTTGCCTCTCGCCGCAACGTGGGTTGCCCTCGCTCTTTGCACCGTGCAGGGAGCCGTTGACCGACGTTCGCGCCCGCTGTCGCTGCTTCTCTTCGGGCTCGCCGCGCTCTGGGTCTGCTACGTCGTGAGTGTCGGAGGCGACATTTTCCCGGCGTACCGGCACCTGGCGTGCGTCGCCGTGCTGGCCGGCATCTCGCTCTCGGCGATACTCGCCCACGACGTTCGTTCGCAAAGCGTAGGCGGCGCCGTTCGTTGGGGTGTGACGCTTACGGTGCTCGCCGCCATGGGGACGCATTTCGATCCGACGAATTGGGCGAAGCAAGAGGTATGGGAGTGGGATGGTCTCCCCGTCGGTCGAATGCTCGGGCGTGGCTTCGCAAAGGAACAGCCGCTCGTGGCCGTCGATGCCGCAGGGTCGATCCCCTTTTACTCCGAGCTCCCCGCGCTCGACCTGCTCGGCCTCAGCGATCGTTACCTCGCCCATCATCGGCCCAAGAACATGGGGGAAAACCTTCTGGGACATGAGCTCGGCGACGCGAAGTACTATCTGCGCCGCGCACCGGATATCGTCTGTTTCGCCGTCCCGCCTTGCTCTCGCGACGCAAAATTCTCCCCCGAGATCGACATGGTACGAGGACGCGAATTCAGGGACGAGTACGTGCTCGCCCGCTTCGAGGCACGGCGCGGACGGCATCCGCTCGTCAGCGAACTGTGGATGCGCAAGAGCGGGCGCATCGGCGTGCAAGAGCGTGCCGATCGGGTTTTGATCCCGGCGTACTTTTTCGCGAGCAACGCCCCCGCTTTCGCGCGACTCGCTCTCGACGACACCTTCGAGGCAGTCATCGCGAAGTCGACGACCGCCGCG
>Ga0265337_1001263_pt1 | contig 12713 bp, 12 predicted proteins | sample 42122metaG_FD_192441 | JGI IMG/M metagenome (GOLD analysis project Ga0265337, IMG submission 192441) | Rhizosphere microbial communities from Carex aquatilis grown in University of Washington, Seatle, WA, United States - 4-21-22 metaG | ecosystem: Host-associated > Plants > Roots > Rhizosphere >... | reverse complement strand
GGTCGTAGGAAAACGGGGCGACCATCAAGCCTGTGGAGCGAAGAAAAATGTGCGCTGGTCACAGCGAAGCAAGAATTCTATGGAACAGCACTAACATTCGCCTCACGATTGCCGCAGTCGCGGCGACTGCGGCCGGGAAACTTTTGCTCAGCTTGGTCGCCAAGCGGGAATTTTCAGCCTGACCCGGCGGTGGCTGGTGGCGCTTAACGTGCGGCCCAGTCGCCGCACGATTTCAGCGTCCGGTCCTGTGCCCAGAAGTTCGTCCTCGTCTGCCGTCCAATCGCGTAATTTCGGATTCTGCATCGGAATGTGTAGAAGTTCGCGGCGCTGGATGACAGCGCCGACCGAACGGCCAATTCGGCGGGCGACTTCTTCATCCGGCAATGTGCCGAGCAGTTTAATTTCCGCCGGTGTCCAAGGACTGGTGTTGGTGCCAGGCTTCCGCGCGCGCGGAATTTTCAACGACCGGCACTTGAAGGTCGCCACATAAGCCGGACATCCGAGACGCCTAGCTACATCTGTGTCAGGCAGGGTTGACGCCGTTGCGTATCGCTTTGACGATCATCTTGTGGCATTGAATGGGTGGCAGCCGGTTAATCCGCGCGTTGTAGGTGAAACATTCGTCGTCATTACATGCCTGTGTAATGCGCGTTGGTCGCGGATGTTGAAATCGTCAGTGGGAGAAAATATTTTTCGTGTTCGTGCGCGGTGCGTCATAAACGCGCCGTCAATAAATGTGTTCGTGCGTGTTTTAATTTTTTGCCGCTCGCACGTTATCACGCACCTTAACGCACGAAATAACCACTTGCTTGTCCCGTCTTGTCCCGTCCTCGGAAGGGGGTCGGGGGGAAGCTCGCGACCGGCTGAACGAATTGACCCGATGGATTCGTTTGCGCAGAAATTTTGCAAAAGAGATCGCTCAATTGTTTGAGGAGCTACAATCCGTTAGTTGTAGTCACGGAATAAATGGATTACAGGACCTTGAAGGGGCAGCGGATATGAGAATTTAGGTCAAGACTGTTTCGGGGATAAACATTTTGCTTTGGTGCAGGATTTTGGAAATAGATTAAACTTCCCTCTGCCATGCCGATTCGTTTCAAAAAATCGGAATCGCCGACCAGAGCTGCGAGACGGGTCTGCCGCGAACGCGTCAGCGCGGCGTTGGATCGTTTGCGGGAGTACCCCCGGTCAGCAGCCGTCCACGGCGTGGCAAGGAAATAAAAAAACTACGCGCGCTGTTCAGGCTCGTGCGCGGGAAAATCGGCCGGGGTGCTTATCGCAAATGCACGAAGGCGCTGCGCGAGGCTCGGGTTCATTGACATCTCCGCGCGACGCGCGCGTGAGGCTCAAGGCGTTTGAGAAACTGGCGGGGTGCGGCGCACGGCGGTTTGCCGGGATTGAAAAGGCATCGCGCAAGAATTGGCGACAGGAAACGCGCTGGTTTCTGGACGACGATTCCGTGGCGCTGACAAGCCGGATTTTACGCAAAACAAACCGGCGGATTAGCAATTTGAAAATCAAGGCGGTCGGCTGGGCAGCGATTGAACCGGGATTGCGGCAGAGTTACCAGCGCGGCCGGGAAGCGTTCGAACTTGTCCACAGAGAACCGTTGGCGGTAAATTTTCATAAATGGCGGAAGCACGTTAAAGACCTCTGGTATTATTTCCGCCTGCTTCATCCGGCCTGGTCGGCGGAAATGCGCGCGATGACGGATGAACTCGAATTGCTGGGCGAGCAGCTTGGTGACGACCATGACCTCGTGCTGTTGCAACAATTCGCGGCGGAGCATTATTGCGCCGGGCGGGCTGGGGAAGTGGAGGCATTGAACCAAATGATCGCGTCGCGCCAAAAGCAATTGCGCGCTGCGGCGTTAAAGCTGGGTTCGCGCCTTTATGCCAAAGCACCGGCAGTCATCTGCCGCCGACTGGGAAAAGATTGGCTTCTTTGGCACCGGAAATAAAAGCTGTCCACGACAAATTGCTCGCGCCGCTGTCTGATCTTGCTTCGCTGCTGGAACCAAATTGAACCAAGGACTTGATTCCCGGTCCTTGGCCAACCTCTTCGGTAGATTCCACGATTGACGGCAGGGAAATGGCCGGGCATGTGCCATCGGGCACGTCACATTTTGGTTACGCATCCGGCCTTTGCCCGGAAATTGCGCCGCTGCAAGGAGCATTGTGCCTCGTATCCTCAACAAAAACGTCATTGGCGCGCATCGGATCAAAACCGTCGCCAAACTGGAGGCGCGTGTCTTGAATCTGGAGGTTGGTAGGTCGAAAAACCAATAGGATGTCGTCTCTGTAAAACAGAGAACCAAGAAATATTCACGCGAAATAAAAGGTAAAACTTTATGCCAAACAAAAAGCTAGGACTTATTGCCATTCTCGTCGGTGTTGCCGCCAGTAACATTCTGGCCGGCACGATCACCAATTATGCGGTTGGGGATGTGTTGGTCTGCTTCCGGGAGGGAGGCAATGACATGGTCGTTGACGCGGGACCAATTTCCACTTTTACCGGTGCGACCCACAACCAGAGGATACCCATCACCCAATACACCGGCACGCAGCTTGCCCAGGTTGGCACCAACAGTGTGAGTTGGTCGGCGTTCGCCTGGCTGGGCAACAACACGCTGTTCATGACCCGGCCCCGGGCTTCGCTGAACCAGCAGAGCACTCCGTGGAATAGTGCTGGCAGTTCCCAATCCGGCGTTGTCGGGCAAATGCAGACCATTCCGCCCGGTGCGCTGGATGAATTCAACCTTTTGGTTAATAGCAATAGCACGTCCACGGCCGTGATCGAGGAGGACAACAGTGATGGCAACCCCAATTATACGGACGGCCAGAGTTATCACGTCGCGCTCACCGGTGCGTATGGCAGTGATTGGGACGGCAAATTTCAGGGCAACCCCGAAATGACCACGCCCGGCAATTTCGTCACGAAGGCAGCGGTGGTGCGCTCGGACTTTTATCAGTTGTCGTCCGCCTCCTCCGCCCAAGGCACCTGGCTGGGCTATTTTGAGCTGAACACCAACGGCGCGATGACCTATGTGGCTTATCCGACCACCCCGCCGCTCATCAACGCCTTCAGCCGTTCGGGCAGCACTGCCACCATCACCTACAAGAGCGGCCTTTACGGCACCTACAACCTGCTCGCCACCAATAACATTTCCGCCCCGCTTTCAACCTGGCCGGTCGTCGGCGTATTGTCCAACGGGGATACCTTGACCCACACCGTTCAGGACACGGACACCACCAGCAACAAGTTTTACATCATCCAGGGCCAATGAAGCATGCCAATTTTAACCAATCCGCAATCAAACAATCACCCATAACAATGAAAAGAAACCGCAACCATATGAAAAAAATACTGCTCCTCACCACGGCGCTTGGCCTTGCCGGCGCCTCGTCGCTCATGGCCGGCACCATTGATGTGTTTATCACCGGGTCCACGGCGTTCCGGGCCAACGTCTATAACGCCTGCTCCAAGCTGATCATCAGTCCCACCATTTACTATGCCGACGCGGCGCACGGCGGCGCCAATTCCGGTTTCAGCTCCAGCACCGCTTCCTGGGTCATGACCGGCACGCCCATCACCTCGCTCACGAACATTCAGGGCAACACCCTCGTCATCCACGGCTTCTTTACCGGCTCGATCCAGGGATTGCAGACGACGGAGCAGGGCACCAAGCTCGTCTTCGCCCAACCCCACGGCACCGCTGGCGGGAACTCCGATACCTACACGACGAACGCCCCCACCATCGGCTTTTCCGACGCGTCCGGCACCGCCTCACCCTACCCGGCGAGCGGCAACTTCATTGAAGAAAACGTCTGCGTCCAGCCTTTCGTTTGGTGCAAATCAATCGCCGGCGGCTCGGTGGCCACCATCAGCAACATCACTTGGGAGCAGGTTGAATACGGCATCCCGGTCGGGCGCATCCCGGTCTCGGCCTGGTCCTACAACATCGCCGACACCAACAACTTCATTTACCTGATGCAACGCTCCAAGGACTCCGGCACCCGCCGCTGCGAGACGCAGGGAGCGTATTACCAATACAACGACACCTGCGCCGTCTATCTCTACGACTACACCAACAACTACTTCTACGGCGGCCCCAACAACCTCGTCGGCACGCTCCAAAACACCAATACCTCCTTCGGCGCCTTTCCTGCCGGCGTCATCGGGACGGAAGGACCGGGCCTCGGCAACGCTAACATGAACTGGGGCTTCGGCTACATCGGCGGCGGCGACATCAAGAACTCGCTCAACAACGGCAACGCCGCCAACCAGGCCATCGCTTATCTGTCCATCGGCGACTCCAAGGGTGTCAACAACGGCGGCGGCAACTGGTCCACGGTGATTTCCTACAACGGCATCTGGCCCACGGCGGCGGGCATTGGCATCCACGGCAACAGCGGCACCAACGACTTCTCGCCCATCACCCTTGGCTACTATCCGCTCTGGGGTTTTGAAGTCCTCGTCCATCCCGAAAGCAGCAGCACCGCCACCGTGATCTCCGGCCAGGACCTCACCTACGGCCAGTTGGGCGACAATGCAACGCCCGGCAGCTTCATGGGCGTGTTCAATGCCCAAAGCTACCTCAACGGCGGCATGGTCGCGGTGGGCAGCATTGAAAACGAAATTGTCGCGTCCCAGCCCGGCGGCGCGACGGGCATTCCCATTGCGGCAATGCAGAATGGCGTGAATACCCGCCCGTCGGTGGGTGGAACCATCTATCCGCTGTTCCAATAAGAGGAGTTGGGGGATTGTGCCTCGGACTGCCAGGCCGAGGCGCTGACGCAAGTGACCGGTGCGGTCGAGAACACGCACCGGTCATTTTGTTTTCTAGCTTGAAGGATTGGTTCTGTGTCCTTGGCTGACCGCCGTCCGGAAGTCGTCGAAGGCTGGATTGTGAAAACAATCAAGAAATACAAATTCCATTTCAAACTCCTCAACGTCAAAAATCACGATGTGGAAGTCGTCGTCGCGATGGAGGTATCAGGAACATTTGATGGAAGCCCGTTCGACCTCGATTTTCATTTCATCATCGAGAACGACAAAATCTCGTCTCTCTTAATCAAGTAGGCCGCCCGGCGAATCCCGTGCGCGAATGTTCAAAGGGACAAGAACGATTCGCCTTCCCAATCCGCCGCCCATCGGATGAGAAAAGCAAAAGGCCGGACTTTCGTCCGGCCTTCGCGGTGACAAGGTTTATACGCCTTCACCCAGGCGCTCAGAAGGGTGGCGCGACTATTTAGGGGGCTGTCCAGCCGTGCCACGGGCAAAACCTTTATGCCAATCCAAACGGACAGTGCAATACACCTAGCATCGAGTTCTGCGTTTGTGAAATTATTTTTTGTTGACCGGGCGTTACACAAACGTCACAGTCCGGCGTTCGGGCGGCAGCGCGTTTCTTCAACGGGGTTCCCCACCCCTACCTCTTTGGCGTCTGCCGCCCGAATTTTCTTTTGAATTTGGGTTAATCCAGCAAACGGCAGAGTCTTGATTTGAAATCGTCGGACGCTTTACAGTGTGATGACCGGGGCAGATTAAATTTTCGTCATAATTGATAAAGTCTTTGATTCCGTCAAATCGAAGTAGTTAAATCTGCCGGAACAGTCTCGCAATATGAACCGCACAAACGGTCGCCATGCGGGGAAAACATGTTCAACCTGCCTCGTGAGATGGAGTGATTATGTCAAAAATGAATATCGCCGGTTTCAAGAAAATCCAATCAGGAATCAGCGCCGGTTGTTTGTTGCTGGCCTTGTCGTTACGCGCCCAAACCGCGCCGCTCACGGCGGGCGAGCCAATCTTGCTGCCCGGCACGCAGGGCGGATATGATTTCATCCGCTTGGACGCCGCCGCGAACCGGCTATTGCTGGGGCACGAGGGCAACAAAACGTTCGATGTCTTTGATGTCGCCTCCAAGAAGCTGTTGAAAGTGGTTCCCACCAGCACGTCGCAGGACGCGACGACGGATGTGAAGCGCGGCAGCTATTACGTCAGCGGCAATGACCCGGGGCGCATGGTCATCGTGGATTCCACCAAGCTGGAAATTTCCGGCGAAGTCCCCGTGCCGACGAACGCGGATTTGATTGCGTTCAACCCGATGACCGGGCTGGTTTATGAATGCAACGACACCGCCGGCGAGGTGTGGGTGATTGACCCGGCGGCGAAAAAGATTGTCACGACCATCAAGCTGGACGGCAGCGGCGTGGAAGATTTGGCGTTTGACCCGGAATACAAGCACCTGTATCAGGCGGTGAAGGGAAAAAACACCATCGCGGTGATTGACCCGGCCAGCAACAAAGTCTTGGAAGCGTGGCCCTGCGCGCCGGACACAGGGGTGCATGGCATCGCTGTTGTGCCTGAAAACGGCCTGCTCGTGGCGTGCGCCGGCAAGCTGGTTTTGTTCGACCGTTCCACCGGCAAAGTCACGGCGACCGCGCTCACGGGAGGGCGGGTGGATGAAATGGCTTACGACCCCGGTCTGCATGTCGCCTATTGTGCGAGCCGTCAGGGCAAGATTTCCTGCGTGGCGGTTGCAGCGGGCAAGTTGACCGCGCTCGGCGATGTGCCAGACCAAACGGGAACCGGGGATATCGTGGTGGATCCGAAAACGCACATCGTTTGGATTGCCTATCAGAAGGGCGATCAATGCTTCGCGCAGCCATTTACCCCGGCCAAGTAAAATTGGGAATGGCAGATGGGCAGTGCGGTTGGATACATATTAACATGGTTTCGGCTTCAATCGGTGTTGACCAGTGGAATCAGCGTCAAATGCCGGAAGAGGCTATTTGGCTGCGCTGGTTTCCCTCTGCGCCGCGCTCGCCTATCCCTTGGGCGATTTGAACAGGAGATTGTAGTCGCGCTTGGAATTGAATGGCGGGTCGAGGTAGATGAGATCAACGGACTCGGTCGCGATGTGGTCGCGGAGGACGTTGAGGTTGTCGCCATAGTAGAGCTGATTCACGGGCGGAGAGTCTGCGCCGGAAACGAGGCAGCGTCAATTCTGCACCGAACTGTAACATTGAAGAACTTGACCGGCGGATTGGCGGTTTTCTACGTTTGGTCGCAGCGAATCAATTGAACACATGAAGCGAACATTTCTGCTGCCACTTATTCTGCTGACGGGATTTTGCCTGTATGGACAGAGCCAGCTGCAATATATCATTTTGACCTCACACGATGTTGATACCAATTCGGTGCATCTGATTACACAGCCGACCACACCCGTTCAAAACGTGATGTTTCGGTATGCAGGCAAAACTTCGGCGGAGATCAAGGCCATCATTGACAGTCATCCACGCGCCAAAATCATGCGGGACGGCGTTGTCGTGGCCGAGACGGTTGATGGAGGGTGCGGCGGGTATGTTGACAAGCACACGAACTATATCGGACTGACTTTGATTTTCAGCAAGTATGACGAGGCCAAAGCAGCTGAAAAAGCATTGCGTGGAGATTAAAGTCAAGCCATGAACTTGTGGCGTCAAATCCCCCCGGTTCTCCATAGAGGCTCAATTCGGATTTGGAACCAGAAAGTGCTGCCAGCGGTCGTTTTCTATGACCAAATCCGTGTAGCCTTGCTGGTTTAGGCGGTCGTGAATCTCCGGCGGGATGCCGGGAAAGGGATACATGTCGAACTTGATCGGCCGATTTTCGCTGACGAATGATTGGAACCTGGTTTCCCAGCCCTTCTTCAAAGCGCTGATCTCCACAAACTCACCCTGCGGCACAGTTTTAACAAGGGACGTGTTCATAGGAACACAAATAAAGCATAAGGGGGCTACAAAGTCCAGCCTTGGGCTGCCCTGTTGCTGAAGGATTTGCCGCTCGTCCGGATGTGTGCGCTGGAAATGGACGATGCGAGGCCGATGTTGCCATCGTGAAAACTATTTGTTCCGGTTTTCCATCAGGAACATGGCAAAGACGATGCCGCCAATAACGATGAGGCTGACAAACAGGGCGGTAAGTAGGTTGTTCAGCTTGCGCCGGCGCATATCACCCGGCAAACGAGGAAACAACCATTTTGCCAAGAGGTGTGTAAGGCGGCTCATGCTGTTTCAAACCGTTTGAATCCCGAATCGCCTCAAACAAATCTCCCACTCGCTTTTGCACTATTTACGGGTGCAAAAGAGCGATAAAAGCCCGCGCTGGCAGCTGAAAACTGCACAGCTCGAGAACGGACTTGGACCGCATGAGCTTCGAAACACCGCGTCAAAGACAGCCGCCCAACATAAATGTGAGGCGGGAAACCGCCTTGTCGTCGCTCGCGGCCAGCTTGCGGGACAGCAACTCGCCCACGCTTTCGGTCAGCCAGTCGGCATCATCCATCGCGCTTGGTTCCATCCAGTGCCAGATAAAATGCCTGTCCACCTGCTGGGCGCAACGGATCAATTGTTTCACCGTCCAATCCAGTTCCCGCGATTGTTCCTCCTCATCACCAAGCAGGCCAATCAACAAACCGGGAACGGAACGCTTCGGTTCCCGCGCCGGCAGGGAATCAAGCCACTGAAACAGTTCAACCGCGCGCTGCTCCAGCGAACTGACAGCGATGACAATGACATCGGCATTGGCCGCGTCGCGGGAAATCATTTCCTTTATCGGCTCGCTGACCGTCAGCGAATCAATTTTCCACATTTCCGATGTGGTTTTCCAGTCCGGGCCGGCCAGCCTGGCAATCGTGCCGGCTGCCCAGCGGGCGCGCTCGGAGGCGGCGATGTCTCCATATAACGAGAGCAGATGCAGCTTTCCATCTGCCGCCGCCTCCTCCCTGGCGAATAAGTTCGGTAACTTGATCATAAATCCTATGGCCTCAAACTAAATTGGGTTTGTTACGCCAACATGGTTTCTGTGTGTCAATTTGGTGACGTTTGGCGGCTCACGGCGGGTAATCAAAGCGCCAGCGAGGGGAGTGTCGGCGTCTGCGGCCAGGTTTTCCGCCATTGCCGTGGCAGGGGCGGCTTGATTGACAGTTTCCAGCCAAGGCAGCTTTGAGTTGTCGCAGAATTGTATTTCCAACGACACGCGGTTGTAACACGGGGCCGGCAAACTGGAGTCAATGTCAGTTGAGAGGCATCTAATCCTGCAGGAGACCGTGTTGCGGCCGTCGGGCGAATGGGCGCCCAGAGGCCAGTGCTGGACGATTGCGCGCGTGGCGGAGGGGAGCGGTTATTGGATGCAGGGCGGAAACGCCCGGGCGTTGAACGCGGGCGACGGGCTGATGGTTGCGTCCAACGGCAATGGCGGCGGACGGTTGCGGGCGAGCCAGCTTGGTCTGCTCAAGCTGGAATGGTTCACGGTGCAGCCGCAATTTCTCAACGGGCTGTTGACGGTGGCGGAATGGCATCAGCTTGAAATCGTTCCTGGTCGTTCTGTGCTGCATGGCGGGATACTGCATTTTACGGCGAGCGAACCGACCGGGCAAAAGTTCGCGCACATTGCCAATCAGACGCGAAGCGACGGGTTGACGATGCGTTGCGCGCTGCTGCAACTCTGGGCCAATGCAGTGTCGGGTCTGCTGGTGGCGCCGGTGGTGGACGCGGCACACGCGAACAAGCTGCGCGAACGGTTCCGGCAGGTGGTGGGGCACATGCTGGAGGCGGAGTTGTCGGGCAGTTCGCCGGGGGAACTGGCGGGGCAGTTGCATTGCAGCGAGCGGCATTTCAGCCGGCTGTTCCGGGAGGAGTTTGGCGTGCCGCTGCGGGCGCGGCAGATTGAGTTGCGTCTCCAGCGGGCGCGGCAGTTGCTGGCGGAGTCGGACGCCAAAATCATCAATGTGGCCTACGACAGCGGCTACCGTCATCTCGGCCTGTTCAACGCGATGTTCAAGAAGCGGTTCGGGGTGACACCGAGCGAATGGCGGCAGCGGAACGCGCGAAAAAAAATTCATCCACGGATGGAAACAGACAAGCGCGGATTAAAAGCGTGGCCTGCAGCCCGGTTCGGAGGGCTGCCAACCCGAAAGGATTTTTGAAGGCATCCGCGTTCATCGGTTTTTATCAGCGTTTAAAAGTCCGCCTCTGCCTTGCGGCGCTCGGAATTTTGCTGGCACTGCCAGCGTTTGGGCAGACCAATTTGGCGCCCGACCACGTTGACGCCACCCTGCGCGCGGCGTTGATGCAGAAAATGGCCGAGCTGGACGCGCAGGACGAGATGGCGAAGCGGATGGCGCGGATTCACGTCGTGCCGGTCTCGACGAATGCGGGGCCGCGGTTCCGGGTGGACCGGTATGAGATTGAGGGGAACACGATTTTGTCGCCGGGGGAAATCGGCGAGATTTTCACGAATGTGCCGGCGGCATTCGGGACGAACGTGACGATTGACGGGATTCTGGCTGCGTCGGGAGATTTGCAGGCGGCGTATCGCGATCGCGGCTACATGACGGTGGTGGTGGGCCTGCCGCCGCAGAAATTGACGAACGCGGAGGTGACGGTGAAGGTGACGGAGGCGCCGCTGGTGGCAATCAATGTCAGGTATGAGGGCGGCCGGTATTTCAGTTCCAACAATGTGATGCGGGCGCTGCCCGATTTGCGGACGAACATTTTGCTTAACGCGAAAATTTTCCAGCGTGAACTGGATGCGGCGAACATGAGCCGCGACCGGCAGATTTATCCCGTCATCGGCCCCGGCCCGGACCCGGGCACGAGCGAGTTGACGTTGACGGTAAAGGATCGGCTGCCGTGGCACGCGCGGTTGGAGGTCAACAACGACCAGGCGACGCCGGGCACGCCGCAGTTGCGCGCGAATTTCAGTTCGCAATACGACAACCTGTGGGATTTGGAGCATGAAGTCGGGTTGCAATACAGTTTCTCCCCCGAGCAGTTCAAGGCGGGGAATGATTTCGAGGAAACGCCGCTGGACGAGCCGCAGGTGGCCAATTACAGCGGCTACTACCGGCTGCCGTTGGGCGGTTATCCCTCGGTGCAAAGCCAGGTGAACGCCAATCCGGGCAGTTTCGGTTACAACGAGGCGACGCATCAATTCAACCTGCCGCCACCGACCGGCCGGCCGGAATTGACCTTCTTCGCCAGCCGCGGGGTTTCCGACACCGGCGTCCAGCGCGGGCCGGTGGGCTTTGCCACCACCCCCACAAATATCACCGTTAATGGAGTGGTCTTCACCCCGCTTTCATTCACGACCAACAGCGCCGGGGAAAACATCACCTTGAACGAAGACCTCGGTTTGAAGCTGTCCATGCCACTGCCGCAAATCAAGGAAGTGTCCGCGACGCTCTCCTTTGGCGTGGACTACAAACACTTCGAGCAGACCAGTTATAACACGAATGAAAATAATTTCGTGCTTGAATACACAGACCAGCAGGGAAATTTGCAAACCATCCCGGCCTACGCTCCGGCACCGCTGGCGACCAGCTACAATTCCCTGGATTACTTTCCGTTTAACATCGGGCTGAACGGTTCGATTGCCGACAAACTCGGAACGACTTACTTCAACGCGGTGGCCAATTTCAATGTGCTTCAGATATTTTCCGGAGTAAGCGCCCAGACAACCGCGACGAACACAATAACGACTGGGACCAATACCGTTCAAAATATCGTTCACGGCACAAAGATCATTCACGGACATTCCTTCTCGGGCATTGCTTACACGCCGAACGCCAACCCTCATTATTTGACGTTGCAACTCGGCGCCGACCGGGTGCAAACCCTTTACAAAGACTGGACGGTGAAACTGCACGCCGACGGCCAGTGGGCGGACGGTCCGCTGATTGGGAACGAACAATATGCCATGGGCGGCACAACGGGCGTGCGCGGCTACGACAATGGCGATGCTTACGGCGACAGCGGCTGGCGCATGATGATCGAGCCGCAACTGCCGCCGATAGACATCGGCATGTTCGGCGATGAAAGCGGCGGAGAGGTGGGCTGGCTCCGCGGTTCGGTGTTCATGGATTACGGCGAAACCTATCTGCTCGCCCCGCCGGTTGGCAGCAGTGGACGCCAGCAATTCTGGGGTGTGGGCTGGGCCGCCACGGTCAGCATCGGCAGCCATCTGGACGGCAGGATTTCGATGGCGTGGCCGCTGCTGACCACAGGACAAACCCAAGCCGGAGGACTCCATATTTATTTCGGCGTCGGCGGACAATTTTGATGAACAAGAAAATTTCAATCACGGATTTATTCCGAACTGCGAATCCCAAAATCGCCATTCAAATGTCACTGATTTGTAACGTGCCGCCGCCGGGCACAAGGCTAAAGTCTAAAGGTGAAAGGGCGTAAAGCCCCTGGGGGCAACGCCCCTTTACGGGGCTGAATTTTAACCACGGATGAACACACACAGAAAAAAGGATTGCTGGATTGCTGGATTGCTGGATTGCTGGCGGATGTGCCGTGGTCCATTCATCCATTCATCCAGCCATCCAATCGTGCGGCTCGGATTTTGGCGTCTCAATTTTCTCATCACGTGTCAGTTGTCACTCGTCACCTGTCACGAGGCGCTGGCCAATCCGACGGGCATGACCGTCGGGTCCGGCAGGGCGGTGATTTCGCAAAACGGCCCGCAAATGACCATCACCACGTCGCCGCTCGCGATGCTCAACTGGCAGAGTTTCAACATTGCGGCGGGGGAGACGATCATCTTCAACCAGCCTTCCATCTACTCGGTGGTGGTGAACCGCATCAACGACCAGAACCCGACGCAGATTTACGGCAGCCTGCAGGCCAACGGAATGGTGGTGCTGATGAATGCCTCCG